>JAESGJ010000180.1_pt1 | contig 81757 bp, 66 predicted proteins | sample 9266241 | NCBI WGS metagenome assembly JAESGJ01 (sample SAMN14514841, study PRJNA621669) | algae metagenome | isolation source: Brasilonema octagenarum HA4186-MV1 and co-occurring heterotrophs from wet... | place: USA: Manoa Valley, Hawaii | collected 2009-07-20
AGAAGGAATTCTTCCTCTCCCCGGACCCCTCACCTTCTTCTTTTTCTTCAAGTTTGGAATCATGGGGCTGACGGTGCGCCTCGGGTCGTGGACCCGAGGCGACTGCAAACGCAGGATCAGCACCCTTCAACCCGAGACCCCTTCGATCAGGGCATCCACGGCAGTCCAATGGGGTTCCAAGGGCCTCAGGCCCTTGGCGGGCGAGGGCGGAGCCCTCTCATCGAACCTTCCGGCGCACCCGGAACGGGAAGGCTCACTCGCTGCCGAGCAGCCCTTCGATGATGCCCCGCAGCAGGGCCGCGCCTTCCGAGAGGCGTTCCAGGGCCAGGGGGCGGCCCCGTGCCTCGCCGCCGGTGGCCAGCACCGCGCGGTCCTGGGTCAGCTCGCGGGCGGAGAGGCGGCCGTCGCCGTCATAGTCCAGGCTTTCCATCATCACCCGCGCCGCTACCACGCCGCCCACGGCCCCGGCGGTGTTGGTGAGGCCGGCCAGTTCCGGCGTCGCCTCCGCCTGGAGGGAGAGGAGCCAGGTGGCGCCCCGGAACAGCCGCGCCAGCTCGGCGGTGCTCAGCAGGTTGTCGCCCGAGACGTCGCCGACGCGGATGAGGGCGGCGGCGCAATCGGTGACGCTCCCTGCCTCGGGCCCGCAGGCCGCTTCCAGCGATTCCACGGCGCCGAGGAAGGCGATCCCCTCGCCCTGGGCGGCGAAGGGAAGGGGCGTGGCGGGGCAGCGGCGCCAGGTGGTGAGGGGGGTATCGGCGGGCAGCCGGTCGTCGCGGATCTTGTTCGCGGGCTCGGCGGTTTCCAGCGCGGCGCCGGCCGCACGGAACATCAGGCGTGGCGCCTCGGCCCCGCGGGCGGTGGCCACGGTCCAGCCCGGTTCCATCCGCCGCGCCTCGGTGAAGCGCAGCAGCCGGCCGGAGCCGTGCGCCGGAACCCGGGCCGCGCCGCGCGCGGAAAGGGCGAGCATGGCCGAGGGGGTGGCGCATTCGCCCTGGAACCAGGCGCCGCGAAGGGCGGCCGGAACCGGGGCTTCGGGGGCCTGCGCGCGCGCGGCCAGGGGTGCGGCGAGCAGGGCGAGCCCGGCCAGGAAGGGGCGGAGGAAGGGGGTCATGGCAGGGGCACCTCGATCCCGGCGCAGAGGTCGATCGGGTCACGCGTCGCCTCGCGCCCGTCGCGGAACACCGCCGTCAGGCGGGCGGGGCAGGCGCCGCCGTCCGGGGGGGCGACATCCAGCGTCTCGTTCGCGCCGAGCACGGTGGCGCCGAGCCGGTCCTCGCCGCGCGGGGCGCCGGGGGCGTCGATATAGAGTTCCACGACCGGCAGGCGCGACGTGTTGCGGAGCCGCACGCTGCCGGGGCGGGGGCCGTCCTCCTCGTCCTCGCCCTCGTCCAGGCGCTGGGCGATGGTCCAGCCCGGGCGGATGGCGATGACGGGGGTCTGGCAGATGTTCACCTCCCGCCGCTCCTCCGCGCCGCCGCTGGGGAACACGACCCGGAGGTCGGCCACGCATTCCACCGGCACGGACAGAGTCTGGCGGTCGTTCCGGGCCAGGCCGCCGGGCAGGCGTTCCGGCCCCCAGTCGCCATCGCTGGCGGAGGAGACGTAGATCTCGTCGATCCGCGCGCCGTGGCGGTTCACCAGTGTCAGCGGCCGCTCCGGCGGGCGGGGAATGCCGCTGCCATCGAAGGTGACGGGGTTGGTGGCGCAGATATCCACCCCCCGCTTGGCCTCGGCCTCGCCGTCCTCATAGGTGGCGCGCAGGTCGGCCTCGCAGCCCGGCAGGCGGATGCGCAGGCGGAAGGTGGCGCCGTCGGGCGCGGTTTCCTGGCCCATGCGGTCCGCGCCCCAGCCCTCTTCGGACTCCAGCGGGCCGCCGCGCCCGGCGGCGACGATGTGCAGCCCATGCAGGGGGCGGCCGGCGCGGTTGGCGATCGTCACGTCCCGCCAGGTCAGGGCCGGGTCGGCCAGGGTCACGCGCGGATTGCGGCAGACATCGACGCGCGGGCGCGACACCTCCGAACCATCGGCCAGCACGGCCGTGATGTCGAAGACGCAGTCGCGGCGGCGGCCCAGGCGCAGCCGGTGCGTCCGGCCGGCGACGACGACCTCCGCGCCCAGACGGTCCGGGCCACGGGCGGCGCCGGGCGGGGCGGCGTAGATCTCCCGCACGTCCAGATCCGTGTCGTTGTTGATCAGGGCTTCCCGGGCGGGGACGGAGGTGTCGCCCAGGGTGACGCGGGTGCTGCGGCAGAGGTCGAGGTTGCGCCGCTCCTCCACCGTCTCATCCGCCAGGATGGCGCGGAGGGACCAGCTGCAGGGCTGGTTGCGGCCCAGCCGCACCCGGAAGCTGCCGCCGGGCGGCAGGGTATCGGCGCCCAGCCGGTCCGGGCCGGGATCGGCCTCGGTGGCCGGGGCCAGGTACAGCTCGCGCACGGCGAGGCCGGTCTCGTTCGCGACCAGGGCCTCGCGCTCGGCGGCCGGGCGGCTCTGGGCCTGTGCGGACGGGGCGGAGAGCGCCAGGCTGATCAGCCCGAGTCCCGCCCAGATCCCCGCGACCATCCCACGCATCCAGACGCCTCGTTTCCTGCCCAGGGCCGGTCTGTCCGGCTGGGTACGCTGCAAGATCGTCTCCTGAAAGCCACGGCGCAATTGCAGAAAGGACACAGTGCCTGTTCCGTCCACCGATCCCGCTTCACGGCGGCGCGATTCCCCGGGGCGGGTGGGGTGCATGAAGGGTGTTTCATCCCTCCAGGGCCGGGAATTCGGCGGGGGCGGATTCTGCCGGGGCGGGTTTCGGGATAGGATGGGCGCAACTGTCCATGGGAGGACCTATCGCATGACCCGCCTTCTCACCGGCCGCCGCCAGATCCTGGCCGGCGCCGCCGCCCTGCCCTTCCTTGCCGGCGCGGCGCGCGCCCAGGGCAGCCAGCGCTATGCCAGCCTCAACATGTTCATCCCCGCCGCGCCCGGCGGCGGATGGGACGGCCTGGGCCGCGCGATCGAGCAGGTGGCCCGGCAGGCCGGGCTCGTCGGCTCCATGCAGTTCGAGAATGTCGGCGGGGCCGGCGGCGCGGTGGGCCTGCCGCGCTTCGTGTCGCAGCGCCGCGGACGGCCGGATGCGCTGATGGTGGCGGGCGCCGTGATGGTGGGTTCCACCATCACCAACAAGAGCCCGGTGGGCATCAAGGACGTGACCCCGATCGCCCGGCTGACGGATGAGACGCTGGCCATCGTCGTGCCGGCCAATTCCGAGATCCGCGACATCAAGGGGCTGATGGATGCGCTCAAGGCCAATCCCGGCGGGGTGGCGGTGGGCGGCGGCTCGGCGGGCGGGATCGACCACATCCTGCTGGGGCTGATGATCAAGTCGGTCGGCCGCAACGCGCGCGAGGCCTCTTATGTCGCCTTCGCCGGGGGCGGGCCGGCCCAGGCGGCCATCCTCGGCGGGCAGGTGAAGGCCGGCATCTCCGGCTATTCGGAGTTCGCCGAGCAGATCAAGGCCGGGCGGATGCGCGTGCTGGCGACGAGCGGCGAGAAGCGCGCCGACCCCCAGGCGCCGACGCTGAAGGAGAGCGGGATCGACATCGTGCTGGGCAACTGGCGCGGCCTGTTCGCCCCGCCGGGCATCAGCGCCGAGGTGCGGGCCAACCACACGCGCTTCGCAACCGAGCTGCATGCGCTGCCGGCCTGGAAGCAGCTTCTGGAGACCCGCGGCTGGGAGGATGCCTTCATGGAGGGCGGCGCCTTCGAGGAGTTCCTGAAGCGCGACGCCGATGCGACGGCGGCGGTGCTGCGGGATATCGGCCTGGCCTGACCCCGGGAGGGTGGGGGTGCGCGTCGCGGCGCGCACCCCCACCCGGTTCCTCAGGCGATGACCTGGATGTCGCTCGCCTGCAGGGATGCGCCCGCCAGGCTGGCGACGAGCACCGCGGCGCTGCCGCCCGTCCCGTCCGCATCCCACCAGAGCCGCGGCGTGTCCGTCTCGAAGATGAACTGGCCGGTTCCGGAGGGTGCATCCGCGAGGCCGGTGGTGTTCTGCGCGAAATGCCCCGTGGCCAGGAGGTCCATCCCCTGCGCCAGCCCGCCGCCGAACCCCGCGGCCGAGACCTCGATACGGTCCGTGCCCGAGAGGAAATCGGTGATGGAATCGGCGCCCTCGGCCGCCGCGGCGTAGCGGAAGGCATCCGCCCCCGAATCGCCGGTCAGCCGGTCCGCCGCGGCGCCGCCGATGAGCGTGTCGTCTCCCGCGCCGCCGATCAGCGTGTCCTTGCCGCCCATCCCGCTCAGCAGGTTGTGCCCGGCATTGCCGAGGATGCGGTTGGCGGCCGCGTTGCCCGTGCCGCTCAGCGCCGCGTTGCCGTTCAGCGTCAGGCTTTCCACCGCGAGGCCGAGGGTGAAGGAGACGCCCGAGACGACGGTATCCGTGCCGCCTCCCTCCAGCTCGATCGCCAGGTCGCCGGCATCGTCCACGATGTAGCGGTCGTCGCCGAGGCCGCCGAACATCGTATCGGCCCCTGCCCCGCCCTCGAGGCGGTCGGCGCCGTCGCGGCCTTCGAGCAGGTCATTTCCGTTCCCACCCAGCAGCGTGTCGTCCCCGGCCTCGCCGAAGAGCCGGTCGTTGCCGTCGCCGCCCAGCAGGGAGTCATTGCCCTCTCCGCCGAGCAGGAAGTCGTTGCCGGCATCGCCGCGCAGCGTGTCGTCCCCCTCATCGCCGAGCAGCGTGTCCTTGTCGCCCCCGCCCAGGATCAGGTCATTGCCGGCGCCGCCATTCAGGGCGTCCTGCCCGGCGCCGCCGATGAGCGTGTCGTTCCCGTCGCCGGCAAGGACGAAGAGGTTGCCGCCCATGGGCAGGGCGGAGGCCTTCAGGAACAGCGAGGTGGCATTCGGGGCGAGGATGGCGATCCGGCCGTCGGTGAAGGCCAGGGCGGCATTGGCCCCGAGGGTCAGGCTCTGCGCGCCGGCGCCGTCGAGCAGCAGGCCTTCCATGTTCCGGAGCGAGGCGAAATGACCGTCCGTCAGTGTCACGTTGCCGAGGAAGACGAGGCCGTCGGCGCCCGCGCCGGCATCCAGCGGGCCGGCGGCGAGGAAGCGGTTCAGGTCATCGAAGAGGAAGAGATCGGTCCGGCTGGTGCCTGCCGCGCCGGGCGATGGGTTGATGAAGATCGTCAAGCGGATGTCCTTCCCGGGCTGACCGCGCCCGAGAGGGCAGGCTGCCGTGCCGGGATGAAGGAATCGTAAGGATGGGCCCGCGCCTTCCGCTTCCCGCAGGGCCATGCGATGCAGGCGCAAGGCCTGCCCCCGGCGGGCCAGGGAATGAGACCGCCATGAAACAACCCTCCCCGCAGGCCGGGACGCCGCACGCCGATCTGGGCGTCGGCCTCTTCGTCGTGCTGCTCGGCCTGCTGACCGTCTATGCCGCCTGGGCCATCCCGGACTCCCCGCTCTATGCGCAGGTCGGCGCCAAGGCGGTGCCCTATCTCGTCGGGGGCGCGCTCGTCGTGCTGGGAGCGGGGCTTTCCGCCGTCGCGCTGCGCGGCGGGTGGAGCCGCGACATTGAGGAGGCCATGGAGGCGCCGCCGACCAACTGGCGCGCCATCGGCCTGCTCGGCGCGGGGCTGCTGGTGCAGATCGCCCTGATCGACTGGCTCGGCTTCGTCATCGCCGCCACCATCCAATACGTGCTGGTCTGCGCCGCCTTCGGCTCCCGCCGGCCGCTGCGGGACCTGGCGATCGGGATCGTCGTCACGCTCGGCGCCTTCATCGGCTTCTCGCGCCTGCTGGGCGTGAATATCGGCGCGGGCGTGCTGGAGGGCATTCTCTGATGGACGCGATCTCCGGCCTCGCCATGGGCTTCGGATCGGCGCTGACGCCGATCAATCTCGGCTGGGCGCTGCTCGGCTGCTTCCTCGGCACGGCCATCGGCGTTCTGCCCGGCATCGGCCCGGCGCTGACCATCGCGCTGCTGCTGCCCGTGACCTTCCAGGTGGAGGCGACCGGCGCCTTCATCCTGTTCTGCGGCGTCTTCTACGGCGCGATGTATGGCGGCTCGACCACCTCCATCCTGCTGAACACGCCGGGGGAATCGGGCTCGATCATCACGGCGCTGGAAGGCGCGAAGATGGCGCGGAACGGCCGTGCGGGGCCGGCCCTGGTCACGGCGGCCGTGGGGTCCTTCATCGCGGGCACGGTCGGCACGCTCGGCATCTCCTTCGTCGGGCCGCTGGTGGTGGAGGTGGCGCTGAAGCTCGGCCCCGCCGAGTACTTCTCCCTGATGCTGCTCTGCTTCGTCACCGTCTCCGCCGTGCTGGGGGGCTCGGCGCTGCGCGGCCTCACCTCGCTCGGCTTCGGGCTGATGCTGGGGCTGGTGGGGATCGACCTGCAGACCGGCCAGCCGCGCCTGACCTTCGGCATCCCGGAGCTGCTGGACGGGGTCAACGTGGTGCTCGTCGCCGTCGCGCTCTTCGCGGTGGGGGAGACGATGCACCTGGCCTGGCGCCATGTGGAGGGGGTGCAGGAGGTGCGCCCGGTCGGGCGGCTCTGGATGAGCGCGAGCGACTGGAAGCGGTCCATCGGCCCCTGGCTGCGGGGCTCCTTCCTCGGCTTCCCCTTCGGCGTGCTGCCCGCGGGCGGCACCGAGATGCCGACCATGCTGAGCTATTACGCCGAGCGGAAGCTGGTGAAGCCCGAGCACCGCGCCGAGTTCGGCACCACGGGCGCGATCGAGGGCGTGGCCGGGCCGGAGGCGGCGAACAACGCGGCGGCGGCCGGCGTGCTGGTGCCGATGCTCACCCTGGGCCTGCCCACCTCGGCCACCGCGGCCATCATGCTCTCGGCCTTCCAGTCCTACGGCATCCAGCCCGGGCCGATGCTGTTCACCCAGCAGCCGGTGCTGGTCTGGACGCTGATCGCCAGCCTCTACATCGCCAATGTCATGCTCGTGGTGCTGAACCTGCCGCTGGTCGGGCTCTGGGCGCGCATCCTGAAGATCCCGACGCCGCAGCTCTATGCCGGCATCCTGGTCTTCGCGACCATCGGCACCTACGGCATCAGCAACTCGGTCACGGACCTGGTGCTGCTCTATGGCATCGGCATCATCGCCATGTTCATGCGGCGCTTCGACTTCCCCACCGCGCCGGTCGTCATCGGCATGATCCTGGGGCCGATGGCGGAGCAGGCGCTGCGGCAGGCGCTGACCATCAGCCAGGGGGACTGGACCACCTTCGTCACCCGGCCGATCTCCCTGTCGATCCTGCTGCTGGCGCTGCTGGCCCTGGCCGGGCCGCGCCTCTGGGGGGCATGGCGGGCGCGCCGCCCCGGGTGAGGCGGCGGGATTCAGTGGCGCGGCGGCGATCCCGCCCCTATATCCCGCCACATCCCATCCCGAGTTCCGCCTGTTGACGACCCGTCCCGAGGGGGCCGGACCCGATCGGTCCGCCCCCGTCATCCCGATCGACTTCGCGGCGCTCTTCGCGGCCTCCCCCAATCCCTATGTGCTGATGGACCCCGGCCTCGCGCTGGTGGCGATGAACGACGCCTATCTCCGGGCGACCATGCGCCGGCGGGAGGAGCTCCTCGGGCGCAACATGTTCGAGGCCTTCCCCAGCGACCCGGCCTCCGAGGGGCACCGCCAGCTTCGCGCCTCGCTGGAGCGCGTGCTGGCGACGGGGGAGAAGGACCACCTCCCCCTCATCCGCTACGACATCGCCCTGCCGGACGGGGCGGGCTTCGAGGAGCGCTACTGGAGCGCCACGCATACGCCGATGGCTGGCACGGACGGGCGGGTGGCCCTGATCCTCCAGCACACGGTGGACGTGACCGAGCTGCACCGGCTCCGCAGCCTGGCGCGCCGCCTGGGCCCGGCCGGGCCGGCCGCGCAGATCGAGACCGACGTGTTCCGCCGCGCCGAGGCGGTGCAGGAGGCGAACACCGCGCTGGAGACCGAGCGCCAGCGCCTGCATGGCCTGTTCGAGCAGGCGCCCGGCTTCATGGCGGTGGTGGACGGGCCGGATCACCGCTTCAGCATGGCCAATGCGGCCTATCTCCGCCTCGTCGGCGAGCGGGAGCTGCTCGGCCGCAGCGTGGCCGAGGTGCTGCCGGAGGTGGTGGAGCAGGGCTTCGTGACCCTGCTGGACGAGGTGAAGCGCACGGGCGAGCCCTTCGTCGGGCGGCAATATCCCGTCCTGCTCGCCCATCGCCCCGGCGCCGAGCCGGACGAGCGCTTCGTCGATTTCATCTACCAGCCGATCTTCCAGGGCGGCGAGGCCACGGGCGTCTTCGTCCAGGGCCATGACGTGACGGAGCAGAAGCGCGCGGTGGATGCGCTGCGCGAGAGCGAGGGGCGCTTCCGCCTGGTCGCCGAGAGCGCGCCGGTGAAGCTCTGGATGAGCACGCCGAGCGGAAGCTGCGCCTATCTGAACCGCGCCCAGCGTGCCTTCTGGCGGGTGGAGGAGGAGGAGGTCGCCTCCTTCGACTGGTTGTCCACCGTCCATCCCGAGGACCGGGAGGCACTGGCCGGCCCCTACCAGGCCGCCATGCAGGCCCAGGGAGGCTTCCAGACGGAGGCGCGCTTCCGGCGGCATGACGGCGCCTGGCGGATCCTGCGTAGCGAGGCCCAGCCGCGCTTCGGCCCCGGGGGCGAGTTCCTCGGCATGATCGGCGTGAACGTGGACGTGACGGAGATCCGCCGCGCCGAGGATGCCCTGCGGCGGGAGACCGCGGTGCTGGAGGTGCTGAACCGCACCGGCGCCACCCTGGCGGCGGAGCTGGACCTCGACCGCGTGGTGCAGATGGTCACCGATGCGGGGGTGGAGGTCACGGGCGCCGGCTTCGGCGCCTTCTTCTACAACGTGCTGGACGAGAAGGGCGGGAGCTACATGCTCTACGCCCTTTCCGGCGTGCCGCGCTCCGCCTTCGAGGGGTTTCCCATGCCGAGCGCCACCGCGGTGTTCGAGCCCACCTTCCGGGGCGAGGGGATCATCCGCTCGGGCGATATCCGGTCCGATCCGCGCTACGGCCACCACGCGCCCTTCCACGGCATGCCGGAGGGGCATCTGCCCGTTCGCAGCTACCTCGCCGTGCCGGTCATCTCGCGTTCGGGCGAGGTGCTGGGCGGGCTGTTCTTCGGCCATCCCGAGCCCGGCCGCTTCAAGCCGGAGCACGAGGCGCTGCTGCGCGGCATCGCCGGCCATGCGGCGACCGCGATCGACAATGCGCGGCTGTACCAGTCCGCGCAGCGCGAGATCGGCCATCGCCGCCGCGCGGAGGATCAGCTCCGGCAGCTGAACGAGACGCTGGAGGCGCGGGTGATCGCCGAGATCGCCGAGCGGCGGCAGGCCGAGGCCGCGCTGCAGCAGGCGCAGAAGATGGAATCCATCGGCAAGCTGACCGGCGGCGTGGCGCATGACTTCAACAACCTGCTGCAGGTCGTCTCCGGCAACCTGCAGCTGCTGGCGCGGGACGTGGCCGGGAACGAGCGGGCGGAGCGGCGGCTGAACAACGCCATGGCCGGCGTCACCCGGGGCGCGAAGCTCGCCTCGCAGCTGCTCGCCTTCGGCCGGCGCCAGCCGCTGGAGCCGAAGGTGGTGAATATCAGCCGCTTCGTCACCGGCATGGAGGACATGCTGCGGCGGACCATCGGCGAGGCGGTCGAGGTCGAGACGGTGGTGGCCGATGGGCTCTGGAACACCTTCATCGACCCCGCGCAGGCGGAGAACGCGCTGCTGAACCTGGCGATCAACGCCCGCGATGCGATGGAGGGCACGGGGCGGCTGGTCATCGAGGCCGGGAACGCGCGGATCGACGAGGCGGAAGCGCGCGCGCAGGCCGAGGTGCGGCCCGGGGACTACGTGATGCTCGCCGTCAAGGATACGGGCTGCGGCATGCCGCCCGAGGTCCAGGCCCTGGTCTTCGAGCCCTTCTTCTCCACCAAGCCGGAAGGGAAGGGGACCGGGCTCGGGCTCTCCATGGTCTATGGCTTCGTCAAGCAGTCCGGCGGCCATGTGAAGATCGAATCCGAGGTCGGGCGCGGCACCACCGTGCGCCTGTTCCTGCCACGCGCCGCCGGGCCGGAGGAGGAGATCGCGGTGGCGGATGACGGACCCGTCCTGGGCGGGGCCGAGACCATCCTCGTGGCGGAGGACGACGAGACCGTGCGCGCCACGGTGGTGGAGATGCTGACCGAGCTCGGCTACCGCGTACTGAAGGCCCATGACGCGGCCAGCGCGCTGGCGGTGATCGAGAGCGGCGCGCCCATCGACCTCCTCTTCACCGATGTGGTGATGCCGGGCCCGCTGAAGAGCCCGGAGCTGGCCCGCCGCGCGCGGGAGCGGATGCCCGGCCTCGGCGTGCTGTTCACCTCCGGCTATACCGAGAATGCCATCGTGCATGACGGCCGGCTGGACGAAGGTGTCGAGCTGCTGTCCAAGCCCTACACGCGGGAGGCGCTGGCGCGGAAGCTGCGGCATGTGCTGGCGCAGGCCGCGCAGCGCCGCGTGGCGGATCCCTCCGCTTCCGCCTGAGCGCGGGCGTCAGGGCACGGCCGCGACCGGCGCGGCGCGCATCCGCCACACCATGGCCGCGCCCAGCGCGGCAAGCGCGCCGGCCACCAGCCCCACCTCCCGCAATCCGCCGCCGCCGATGGTCAGCCCGCCAGCGAGGGCGCCGAAGGATACGCCGAGATAGGTGGCCGAGGCGTTTAGCGAGAGCAGCACCGGCGCGAGGGGCGGGGAGAGGCTGACGAGCCGGACCTGCTGCACCGCCGGGAAGCACCAGCCCGAGGCACCCCAGATCACCAGGAGCACGAGCACGGCCGGGATGGCGGCCGTCAGCGGCAGCCACTCCACGCAGAGGGAGATGGCCGCCAGGCTGGCCCCGAGCACGAGGTTGGAGCGGATGAGGAAGCGCCGCGGGTCCTGCCGGTCCGCCGCCCAGCCGCCGAGCGAGACGCCGAGCAGCCCGCCCAGCCCCGAGAGCAGCAGGGCCAGCGCCGTGCCCTGCCCGCCGAACTGGAGCGTGCCGCGCAGGAAGGGGCCGAGATAGGAGAACAGGGTGAAGGCCCCGGCGAAGACCACGACCGTCTGCATCAGCAGCACCGCCACCTCCGGCCGGGCGGCGACGGAGAGGCGTTCCATCACGCTCGCTCCCCTGGCGCCGGGCAGGCGGGGCAGGAAGGCCAGCGACCCCGCGGCCGAGACCGCGCCCAGCGCCGCGACGGCCAGGAAGGCGGCCCGCCAGCCCAGATGCTCGCCGATCAGCGTGCCGAGCGGGGCACCCAGCACGGTGGAGAGCGTCATGCCGCCGATGACCAGCGCCATGGCGCGGCCGCGGTGGTGAGGCTCGACGAGGGCGATGGCGCAGGCGCCGGCGGTGGGCACGAAGAGCGCGGCCGAGAGTGCGGCGAGGACGCGCATCGCCATCAGCCCGGCATAGCCGGGCACCAGCGCGCAGCCGATGGAGGCGAGCACATAGAGGCCCATGCCCGCCAGCAACGCCGTCCGGCGCTCCATCCCGGCCGTCGCCGCGGCGAGCACGGGGGAGGCGAGGGCATAGGCCAGGGCGAAAGCCATGGAGAGATGCCCGGCCGCCGGCACTCCCACGCCCAGATCCTCCGCGATGACGGGCAGGAGCCCGGCCAGGCTGAAGGTTCCCGTGCCCACGGCGAAGGTGCCGAGAGCCAGCCAGTACAGCGAGCGTGGCATGGCCGCATTCCTTGGTCCAATTGTTGTTGAACTATAGGCGACCCGATGGGCCGTCAAGTTGGTTCAACAGGTCTTGGATCAAGCCTCTTGGAGGAACGGGCAGGGTTTCCTATCTCGTGGGCATGTCCAAGGCGCTCCCCCACCCCGACCCGGAGGCGATCGATCTCTCCGCGGTGCTGGACGCGCTGCGGGATCCGATCCGCCGGGCCATCGTCCTGATGGTGGCCGAGGAGGGGGAGAGGCGTTGCTCCTCCTTCCTCCACTGCACGACCAAGACGAACCTCACCTACCATGTCGCCCGCCTGCGTGAGGCGGGCGTGGTGCGGGTGCGGGTCGAGGGGCCGGCCCGGATCGTCTCGCTGCGCCGCGCGGAGCTGGACGCGCGTTTCCCCGGCCTTCTGGATGCCGTCCTCGCCGGCACCCGGCAGGACCCGCCTCTCGCGCGGCTGGTCGAGACCGCCTGACGACCCGAACACCCCCATGGGGCGCGGCCGCCGCGCCCGGATGATCCAGATGAATACCCAGGAAGCCGTGAACCTTTCCCCGCGCGAGATCGTGTCGGAGCTGGACCGCTACATCGTCGGCCAGCACGACGCGAAGCGCGCCGTCGCCATCGCGCTGCGCAACCGCTGGCGCCGCCAGCAACTGCCGGAGGGCCTGCGCGAGGAGGTGGTGCCGAAGAACATCCTCATGATCGGCCCGACCGGCTGCGGCAAGACCGAGATCGCCCGCCGCCTGGCCCGGCTGGCCAACGCGCCCTTCCTGAAGGTGGAGGCGACGAAGTTCACCGAGGTCGGCTATGTCGGCCGCGACGTGGAGAGCATCGTGCGAGACCTGGTGGAGGCCAGCATCGTGCAGCTGCGCGAAGCCGCCCGCGCCGAGGTGCAGGCCAAGGCCGAGCTGAACGCCGAGGAACGCCTCGTCACCGCCCTGGTGGGCGAGGGCGCGAATGGCGAGACGCGCATGAAGTTCCGCAAGATGCTGCGCGACGGCAACCTCGATTCCAAGGAGGTCGAGGTGCAGGTGGCCGAGCAGGCGACGCCCATCGGCGCCATGGACATTCCGGGCATGCCGCCCGGCGCCCAGAACATCCAGGAGATGATGGGCAAGATGTTCGGCGGCCGCACCCGCGCCCGCAAGATGACGGTGGCCGAGGCCCGCACCACCCTGCTGCGGGAGGAGGCGGACAAGCTGCTGGACCAGGAGAAGCTGACGCGCGACGCCGTGCAGCACGCGGAGCAGAACGGCATCGTCTTCCTCGACGAGATCGACAAGGTCTGCGCCCGCACCGAAAACGGCTTCCGCGGCGGCGACGTGTCGCGCGAAGGCGTGCAGCGCGACCTGCTGCCGCTGATCGAGGGCACGACGGTGAACACGAAGCACGGGCCGGTGAAGACGGACCATATCCTCTTCATCGCCTCTGGCGCCTTCCACATCGCCAAGCCCAGCGACCTGCTGCCCGAACTCCAGGGCCGCCTGCCCATCCGCGTGGAGCTGAAGGGCCTGACCCGCGACGACTTCCGCCGCATCCTGACGGAGCCGGAACACGCGCTGACCTCCCAGTACACGGCGCTGATGGGCACCGAAGGCGTCACCCTGGACTTCGCGCCGGATTCCATCGACGCGGTGGCGGAACTGGCCGCCGACATCAACGACCGCGTGGAGAATATCGGCGCGCGGCGACTGGCCACCGTGCTGGAACGACTGCTGGAAGAGGTGTCCTTCACCGCCTCCGACCGGCGCGGGGAGACGGTGCGGGTGGATGCGGCCTATGTCCGCGAAAAGGTGGCGCCGCTCGCGGCCAGCACGGACCTGTCGCGCTTCATCCTCTGATCGTCCTGGGCTGTCGGTCTGTCCTGGGGAGAGGAAGAAGGAATTCTTCCTCTCCCCAGACCTCTCACCATCATCTTTTTCTTCGAGTTTGGATTCACTCGGCTGACGGTGCGCCTGAGGTCCACGACCTCAGGCGACTGCAAAGGCAGGAACAGCACCCGCCCGCCAGAGACCCCGCCGATCAACGGTATCCACGGCAGTCCGATGGGGTTCCAAGGGCCTCAGGCCCTAGGCGGGTGGAGGGCAGCGCCCTCCCCTTATCCGTTCAGATGCGCGCTGAACTTCGCCATCCAGAAGTTCGGCACTGCGTTGCTGGCGCCTGACTTCATGCGGACGGTCCAGATCGGTTCCGCCGTGTCGGCCGTTTCGATGATGAAGTTCCAGCCCACGCGTTTATCGGCGGAGTTGTAGACCGGTTCCGTCCGCCATTTGCGGATGATGGAGAAGGGCAGGAGGCGGGTGATCCGGTGCGAGGCGATGCCGACCATTTCATCCGCGCTGCTGAAGAGCAGCGTCGTGTCCCGGCCGTCCAGCCGGTCGTCCAGCCCGGGGCATTCGAGGGTCAGCGCCTCGATCGCCTTGCGCCGCCCGTTATGGACGGACCAGATTCGCCAGGCGATTCCGCCCAGGATGGCGATCGCAGCCAGCACCGCCAGTGTCGCCACCGCCCCAAATCCCCCTTGCTCGGTCCCGGGCGGGGATAGGGCCATCGCGGGGCGGGATCAACGATCCGGGGCGCGAGCCTTGCGGTCCCGATGCAACCCGGCCCGCTCCGCACCATTTCACCGGGCATGAGCAATTCCTGGTCCGCGCGCCGATGAGCACGACCCTGCCCGCCCTCCTCACCCTGCCGGAGGATGCCCAGACCGAGTTGGCCAAGGCCGTGGCCACGCTCGAGGGCCCGTCCTTCGCCGCCCGCCTGGCCGCCATCGCCGGAACCCCGGTGGAGGCGCTGAAGGCCCGGCTGCCGGAGGGAATCCGGGACCAGCTGGACCATGCGGTGCGCCGGGCGCTGGAGAAGGCCTGGTCGACCGCCGTGGGCACGGAGCCGCGGCGGACGCCCTTCGGCATGAATGTGGCCTGGTTCCACCGGGGCGTGGCCATGGCGAGCGGCGCTGCCGGCGGGGCGCTGGGGCTGCTGGGCACCCTGGCCGAGCTGCCTGTGTCCACCACCATCCTGCTTCGCCAGATCGCGGCCGAGGCGGCCGAGGCCGGGGAGGACCCGAAGGTGGCCGCCACCGCGGCCGAATGCATGGCGGTCTTCGCCATCGGCAGCCCGAACAACAGCGAGGACGACGTGGCCGAGACCGGCTATTTCGCCGCCCGCATCGCCCTGGCACAGATGCTGCCGAATGCGGCGACCAGCCTGGTTTCCGGCCTGGTGCCCGGCTTCCTCGGCGCCATCGCGGCGCGCTTCACGGGCACGGTGGGGCTGAAGCTTTCGGCCCAGGCGGTGCCGGTGATCGGCGCGGCGGCGGGGGCGGCGATCAACCTTGCCTTCCTCGAGCATTTCCGCGGCGTGGCGCAGGCGCATTTCACCGTGCGGAAGCTGGAGCGGGTCTATGGGGCCGACCGGGTGCGGGCGGCCTATGACGCGCTCCGGGATGGCAGCTCGCGATAGGCAACGCCCTTCGCGCGGCCGGGCCCGGCCCCTTCGCGGGGTTGGGCCTGCGCGTTCCGGTGGTCTTGAAGCCGGGCGGCCGGTCTTTCATATCGCCCCTCCGGTTGTGACCTGACCTGGAGGATGCGCGTGAGTGAGGCGGTGGAGCGCCACGAGTTCGGCGCGGAGGTGGGGCGGCTGCTGGATCTGGTGGTCCACGCCCTGTATTCGGACCGTGAGATCTTCCTGCGCGAGCTGGTGGCGAACGCGGCGGATGCGGTGGACCGCCGGCGCTTCGATGCCCTGACCGGCGGCGCCCCGCCCCTGGTCGAAGGGGCCGCGGTGCGGATCGTGCCGGACAAGGCCGCGCGCACCCTGACCATCTCCGACCCCGGGATCGGGATGAGCAAGGCGGAGTTGGCGGCCAATCTCGGCACCATCGCCCGCTCGGGCACCCGCGCCTTCACCCAGTCCCTGGCCGAGAGCAAGCCCGGCGACCGGCCGAGCCTCATCGGCCAGTTCGGCGTGGGCTTCTACTCCGCCTTCATGGTGGCCGAGCGGGTGGAGGTCACCTCCCGCCATGCGGGGGCCGACGAGGCCTGGCGCTGGGCCTCCGAGGGCCGTGGCGAGTTCACCCTGGCCCCCGCCGAGCGCGAGGAGGCCGGGACGGACATCGTGCTGCACATGAAGGCCGATGCGGAGGAGTTCCTGGAGCCGCTGCGGCTCCGCACAGTGATCCGGAAGTGGGCGGACCACATCACCGTTCCCATCACCGTCGCGCAGGATGGCAAGGACGAGCCCGCCAATGAGGGCACGGCCCTCTGGCGCAAGCCGAAGGCCGAGGTGAGCGAGGAGAGCTACGCGGAGTTCTACCGCCACCTCGGCCATGTCTTCGACACGCCCTGGGCCACGCTGCACTGGCGGGCCGAGGGGACGGTGGACTTCACCGCCCTGCTGTTCATCCCCGGAATGAAGCCCTTCCAGGTGGTGGAGGGCGAGCGGGAGAGCCGGCTGCGCCTGCATGTCCGCCGCATGTTCATCACCGACGAGGCGGAGCTCCTGCCCCCCTGGCTGCGCTTCGTGCAGGGCGTGGTGGACACCGAGGACCTGCCCCTCAACGTCTCGCGCGAGATGCTGCAGGCCACCCCGGTGCTGGCCCGGATCCGGCGCGCCGTGACGAACCGCGTGCTGTCGGAGCTGAAGAGCCGCGCCAAGGATGAGGCGGGCTATGCCGGCTTCTGGGAGAATTTCGGCCCCATCCTGAAGGAGGGGCTGTGGGAGGATGCGGAGCACCGCAAGGACCTGGCCGGCCTGCTGCGCTTCCGCTCCTCCGCCGTGGAGGGCTGGACCTCGCTGGCCGACTACGTCTCCCGCATGAAGGAGGGGCAGGAGGCCATCTATGTGCTGGCCGGCGACGCGCCCGAGACCCTGGCACGCTCGCCGCAGCTGGAGGGCTTCCGCGCTCGCGGGGTGGAGGTGCTGCTCCTGACGGACCAGATCGACGCCTTCTGGCCGGAGCGACTGGACCGCTTCGAGGAAAAGCCGATCAGAAGCGTCACCCAGGGCGCGGTGGACCTGTCGAAGCTGGCGGCCGCGGAGCCGGCGGCCGAGGAGGCGGCGGATCTCGGCAAGCTCATCCCGCTGCTGAAGGACGGGCTGGGGGACGAGGTCTCGGAGGTGCGCGCGACCGACCGGCTGGTCGAGAGCGCCGTCGTCCTGGCGGCGCCGGAGCATGGGCCGGACCTGCAGATGCAGCGCCTGCTCCAGCGCGCCGGGCGGGCCTTCGGGGCGGAGCAGCCGGTGCTGGAGCTCAACCCCCGCCACCCGCTCATCCGGAGCCTCGCGGCCCGGGCGGAAACGGGGGCGGAGATGAAGGATCTCGCCGGGCTGCTGCTCGACCTGGCGCGGGTGCAGGACGGCGCCAGCCCGCGTGACCCTGCGGCCTTCGCCCGCCGCATGGCGGAGGTTCTGGCGGCCAGCATGGGCTGAAGCCGGCGGGCCGATGGGCCGGGCGCGCTGAAACTGCCGTGGAGAGCGGCCGTTGCGCTCCCGACTGGGCCGGCAGCCAACACGCCGGCCCAGGCGCCAGAAGCATGAGGAGTGCGCCGATGCCCGATAAAGCGAAGTCGAAGCCGTCCGAAGGCGCCGAGCTGGCCGGGACGGCCAAGATCGACAAGCCGGCCAAGGGCAAGAAGCCGAACGCGCTCCAGCAGCCCCTGCAGCCTTCCGAGGAGCTGGGCGCCGTGGTGGGTTCGGAGAAGCTTGCCCGGGGCGAGGCCGTGAGCAAGGTGTGGGCCTATATCAAGGCCAACAAGCTGCAGAACCCGAAGGACGGGCGCGAGATCCTGGCCGACGACAAGCTGCGCAAGGTGTTCGGCAAGGACAAGGTGACGATGTTCGAGATGAACAAGCACCTCGCCCGGCATCTGAAATAGGCAAGCCCTAGCCCGCGGCGCCGTCCCCCCGCGATGCGGGGCGGGCGGGGGCGGAGCGGGCGCGGTATTCCTGGATGCGCCGCTTGAGCCCGGGGCGCGCGACGGAGCGCGCCAGCGCGGCCAGGTCCGCCGCGTCATCCGCGCGGCGGGTGCGGGCGTGCAGCGCGGCGACGGTCGGCGCGTCCAGCCTCGCGGCGGCGCGGCCGGCGGCCTCGATGGCGGCGGGCAGGGCCTCCTCCTCCAGCACGGCGGAGGCGAGGCCGAGCGAAAGCGCCTCGTCGGCGCCGACCGGCGCCCCGGCCAGCAGCAGCCGGCGCGCCGCCCCGTCGCCCACCAGCCCCGCCAGCCGGCCGGTGCCCAGCACCAGCCCGAAGGCCGGGCCGGGAAAGGCGAAGCTGGCGCCGGCCAGGGCCAGGCGGTGGTCGCAGGCGGCGAAGAGGTCCGCCCCCGCGCCGAAGACGCGCCCGGCCGCGACCGCCATGCTGGCCACGGGCAGCGCGCTGACCTTCTGCAGCAGCAGCTCGATCCGGATCAGATGCAGGGCGAGATCGCCCTCCGTCGTGGTCTCCAGATCGGAGAGGTCGAGGCCAGTGCAGAAGTTCCGTCCGCGCCCGCGCAGGACGATCATCCGCGCCCCCGCCGCCAGGGCGGAGTCGATGGCGCCGTCCAGCGCCTCCACCAGATCCGGGCCCAGGGCATTGCCCCGCTCCGGGCGCTCCAGCCACAGCGTGGCCGCGCCGTCCTTCCACTCGGCCAGGACAGGCGCCGTACCCGTTCCGCTCATCTCATCCGCCTCCCCGGGCCCGTTCCGTGCGCCCCGACTTCCCGCATGGGGAGGTGGGCGCCGTCCTCCTCAGGCCGCCTCGCGGGAGCGGTCCCACAGATTCGGCACGGTCTCGCTGGAATAGCCGGAGATGAAGCTCTTCTCGCGGCCTTCCGGGTCGAAGACATGCCGGCGCACCGCGCCGATATTGCCGCCATAGAGATGGATGCTGATCGAGACGCGGTCCTCGAAGGCGTTCACCACCTGGTGGATGTCCCCGATCTCGGGCGCGACCGCATCGATGTCGCCGGGGGCCAGCCGGGTCGGCTCACCCGCCACCAGCTCCCCCCGCGCGCCGCGGGAGAAGGGGGTGGAGACCTCCGCCCCGCGCAGCATCCCGATCAGGCCCCACACCTCGTGGTCGTGGATCGGCGTCCGCTGCCCCGGTCCCCAGACGAAGCTGACGAGGGAGAAGCGTTCCGCCGGATCGCAATGCAGCAGGTACTGCCGGTAGTATTGCGGGTGCGGCACGGCGGCGGATTCGGGCAGCCAGTCATCCACCGCGATCAGCTTCGCGAGCAGCGGCCGCGCGGCCTCCATCATCGGCGCTCCGGGCGGCGTCGTGTCCGCCAGTCTCGTCATGGCCGTGACGAAGTCACGCAGCCTGCCGATGCCCATGCTGCTTCCACCCCTTGCCTTGCTTCACGGGCCGCCGCGATCGCGCGCTGCCGCAGAGCGCCCCTGGCGACGCATGGCGGAGCCGCCGCGCACCGGGGGCGGAACCATGCGGGCCCTCGCTCCTCGTCCCGCCCGGGGCACGCGCCTGGCTGGTGATTCCATCCATATCGGCCCCGGATTCAGGGTGGGATGGGGCCAGGAGGACTGTCAACCGCCCCGCCATCGCCCCAGCATGCCCCGGCGCCACGCGGGCAGGCCCGGCCCGGACCAGACATCGCGGCCGAGCGCTGCCACCAGCGTTTCATGCACGGTGCGGAGGCGCCCGAGGGCGGCCGCCGCCTGCCCCGCCAGCTCCGCGGCATCCACCTGCCAGGCCTCATCCCGTGGCGGCGGGCCCTCGGCATCCCATTCCACGATGTAGGCCCGGCCCGCCGCCGCGATGATCCGCAGGTGCCAGCCCTGGTCCTCGTCGTCCCAGAGAAGGGTGCGGGTTGCCACCCTGTCGGCTCTCGCCAGCGCCTCGAGCACCATGGCCGCGGCAGGCAGCGTGTCGCTCCAGGGCCATGAGGCCAGCACGCCATCCCGGCTTCGCAGGGCGGGCGAGACCCTGAAATACGGGAAAGGCTGCGCCAGGAGGTCGGGCCTGCCACGGGCGGCGGCGATATCGAGCAGCCCTGCGCAATGCGCGGCGAACACCCCTTCCCGCCCGAGAAGCTCGGCGGTGGCCGCCTTCCCCGGTTCCCCACGGGGCAGCTCCGGTGCCGGCAGGGGGATGCGATGCTCCGGCCGGGCTGCCTGCCCGCCATCGGGGCCGATATCGATGCTCTCCGCCACCCGGAAGAAGGCATCGCAGAGCAGGCCGGCCGCCGGACGCGCCCGGGCCATCCAGGCCAGATCCTCGAAGGCTGCGGGCACCGTGGCGGAGGGGGATTCGCGCATGGGGCCGATTAGATCGTCCCGCCCTTCAGGGCGGCACCCCACAATCGGGAGAGCCACCGGCGCGCCCTGGCCCGTCCCCGGCGCGGCGGGTTGCGGTTGGGCATCCCGGCGTGATCTAGATCCGCGATGATCGAGATTGCCGTCGTCGTCGCCCTGATCGTGCTGAACGGCGTGTTCTCCTGCTCGGAACTGGCGGTAGTGTCCTCCCGGCCCAGGCGGCTCCAGGCGATGGCCGATGCGGGCAACCGGGGGGCCCGTGCCGCCCTCCTCCTGCGAGAGGAGCCCGGGCGCTTCCTCTCCACGGTCCAGATCGGCATCACCCTGGTCGGCATCCTCGCCGGCGCCTTCTCCGGGGAGGCCCTGGGTGGGCGCCTGTCCCAGGCGCTGCAGGGCTTCGGCGTGCCGGCGGGCATCGCCAGCCCGCTCGGCTTCGGCCTCGTCATCGCGGTCGTGACCTATCTCTCCATCGTCATCGGGGAGTTGGTGCCCAAGCGCTTCGCCATGCGGAATCCGGAAGGCTTCGCCAGCTTCGTCGCCCCGCTGATGACCTTCCTCTCGCGGGCGGCGCTGCCGGTGGCCTGGCTGCTGGATGCCTCCACGGGCCTGGTCTTCCGCGTGCTGGGCGTGGGGCCGCAGGAGGAGAGCAAGGTGACGGATGAGGAGATCCGCTCCCTCGTCGCCGATGCCGAGAGCTCCGGCACCATCGCCACCGCCGAACGGCACCTGATCGCGGGCGTGATGCGGCTGGGCGACCGGCCCGTGCGCGGCATCATGACCCCGCGCACCGAGGTGGAATGGGTGGACATCACCGCCGGCGAGGAGCGCATCCGCGAGACGCTGTCCAATACGAGCCACTCCCGCCTGCCGGTGGGGGAGGGATCGACCGAGGCGTTGATCGGGGTGATCCAGACCCGCGAGCTCCTGGCCCGGTCCATGGCGGGGGAGCCGATGGACCTGCCTTCGCTCATCCGCCCCGTGCAGGTCATCCCGGAGACGGCCGGCGCGCTGGACGCGATGGCGCTTCTGCAGGCCGCCGAGATTCCGGTGGTGTTCGTCCATGACGAGTACGGCCATTTCGAGGGCCTCGTCACCCCGGCCGACCTGCTGGAAACCATCGCCGGCGTGTTCCGGACGGATCTGGACCATTCCGACGAGGCCGGCGCGGTGCGGCGCGAGGATGGATCCTGGCTGCTCGCCGGCTGGCTGCCGGCGGATGAGATGGCCGAGCATCTCGGGGTGAGGCTGCCCGCCGGGCGCGGCTACCAGACCGTGGCCGGGCATGTCCTCGCCACGCTGGGGCACCTGCCCCGGACCGGGGAGCAGGTGGATATCGGCCCCTGGCGCTTCGAGGTGGTGGACCTGGACCACAACCGGATCGACAAGGTGCTCGCGACGCGGCTTCCCGGCGCGGACCAGGTGAAAACCGGCCTGCACCGCGCGGCCTAGCGCCGCGCGGTTCCGCCCCTCGGGCGCCAGGCGCGGCCGATCAGTTCACGCGGCCCAGCAGCCCCTTCGCGATCACCTGCGCCTGGATCTCCGCCGCCCCTTCGAAGATGGAGAGGATGCGTGCGTCGCAGAGCACGCGGCTGATCGGGTATTCGAGCGCGTAGCCGTTGCCGCCATGGATCTGCAGGGCGGAATCCGCATTGGACCAGGCGACGCGCGCGGCCAGCAGCTTGGCCATGCCCGCCTCCATGTCGCAGCGCTGGCCGGAATCCTTGGTGCGGGCGGCGAAGTAGCTGAGCTGGCGCGCCATCATCGTCTCGGTCGCCATCCAGGCGAGCTTCGCATGCACGCGCGGGAAGTGGAGGATCGGGCGGCCGAACTGCTCGCGCGTGGTGGCATAGGCCACGCCAAGCTCCATCGCGTTCTGCGCGACGCCGAGCGCGCGCGCCGCCGTCTGGATGCGCGCGCTTTCGAAGGTCTCCATCAGCTGTCGGAAGCCCTGGCCCTCCACCCCGCCGAGCAGGGCGGAGGCCGGAACCTCGAAGCCGTCGAAGCCGATCTCGTATTCCTTCATGCCGCGATAGCCGAGCACCGGGATTTCGGCGCCGCTCATGCCCGGGGCGGGGAAGGGGTTCTCCTCCGTGCCCCTGGGCTTCTCGGCCAGGAACATGGAGAGGCCCCTGTAGCCGGAATCCGCGGGGCCCGTGCGCACGAGCAGCGTCATCAGGTCCGAGCGCGAGCCATGGGTGATCCAGGTCTTGGCGCCATAGACCTTGTAGACATCGCCCTCCCGCACCGCGCGGGTGCGGAGGTTGCCGAGGTCCGATCCGGTGTTCGGTTCGGTGAAGACCGCCGTCGGCAGCGTCTCGCCGGAGGCGATGCGGGGCAGCCAGCGCTCCCTCTGCTCCTCCGTGCCGCCGAGGCGGATCAGCTCCGCCGCGATCTCGGAGCGCGTGCCGAGGGAGCCGACGCCGATATAGCCGCCGCTCAGCGCTTCCGAGACGAGGCACATGGCCACCTTGCCCAGGCCCAGCCCGCCGAACTCCTCCGGAATGGTGAGGCCGAACACCCCCATCTCGGACAGCTTGCCGATCAGGTCGAGCGGGATCAGCTCGTCCTTGCGGTGCCAGTCCTGGGCATGGGGCGTCACCTCGGCGGCGGTGAAGCGAAGGAAGCTGTCGCGCGTGGCCTCCAGCGCCTCGTCCTCCAGGCCGATCGCGCCGTAATCGCCGGCCGCGACAGCCTCGGCCAGAAGGAGCCGCGCGGCGTCCAGCCCGGCCTGGGCGGAAAGGCGCGCCAGCACGGGCTCGGCCAGGAACCGCGCCACGGCCTCGGGCGGGATGCCGAGATCGGAGGGGCGGACCACCTCCGTCTGGCTCATGGGGATGCCGCCGGCCAGCTGGGCGGAATACTCCGCGAAGCCCAGGCGCAGGATCGCCGCCTCGGTCCGGCGCAGCGCCCCGGTCTCGGCCAGGCGGCGGGCCCAGCGCAGGGTCTGGCGCAGCGCCTCCACATAGGCGACCTGCCAGGCGAGCCCATGCAGGGCGAACTGGTGCCGGTCCATCAGCGCGGCATCCGGCTTGCCCGTGGGTGCCACCAGGGTCGCCACGGCGCGGCGGCCTTCCTCGAGCAGCCGCTCGGCGGCGGCGAGGGCGGCCTCGTAATCGGACAGGGCGATGTCGTGGGTCACGGCGTTCATCTCAGCCTCCATCGGGTCCGGCGACGACCCCCTCGTCATGCAGCTTGCCGATGGCGGCGGCGGAGAGCCCCAGCACCTCGGCCAGCACCGCATCGCTATGCTCGCCCAGGCGCGGCGCCGGGCGGGGATCCGGGCGCGGATTGCCGGAGAAGGCGAGCGGCACGCCCGGGGCGAGGATCCGGCCGACGCCGGGCTGCTCGATCTCCGCGAACATGGGATTGGCGGGCGAAACCCGGGGGTCCTCCCGCACCAGCTGCCCGAAATCCTGATAGGGGCCCCAGAGGATGCCGCTGCCCTCGAACAGCCGCGCCACCTCGGCCAGGCTGTGCCGCCCGAACCAGGGGGCGAGCACGGCGGCGATGGCGTGCCGCGCCTCGAAGCGCCCGCCTTCCTCGTCCAGGTTCACATCCAGCATGGGCCCGATCATCGCGAGCTTCTCGGCGAGGCCCGTCACCTTGCCGATCGCGCGCCATTGCCGGTTGGAGATGGCGACGATCATCACGCGCCGCCCGTCCTTCGTCGCGAAGTCCCGCCCGAAGGCGCCGTAGAGCTCGTTGCCCATGGGCGGGCGCACGGCGCCGTTCACCTGCACATCGGCCACGTAGCCGAGATTGGCCACCGAGGCGAAGGCGACGTCCGACAGGGCGAGCACCACCTCCTGCCCGCGCCCCTCCCGCCGGCGCACCCGCTCGGCCGAGAGCAGGCCGGTGGCGAGATAGAGGCCGGCGGCGATATCCCAGGCCGGCAGCACATGGTTCACCGGCTCCTCCCCGCGCCCCGTCGCCATGGGAAAGCCGGTGGCGCTGTTCACCGTGTAGTCCACCGCGCCCGATCCGTCGGAATTGCCGATCAGGCGGAGCATGATGAGGTCGGGCCGGTGCGCCGAGAGGGAGGTATGGCTCATCCAGCCGCTGGCGGGCAGGTTGGTGAGCAGGATGCCGGCCTCCTCGCCGCCCGCGCAGATCAGCGCACGGGCGATCTCCTGCCCCTCGGGCCGGTTCAGGGCGAGCGCGACGGAGCGCTTGGCCTTGTTCAGCCCGGTCCAGTACAGGCTCGTGCCCCCGGGCGAGAGGGGCCAGCGGCGATAGTCGATATTGCCGCCGATCGGGTCGATCCGGATCACATCCGCGCCCAGCTGCGCGAGGGTCATGCCCCCGATCGGGGCTGCGATGAAGGCGGAGACCTCCACCACCCGGAGGCCCGCCAGCGGACCGGCAGCTTCCGTCATGCCGCGTGCCGCGGAACGCCATCGGGCCGAGGCCCGGTCCAAGCCCGAAGGTCCATTGTCCGAGTGTCCTCCCGCGGCAAGGGTATCGCGCATCGGGCCGGGTGCGACAGGGGGAGGGGACGCGCTTCCGCCCTCGCCCCGAGGAGTTCCGGGCCGGTCAGGCCCCGAGGTCCCGGCAGTGCCGCATCACCTCGGCGCCGGTCAGGTTCCAGGTGGTGATCCCGCCCACCATCATCACCTGCACGAGGCCTTCGGCGAGTTCGGGCAGGGTCAGGCCCAGCCGCATGGCGGCCGCGGCATGGTTCTTGGCCCCCGTGGTCTGGCCGGCCAGCGTATCGAGCAGGGCGAAGATGAGTTCCTTCGTCTTCAGGTCCAGCGCGCCGCCCTCGGCCCCGTCCCGCATCACGAAGCGGCGCATCAGCCCATAGCCGGCGAAGGCGCCCGGCGCGTGTTCCGCGAGCAGCTGGAAATTGTCGGGCACCCGGCCGAATGTCGCCATGAAGCTGTCCATACCCTGCTGGATCGCTTCGTCCTGGATGTCGGCCATCGGGTCCTCCGGGAGGCTTGATGCGCGATGCGCGGGGAATTGGCCCCGGGCGGTTGCGGGGCAGGGGGGGCGGGACGATTCTGGGGGGAGGGCCCGCGCGCGGCAACACCGGGGCAACCCGATGCAGCGATGCTGGACGAAGCTCGATGAGCGCGACATCGCCCCGGCCGGGGCTGCCTGTGGGAGAGGATGGAGCATGATGCGCCGCGGAATGGCAGGGCTGGCGGCGGTCGCGTCTCTCCTGCTGGCCGATGGGACCGCCGCGGCACCCCGGGAGCGGGGGGGTGGGGCCATCATCGAAGTGGCGCCCCGCCCCATGGCGAGGCCGCCCGCGGACCGTTCCGGCAAGGCCCGCCAGACCCGGGCCATGGTGCTGGACGATCCGGCCCTGGCCTCCCTGCCGGCGGTGGGGGTCAGCGGCGTGCTGCCGCAGGGCACCACGGCGCGGGTGCAGAATCTGAGCAACGGCCGCTCGACCATCATTCAGGTCCGGCCCGGCGGCCCGGCCAGCGCGGGGCGGTTGCTCGACATCACCCCGCCGGTGGCGAGGGCGCTGGGCGTGACCGGCGGCAGCGCCGAGATCCTGGTCGCCCCCCTGGCGGTCCCGCAGCCGGACGGAACCATCCGGCTGGGGGAGGGAACGCGCCTCTCCGGGGCCGTCGCCGCGCCCGCCCTCAGCGATCGGCCGGAGGACTGAGCCCCGCCGCGACCGGCCGGGACGCGCCCTGCCTCAGCGGTCGCCTTGCTTGCGGTTGCTCTGGGTCGCGCTGCTGACCCCGCCCTGCTTGCCGGCGCCCTGGCCACCGCCCGCGCGGGCATCCTTGGGGTTCGGCTTGCCGGAAGCGGCGTTCTTGCCGCCCTGGGGCGCTCGGCCGGCGGGCGGGAGGGGCGGGAGATTGGCCATGGGGGTGCCTTGTCTTGAAGGGGCAGGGGGAGTGCGGAAGGCCAGGCGACGGAGGCCGGCCGGTCTCCCCGGGCGGCACCGCCGAAGCCCGGGCTGGAAGCGGGGCTTGTAGCAGCCCCCGGGGGCGGGCGCGACCATTCTCGCCAACGGGCCTCGGGCACCCCACCCCGGCCGGCGCCGGATCTGGCCTTCCGCGGCAAGGCGCGTGACCATGCCGGGATGACCCCCGCCGAGCATTCCCGCGCCATCGCCGAAGCAAACGCCATCGCGGCGGCCTGGTCCGGGGAGGCCGGGCCGGGCGGGGCCATCGTGCTGTTCGACCGGGGCGGCCTCTGCGGGGCGGCGGCTGGCGGCCTGGCCAGCCTGGAGCATGGCCTCCCCTTCACCCCCGCCACGCCGAGCCGCTGGGCCTCCATCAGCAAGTCCTTCTGCGCCGCCACGGCCCTGCTCGCCGGCTTCGACACGGCGGCGCCGCTCGGCCAGCTGGTGCCAGGCCTGGCGCCGCCCCTGGCCGCCGTCCCGCTGGAACGGGCGCTCGACATGACCGGCGGCATCCCGGACCTGATGGAGACGCTCTGGCTGCTCGGCGTCCCCTTCACCGCCAGCCTTTCCGACGCCGAGCTGCTGGAACTCTGCCGCCGCCTGCCGGGCACGGGAGGCCCGCCGGGGGTGGAGATGGCCTATTCCAACACCGGCTGGCGGCTGGTGGCCGCCGCCTTCGCGGCCCGGGGAGGGGAAGGCTACGGCCAGGCCCTGCGCCGCCTGGTGCTCGGGCCGCTCGGCCTGGGCGATGTGGCGTTCCCCGAGGACGAGGCCAGCCCGGTGCCGGGCCTCGCCACCCCCTATTGGCATGACGGCACGGGGTGGCGGCGCGGCCGCTACGGCCTGCATTTCTCCCCTTCCGGCGGGCTGGCGGGCAGCGCGGAGGCCCTGGCGCGATGGGGTTCCGCCCTGCTCGCCGGGCGCGGCCCCCTGGGCGGGATGCTCGCCCGGCTCTCGGCACCGCGCCGCTTCCCGGATGGCGCGGACAGCTTCTACCGGACGGGCCTTTCCGCCCTGTCACTGGATGGGCTCGAGCTGATCGGGCATGGCGGCTCCCTCCCGGGCATCAAGACGCATCTCCTCATGGCCCCGGCGCTGGGCTGCGGCGTCGCCCTCCTCTCCAACCGCGAGGACACGGACCCGCTCTGGCTCGCCCTGCGCGTGATGGCCGCGATGACCGGCCGCCCACTGCCCCGGCCCGCCGCCCTTCCGCCCGGCCTCTATGCCGAGGCGTCGGGCGAGGCCTGGGCGGAGGTGGAGGGCGAGACGGTGACCTTCATGGGCGTGACGGACCGCCTCTTCGCCGATGGAGACGGCGCGCGCACCCTGCCCGCCTATCTGGAAGCCTCGCTCCGCCCGGGGGAGGGCAGCGCGATCGAGGGGCGCATCGGGGGCGTCACCCGGCGCCTGCTGCCCGTGCCGGCCGGAACGGCGCTGGACCCGGCGCTCGTCGGAACCTGGCGGAACGAGGCCTTCGACGTCTCGCTGGAGGTCCGGCCGGATGGCACGGCGCGCATGCCGGGCATCCATCCGCGTGGCGCCGAGACCCTGCGGCCCCTGCCCGGCGGGCGGGCCCTGGCGGACCGGCGGCATGGCCCCTGGCGGGCGCGGCCGCTTCTCTGGCTGCAGCCGAACGGCTCGCTCCGCCTCGCCTCCCACCGCTCCCGCGTCCTGGACTTCCGGCGGGCCTGAGCCGGGGGCTCTGCCGCTGGGCGGCGGGCCCTAGAGCACGAAATCGGTCTGCTGGAAGGTGAGGTGGCCCTTCACCAGGATCTGGAAGTCGGCCCGGCCGTCGCCGTTCACGTCGCCTTCGACGATGGTGTTGGAGCCGGCCGTGATCTGGTGGAGCTGGCCCGCCTGCTTCGTGAAGGCGCCCGTGCCGATGAAGGCGAAGGCCTCGTCCGTCTCCGCGCCCGTGACCGCCTGGATGGCGGAAAGGTCGATCCGGTCCTCGCCCGAGACGAAGTCGCTGATGTAGTCGCGGGCCGCGCTCGCCGGGCTGTCGGCGAGGCTGGTGAACAGGAAGCTGTCCGCGCCCGCGCCGCCGGTCAGAGTGTCCTGGCCCAGGCCACCCCCGATCGTGTCGCCGCCATCGCCGCCGACGATCCGGTTGGCGAGGTCGTTGCCACGCAGGCTCAGGCCGGTAGCGCCGGCATGGGCGCGCAGCACCTCGATCTCCTGAGCGGGGGCCAGCATGAAGTCGCTGCCGGCATAGACCGTGTCCGTGCCGGCTCCCGCCTCCTCCAGCACCAGGTCGGCGGGGTCGTTGACGTAGTAGGTGTCGTTGCCCCCGCCGCCCATGAGCGTGTCCGGCCCCGCGCCGCTGTACAGGATGTTGGCCAGATCGTTGCCGCCGAGGGTGATGCCCGCGCCCCCGGCATTCGCGCGCAGGATCTCCACCGACTGGCCGGTCTCCAAAGTCCAGGAGCTGCTGGCGAAGACCGTGTCGATGCCCTCCCCGGCCTGCTCCAGCACCTCATCCCCGGCGCCGTTGACGTAGTAGAGGTCGTTGCCGCCCGCGCCGGCCAGCGTGTCGTCGGCGCTGACGCTGGCGCTGACGAGGCGGTTGGCGAATTCGTTGCCGGTCAGCGCCAGCCCCGCCGCGCCGGCATCGGCGCGCAGCACCTCGATCTCGGATCCCGCGGTCAGCGTGTAGCTGATGCCGGCGATGACGGTGTCGATGCCCTGGCCGATCGCCTCGATCACCGTATCGGCCGCGTGGCGGACGACATAGCTGTCATAGCCCAGCCCGCCGGCCAGCGTGTCGCCGATGGCGCTGCCGCTGCTGACGAGCCAGTTGGCCAATTCGTTGCCGACCAGCCGCAGGCCGCCTCCGCCGACGGCGCGCAGCACCTCCACCGCCGAGCCATCGGCGAGGGTGAAGTCCACCGAGGCCAGGACGGTATCCACGCCGCCGCCCGCCACCTCGGACACGGTGGTGCCCGTGCCCGAGACGAAATAGGTGTCATCGCCGGTGCCGCCGGCGAGGCTGTCGCTGCCCAGCCCAGCGGTGATGCGGTCGTCTACCTCCGTGCCGGTGATGGTATCCGCGCCGTCCGTGCCGTTGATGGCCACGACGTCGAAGCCGGGCGACCAGTCGGCGAAGCTCCAGCCCGACAGGTCCAGCGTGCCCGAAGCGACCATGTTGACCGTGACGCGGTTGTCGCCCTCGTCGCCCGTGACCCGCACCAACGGCCAGAGCTGCGCATCCGCGAGCACGGCCTCGGAATCCGCTCCGGCGGCGAAGGTGATGGCCGCCACCTCGGTCAGCCCCGAAGGCTGGAAATCGGTGCGGCCGGGCGAGGTGACCACCGCCTCCTGTCCCACGCGCAGCCGCGCGCTGCCATCCGCATCCTCATCCAGGATCAGCGGGCCGGCCGCACCCACCAGCTGCAGGTTCAGCGTGGTCGTGCCGTCGGAGACCGTCACGAGTTCCCCGCTCCGGGTGAAGCCCGCGGGCCCGGTGTAGGAAATGGCCTGGAGGTCGATCACGTCGCCCCGGCTGAAGCCGTGCAGCGCGTTCCCGAAGCTGCTGCGCTCGATCCGCAGCGTGCTGTCCACCAGGGCGGCGAAGGTCACGGCGCCGCTGCCGACCGTGCCCGTGGCCGCGATCTCCAGCGTGGCGTCGCCGAGGGTGGTGCCGCCGGCATAGGTGTTCGCGGCCGCCAGGCGGACCGTGCCGCCCCCGGTGATCACCAGGCTGGCCGCGCCCGCATTCGTCCCGGTGCCGCCGGAGCCGGACTGGTCCGCGATGACGTCATCGATCAGCAGCGTCTCCCCCACCCCAGGCGCGAGATGCAGGGCGCTGCTGCCCTGGATGAAGATGCCGTCGCCGAAGGCCGAGCCGTTGCCCGCGCGGCTGGAGCCCCGCGTGCCGCCCGCGACGGAACCGCCCTCCAGGCTGGCCGAGCCTGAAAGGGTGAGCACGCCGCCTTCCTGAACGAAGATCTGCCCGCCGGCGCCGAGGCCGCCGCCGCCGCCCCAATAGGAGCTGCTGCTGAAGCTCGTGGAGCCCGACGCGCCGGCGCCGGCGCCGAAGCCGCCCGCGCCGCCGGTCGGGCCGCCGCCGCCACCCCCGCCGCCGAAGCCGCCCGCACCGCCATTATAGCCCGCGGTGATGCGGCCCGGATTGGTGCCGCCGCCCCCGCCACCGCCGCCGAACTCCGCCTGGGCGGGAACATTGTTCGTCGAACTGGCGAGGCCGCCTTTGGTCCCGGCGCCAAAATCCGCGCCGCGCACGCCGCTGCCGCCCGCGCCCGCCGTCGAGCCGCTGCCCGCGACGCCATTGCCTCCCATGCCGCCGCCGCCACCGCCGGCATTGGCGCTGTTGTAATAGGCGCCATTCCCCCCGACGGCCCGGTTGTCGAGGAAGGTGACATCCTCGAGCGTGACCTCCGCCCCGGAAGCGACGAAGAGACCGCCGCCCAGCCCCGCGCCGCCGCCGCCGCCCGCCCAGCCCGCGGCGCCGTTGCCGCCCTTGGCACGGGCATCCTGGATGGTCAGGTTCTCGACCGAGACCTCGCCTTCCGCGACGAACAGGCCGCGATAGAGGCCCGCGCCGTCCAGCACATGGCCACCGCCCTCGATCGCGAGGCTGGACCAGGCGAGCAGGTCGATGGCCCAGAGATCCTCGACGAGGAGCAGGTCGGCGGTGAGGGTGATGGTGTAGGCCGTGCCCGCCTGGGCGTAGAGCCCGCCTTCGCCGATGAGGCTGAGGGCGAAGTTCAGCGCATCGGCGCTCCCCACGGTGAAGTTCGTCTGCACCGGCGCGTCGGGGTCGAAGACCGTGATGAGCGTGCTCCCGTCGCCATCCTCCCCGACAAGGAAGCGCGTGCCCGCCTCCACGCCCTGCAGCGTGACGATGGTGGTCTGCGCGCCGTTGGAAACCGTGAGCCGCGTGCCGTCGAAGCTGGCGGCGGTGCCGCCGGTGAAGTCGAAATTGTCGAGGTCCAGCGTGTCGCCGAGGTCGAAGTTGACGAGGATGTTGCCGGCATTGAGCGTGCCGACATGCAGCGTGCTGTCCGCGCCTTCGAGGAAGGTGACGGCGCCGCTGCCCAGCCGGGCGGCACCTTCGGCGAAGAGCGTGGCATCCCCCAGGGTGGTGCCGCCGGAATAGGTGTTCGCGGCGGTGAGGATGACGGTGCCGCCGGTGATGGACAGCGCATAGGCGCCGCTGGCGCCGGAGGCCGATCCGGCCTGGTCCGTGATGACATCGGCGATGGTCAGCGCGCCATCCTCGCTGCCGGCCAGCTGCACGGTGCCGCTGCCCTGGAGGAAGAGGCCACTGCCGAAGGCCGCGCCGGCACCCGCGCCCGTGCCGCCCGCCGCCCCGCCGGCCACCGTGCCGCCGGACAGGCTGCCACCCTCGATGGTCAGGCTGCCGCCTTCCTGCACGAAGACATGGCCGCCCGCGCCCATGCCGCCGCCGCCCACATACTGGCTGGCATTCCCGCCGCCGAAGCCGCCTTCGCCGGGGTTGGCGAGGCCACCGCCCCCGCCGCCGCCGAAGCCGCCATTGCCGCCGGCGGCATCGCCGCCGCCGCCGCCGCCGCCCCCGAAGCCGCCATTGCCGCCGGCGGTCCAGGTGTAGCCGGTGGCGGAGTTGTAATTCAGGCTGCCGCCGCCACCCCCGCCGCCGAAGCCCCCCGCGGCGCCGCCGGCGGTGGTGCCCGGCGTGCCTCCGATGCCGCCGCCCCCGCCCGCGGTGTGGAGGTCCACGTTGTTCGGCTCGGTACCGGCGGTGCCGCCGCCCGAGGCCAGGCCGGGGACGATGCCCGTGGTGGTGGTGCCGACGCCGGCATCCGCCCCCGCCGCCGCCGTGCCGATGCCGCCGCCGCCCGCGCCGTTGGAGAGGAAGTTGTCCCCTCCATCACCGCCCATGCCGCCGCCGCCGCCGCCGGCCGAGCCGGTGCTGACCGCGCCCCCCGCGCCGCCTCGGGCCGCGTTGTCGGTGAAGGTCACGTCGCGGAGGGTGACATCGGCACCGGCCGCCACGAACAACCCGCCGCCCAGCCCCGCGCCGCCGCCGCCCCGCCCCCGCCCGCCACCACCCTCGCCGCCCTCGGCCAGGGTATTCTGAATGGCCAGATCCTCGATGCGGACGCTGCCGCTGTAGACGAAGACGCCGCGATACGCGTCGGCGCCATCGATCCCATGGCCGCCGCCGGCAAGGGTGAGGGAGCTGCCCGCGGCCAGGTGGATGGCGAGCAGGTCCTGCGGAAGGACGATATCGGCCGTGAGGGTGATGAGATAGGCGGTGCCGGGGCTGGAATCCGCCCCGCCGAGGGAGATGCTGGCGATGGCCGCGTTCAGGCTCGCGGCATCCGCGACAAGGAACTCCGTCGGCATGACGATCGATCTTCCCCCACCCGACGAGCTCTGATTCGGCCCGTGAAACGCGCGCACCTTAACGCGGCTTTAAGGAGTGGCCTGGCCTGAGATCTGGACCCGTAATGACATTTTCGTGAGGCCCTGCGCGCCCGGAATCCGCTGCCTCGGATCGGCCTTCAGGAAGGTGGCGGGACGGGTGACTGGGGCTGCCAGCCACCGCCGAGAACCTTGTACAACGTGACGATGCTCGAGAGCTGCTCCTGCCTCAGCGCGATGAGCGTCTGCTGGGCCCCATAGAGGCTTCGCTGCGAATCCAGCACCGAGAGATAGCTGTCCACCCCGGTGCGGAAGCGCAGCTCCGCCAGGCGGTAGCTGTCGGCATAGGCTTCGGTCAGGCGCCGCTGCGCCTCCACCTGGTTGCCATAGGTGCCGCGTGCGGCCAGCGCGTCCGCCACCTCGCGGAAGGCGGTCTGGATGGCCTTCTCGTAATTCGCGATCTCGATCCGCTTCTGCAGCTTCGCGTAGTCGAGCGTCGCCTCGTTGATGCCGCCCGAGAAGATCGGCACGCTGATCTGCGGCGAGAAGGCCCAGCTGCCCGACCCGGCCTGGAACAGCCGCGACAGCGCGGTGCCCGCCGTGCCGCCCGAGGCGGTGATGCTGATGGTGGGAAAGAAGGCCGCGCGCGCCGCCCCGATATCCGCATTGGCCGAGAGCAGCCGGTGCTCCGCCGCCAGCACGTCCGGCCGCCGCAGCAGCACGTCGGAGGAGAGGCCGGCCGGGAGGTCCGGCATGACCAGCGGGGTGGAAAGCGTGGCGCCGGATGGAAGGTCGGCCGGGACGGGCTGCCCCAGCAGCAGCGCGAGCGCGTTCTCCGCCTGGGCCAGCTGGCGCGTGTAGAGCGCGAGGTTGGCGCGTGCCGCCTCCACCGAGGTCTGCGCCTGCCGCAGCGCCAGGGCCGTGGTGGTGCCGCCCGCGCTGGTGGCCTGGGTCAGGCGATAGGAGGCCTCCTGGCTTTCCAGCGTCTGCCGGGTCAGGGCCAGCAGCTCGCGGTTGGCGAGCAGCGTCAGATACGCATCCGCCACCTGGGCGACGAGGCTGATCTGCGCGGCCCGGCGCGTTTCCGCCTGCGCGAAGGCGGTCTCCAGCGCCGCCAGCGACTGGCTGCGGATGCGGCCGAACAGGTCGATCTCCCAGGCGGTGAAGCCCGCGCCGAGGCTGAAGCTGCGGCTGGTGACGGAGCGGGTGCGCCCATCGGCGCCCGTGAGCGGCGTGCCGGCGTAGTCCGCGGCCCCGGTGGCGCCGAGGAAGGGGAAGAGGTCGCCCCGCTGCACGCGGTACTGCGCTTCCGCCGCCTCCACGTTCAGCGCCGCCACGCGCAGGTCCCGGTTGTTCTCGAGCGCGAGGCCGATCAGGCGCCGCAGGCCGGGATCGAGGAAGACGCTGTCCCAGCCAAGGCTTTCCACCGTGCTGACCCCGGCCTGCGGGGCGCCATAGGCGGCGCCCTGCGGCCATTGCGCGGGCACCGGCGCCCCGGGCCGCTCATAGGCCGGATCGAGCGAGCAGCCGGCGAGCAGGGCGGCACCGAGCGCGAGGAGGGGAAGCGGGCGGGGCATGTCAGGGCTCCACGCCCGGCGTGGCGGGGGCCGGGTCGGCGGCGGGTGGGGTTTCCTCGCGGCGCTTGGTGCGGAACAGCTTCAGCACCAGCACGAAGAAGAGCGGCACGAAGAACACCGCCAGCACCGTGCCGGTGACGACGCCGCCGATGATGCCCGTGCCGATGGCGGTCCGCCCGCCCGCGCCCGCGCCCGTGGCGATGGCCAGCGGCACCAACCCCAGCACGAAGGCGAGCGAGGTCATCAGGATCGGCCGCAGGCGTTCCCGGGCGGCATGGATGGCGGAATCCAGCAGGCTCTCGCCCGCTTCGAAGTGCTCCTTCGCGAATTCCACGATGAGGATGGCGTTCTTCGCCGAGAGGCCGATCGTGGTGAGCAGGCCCACCTGGAAATAGACGTCGTTGGACATGCCCCGGAGCATGGTGGCCGCCACGGCGCCGAACACGCCGAGCGGCACCACCAGCATCACCGAAACCGGGATGGCCCAGCTTTCATACAATGCGGCCAGGCAGAGGAAGACGACGATCAGCGAGACGGCGTAGAGCGCCATCGCCTGCGACCCCGCCGCGCGCTCCTCATAGGAAAGGCCGGTCCAGTCCACCGCGATGCCGGCCGGCAGCTGGGCGGCCAGCCGCTCCATCTCGGCCATGGCCGCGCCCGTGCTCTGGCCCGGTGCGGCATCGCCCAGGATCTCGATCGAATCCGTGCCGTTGTAGCGGGAGAGCTTCGGCGAGCCGACCTCCCAGCGCGCGGAGGCGAAGGCGCCGAAGGACACCATCTCCCCCGCGCTGTTCCGGACATGCCACTTGGACAGGTCCTCGGGCAACATGCGCGCGGGCGCGGCGCCCTGCATGTACACGCGCTTCACCCGGCCCCGGTCGAGGAAGTCGTTGACATAGCTCGTGCCGAAGGCGGCCGAGAGGGTGCTGGTGATGTCGCCGACGGAGAGGCCGAGCGAGGTCGCCCGTTCCCAGTCGATCTCGAGCTTCACCTGCGGCTCGTCGTTCAGGCTGTTGGCGCGCGCGCCCACCACCACCCGGCTCTGCGCGGCGGCCGCCAGAAGCTGGTCCCGCGCCGCCGTCAGCGCCGCATGGCCCAGCCCGCCGCGGTCGAGCAGCTGCATGTCAAAGCCCGTGGCATTGCCCAGCTCCGAGACCGCCGGGGGCGAGAAGGCGAAGATCTGCGCATCCCGGTAGGTGGAGAAATGGCGCATCACCCGCCCGGCGATGGCCGAGACCGAATCCTCCGGCGCGGTGCGCTCGTTCCAGTGCTTGAGCCGGACGAAGGCCATGGCCGAGGCCTGGCCGCGGCCGCCAAAGCTGAATCCGGAGATGGCCATGAGGCCTTCGACCCGCGCGGATTCCTGGTTCAGGAGGTAGTCGTTCACGGCGTTGACCGCCTGCTGCGTGCGCTCGGCCGTGGCGCCCGAGGGGGCGGTGATCTGGACGAACATCACGCCCTGGTCCTCCGCCGGGAGGAAGGAGGAGGGCAGGCGCATGTAGAGCACGCCCATCGCGCCCGCGATCACGGCATAGATCAGCATGAAGCGCAGGGCGCGGCTGGCCATGTAGCCGACGCCGCGGATGTAGCCGCGGTTCGCGCGGTCGAAGTTGCGGTTGAACCAGCCGAAGAAGCCCCGCCGCTCGCCATGCTTCGGCCGGCGCAGCAGGGTGGCGCAGAGGGCGGGGGTGAAGGTGAGCGCCAGGACCACGGAGAGGGTCATGGCCGTGATGATGGTCAGCGAGAACTGCCGGTAGATCACGCCGGAGGAGCCGGCGAAGAAGAACATCGGCAGGAACACGGCGGAAAGCACGAGCGCGATGCCGACCAGCGCGCCCGAAATCTGGTCCATGGACTTGCGCGTGGCTTCGAGCGGGCTGAGCCCCTCCTGCTCCATCACGCGCTCCACGTTCTCCACCACCACGATGGCGTCGTCCACCAGCAGGCCGATGGCCAGCACCAGGCCGAACATGGTGAGGGTGTTGATGGAGTAGCCCGCGAAGGAGAGCACCGCGAAGGTGCCCAGCAGCACCACCGGGATGGCCAGCGTCGGCACCAGGGTCGCCCGGAAGTTCTGCAGGAAGATGAACATGACGACGAAGACGAGGATCATCGCCTCGATCAGCGCCTTCACCACCTCCTCGATCGAGATCTGCACGAAGGGCGTGGTGTCGAAGGGGTAGACGACCTCCAGCCCGGCCGGGAAGCTCGGGCGCAGGCGTTCCAGCGTGGCGCGGACGGCGCTGGCGGTGCCCACCGCATTGGCGCCGCTGGCCAGCTGGATGCCGATGCCCGCGGCCGGGCGGCCGTTGAACAGGCTGCTCGGGCTGAAGCTCTGCGCGTCCACCTTCACTTCGGCCACGTCCCGCAGCCGCACCTGGGAGCCGTCGGGCTTGGTCCTCAGCAGGATGGCGCCGAACTGCTCGGCCGTGTTGAGCAGGGAGGGGCCGATCAGCGTGGCGGTCAGCCGCTGCCCCGGCACGGCGGGCAGCGCGCCGATCTCGCCGGAGGCGACCTGGACATTCTGCGAGGCGACCGCGGTGCTGACGTCGGAGGGGTTCAGCCCATAGGCGTTCAGCTTGTCCGGATCGAGCCAGATCCGCATCGCATATTGCGAGCCGAACAGGTTGAAGTCGCCCACGCCGGGGGTGCGGGTGATGGGATCCTGCACGGCGGAGGCGATGTAGTCGGCGATATCGGCATTGTTCATGCTGCCGTCGCGGGAGATGAAGCCGACCACCATCAGGAAGTTGCTGCTGGCCTTGGCCACGCGGATGCCCTGCCGCTGCACCGTCTCCGGCAGGCGGGATTCCGCGAGGGCCAGCTTGTTCTGCACCTGCACCTGGGCGATGTCCGCGTTCGTGCCCTGGGCAAAGGTGAGCTTGATGCTGACGCTGCCGTCGCGGTTGCTGTCCGAGCTGAAGTAGAGCAGCCCGTCGAGCCCCGTCATCTGCTGCTCGATGACCTGCACGACGGTGTTCTGCACCGTCTCGGCCGAGGCGCCGGGATAGGTGAGCGAGATCTGGATCGCGGGCGGGGCGATGTTGGGATACTGCGCGATGGGCATGCCGCGCAGGCAGATCCCGCCGATCAGCATGATGCCGAGCGCGATGACCCAGGCGAAGACCGGGCGGTCGATGAAGAAGCGGGCCATGGCCTGTCCTCAGCCTCCCCGGACCTGGATGGCGCGCCGGGCCTCCTCGGCCACCTGCTGGTCGAAGGCCTGGGCGCTCATCTCGCGCAGCTGGGGCTTCGCGCCGGGGCGCACGCGCTGCGTGCCCTCGACGATCACCCGGTCGCCCTCCTGCAATCCGTCCTCGACCAGCCACTTGTTGCCGATGGCCTGGCCGACCTGCAGCGTGCGGCTGGCCACCGTGCCATCGGCCTGCACCACCAGCGCCACGGGTTCGCCCCGCGGGTTCCGCGTCACGCCCTGCTGCGGAACGAGGATGGCGGATTGCGCCTGGCCCTGTTCCAGCCGGGCGCGCACGAACATGCCGGGCATCAGTGTGCCCTGGGGGTTCGGGAACTGGGCGCGCAGGGTGACGGTGTTGGTCTCGGTGCTCACCGTCACCTCGGAGAATTGCAGCGCGCCCGCCTCGGGGTATTCGGTGCCGTCCTCCAGCAGCAGCCGGACCTCGGCATTGTCCTCGGACAGCCGGCGCAGCTTGCCGGATTCGAGGTCGCGCCGGAGCCGCAGCACCGCCGCGGTCGGCTGGGTCACGTCCACATAGATCGGGTCGAGCTGGGTGACGGTGAGGAGGGAGGTGCCCTGGTCCGCCGTGACCAGCGCGCCCACCGTGACGGAGGAGCGCCCCGTGCGCCCGGCGATGGGCGAGGTGACGCGCGTGTAGCCCAGGTTGATCCGCGCGGTCTCGACCGAGGCCCGGCCGGAGGCGACATCGGCCTCGGCGGATTTCTGGGTCGCCACCGCGGTCTCGTAATCCAGCCGGCTGACCGCGTTCTGCGCCACCAGCGGCCGGTAGCGGGAGACGGTGACCCGGGCGGATTCGAGGGCGGCCTGCGCGCGGGCCAGGGTGGCCTCGGCACTGGCGAGGGAGGCGCGGAAGGGGGCGGCGTCGATCTGGAAGAGCGGCTGCCCGGCAGTCACCTGCTCCCCCTCGCGGAACAGGCGCTCCCGCACCACCCCGCCCACCTGGGGGCGGATCTCCGCGGTCTGGAAGGGGGTGGTGCGCCCGGGCAGCACGGTCTGGAGCGTCACCGGCTGAGGGGCGAGGGTGACGACGGTCACCGTCGGGGGGGGCGGGGCGGCCTGGCCCTGCGCGGTCGCCTTGTCGTCGCAGCCGGCCAGGGCAAGGGCCGCCGCCGCCGCGATCCCGCGGAGGAGGGCGGCGCGGCGCCCGGAGCCGGAGGCCCCGACGGGCGGCAGGGTCGCGGCATCTGTGCAAGGAGCGATCATCATGTCCGTCAGGGTCCGTCTGCGGCACTTGCCCGGGCGAATGGAAACGGGCTAGTTTCCGAACACGGAAACTCTGCCGTTTCCTGAGGGGTGTCAAGCGCCCTTGTGCGCTGCAACATTGTGTTTCAGGAGGAGAGGACGGGGTGACAGACGAGCGCGAAAGGGGACGTGACGCGGCACCGGATGGGCCGGGCGTCACCTGCCAGCGCATCCTGCAGGCCGCGGAAGCCGCCTTCGTCGCCCAGGGCTTCCATGTCACCACCATGGATGCCATCGCCGCGTCCGTGCGCTGCTCGAAGAAGACCGTCTACAAGCTCTTCGCCTCGAAGGACGACCTGTTCCGCGCCGTGATGGAGCGGCGGCGCGAGGAGGTGGCGCGGCTGCCCGTCGATCCGCATCAGCCGCCGGAGCAGGCCTTGCGGGACTTCCTGCTGCGCCTGGCGGAGATCCTGCTGCGCGACAGCTCGATCGCCCTGATGCGGATCGCCATGGCCGAGGCGGGCCGCACCTCCCTGCTGGGCCCGGACTGGACCAAGCCTCGCCCGGAGACAGCGCGGCTGGAGCTTGAAGAGTACCTCGCGCAGCTCGCCGCCGCGGGAGGCCATGATTTCGGCGCGGCGCCCGAGGCGGCGCGGATGCTCGTTGGCATGGCGCTGGGCGCCTTTCACCACGAGCTCATGGCCGGGTTGGAGGTCTCGCTTCCGCAGGAGGTGCTGACCGGCCGGATCGAGCACGCCGTGCGGATCTTCCTGCGCGGCAGCCGGGTGGAAGCGGCGGGCTGATCGCGCGGGCGAAGCCGATGGACGCCGGGCGGGGCGGGGATTAAGCCACAGGATGGTCGTCCCGCTGCCGGAGCCCGCCCGATGAGCACCTCCGCTGGGAGCCCGCCTCCTGGAACAACGCCCGCCGGGCCGGTGCACAGCCTTCTCCGCGCGCCGCCCGTGCCCTTCACCCCCGCCGAGATGCGCGTGGTGCAGGTGCTGACGGAGGACTACCCGATCGCGGGGCTGGGAACGGTGGCGAGCCTGGCGAAGCGCGCGGGGGTGAGCGACCCCACCGTGGTGCGCCTCGTCGCCAAGCTCGGCTACGAGGGCTTTCCCGCCTTCCAGCGCGCGCTGCTGGGCGAGGTGGAGGACCGTCTCCGCTCGCCGCTGATGATGATGGAGGCGCGCGGCGCGGAGGACACGCCGGGCGGCTACCTCGCCTCGGTGGAGGCGGCGCTGGCCGAGACGCGGCGGCGCGACCTGGCCGAGAACCATGCGCGCGCCGCCGGGCTGATCCTGGAGCGCAAGGCGCGGGTGACGCTGCTGGGCGGGCGGTTCAGCCGCTATCTCGCCGGCATCCTGCACACCCACCTCGTGCAGCTCCGCCCCGGCGTGCGCCACCTGGACGGCACGCAGGCCGAGCAGGTGGACGCGCTGGTGGACATCGCCCCGCCCGACGTGCTGGTCGTGTTCGACTACCGCCGCTACCAGGCGGATGTCGTCGGCTTCGCGGAGCAGGCCGCGGCGCGCGGCGCGCGGGTCATCCTCTTCACCGATCCCTGGCGCTCGCCCATTGCCCGCCGGGCGGAGGTGATCTTCACCGCGCCGGTGGAGGTGAGCTCCCCCTACGACACGATGGTGCCCGCGCTCGCGCAGCTGGAGGCGCTGATGGCCTGCCTGGTCGAGCGCCGGGACGAGGGCATGCGCCGCCGCGTGCGCGAGATCGAGGCGGTGCGCGCGCGCAACCGCGTCACCGCCGTCGAGATGCCCGGGGACGGGGAGGCCTAGGGCCGCTCAGCCCCGGCGGATGTTCCAGAACACCGGCACGCCCTTCAGCATGCCGTTGAGGTCGCCCTTGAGGGCCGTGAGCTGGGCCACCTGGCCGAGCGGGATATAGGGCACATGCCCGAAGGCCGCCTCCTGCATGCGCCGGGCGATCGCCTGCTGCGCGGAGAGCTCCGGCGCGGCGAACCAGGCATCGCGCAGGGATTCGATCTCGGCATTCTGCGACCAGCCATACAGGCCGCTGGCGCCATCGCCCCGCAGCAGCGGGTGCACGGCGGGGTTCACCAGGTCCACGCCGCTGTTGAAGGCGACATAGGCGTTCCAGCCGCCCTGGGCGACCGGGTCCTTCTTGTTGCGGCGCTGCAGGAGCGTGCCCCAGTCCATCGCCTGGAAGTCCACCTCCATCCCGGCCTGGCGCAGCGCATCCGCCGCCACTTCGGAGGCGCTGGCATTCAGCTGGATGTCGGAGGGCGACATGAAGAGCAGCTTCTCGCCCGCATAGCCCGCCGCCTGCAGCGCGCGGCGGATGGCGGCGCGGTCGCGCGGGCCGGTCACGGCGGAAAGCCCGGCATCATTGGCCAGCGGCGTGTCCGGGCAGAAGAAGCCCACCCCCGCCTTCCATAGCGCGGGGTCCGTGCCGGCCGAGGCCATCACCACATCCTGCTGCGCGATGGCCGCCAGCATGGCGCGGCGGATCTCCGGCTTCGCCGTCGGCCCCTGCAGGTGGTTGATGCGGAGCGAGCCCATATAGCCCGAGGGATCGAGCGTCTCGACCTTGATGCCGCGCCCGCGCAGCAGGGGCAGGATGTCGGCGCCCGGCAGCTCGTACCAATCCACCTCGCCGGCCCGCAGGGCGGAGGCGGCGGTGGAGGCATCGCTGATGACCTTCCACTCCACGCGGTCGAAATGCACCCGCTTCGGCCCGGCCGTGCCGCTGGCCTCGCCGTCCTCGCGCGGGCGGTATTCGGCGAAGCGCTCATACACCACGCGGTCGCCCGCCACGCGCTCATCCGCCTTGAAGCGATAGGGACCGCTGCCGACCACCTCCGTGATCGCCTTGTCCGCCGCGGCCTCGGCGATGCGGGCGGGCATGATGGCGCAGACCCGGCCGGGGGTCTTGGCCAGGGCGAAGGGCAGCAGCGGGAAGGGGCGCTTCAGCCGGAAGAGGATGGTCCTGTCGTCGGGCGCCGAGAGCTCGTCGGTGATGGAGAGCAGGGTGCGGCCGAGATCGTCCTGCGTGCCCCAGCGGCGGATGCTGGCCACGCAGTCCCGCGCCAGCACGGGCGTGCCGTCATGGAAGCGCAGCCCCTCGCGCAGCGTCAGTGTCCAGCGCCGGCCGTCCTCCGCCACCACATGCCCCGCCACCATCTGCGGCTGCGCGGCATAGGTCGCATCTTGGCCATAGAGGGTGTCGAAGACGAGATAGGCGTGGTTGCGCGTGACATAGGCCGCGCTCCACACCGGATCGACCACCGCGAGGTCCGCATGCGGCACGAAGCGCAGCATGCGCTGCCCCTGGGCCGCGCCGAGACGCGGCGCCGCGAGCGTGGCAGCGGAAAGGGCGAGGAGCTGGCGGCGCTGCATGGCGGAGGGGCCCTAGGCTGGCGGGAGGCGTCCCGCGCAGCAGAAGGGCAGGCCGGACGTCTGTCAATCTTATTTCATCTTCACCGGGATGCCGCACCGCTGTAATAGATGCGGAATTCATCGCCGGGCGCCCCTCCGCCCGGCCCAGGCGCAGGACGGCCCGAGGATGAGCGAAGACCCGATGCGCCGCGACGCCCCCTATCGCCGCGGCGAAACCGCCCTGCTGCTGGTGGACATGCAGCGCATCTGGGTGGAGCCCGGCCTGGACCCCGCCCATGCGGGGGAGGAGCGGCGCTACTACCATGACCGGCTGCGGGAGACGGTGATCCCGAACCAGCAGCGCCTTCTCGCCGCCGCGCGGGGCGCGCGGGTGGATGTGCTGCACACCATCATCGAGAGCCTGACGAGCCATGGCCGCGACCGCTCGCTCGACCACAAGCTCTCGGACATGCATGTGCCCCGGGGCGCGCCGGAGGGCCGCGTGATCGACGCGCTGGCCCCGGCGGAGGACGAGATCATCCTGCCCAAGACCTCCTCGGGCGTCTTCAACTCCACCAATATCGACTACGTGCTCCGCAATCTCGGCGTGCGCTTCCTCGTCATCGCGGGGGTGGTGACGGACCAGTGCGTGGACATGGCGGTGCGGGACGCGGCGGATCGCGGCTATCTCGTCACCCTCGTCGCCGATGCCTGCGCCACCTACACCGAGGAACGGCACCAGGCCGCGCTCAACGCCTTCAAGGGCTATTGCTGGATCACCGACACGGCCACCGCCGCGGCGCGCCTCGGCGCGCTGGCCGGCTGAGGGGAGGGAGCGCCATGGACGAGCTGATCACCTTCCTCACCACCGACCTCGTCGGCATCACGCGCGGCCGCAGCTTCATGCCGGAGGCGCTGGAGGGCTATCTCGCGCGCGGCTGCGGCTGGGTGCCGGCGAACATGGCGCTCACGCCCTTCGACCTGATCGCCGAGAACAACCCCTGGGGCTCGGCCGGCGACCTGCGCCTGATGCCGGACCCCGCCACGCGGATGCGGCTGGAAGGGCTCGGCGCCACGCCGCTGCACAGCTATTTCGCCGACATCACCGGGCTGGACGGCAGCCCCTGGGATTGCTGCCCGCGCAGCCTGCTGAAATCCGCCATCTCCGCGCTCGAGCGGGAGGCGGGGCTGACGCCCGTCGCCGCCTTCGAGCATGAGTTCCAGATCCTCGGGGCGGATTGGCCCGCCGCGCCGGCCTTCTCCCTCGCCGCCCAGCGCCGCGCCGATCCCTTCGGGCCGCGGCTGATGGGGCTGCTGAAGGCGGCGGGGATAGAGCCCGAGATGTTCCTGCCGGAATACGGCAAGGACCAGTTCGAGGTGACCTGCCGCCCCGCCGGGGCGCTGGCCGCCGCCGACCGGGCCGTGGCGTTGCGGCTGGTCGTGCAGGAGCTGGCCGCGCGCCAGGGCTGGCGCGCCAGCTTCGCGCCGAAGACCGCGCCGGATGGCGTGGGCAACGGCGTGCACATCCATCTCAGCTTCCGCGATGCCGGGGGGCAGCCCGCCACCTATGATCCCGCGCGCCCCGGCGGCCTTTCCCTCGCGGCGGGGCGCTTCGCGGCGGGGGTGGTGCGGCACATGCCCGGCCTGCTGGCGCTGACGGCGCCCAGCCCGCTCTCCTATCTTCGCCTCGTGCCCCATCACTGGAGCGCCGCCTTCGCCTGCCTCGGCCTGCGCAACCGGGAGGCGGCGCTGCGCATCTGCCCCATCGTGCAGCGCCCCGGCGCCGATCCGGCGAAACAGGCGAATTTCGAGTTCCGCGCCACCGACGCGACCGCCAACCCCTATCTCGCCCTCGCCGCCATCCTCTTCGCGGGCCTGCAGGGCCTGCGCGAGGGGCTGGAGCAGCCGCCGCTGGTCAACACCGATCCGTCCGAGATGACAGAGGCGGAGCGCGCGTCGCTCGGCGCGCATCGCTTGCCCGACAGCCTTCCCGCGGCCCTCGCCGCCTTCCGCGCGGATGCGGCCGTGCAGTCCTGGCTGCCGCCCGCATTGCGCGACTGCCTGGTGGCGGTGAAGGAGAAGGAGCTGTCGCTGGTGGCCGATCTCACGCCGGAGGCACTCTGCGAACGCTACGCGGCGATCTACTGATGACCGCTCCGCTGCTGGCGGCGGATGAGCCGCCGGCCTTCACCGCGCGCAACCTCGGCGGCGCCTCGCCCCTCGTGCTGCTCTGCGAGCATGCGAGCAACCGGCTGCCGCGCCGCCTCGGCGATCTCGGCCTGCCGCCGTCGGAGAGGCAGCGTCACATCGCCTGGGACATCGGCGCCGCGGCCCTGGCCCGCCTGCTGTCCGAGGCGCTGGACGCGCCGCTTTTCGAGACGGGCTATTCGCGCCTCGTCATCGACTGCAACCGCCCGCCCGGCGTTCCCGCCTCCATCCCCGAGCGCAGCGAGGACACGGCGATCCCCGGCAATCTCGCCCTGGGGCCGGAAGCGCGGCGCGCCCGGGAGGAGGCGCTGTTCCATCCCTTCCAGGCTGCGGTGGCGGCGCATCTCGATGCGCGCCAGGCGGCGGGCCGGCCCACGGCGGTGATCGGCGTGCACAGCTTCACCCCGGTCTTTCGCGGGCATCGCCGCCCCTGGGAGGCGGGCATCCTCTTCGGCCAGGCGGGGGGCTTCGCGCGGCCGATGATCGAGGCGCTGGCGGAGCAGGGCTTCACCGTGGGCGAGAACGAGCCCTACCGGATCGAGGCCGGCGACGACTACACCGTGCCGGTCCATGGCGATGCGCGCGGGCTGCCCGCGCTGCTGATCGAGATCCGGCAGGACCTGCTGGCCGATGACGCGGCGGCGCGGCGCTGGGCGGACCGCCTGCTGCCCGGCATCCGGCGCGCGCTGCACGAGGCCCTTTCCGCGAAGGAACGCGCATGACCGAAGCCTGGGAAGCCCCGCTGCGCGAGGCCATCGCGCGCGACCACGACAACACCGTCGCCCTGCTGCGCCGCCTCGTCCGCATCCCCAGCGTGAACCCCAAATTCGTCGCCGATCCCGCGCAGAACCGCGAGGCGGCGGTGCAGGACGCGATCGAGGCGGAGCTGCGCGCGCTGGGCTTCGCGACCGAGCGCAGCCTTCCCTTCCCGGACCGGCCCAATCTCTTCGGCATCTGGGCGGGAAGCCAGGCGCGCAGCCTCGCGCTCTGCGGCCATGTGGATGTGGTGCCGGTGGGTGACCCGGCATCCTGGACCACCGAGCCCTTCGGCGCCGAGATCCGCGACGGCCGGATGTATGGCCGCGGCTCCGGCGACATGAAGGCCGGGCTGGCCGCCAGCCTCGCCGCCTGCCGGGCCATCCATGGGCTCGGGCTCAAGCTGGAAGGCCGGCTGGAATTCCATGCGGTGGTGGATGAGGAGGCCGGGGGCTTCGGCGCCATGCAGGCGGCCACGCGCAGCCCGGCGCCGGAGGCCGTGCTGGTGGCCGAAAGCAGCGGCGGCGCCCTCCGCCCCTGGGCCGGCGGGCTGGAATGGGTGCGGGTGGTGGTGCGGGGCCTGAACGGCCATTCCTCCCGCCGGTTCGCCTCCATCTACCCCACGGACCACCCGGCGCGCCTCACCGGGCGAAGCGTGAACGCGATCGAGCTGGGGATGCGCCTGCTGGCCGCCGTGCGGGAGCTGGAGGCCCATTGGGGCGTGACCCGGCATTTCGACGGTATGCCGCCGGGCATGAACACGATCAGCCCCGGCGTGGTGGTGGCCGGCGCGGGATGCGGGCCGGATGGGCTGCCGACCATCCTCGGCAATCCCGGCATCGTGCCGGACACCTGCACCATCGACTTCGACCTGAAATTCCTGCCGCACGAGGATTCTGCGACCATCCGCCAGGAATTCGAGGCCTGCATCGCCCGCTTCGCCGCGGCCGATCCCTGGCTGCGGGACCATCCGCCGCAGGTGATCTGGGACCTGCACGGGCTGCACTTCCCGCCCGTGAACACGCCGCGCGACCATCCCCTCATCCTCGCCCTGCAGGGCGCCCGCGCGGCGGCCGGCCTGCCGGTGACCTTCGAGGGGGCGCTGGGCGTGACGGATGCGGCCCATTACGCGGCGCGCGGGATCGACGGCGTGGTCTATGGCCCGCTTGCGGCGGATGCCCATGGGCCGGACGAATCCGTCGATCTCGCCTCCGTCACGGAATCGGCCCAGGTGATCGCCGCCGCCATCCTCCGCTTCTGCGGGCTGCGGGCGGGGTAGCGGCCGGCCCGGCGCCTCAGCCCCGCACCAAGTTCGCCAGCACGATCTCCCGCCAGATCCGCAGCGGCGTCGTGCCCTGCTCCGGCCGGTTGTAGAGGCCGCAGAAGCAGGCCATGGCGAGGCCGGCCGCCGGCATGAGGTAGAGGCGCTGCCCGCCATTGCCGAAGGCGCCCAGCCAGGGGCGCGGCCCGCCGAGGCCGGGCACATACCCGCCGCCGAGATACCAGAGGCGGCTGTAATGCAGCCCGTCCCCGGTGGGCACGGCGGGGCGGGTGATGGCGGCGAGCCATGCCTCCGGCACGACGCGGCGGCCTTCCCAAGCGCCGCCGGCCAGCATCATCTCCCCGATGCGCAGCAGGGCGGGCGCGGTCAGCCGCAGGCCGGACGCGGCGGAGGGCACGCCGTCCCGCCCCGCGGCCCAGCCGCCGGATTCGAAGCCGAGCGGCCCGAACAGCGCCGCCTGGGCGAAGTCCGGCAGCGATTGCCCGGTGCCGCGCGCGATCAGCGCGCCCAGCAGCGCCACCGCGCCGCCGGAATAGGTCCAACGCGTTCCGCGCGGATGCTCCACCGGCTGTTCCAGCACGTAGCGGTAGCGGTCCGCCGCGTTCTCCATGGCGATCTCGCTGTTCGCCGGGTCGGTGTAGGGGCGGCTTTCGTCCCAGGCGAGGCCCATGGTCATGTCCAGCGCGTCGGACACGCGCAGGGCCTGCCGGGCCGGGTCGGCGGCGAGGTCGGGGTATTCGGGGAACTGCGCCAGCAGCGGCGCCTCCGGCGGCGGAACCGCGCCACGGGCGAGGGCGATGCCGTAGAGCAGCCCGACCACGCTCTTGGTCACCGAGCGCAGGTCGTGCGGCACCTCGGGGCCGAAGCGGACCTCGCCGAGCGGCTGGCCCCAGCTCTCATCCCGCCCCTGGCCGTAATGCGCCAGAACCACCTTCCCGTGCCGCGCCACCAGCAGGGCATGCAGGCCGGGCAGTAGGCCGGAGCGCAGCCCGGCCGCGAGCTTTTCCTCCAGATCCGGCGCGAAGCCCTCGGCGCCGGGCGCCGCCGAAGCGGGGGCGGCCATCAGGCCGCACCCCAGGCCGAATCCCAGCCCGAATCCCAGGCTGGGCAGGGCGCGGCGATGGAGAAGCGGGTCATGCATGGCATCCTCGCGTGGGGCGCGAGGACGCGTTAGGGACATTCCGGCACGAAAATCAAATCGCCGCGCCCTCAGCGGTTCACGGGCCGCGCCACCTCGCCCAGCCAGCGCGCCATGGCCACCACCGCCTCGTCCTGGCCGGGCTGCCCGACCATCTGTACGCCCACCGGCATGCCCGCCACGCCCAGCAGCGGCAGGGTCACCGCGGGGCAGCCGAGCAGCGAGGTCCAGGCGTTGAAGGCCGTGTTCCCCGTGCGCCCGGTGGGGCGGTGGACGATCTCCTCCAGCAGCGGCGCGGGGCCGGTGCAGGAGAGGGTAATGATGCCGTCGGCCAGCGGGGCCAGCGTGGCCTGGCGCAGCCGCGCCTCGGCGCGCCGGGCCAGCAGGTCGCGGTAGTCCGAGACCGTCATCGCGGTGGCATGCTTCATCTGGGCCAGGGTGGTGTCGCTCAGGCTGTCCGGGAACAGGCGCAGGAGGTTCGCCTGGCCCCAGCGGTTCTCGAAGGCCACCAGCCCCATGCTCATGGTCACCGATTCGGCGATGCTCCGCTCGAAGGCGTCGATCAGCCGGTCGTCGGCGCGGCGGAGCAGCACCACGCCGTCATCGGCCAGCTGCTCCAGCAGCGCCTCGAAGGCCTCGCGCGTCGGCGCCTCGGTGGCGGCCCAGCCCTCGCTCTCCAGCACGATCAGCCGCCCCGGCCGGCGCGGCGGCGGCGGCGCCAGCGTGCCGCCCAGGCCGGGATGGCCGGGGTCGCCGCCCGCCCGCGCCGCGATCTCGGCCGCCACATGCCACATGTCCTCGACCGCGCCCGCATGCACGCCGAGGCAGCTCTGGCTCAGCCCCTGCCGCTCCCCCCGGTGCAGGGCGCCGAAGCTGGGCTTGATCGCGACATTCGCGCTGAAGGCGGCCGGGCGGATGATGGAGCCGACCACCTGCGTGCCCAGCGCCGCCGGCACCATGCCCGCCCCCACCGCCGCGCCCGAGCCGCTGGAGGAACCGCCGGCCGTCCGCCGGACATCGAACGGGTTGCGGGATTTGCTGGGATGCGCGCCGCCCAGTTCCGTGGTCACGGTCTTGCCCAGGATCACCGCCCCCGCTTCCCGCAGCGCCCAGACCGAGGCGCTGTCCTGCCGAGTCCGGGCGTTCTCGTTGCCCGCGATGCCGAGGCTGGTGGGCATGTCATGCGTCTGGAGGATGTCTTTGATGCCGATCGGCATCCCATCCACCGGCCCGATCGGCTGTCCCGCCCGGTAGCGCGCCGTGGCGGCATCGGCGGCCGCGCGCGCGCCTTCGACGTTCAGGGCCATCCAGGCCTGCACCTCGGGCTCCCGCGCCTCGATGGTGGCCAGGCAGCGCTCGAGATAGTCCCGGGGCGTGTCCCGGCCGGCGAGGAAGCCGGGCACCGCGTCATGGAAGGTCAGCGGGCGGTGCGTGGTCGGGTCATAGGCCATGATGCGCTCCGGGGCTCGGCGCGCCGCGCCGCCGGGGCGGCGGAACGGCGCGGGTCAGTCACCGGGGCAGTCTGCCCGCCCTGTCCGCCGAGGCCTAGGCCGGGGCAGTGGCCCGGATCGGCCCGCGCGTGGCCCAGTTCACCGCCACGGCGCCGAGGCCGACCAGGACCATCACCGGCCAGAAGGCGGCATAGCTGCCCGTGCGGTCCACCAGCACCGCGGCTGCGCCGGCGCCGAGGAAGCCGCCGATCTGGTGGTTGAAGAAGCAGACGCCATAGAGCGCGCCGAGATCCGCCACCCCGAAGCGCCGCGCGATGGCGGCCGCCGTGAGCGGCACGGAGCCGAGCCAGATGGAGCCGAGCACGGCGGCGAAGAGCAGCGTGCCCCATTCCGTCACCGGCAGCAGGGCGAAGAGGGCGATGGCGACGGTGCGGAGCAGGTAGATGCCGCCCAGCGCCACCTCGGGCCGGATCACGTTGCCCAGCTTGCCGCAGAGCCAGGAGCCCGGGATGTTGAACAGCCCCACCAGCATCAGCGAGGTCGCGCCGAGCCAGACCGGCATGCCGCAAAGCGCGAGATGCGCGGGCAGGTGGGTGGTGAGGAAGGCGAGCTGGAAGCCGCAGGCGAAGAAGCCCAGCGTCAGCAGCGCGAAGTCGCGTTCCCGCAGCGCCTCCCGCGCGAAGCGCGGCAGGTCCGAGAGCGGGCGGCGGGGCGCGGCGGGGTTGCGCGGGTTCCACTCCATCACCCGGGCCGCCGGCAGGATCATCAGCGCCGCCAGCGCCATGGCGCCCAGCGCCGCGGCGGCGCCGAACCAGCCGATGCCGATCTGCGCATAGGGAACGAGGAGGGCCTGCCCCACCGAGCCGCCGGCAGCCGCGATGCCCATCATGCTGCCCCGCTGCTCCGGCGATGCCGCGCGCCCCACCGCCGCCACCACGCTGCCCGTGCCCGTGCAGCCCACGCCGATCCCGGTCATGATCCCGATGCCCAGCACCGCCGTGACCGCCGAGGGATGCAGCGCCACGAGGCCGAGCCCCGCGACATAGAGCAGCCCGCCCACCGCCGCGACGCGCCCGGCGCCATGGCGGTCCCCCAGCGCGCCGGTGATGGGTTGGACCAGCCCCCAGGTCAGGTTGTGCAGCGCCACCGAAAGGCCGAGCGCGACGGCCGAAATGCCCTGTTCCGCCCCGAGGGGCAGGAGGAAGAGGCCGAAGGTCTGGCGGATGCCCATGGCCATGGAGGCCGTGACCGCCGCGGCGATCACGACCGCCCAAACGCTGGAGACCCAGGCACCGGGCTTCCTCATGGCCAAACCTTCTCGTTCCTCGCGCCCCTTCTACCCCGGCCGGCCAGCTCGGCCCAGGGATGTGGCCGCCGAACTGGCCAGGGCAGCCCCACAATACTTGCTCAAAGCAGCATTCAAGGTGACATTGGCAGGAAATGAGCCGATAGGGAGTGAGCGTCACCGTGTCGGATGCCGTCCTTGCCCACCGCGTCGAAGCGGTGCGGCGCTTCAGCCGCTTCTACACGCGCCGGATCGGCGTGTTGCATGAAGGCCTGCTCGGCAGCGCTTTGACCCTCACCGAAGGACGCATCATCTACGAGGTCGCCCAGGGCGAGACGACCGCCTCCCGTCTGGCCGCCGCGCTGGAGCTGGACTCAGGCTATCTCAGCCGCGTCCTGCGAGGCCTCGAGGAGCGGGGTCTCATCGAGCGCCGTCCCTCCGCGACCGATGCCCGGCAGAACCTGCTTTCCCTCGCGCCCGCCGGGCAGGCGGCCTTCGCCGGGGTCGATGCCCGCTCGCGCGAGGAGGTCGGGGCCATGCTGAAGGGGCTGGATCCCTCGGCGCAGCGGCGCCTGGTGGCGGCGCTGGAGGAGGCGGAGCGGCTTCTCGGCGGGGAGGGCTCCGCCCCCGCCCCCTATCTCCTGCGCCCGCACCGGCCCGGCGACATGGGCTGGATCGTCCACCGCCAGACCGTGCTCTACGCCGAGGAATATGGCTGGGACGGAAGCTACGAGGCCCTGGCCGCCGAGATCGTGGCCGGCTTCATCCGGAACTTCGACCCGGCGCGCGAGCGGTGCTGGATCGCCGAGCGCGAGGGGGCGGTGGTGGGGTCGGTGTTCCTCATGCGGGCGTCCGACGAGCTGGGCAAGCTGCGCCTGCTCTATGTCGAGCCCGCCACGCGCGGCCTCGGGGTCGGGCGCCGGCTGGTGGAGGAGTGCATCCGCTCCGCCCGCGAACTCGGCTACCGCCGGCTCACCCTCTGGACGAATGACGTGCTGGTTCCGGCCCGTCGCCTCTACGCGGCCGCGGGGTTCCGCTGCGTGAAGGCGGAGCCGCATCGCAGCTTCGGCCATGACCTGGTCGGGGAGACATGGGAGATGGACCTCACCGCGCCGTCCCGATGACCGCGCGGACGCCTGACGCGGGAGCCGGATGCTGATCGCCTTCATCGACTTCGAGGCCTCGGGCCTCGGCGCCTACTCCCATCCGATCGAGGTCGGCTGGTGCCTGGAGGAGGGCGCGGGCGAGGCGTATCTCATCCGCCCGGCGGAGGGATGGACGGACTGGTCCAGCGCTTCCGAATCCGTCCACGGAATCTCGCGCGAGACCCTGGCGCGCGAAGGGCAGCCGGCCCCGGCGGTGGCCAGGCGGCTTTTGCAGGCGCTTCCGCCCGGGGAGGTGCAGGTGTTCTCCGATGCCCCGGCCTGGGACCAGGAATGGCTCGACGCCCTTCTCCGCGAGTTGCCGTGCGAGGCGGGGGCGCCGCGGCGCATCGTGCTGCTGGACGTGCAGGAGGCCTATGGGCTCGCCTGCCGTCCGCTGCTGGACCTCGTGCCGGAATGGCATCCGCGCCGGGAGGAACGGCGGCGGGAGACGGGCCGCCTCGCCGCGCGGCTCGCGGCGGAGGTGGCCGAGGCTGAAACGCGCAGGTCGCGAATCCGGCACCGGGCCGGGCCGGATGCCGAGGGGCTGCGCTGGACCTGGCGGGAGCTGCGCCGGCGCGTGGCGCTGGAACGGGGCGAGGGCTGACCGGCGCCGGGGCGGCGCCACCCTCGCGGCGGCGCCGCCTCTATGGGCCTGCGCGGCGGGGCCGGATATGCTGGGAGTCGCAGGCGGAGCCGTCCCGCTGGAGGTTTCATGGCGCTGGTCAAGACGTCCGCTCTCAACCGGGGCAGCAGCGCGGCATCCGCGCTGCCGGATCCGGCCCCGGCCGCTGCGCCGGCCGCCTCGGCCGGGCTGGCGGCACGGCGCGCGCAGGACCGTTCCCGCGCGCGCCGGCAGAAGGCGGCGGAGCGGATCGGCGCGGCATCCGAGCAGCTGGCGGCGGGCGTCACCGAGGCCTCGGCCGCGGCCGAGGAGCTGCGGCGGGCGCTGGAGCAGATCGCCTCCGCCGCCGAGGAAGCGGCCGGCGCCACCCAGGAAAGCCAGGGCACCATCGAGGGCCTGAGCGCCGCCTTCGCCCAGGCGCGGGACCGGGCCGACGGTGCCCGCCGCCTGACCGCGGGGCTGCAGGGGCTGCTGACCGAGGTGGGCGCGCAGGTCGAGGCCTCCGCCGCCTTCGTGGAGGAGCGCGCGGCGCGCCAGCTCCGCTCCGTGGAGGTGGTCGGCATGCTGGAGAGCCAGGCGGCGCGCATCGGCGAGATCACGGCCGTGGTCGGCGACATCGCGGACCAGACGAACCTCCTCGCCCTCAATGCCGCGATCGAGGCGGCGCGCGCGGGCGAGCAGGGGCGCGGCTTCGCCGTGGTGGCGGAGGAGGTGCGCGCCCTCGCCGAGGTTTCGGAGACGAGCGCGCGCGAGGTGCAGGAGCTGGTGGCCTCCATCCGCGAGGCCGTGCGGGTCATCGCCGACCGCATCCGCCAGGCGGCCGAGGTGGCGGCGGGCGAGGCGCGGAGCGGGCGCGCGGCGGTCGCCTCGCTGGATGCCGTGCGGCTCGGGATGAACGCCATTTCCGAAGGCGGGCAGGCCATCCTGCTCGCCTCCGTGGAGGCCGAGGGCGCGACCCGCGAGGCGCAGCGGGGCGCGGAGCAGGTGGCCAGCGCGGCCGAGGAGCAATCCGCCGCGACGGCGGAGGCGCAGCGCGCCGTGGCGCAGCAGACCACCGCGCTGGAAGCGAGCCAGCAGACCGCGCGCGCCCTGGCCGTGATGGCCGAGCGCCTGCTGGCCGACGAGGCCGATGGCGGCCGGGCGGAGGAGGTGGCCTCGGCCGCCGAGGAGCTGTCCGCCACGGTCCAGGAACTGTCCGGCGCGGCGGGGCAGATCATGACGGCGCTGGGGCAGATCGCGCGCGGCGCGCAGGCCCAGGCCGCGGCCACGCAGCAATCCTCCTCCGCCATGGCGCAGATCGAACGCGCGGCCGTGGCGACGCGGGGCGCGGCCGTGGACGCCGAGCATTGGCTGGAGGCGCTCGCGCCCCGGCTGGCGCAGGGGGCGGAAGCGGTGTCGGGGCTGAGCCGCAGCCTGGATGCGGCGCTGCAGGAGGGCGAGGCCGTGGCCGGGCTGGTGGCCGCGCTCGAGACCTCCCGCCGGCGGATCGAGAAGATCGTGGACGCCATTGCCCTGGTGGCGGTGCAGACGACCATGCTGGCGGTCAGCGGCTCGGTGGAATCCGCGCGGACGGGGGAGGCGGGGCAGGGCTTCGCGGTCGTGTCCTCGGATATCCGCGCGCTGGCGCGGGATTCCTCCGGCCAGGCGGATCGGATGAAGGACGTGGTGCGCGACATCCGCGACCAGGTGGAACGGGTGCGGCGCGACTTGGATACGGTCGCCGCCGCCTCGCTGGGCGAGGTGGGGGCGTTGCGCGACATGGCCGCGCGGCTCGGCAAGGCGGAGGCGGAGCTCGCCTCGCTGCGCGGCGGCGCGGAGGAGATCCGGGCCAGTGCCGGGACCGTGCTCGACGCCGTGCGCGAGGTGCTGGCCGGCACGCAGCAGATCGCGGTGGCGGCCGAGCAGGCCAATGGCGCCGCCGGCGAGGCCTTCACCGCGGCCCGGGAACAGGCCCGGGGCGTGGAGGAGCTGGCCGCCGCCATCGAGGAGATCGCGAGCCTCGCCGACGAGCTCCGGACGGAGGGCTGAGGCCGTGGCGCCTTCGGCGCGGGAGGCGGAGGCCCTGACGGTGACGGTGGGGGGCGAGGCGCTCGCGCTTCCCGCGGGCGCGGTGCGGGAGGTGCTGCGGCCGCGCCCGGTGACGCGCGTGCCCCATGCGCCGCCCGGGCTGCTGGGGCTGATCAACCTGCGCGGCGCCGTGCTGCCGGTCGCCTCCCTCGCGCGGCTGCTGGGGGTGGATGCGGCGCCGCCATCGTCCGCCTCGCGCATCGTGGTGCTGGGAGGGGTGGTGCTGGGCGGCCGGGCGGCCTTTGGGGTGCTGGTGGACTCCGTCTCGGCGCTGGGTGGCCAGGGGGAGGCGCGGGCGGTGGAGCCGGAGGCGCTGCTGGCGCAGGGCTTCGCGAGCCTGGCGCGGCGGCGCGGCGCCTCGGCGCCCGCCAGTGCCGCCCAGGCCACCGCCGCGCGCGCATCCGCGCCGGAGGCGCTGGCGCTGATGGGCTTCGTGCTGGCCGGGCAGGATTATGCCCTGCCGCTCGACAAGGTGGTGGCCGTGGCCCGCCTGCCGGCCGAGGTGACGGCGCTGCCCCAGGCTGGCCCGGCCATGCTGGGCGTCGCCGCCTTCCGGGGTGGGCTGCTGCCGCTGGTCTCACCCCATGCGCTGCTCGGCCTGCCGGCGGCGGTGGAGCCGGGCCGGGGACGGGTTCTGGTGGTTCGGCTCGGCGGGGTTCCGGTGGGGCTGGTGGTGGACCGCGTGACCTCCATCCTCCGCCTGCCGGAAGGGGATATCGACCCCGTGCCGCCCGTGCTGACGCGCGGCGCGGGCGAGACGCGGGTGGAGGCCATCGGGCGGATGGATGGGGGGAGGCGGCTCGTCTCCATCCTCTCCCCGGCGCGGCTGTTCGACGAGCAGACGGCCTCGCGCCTCCTCGCGGAGGCAAGGGAGGCGGAGGCGGCGGCCGGGTGGGTGGGCGAGGCGGCGGAGCAGTTCGTCGTGTTCCGCCTGGGGGATGAGCATTACGGCCTGCCCGTCGCCATCGTGGAGGAGGTGGCGCCGCGTCCGGCCGTGCTGGCCCGCATCCCCCGCGCGCCCGCCTTCCTGGAAGGGGTGATGAACCTGCGCGGCAGCGTGGTGCCGGTGATCGACCAGCGGCTCCGCTTCGGTGCGGGCGAAGCGGCGGGCGGGCGGGGGCGGCGCATCGTCGTGCTCGCGCTGGACGGGCTGCGGGCCGGGCTGGCGGTGGATGCGGTGACGGAGGTGCTCTCCATCCCCGCCGCCGCGCTGGCCCCGGCGCCGGAGCTGGCGGCGGGCGAGGCCGCGGTGTTCGACCGGATCGCGACCGTGGAGCGGGGCGGGCGCATGATCCTGCTGATCGAGCCGCGCGCCCTGCTGGACGCGACGGAGCGGGACCTGCTGGCCGGGATCGCGGCCAGGGCCCCCACAGCCCAGGCCGAACCCCTCCCGTGATCCGCCTCCTCGTCGTGGATGATTCCGCCCTGATGCGCCGCCTGATGGGCCAGCTGTTCCAGGCGGAGGGCGATTTCGAGCTGGCCTTCGCGCGTGATGGGGCCGAGGCGCTGGCGCTGCTGCCCGGGTTTCGCCCGGATGTGGTGACGCTGGACGTGCAGATGCCCGGGATGGACGGGCTGGCCTGCCTGGACCGCATCATGCTGGAGCGGCCCTGCCCGGTGGTCATGGTCTCCTCCCTCACCGAGGAGGGGGCGGCGGAGACTTTGATGGCGCTGTCGCTCGGCGCCGTGGATTTCGTGCCCAAGCCGGGCGGCGCCGTTTCGCTGGCGATGGACGAGCTGGGCCCGCGGCTGGTGGAGACGGTGCGGGCGGCGGCCGGCGCGCGGCTGCGGCAAAGCCTCCGACTGACCGAGCGCGTGCGGCGGCAGGCAGGGCTGGCGGCACGGGACGAGGCGCCGGACCCGGCGCCGGGCCGGACACCGCGCGAGGCCCCGCCGCCCCCGCCCCCTGCGCGGAGCTTCCGCGTCTCGGAGCGGGTGGTGCTGGTGGGCTGTTCCACCGGCGGGCCGCCGGCGCTGGATGCCTTGCTCGCGCCGCTGCCCGCGGCCTTTCCCTGGCCCATCCTGGTGGCCCAGCACATGCCCGCCGCCTTCACCGGCGCGCTGGCCCGGCGGCTGGACAAGCTGTGCGCGCTGGAGGTGCTGGAGGTGACGCAGCCCGTGCCGCTCCGCCCCGGGCGGGTCTATGTCGGGCGGGGCGATGCGGACATCATCCTGAGCCGCCGCCCCGGCGGGCTGGTGGCGATGGCGGCGCCCGCCCTGCCGGAGCATCGCTGGCACCCGAGCGTGGAGCGGCTGGTGGAGAGCGCGATGCAGCACCTGCCGCCCGCCCGCCTCCTCGGCGTGATGATGACGGGGATGGGCAATGACGGCGCGGCCGCCATGGCGCGGCTGCGGGCCGGGGGCGGCCGGACGATCGCCGAGGCGGAGGAGACCGCCGTGGTCTGGGGCATGCCCGGGGAGCTGGTGCGCGCCGGCGGCGCCGAGGCCGTGCTGCCGCTGGATGCCATCGCCGGCCGGCTGCTGGAGTGGGCCTCGTGAGCGGGACCGGGCCCGAGGCGCTCGGCGCGGAGGATCTGCGGCGGCTCTGCGATTTCCTCTATCGCCGGACCGGCATCTCCTATGGCGAGAGCAAGCGCTACTTCATCGAGCGGCGGCTGGCCCAGGGGATGGCACGCACCGGGGCGCAGAGCTTCCACGCCTATATGGCCCATCTGCGGGCCGACGCGCCGGAGGCGGAGCGGCTGATCAACAGCTTCACCGTCAACGAAACCTATTTCCTGCGCGAGGAGCATCAGCTCCGCTGCCTCGGCCGATCTCTCTTGCCCGAAGTCGTCTCCCGCCGAGGGCCCGGCGACCTCGTGCGGCTCTGGTCCGTGCCCTGCTCCACGGGGGAGGAGCCCTATTCCATCGCCATCTGGCTGCTGGAGAACTGGGCGATGGTCGATGCCTATCACATCGAAATCGTCGGCTCCGACCTCGATACCGAGGTGCTGGCGGCGGCGATGGAGGGGGAGTACGGCGAACGCGCGCTGTCGCGGCTCTCGCGGGAACTGGTGGAGCGGTACTTCGAGCCGCCGCGCGGCGGCCTGCGGCGGATCATCCGGGACCTGCGCGAATCCGTGCGCTTCACGGCCGCCAATCTGGTGGATTCCGCCAGCATGGCCGCGCAGGGGCGCTTCGATGTCGCCTTCTGCCGCAACGTCCTGATCTATTTCGACGACCAGTCCCGCCAGGCCGCCGCGCGGAACCTGTACGGGGCGCTGAATCCCGGCGGCTTCCTCTGCCTCGGCCATTCGGAATCCATGGCGCGGATTCCCGGGCGGTTCGCCGTGCGCCGGTTCGAGGACGCGATCGTCTACCAGCGCCCGCAGGAGACGATGGAGGCATGAGCGAGCTTCTCGAGCAGTTCCTGATCGAGGGACGCGAGCTGGCGCAGCAGGCGACCGAGGACTTGCTGGCGCTGGAACGCGACCCGGCGGATGCGGCGCGCCTCGATAGCGCCTTCCGCGCCGTGCACACGCTCAAGGGCTCGGTGGCGCTGTTCGACCTGCGGCCGATGGAGCGCGCCCTGCATGCGGCGGAGGACCTGCTGGACGCCCTGCGCGGCGGGCGGCTGGGCGCCGCGCGCGGGGTGATCGACGCGCTGCTGGATTGCATCGGGACGAGCGAGGCGTGGATCGAGGCGCTTGCCCGCACGGGCGGGCTGCCGGCCGATGCCGCGGCGCGCGGGCGGGCGCTGGAGGAGGCGCTGCGCTCGCCGCTGCGGAGCGAGGACGAGGCGCCGCCCATGCGGGAGGAGAGGCCCGGTGCCTGGGCCGCCGCGCTGGCCCTGGCGGAAGCGCCTGCGGTCTCGACCGCGCGGGCGGCGGGGCGGGAGGTGACGGCGCTGCGCTACCGGCCTGCGGCGGATTGCTTCTTCCTCGGCGACGACCCGATGGCCCTGCTGCGCGCGGTGCCGGAGATGATCGCCCTGCGCCTGGCCACCCGCCAGCCCTGGCCGGAGCCGGCGGCGATGGACCCGTTCGCCTGCAACCTCGTGATCGAGCTGCTGAGCACGGCGGAGGAGGCGGAGCTGCGGCAGGTCTTCCGCTTCGTGGCCGACCAGATCGACACCACCCGGCTCGCCGCCCCCGCCGCCCCCATGCCGGAGGAACCCGCCCCGGCCGGCGCGGCGGGGCCGGGCGGGCGCAGCCTGCGGGTGGATGCCGCGCGGATCGACGCGCTGATGGACCTGGTGGGCGAGCTGATCGTCGCGAAAAACGGGCTGGCGCATCTCGTCGCGCAGCTGGGCGAGGCGGAGCCGGGCCTGGCCCGCGCCCTGGGCGAGAGCCAGGCGGGAATCGCCGCCCTGGCGGAGGCGATGCACCGGACCGTGCTGGGCGTGCGGATGACGCCACTGGCCCGCAGCTTCCGCCGCCTGCCCCGGCTGGTACGGGATGCCGCCGCGGCGCTCGGCAAGACCGTGGCGCTGGAGATCCGCGGTGAGGCGGTCGAGGCCGACAAGGCGATCGTGGACGGGTTGTTCGACCCGCTGCTCCACCTGCTGCGCAACGCCGTGGACCACGGGATCGAGCCGCCGGCGGCGCGGGTGGCGGCCGGAAAGCCGCCGGAGGGGCGGATCACGCTGGAGGCCCGGCGCGAGGGCGAGGGGATCCTGGTCACGGTCACGGATGACGGGCGCGGCATCGATCCTGCCTGGATCCGCCAGGTGGCCAAGGCGCGTGGCCTGATGGCCGAGGCCGAGATCGATTCGCTGGACGAGGAGGCGGCGGTGCAGCTCGTCTTCCGGCCGGGCTTCTCCACCGCCGCCTCGGTCACCGCCCTCTCCGGGCGCGGGGTGGGGATGGATGCGGTGCGGGCTTCGGTGGAGGCGCTGGGCGGGCGGGTTTCCCTGGCCAGCCGGCCGGGCGCGGGCTCCACCATCCGGCTGCTGCTGCCCCAGGGCGCTTCCGTCACCACCGTTCTGCTGGTGCGGCTGGGCGAGGAGGTGTTCGGCGTGCCGACCGACGTGGTGGCCGAAACCGCGCGTATCCCGGTGGACCGCATCCTGCCCCTGCGCCAGGGCGAGGCCTTCGTGCTGCGGGACCGGACGGTGCCGCTGCTGCGGCTTTCGGCGCTTCTGGAGCTTCCGGCCGCGCCGCGCGGCGGGATGGTGCGGATGGCGGTGGTGGGCAGCGGCACCGCCCGCGTGGGGGTGGAGGTGGATGGCTTCGGCGGGCGGGCCGATGTGCTGCTGCGGCCGCTGCCGGGGCTGCTCTCGGGCATGCCGGGCCTGCTCGGCACCGCGCTGATGGGGGATGGGCAGGTGCTGATGGTGCTGGACATGCCGGAGCTGGTGGGATGAGCGTGCGGCTGGACGGGACGGCCATCCGGCTGGAAGGCGCCTGCCGGGTGGAGGATGCCGAACCGCTTCTCCTGCTCCTGCAGGAAGAGGCGGGTCGGGTGGTGGACCTGTCCGGGGCGGGCGCGCTGCATGCGGCGGTGGTGCAGGTTCTGCTGGCGTTGCGCCCGCCGCTGGCCGGGCCACCGGCCGATCCCTTCACGGCGCGTTGGTTGGCCCCGCTTTTGGCAGGGCCGCCTCCGGGCTAGGATGCGGGGCGGATCGGGGACGGGCGACGCTCCCGCGCGCGACCCCTCCTGGAGCATAGGCATGGCCACCACGGTCCTGATCGTCGACGACAGCAAGCTGGCACGGATCGTGGCAGGCAAGGCGCTTCACGCCCTTGAGCCGGGCTGGGAGCGCGTGGAGGCGAGCAATGCCGAGGAGGCCCTGGCGCGGGTCGCCGCCGGAGGCGTGGATGTCGCGGTGCTCGACTTCAACATGCCGGGCATGGACGGGCTGACGCTGGCGGCGGAGCTGCGCGCGCTGCACCCCACCATGCCGCTGGCCATCATCACCGCCAACGTGCAGGACGAGGTGATCGCGCGCGCCCGGGCCGTGAACGCCACCTTCGTCGCCAAGCCGGTGACGGAGGAAGGGCTGCGCGGCTTCGTCTCCGGCGCCACCCTGCGCCTGCGCGCGGGTTCGCGTTGAACACGCCGAACATCGCGCTCAGCGAGTTGGAGCGCGACGCCCTCACCGAACTGGTGAACATCGGCGTCAGCCGCGCCGCGGCGAGCCTTCGCAAGATGGTCGGCGGAGAGGTGCTGCTTTCCGTTCCCTCCATCGAGGTGATCGGCCACCACCGGGCCGCCACCCTCATCGGGGAGCGGGAGGGCGGGGAGCTGGTGGCGGTCTGGCAGGATTTCGCCGGCGCCTTCCGCGGCCGCGCCCTGCTGATCTTCCCGCAGGCGAACAGCCTGGAGCTGGTGCGCGCCGTGGTGGGCGAGGCGATGCCGGCGGAGGAGGTGGCGGACATGGAGCAGGAGGCGCTGGCCGAGACGGGCAACGTCATCCTCAACAGCTGCCTGGCCACCATGGCGAACATGCTGCAGGGCTCGCTCACCATGTCGCTGCCGCAGGTGATGCGCGGCCATGGCGGGGAGCTGCTCGAGACCTCCGGTCCCGCGCCGGAGGAAGGGCTGGTGCTGTTCCTCTACATCAACTTCTCCGTCCGGGACCGGAGCATCCGTGGCTATATCGCCATGGTGATGGACCTGCCCTCCCTCGGCGCGCTGAAGCAGCTGGTGGGCGACTTCATCGACCGCGTCATGCATGACGAGGCGGAGCATGAGGTTTAGCGGGCGCCGCGATCCGTTGGGTGGCGCGCGGCCGTGACCGGGCGGGAGGAGGACGGCCGGATGACGGCGCGCTCGCCCTCCGGCGTGCCGGAGGAGCTGCGGCGCCTTGCGGGGCCGCTGGTGGATGCGCTCGCGCGTTCCGGCCTCTCCATCGTGGTCAGCGACCCTCGCCAGGCCGACAACCCCGTCGTCTACGTCAATGCCGCCTTCACGCGCCTGACCGGCTACGCTCCGGAGGAGATCCTCGGCCGCAACTGCCGGATGCTGCAGCCGCCGGACGCCGATCCGGGGCTCCGGGCAGAGATCGCCGCCGCGCTGCGCCAGGGGCAGCCCGTCGAGGCGGAGCTGCTGAACCGCCGGCGGGATGGCGGCCTCTTCTGGAACAGCCTCGTCATCGTGCCGGTGCGGGACGGGGCCGGGCAGCTGGCCTTTTTCCTCGGCACCCAGGCGGATGTCACCGCCGCGCGGCAGGCGCCGGAGGTGCAGGCGGAGCTGCGCCTGCGCAAGGAGGCGCTGGACGAGGCGAATGACCGGCTTCGGATCGCGCTTTCCTCCTCCGGGGTCATGGCCTCCTGGGACTGGCACATGGGGGAGCGCCGCGTGTTCGGCGATTCGCGCTTCGCCGCGCTGTACCGGCTGAGCCCGGAGGAGGCGGCGCGCGGCATCGCGCCCGCCACCTTCTTCTCCATCATCCATCCGCAGGACCAGATGCGCATCCGCCTCGCCGTCGGCGGGGTGTTGCGCGGGGCGGAGGTCTTCTCGAAGGAGTACCGCATCCTCCTGCCGGACGGCGCCATCCGCTGGGTGCATGCCCGTGGCCGCTGCTTCCGGGAAGGGGAGGATGGCGGCCGGTTCCTCGGCACGCTGGTGGACGTGACCGACCAGAAGCGCGCGGAGGAGCGGCTTCGGATCGCGCAATCCGCGGGCGGGGTGGGCACCTTCGAATATGTCAGCGGCTTCGGCACCGCCTCCGTCTCCGCGCAGTTCTGCCAGCTGCTGGGGCTGCAGCCCGCGCAGGACCTGCCGCTGCGCACGATCAACGCGGTGGTGCACCCCGAGGACGCGCCGATCATCGACCTCCAGGCCACGCCCCGGATCGGGAGCGTCAGCCAGGCGGATTTCCGCATCACGCGCCCCGATACGGGCGAGATGCGCTGGCTGATGCGGCGGGGCGAGTTCCAGCGCGACAGCGAGACCTCCGACCTCCGCTTCATCGGCGTCCTCTACGACATCACCGAGGCGAAGCGGGCCGAGGTGGCGCTGCGGCGGTTGAACGAGGGGCTGGAGGCGCGGGTCGCGGAGCGCACGGCGGACCGGAACCGGCTGTGGCGGCTTTCGGCCGAGATCATCCTCGTCGCGCGCTTCGATGGGGAGATCACGGCGACGAACCCGGCCTGGCAGGTGGCGCTGGGCTGGTCGGAGACCGAGCTGGTCGGGCACAACCTCTTCACCCTGCTGCATCCGGATGATGCCGGGCGCGTGCGGGCGGAGCTTTCCACCCTTTCGCGGGAGGAAAGGCTGGGGCGCTTCGACAGCCGCCTGCGCGGGCGGGACGGGGCCTATCGCTGGATCAGCTGGTCCGCCGCCTCCGGCGAAGGGCTGATCAACGCCGTGGGCCACGACGTGACGGCGGAGAAGGAGCAGGCCGAGGCGCTGCGCCTGGCCGAGGAGCAGCTTCGCCAATCCCAGAAGATGGAGGCGGTGGGTCAGCTGACCGGCGGGCTGGCGCATGACTTCAACAACCTGCTGACCGGCATCATCGGCAGCCTGGAGCTGCTGAAGGCGCGTGTGGCGCAAGGCCGGCTGGAGCAGGTGGACCGCTACGTCACGGCCGCCCAGGGCGCCGCGAACCGCGCCGCGGCGCTGACGCACCGGCTTCTCGCCTTCTCCCGCCGCCAGACGCTCGCGCCCAAGCCGATCCAGCCGAACCGGCTCATCGCCGGGATGGAGGAGCTGGTCCGGCGCACCATGGGCCCCGCGATCCAGGTGGAGACGGTGCTGGCGGTCGGGCTGTGGCCGACGCTGTGCGACCCGAACCAGCTGGAGAACGCGCTGCTGAACCTGTGCATCAACGCGCGGGATGCCATGCCCGATGGCGGGAGCCTGACCATCGAGACGGGAAATGCCTGGCTGGACGACCGCACCGCGCGGCAGAGGGACATGGCGCCGGGCCAGTATGTCGCGATCTCGGTCACGGATACGGGCACGGGCATGCCGCCGGATGTGGTGGCCCGCGCCTTCGACCCGTTCTTCACGACCAAGCCGATCGGGCAAGGCACGGGGCTTGGCCTTTCCATGATCTATGGCTTCGCCAAGCAGTCGGGCGGGCAGATCCGCATCCACTCGGCGGTCGGCCGTGGCACCACCATGCGCCTCTACCTGCCGCGCCACATGGGGGAGGCCGAGGGCGACAGCGCCTCGCCGGAGCTGGTGGCCGCACCGCGCGCGGAGCAGGGCGAGACCGTTCTGGTGGTGGATGACGAGCCCACCATCCGCATGCTGGTGGCTGAGGTGCTGGAGGAGCTGGGCTATACCGCGATCGAGGTCGGCGACGGCGCGGCCGGGCTGCAGGTGCTGCAATCCGGCGCGCGGGTGGACCTGCTGGTGACGGATGTCGGCCTGCCCGGGGGCATGAACGGACGGCAGCTGGCCGATGCCGGGCGGGTGCTGCGGCCCGGGCTGAAGGTGCTGTTCATCACCGGCTATGCCGAGAACGCCGTGCTCGGCAGCGGCCATCTGGAGCCCGGCATGCATGTGCTCAGCAAGCCCTTCCAGATGGACCGCCTGGCCAGCCGGATCCGGGAGCTCATCTCGGCCGGTTGATCCCGGAGAGGGCGCCGCCCTCCCCGGGCCCCGCCTGCCGAAGGGCTATTCGCGCGCGATCCCCATCTCCTGCAGCACACGGCGGTTGCTGTCGCTTTCCGCGGCGAAGCGCTCGCGGAACTCGGCGCCGCTCGCATAGCTCGGCACGGAGTTCAGCCGCGTGGCGGCGGTGCGGAAGCTCTCGCTGCCCACCGCCTCCCCGCAGGCGCGCTGGAGCACGGCGGCGGCGGCATCCGGCAGGCCGGCGGGGGCGATGAGGCCGCCGGCGGAGCTGCCGATGATGGAATAGCCGGCCTCGGTCACGGTCGGCGCGTCCGGCAGGGCGGCGAGGCGCGCGGCGTTGAACACGCCGGCAACGGGAAGGCCGGTGGAGACGGGGATGGAGGGGCTTTCGACGAAGGCCATGATCTGCCCGCCCAGCGCCGCCTGGGCCATCGGGCCCGCCCCGGTGAAGGGCGCGTGCAGCGCCTCCACCCCCGCCGCGCGGAGCAGGCGCGCGATCAGGATATGCTGGGTGCTGCCCTGGCCGGGCGAGCCATAGACCAGCGCCTCCTTCTTGCCGCGGCCGAAGGCGACCATGCCGGCGATGTCGCGGAAGGGCGCCTCGCGCCCGAGGACGAGCACCTGCGGGTTGTCATAGACGAGGCAGAGGAAACGGAAGCTGTCCAGCGAGTAGCTGAGCGGCACGAGATGCGGCTGCGCGGTCAGCGGCGTGTTGGGCGAAAGGCCGATGGTGTAGCCATCGGGCCGGGCGCGGGCGATCTCGGCATCGCCGATGGAGCCGGAGGCGCCGCCGCGGTTGACGATGACCACGCTCTGCCCGAGCGCCTGGGACAGGGCGGGTTGCAGGGCGCGCGCCATGAGATCTGTGTTGCCGCCGGGCGGATAGGGGACGACGAGCTGGACGGGGCGGGACGGGAAGCTCTCCTGCCCCAGCGCCGCGCCCGGCAGGGCCAGCGCAAGGGGCGCCAGCAGCCCGGCACCCCAGCGCCGCATCCGGTTCCACCATGATCCGCGCATCGCGTCCTCCCCCTTGGTTGTTGCGGGGGAGACTAGGCGTAGGGGGTGGATGGCTCAACCGGCGCCGCTTCAGCGCAGGATCTCGAAGAAGCGGCTTTCGTCGTCCAGCCGCGCGTATTCCCGCGCGCGCAGGTCGTAGCGGGACACGACGCCCTTCACCCGCCCATCCTGGCAGACCGGCAGGTGGCGGAAGCCGGCATCCTGGAGAAGGCGCAACGCCTCCATGGCGCCCTGCCCGGGCGAAAGGGTGATGGGGTTGCGGGTCATGGCCTCGGCCAGGGGCGTGCTCGTGCCGTCCAGCCCCCGGGCGAGGCAGCGCACCGCATCCCGCCCGGTGAAGATGCCGAGCAGACGGTCCCGGTCCGTCACCACCAGCACGGCGCCCACGCGCCGGTCCTGCATGGCGGCGCAGGCCTGCGTTACCGTGGCGTCCGGCGGCAGGGTCAGCGGGTTCTGGTCGCGGATGATCTCGGTGGCGGTGCGGTCCTGCATGGCGGCTTCTCCTCCCGTTGCGGGAGGATGCCGCGCACCGGCCGGCACAGCCTTGATCCAGCGCAGGGGCGCTGCCGCCGGGGAAACCGGCCTCCGGCGCGCGGGGTGGACCCGGCGCCGGAAGCGTGCGGCCGCTATTGCGGGCCGAGCTGCTCGATCAGCGGGCGCAGGGCGTCGAGCTCGCCCTGGTTCAGGTCGCTCAGCGGCGAGCGCACCGGGCCGGCGGAGTGGCCCACCAGGGTGGCGCCCGCCTTGACGATGCTGACCGCATAGCCCGGCTGGCGATTGCGGATGGCGAGATAGGGGAAGAAGAAGTCGCGCAGCAGGCGGTCGACCGTCGCCTGGTCCTTGCGGACGACGGCGTCGTAGAACTGCTTCGCCGTTTTCGGGATGAAGTTGAAGACGGCGGAGGAGTAGGTGGGCACGCCCATGGCGAGATAGGCCTGGGCATAGACCTCGGCCGTCGGCAGGCCGCCGAGATAGGTCAGCCGGTCGCCCAGGCGGTTGTACACCGCGACCATCGCCTCGATGTCGCCGACGCCGTCCTTGAAGCCGATGAGGTTCGGGCATTCCTCGGCCACCGCTTCCAGGGTGTCCGGCGCCAGGCGGCAATTGGCGCGGTTGTAGACGATGACGCCGAGCTTGGTGGAACGGCACACCGCCGCGATATGCGCGCGCAGCCCGGCCTGGGAGGTCTCGGTGAGGTAGGGCGGCATCAGCAGGATGCCGGCCGCGCCCTGCTTCTCCGCCTCCTGCGCGTATTCGATCGCGATGCGCGTGCCATGGCCGGCGCCGACGACGATGGGCGTCTGCCCCTCGCAGGTCTGCACCGCCACGCGGGCGACATCGGAGAACTCGCGCGGGGTGAGGGAGAAGAACTCGCCCGTGCCGCCGGCCGCGAAGAGGGTGGCGGTGCCATAGGGCGCCAGCCATTCCAGGCGGGCGCGGTAGCCCTCCAGGTTCAGGTCGCCATTGGCGTGGAAATCGGTGAGCGGGAAGGAGAGCAGGCCGGTCGGCAGGACGGCCTTGAGTTGTTCGGGCGTAAAGGACTGGGGCATGGGCTTGGCTCCTCCGGAGCGGAGGTCATACAAGCGGAAAACTTGTCAGACAAGTGGTGCCCGGGGCGGCTCAATGGGTCCCGCGCGCGGCCTCCAGCGCCCGGCGCAGGCGCTCCCGGCTGTTCGAGAGGTGCAGCCGCATGGCGGCCCGCGCCTCCTCGGCATCCGCCCGGGCGATCGCATCGCGGATCTGGGCATGTTCCTGCAACAGGCGGCGGAGATAGTCGGCCTTGGCCCGCGCATCGCCCCGGTGCAGGTCCACCCGCGCCCGGGGCAGCAGGTTGGGCGAGAGGCCGGAGAGCAGCTCGGCGAAGTAGAGGTTGCCCGACATCCGCGCGACGCAGAGATGGAAGTCCTGGTCATGCGTCGCGGAGCGGTCGGGCTCGTCCAGGGCCTCGGCGAAGGCGGCTGAGATGGCGTCCAGCTCCGCCAGCTGGGCGGCGCTGTGGCGCTGGGCGGCCAGCGAGGCGGCTTCGGATTCCAGCGCGATGCGGATCTCCACCAGCTTCACCACATCCTCGAGCGGCCCGATCTCGGATGCGTCCAGCCGGGGCGGGGGCGGCAAGGGGGCGAGCACGAAGGCGCCGCGGCCCTGCTGGGTCTCGATCTGCCCGCCGGCACGGAGGGAGGAGATCGCCTCCCGCACGACGGTGCGGCTGACGCCGTAGCGGGCCATCAGCTCCCGCTCGGTCGGCAGGCGGTCGCCGGGCCGCAGCTCCCCGCGCCCGATCCGCGCCTGGAGGTCGCGGGAGACCTGGATCGTCAGGGGAAGGCGGCCTGTCTCCTCGGTCGCGACGCGGGTCTGGGCAGCCATGTCTCTCCTCGGATGGAGCCCCGGGCAGGGCGCCGGGGGCAACATCGCATGGGGATCATGGCGGTTCCAGGGCCGCGCCCGTCGGTCAGGCCGGGCGGATCCCGGGTGGCGTCGCGCGCTTGAAGCGGCGCCAGGCCGAGGGCAGCTCCTCCAGGGCCTTGGCCCGGCGCTGTCCGGCCCAGCCCCGCACCGCGTCCAGGGCGGGGGCGAGGCCTTCGTCGGAGGCCGACAGCCGTTCCGTCAGATGGACCGCCATGCTGGCATCGTTGAGCGCGCCGAGCTGTTCCTGCAGGTCCTTGCAGCGGTCGAGATAGGCTTCCACCCGCTTCTTCCGATGCAGCGGCGCCATGAACTCCACGGCGTAGCGCAGACGCTTGAGCGCCTTGCGCAGATCGTGCAGCGCCTCGTCCGAGCGGTGACGGATGCGGCGGCCCCGGCGGCGCACGCGCCGGTGCAGCCGTTCCCCCAACTCCGGCGCCAGCTCCGCCAGGGGCCGGGCCATGCCGGCGTCCTCCTCGTCCTCCTCCGCCGGGCCGCCCAGGGCGCCGGGGTCTTCCGCCCAGGCGGTGAGGCCGAGGACGAGGCGGGTAAGGCCGGTGCCCGCGAGCTCAGTGGCCAGACGGGCATGGGCGGCCTGCCGTTCCCTCTCGGCGGGGCCGCGCAGCGCCTCCAGCAGGGGGGCGGGCAGGCCGTCCCTGGCCAGGAGCGGCAGGGTCTCCTCGCAGAACACGTCCCAGTCCCGCGCGGCGCCGAGGACGCGCCCGAGCGCGCGGAGGGATTCCGTGAAGAGGGCCTCCTTCTCCTCCGCGAGGCAGGGGCGGAAGAGGGCGAGGGCGGCGCGGAGGCGGCGGAGGGAGACGCGCATCTGGTGCACCCCCTCCATCCCCGCCGCCGCCGCCGCGGGCTGGTTGGCGAGAAGCGCGTCGAGCGTGGCCCCGACCATGCGCCGGAAGGCCTCGGCGGCGGTGATGCCGGCCGGAAGATCGGGCATGGCCAGCCGGGGGGCCTGGCGCGGCTGGCCGGTCAGCAGCCGCCAGCCGCGATCCGACTTCGCCTCCGCGCCCAGCCGCAGCGGCAGGTCGGCGAGCAGCGATTCCGCGAGCCGGTAGAGCGCGCCGGGCTGGCCCTCCTTCAGCTCCAGCTCCATCTCCCGGATCGGTTCCTCCGCCGTGCCCGCGCGGATGCGGCCGCGGTCGATGGTCATCTCGATGACGGAGTCGCCGCGGCGCAGGAGGCGGGTGGCGCGCGTGACCTCGGCGGTGAAGAGGGGAACCAGCGTCACCCCGTCCTCCGCCAGCGCAGCAAGGGGCGTGTCGGCGAGGAGGGAGGGAACGGGTTCGTCACCCGCCACGGGCCATTGCCATTCGCCGCGCGCGAAGGGCGTGTCGCCGCCGCGCTGCTTCAGGGTCTGCACGCACCGCCCCCCGCCGCGGCGGACGCGCAGGCTGGCGCCTTCCCGCGCGAGGCGGTGGTCCGGCGTGTCGAAATAGGTCGTCGCCTCCTCGCTGGGCGGGGGCGCCTTGCCACGGGCGGGCTTGAGGGCGGGGTGGGCCCTGAGCGCCGCCTCCGCTTCCTCAGGGAAGAGGAACTTCACCTCCAGCTCCGTGGGGCGTGGCTCTGTCGGGCTCGTCATGGTCGGATCGAACGCCGGCCTGGAAGCGGCGTTTCCGGCTGGGCCGGCAGGGCGTGATCGCGACTTCGCTGACATCGAATTGTCACATCGGGCTGTCCTTCCCATTCTCGCGCTTTGTGGGCGCCGGGCAAAGGCCCCGCGCGGCATCGGGGGGCGGAACGAGGCCCTTCGTTCCACCAGCCGTTAAGCATTGGGCGCCAGATTGCGTCCGTGCCTGCGATGAAACCCGCCTCCCCGCAGGGTCCTCCTCCGGATCCGCCCCCGGGCGGAGAGGTGGAGGTCCTTCCCGATCCGCGCAGCTTCGACCCGGTGCGCTTCCCCGGCCAGGCGGAGGGGGAGGCATGGCCACCGGAACGCTTCGACTTCACCGCGCCCTGGATCCTCGGCGGCAAGCTGGCCTTCGAACGCGATTCCTCCGGCGAGATGGGGGTGGTGCGGCGCTTCGAGCACCTGCGGCTGATCGTGCCCTTCGAGGCCGCGCACCGGATGCTGGAGCTCGCCCCCGGCGGCCGCGACTTCCGCCTGCTGCGGCTGGTGCCGGCGGCGCTGCGCCTGGTGGAGGTGGTGACGCCCGGCGACCCCGTGCCGCTGCTGCTGCGCGACGCGGAGGCGGTGCTGCCGGCGGACCATCACCTCTACGCCGCCACCACCTCTCTGGTGGAGGCGCTGGCAAGGCATGCCGGGGAGGAGGGCCGCGCGCTGTCGGATGCCATCCGCCGGGTGCAGCCCGGGCGGGACATGTTCGAGCGCGCGCTGGCGCATTGCGTGACGGTCGATGGACTCTCGATGGATTGGATCGCCCCGGTGGCCCGCCGGCTGCAGCGGCTGACCAACGCGCATGCGCGGGTGCTGGCGGCGGTGGCCAGCCAGCCCGGCTATGCGGCGATGGAGCGGATCATCCGGCAGACCCGGCGGAGCCTCGCGGCGGACCGGCGCTGGGCGAATGACCTGCTGACCCATGCGCTGATCGGAATCGAGCCGATCCTGGCACGGCCCCGGCTGGCCGCCGCGCAGCTGCACAGGGAAGCGGAAGCCGCGCTGCGGCGGGGCGGCGCGCTGGGAAACACCCCCGATCTCCTCGCCGAGCAGGACCGGTTGCGCGACCGGCTGCTGGATCTCGCCACCTTCTGGCAGCGCCTCGTCGCCGCATGGCTGGCCGTGCACCCGGAGACGACCGATCGGCGGGAGATCGAGGCACTGACCCGCAACACGATCCGCCGCCTGGGCCTGCGGGCGCTCTACACCCCGCCCTGAGCGGCCGCGGGGCCATGCTGCCGGGCCCGGGCGGTTTGCATCGGGCTGCCATCCCTGATTGATTGCCGGGAGCCAAGTTCAAATCGGGGTTGTGGGCGATGGACCGGTCCAGGTCAGGCGGGTTCGGGGGCTCCAGCCTTCCGGCGGCGGCACCGGAGGGCGCGGACGCGCCTCGGCGGCCGCGGGCCGGCTTCGCCGGCATCTCCGTGCGCTGGCTCATCATCCTCAGCTTCGCCGTGGTGATCGGCCTGATGATCGCCATGGGCAGCATCGGCTATCTCCGCCTGGCGGAGATCGAGCGCGAGGCCCATGAGGTGGAGCGGGAGACCACCCCGGGCCTCTATGTGAGCTCCCAGCTGAGCCTTGCCTGGGCACAGCGCTTCGCCATGCTCGAGGGACATGTGCTTCTCGACGGCGCGGCCGAGCGGCAGGAGCTGGAGGCCCGGATCCAGGCGAACCGCGCCACCATCGACCGGCTCTCCCGGATCTATGAGGGGATCCATGAGGATCAGTCCGACCGGGAACAGCTGGCCGCGCTGAAGCAGCAGGAACCGGCCTGGGCAGCAGCCGAGGCCGAGGTGCTGCGGCTGAGCCGGGAGGACCGGGATGACGAGGCGCGCGCGGTGCTGCTCGGCCGGCTGCTTCCGGCCAACCGGAGCTTCCAGGCCACGCTTGTCGCGCTGATGGAGGTGAACAAGGCGGAGGCGGATGCGGCCACCCGGCAGATCGTCGCCTCGAGCAGCGCGGCGCAGACCGGGATGGCGCTGATCCTGGGCCTTGCCGTACTGCTGGCCGGTGCCTGCGGCTATGTCCTGATGCGGGCCATCACCCTGCCCCTCGGCCGGCTGATGGAAGCGGCGGAGCGGATGCGGGAGGGCGATTTCAGCCGCCGCGTGGCCATCACCCGGCGGGACGAGTTCGGCGTGCTCGCTCGCGCCTTCAACCGCATGACCGACGACTTGACGGCGCTGATCGGGCAGGTGCAGCGCTCCAGCATCCAGGTCAGCACATCCATCACCGAAACCGCCGCGACCTCTCGCCAGCAGCAGGCGACCGCGAACGAGATCGCGGCGACGACGAGCGAGATCGGCGCGACCTCGCGCGAGATCTCGGCCACCTCCAAGGAGCTGGTGCGGACGATGGAGGATGTGGCGGCCGTGTCGGAGCAGGCCGCCTTCATGGCGGGCGAGGGGCGGGCCGGGCTGGCGCGGATGGAGGAGATCCTCGGCCAGGTCGCCGCCGCCGCCGGCTCGATCAACGCCAAGCTCGGCGTGCTGAACGAGAGGGCGGGCAACATCAACCAGGTGGTGACCACCATCACGAAGGTGGCGGACCAGACCAACCTGCTTTCCCTCAATGCCGCGATCGAGGCGGAGAAGGCGGGCGAGTACGGCCGCGGCTTCGGCGTGGTGGCCACCGAGATCCGGCGCCTGGCGGACCAGACGGCGGTGGCGACCACCGACATCGAGCAGATGGTCAAGGACATCCAGTCCGCGGTTTCGGCGGGCGTGATGGGGATGGACAAGTTCTCCGAGGAGGTGCGCCGCGGCGTGGTGGAGGCGCAGGCCGTGGGCGGCCAGCTCTCGACCGTGATCGAGCGGGTGCAGGGCCTCGCACCGCGCTTCGAGAATGTGAGCGAGGGCATGCAGGCGCAGGCGGTCGGCGCCGGGCAGATTAGCGACGCGCTCTCCCAGCTCGGGGAGGCGGTGACGCAGACGGTGGAATCGCTGCAGCAGTCCAGCCAGGCGATCGACGAGCTGAACCAGGTGGCCGGCGGCCTGCGGGGCAGCATCTCCCGCTTCCGGCTGCAGTCCTGACGATTCGCCGATGCTCTTCCTGCTGTTCCGCCTGGGGGAGGACCGGTACGCGATCGAGGCCGGGCGGATCGGCGAGGTGCTGCCGATGGTGCGGATCAAGGCGTTGCCCGGAGCGCCGCGCGGCGTCGCCGGCCTCATCGACCACCGGGGCGCGCCGGTGCCGGTCATCGATCTCAGCGCGCTGGCGCTGGGCCGGCCGGCGGCCCTCCGGCTCAGCACCCGGATCGTGCTGGTGCGGGAGGCGTCCGGGGACGGAGGGCCGCGTTGGATGGGGCTGATCCTGGAGCATGCGACGGACACGCTGCGGCGCGATCCCGGTGAGTTCGTGGATCCTCGCCTGGCCGGCGGCGAGGCTGCCTTTCTCGGGCCGGTGCTCGCGGATCCGGAGGGGCTGATCCAGTGGATCGACCCGCGGATGCTGCTGCCGGAGGCCGTGAAGGACCTGCTGTTCCGGCAGGTGGCGGAGGCGGGGTGATGCTGGCCGCGATCGAGGCCCTGCTGAAGGAGCGGATCGGGCTGGATGCCGCCACCCTCGGCGGCTCCGCCCTCGGGCGGGCGGTGCGGGCGCGGCAGGCGGCCTGCGACCTGCCGACCCCCGAGGCCTATGGCGCGCTGCTCCATCATTCGCCGGAGGAGCTGCAGGCGCTGGTCGAGGCCGTGGTGGTGCCGGAAACCTGGTTCTTCCGGGACCCCGGGGCGCTGTCCGCGATGGCCCGGATGGTGCGGGAGCGCAGCGCGGAGGGGCGGCGGACCCGGCTGATGAGCCTGCCCTGCTCGACGGGCGAGGAGCCCCTTTCGATGAGCATGGCCCTGCTGGATGCCGGGGTGCCGCCGGAGAGCTTCACGATCGACGCGGTGGATGTCAGCGCCGCCGCCATCGCGCGGGCGCGGCGGGCGCTTTACGGCCGCCATGCCTTCCGCGGCGCCGATCTGGGCTTCCGCGACCGGCACTTCGAGCCGGTGGAGGGCGGCTACCGCCCGGCCGAGGCGGTGCGGCGGCCCGTGCGCTTCCGGCAGGGCAACCTGCTGCGGCCCGGCGACCTGCCTGGCGAGGCGCATGACGTGATCTTCTGCCGCAACCTGCTGATCTATTTCGACCGCCCGACGCAGCAGGCGGCGCTGCGGGTGCTGCACGGCCTGCTGGCGCCCGAGGGGTTGCTGTTCCTGGGCCCGTCCGAGACGGCACTGCCCGCGCGGAGCGACTTCGTCTGGCTGAAGCTGCCCATGGCCTTCGCCTTCCGCAAGGCGAGCGGGAGGCCGGCGCTGGCCGTGGCCGCCCCGGAGGAGCCGGCGCCCCGCCGCCCGAAACCCGTCGCCGCCCTGCCGTCCATGGCGCGGCAGGCGGCGCCGGCGCCGCGCCCCGTCCGCTCGGTGGCGCCCCCGCCCGCGAGCCTGGGCGAGGCAAGGCGCCTGGCGGATGCCGGGCAGTTGGACGCGGCGGCGCGGCAATGCGAGGCGCTGATCCGCGAAGCCGGCCCCTCGGCCGATGCCTTCCATCTGCTCGGCCTGGTGCGGGACGCGGAGGGGCGGCGGGCGGAAGCGGTCGCGCAATACCGCAAGGCCCTCTACCTCGACCCCCGGCATGCGGAGGCCCTGGCGCATCTCGCCCTGCTCCTGGAGCAGGAGGGGGACGGACCCGGGGCGCGCATGCTGCGTGACCGGATGGCCCGCGCCGCCCGGCGGAGCGCCGGCTGAGCATGGCGGGCGATACCGAGCCAGCGCGCGGGGCGCGCATCGGAGAGGCGGGGCGGGGCGGTTCGGTCCAGGGCCGCGCCGCGGCGGCGTTGCTCGACCGGGCCCCGCCCGAGGGATACCTGGCTGAATGGACCGGGCATGTGGCGCGAGGGGGCGCGCTGTCCGGCCTGTCGCTCGATTTCGCCGGGCGGGAGGCGGCGGAGGCGGTCCGCTCCGCGATGATCTTCCGCATCGGCGCCGAGTGGCTCGCCCTTCCGGCCGGGATGCTGCAGGAGGTGGCGGAGATGCGGCCCGTGCACTCCCTGCCGCACCGGCGCGACGGGGTGGTGCTGGGGGTCACGAACATCCATGGCGCGCTGCTGATCTGCGTCTCCCTCTCCGTGCTGCTGGGGCTGGAGGAGCGCGGGCCGGCGGGGGGCGTGCGGCGGCTGCTGGTGATCGGGCCGGAATCCGGGCGCTTCGTCCTTCCGGCCGACGAGGTGCACGGCCTGCACCGCTACGCGCCCGATGCGCTCTCCCCCCCGCCCGCCACGGTCTTGCGCCAGGCATCGAGCCATGTGCGCCATGTCCTCTCCTGGGAGGGGCGGAGTGTCGGGCTGCTGGACGGCGACCTCCTGCTCGCCAGCCTGAACCGGCGGATCGCGTGAGCGGGGCGGATTACAGCCAGTTCTCGTTGCTGGACCTGTTCCGGCTGGAGGCGGAGACCCATGGCCAGGCGCTGACGGCCGGGCTGCTGGAGCTGGAGCGCGACCCCACCGCGGCCGGGCCGCTGGAGGCCTGCATGCGGGCCGCGCATTCCCTGAAGGGCGCCGCGCGTATCGTGGAGCTGACGCCGGCCGTGGACCTGACCCATGCGATGGAGGACCTCTTCGTCGCCGCCCAGCGCGGGCAGGTGGTGCTGCGGCGCGGGCAGATCGACCTTCTGCTGCGGGGCGTGGACCTGCTGGCGGCCATGGCGCGCGGGGCCGGGACGCCTGGGGCCGCCGGATCGGCGGCGGCCGAGATGGAGGCGCTGCTCGGCGCGCTGGGCGCCGCGGGGGCGGAGGCCGGGACAGGAGAAGCGGCCCGGGGAGCGTTGGGGGAGGGGCCGGTGCCCGCCCTGCCCGGGCCGGAGGAGCCCGGCCCCGCCGGCGCGCGGCCCGTGGCGCCGGAAGGGGCCGATGGCACGGAGCGGATGCTGCGCATCACGGCCGAAAGCCTCAGCCGCCTTCTCGGGCTGGCGGGCGAGGCGCTGATGGAGGCGCGCCGGCTGCGGCCCTTCACCGACCGGCTGATGCGGCTCCGCCGCCTGCATGACCATGCCGCCCGCGCCTTCGACGCGGCGCGGGACGCGCTTCCGCCGGAGGTCGCGGAGGGCACCGCTCGCCCCGCCCTGGCCGAGGCGCGGAGCCGGCTGGCCGCCTGCCGGGAGAGCCTGGCGGAGCGCCTGGCCGAGTTCGAGGAGATCGACCGCCGGGCGACGCAGATCGCCCACCGCCTGTATGACGAGGCGCTGGCGAACCGGATGCGGCCCTTCGAGGATGGCGTGCGGCGCTATGCGCGCAGCGTGCGGGACCTCGGGCGCGAGCTGGGCAAGCAGGCACGGCTGGAGATCCTGGGTGGGAACACGCCGGTGGACCGGGACATCCTGGAGCGGCTGGACGCGCCGCTCGGCCACCTTCTGCGCAACGCCATCGACCATGGGATCGAGACGCCCGAGGAGCGGCGGGCGGCGGGCAAGCCGGAGGAGGGGGTGATCCGGCTGGAGGCCCGCCACCATGCCGGGATGCTGCAGATCGTCGTCGCGGATGACGGGCGGGGGATCGACCTGGAGGGGCTGCGGGCGGCGGTCCGGGCGCGGGGGCTCGCCCCCGCGGAGACGGTGGCGCAGCTGAGCGAGGCGGAGCTGCTGGAATTCCTCTTCCTGCCCGGCTTCAGCATGAAGTCGGAGGTGACCGAGATCTCCGGGCGCGGGGTGGGGCTGGATGCCGTGCAGGCGGCGGCGCGGCAGGTGCGGGGAGATGTCCGCGTGGCCACCGCGGCGGGGCAGGGCACGCGGTTCCGCTTCGAGCTGCCGCTCACCCTTTCGGTGATCCGCACGCTGGTGGTGGAGATCGGCGGCGAACCCTATGCGCTGCCGCTGGCCGGGATCGAGCGGGCGATGAAGCTGCCGCGCTCGGCCATCGAGACGCTGGAGGGGCAGCAGCATTTCGACCTGGACGGGCGCCGGGTGGGGCTGGTCGATTCACGGCAGCTTCTCGGCGGGGCGGAGGCCGCGCTGGCCGGGGAGGAGGTCTCGGTCGTCGTCATCGGCGACCAGCGGGGCCGCTACGGGCTGGCCGTGGACCGGCTGCTCGCCCGGCGGGAGCTGGTAGTCCGGCCCCTGGATGCCCGGCTGGGCAAGATTCCGGGGGTGGCGGCGGCGGCGGTGATGGAGGATGGCGCGCCGGTGCTGATCCTCGACGTGGAGGATCTGATTCGCGGGGTGGAGAAGCTCGTCTCGGCCGGGCGGCTGGGCCGGGTGGCGGCCGCCGGCCCGGCAACCGGGCGGCCGCGCCGGCGCGTGCTGGTGGTGGATGACTCGCTGACCATCCGGGAGCTGGAGCGCAAGCTGCTCACCCAGCGCGGCTATCAGGTGGAGGTGGCGGTGGACGGGATGGATGGCTGGAACGCCGCCCGTTCCGGCGGGTTCGACCTGGTCGTCACCGATGTGGACATGCCGCGGATGGACGGGATCGAGCTGGTCACGATGATCCGCCGGGACCCCCGGCTGCGCGACCTGCCCGTGATGATCGTCTCCTACAAGGACCGCGAGGAGGACCGGCGCCGCGGGATGGAGGCGGGGGCCGACTACTATCTGACCAAGGGAAGCTTTCACGACGAGACCCTCGTTCAGGCTGTGGCCGAACTGATCGGCGAGGCCCAGCCGTGATGGCGGATCGGCCGCCATGGGCGGGGCGCGAAGCGGGGATGGCGCCTTGCGGATAGGGATCGTCAACGACATGCCCATGGCGGCGGAGGTGCTGCGCCGGGTGCTGGCCCTGGCGCCGGAGCACCGCCTGGCCTGGACGGCCATGGGCGGGGCGGAGGCGGTGGCGCTCTGCCGGACCGACCGGCCGGACCTGGTGCTGATGGACCTCGTCATGCCGGGCATGGACGGGGTGGAGGCCACGCGGCGGATCATGGCCGAGACGCCCTGCGCCATCCTGCTGGTGACGGCGAGCGTGGATGCCAATGTCTCCCGCGTGTTCGAGGCGATGGGACATGGCGCGCTGGATGCGGTGGACACGCCGCATCTCGGCCTGGGCGACCCGCGCGAAGGGGCGGCGCCGCTGCTGCGCAAGATCACGGCGATCGGGCGCCTGGTGCGGGAGCCGGTCGGGGCGGCGGCGGTGCCGCGGCCGGCCGGGGCGGCGCCGGGGCTGCGGCAGCCCCTGGTGGCCATCGGCGCCTCGGCGGGTGGGCCGGCGGCGCTGGCCACGGTGCTGCGCGGCCTGCCCGCGGATTTTCCGGCGCCCATCGTGGTGATCCAGCATGTGGACGAGCGCTTCGCGGAGGGAATGGCGGCCTGGCTGGCCGAGCAGGCCCCCATGCCCGTGCGGCTGGCGCGGGAGGGCGATGCGCTGCGCCCCGGCACGGTGCTGCTGGCCGGGAGCGAGGACCATCTGCTGCTGAAGGCGGCGGCGCAGCTCGGCTATGCGGCCGAGCCGCGTGACTATGTCTACCGCCCCTCGGTGGACGTGTTCTTCCATAGCGTCGCCGAACGCTGGAAGGGCGATGCGGTGGGCGTGCTGCTCACCGGCATGGGGCGCGACGGGGCGCAGGGGTTGAAGGCCATGCGCGGCAGGGGCTGGCACACCATTGCCCAGGACCGGGCGACCAGCGCGGTCTATGGCATGCCGAAGGCGGCGGCCGAGATCGGCGCGGCCGCCGAGATCCTCCCGCTGCCCCGCATCGCCGCGGGATTGATGACCGCCATGGCCCGCCGGGCCGGGAAGGAACCGATGGGATGAACACCGATTTCCAGCACGGCGCGATGGATCCCCGTCCGCCGGACGAGGATGCGATCATGGTGCTGCTGGTGGACGACCAGCTGATGATCGGCGAGGCGCTGCGCCGCATCCTGGCGGGCCAGCCCAGCATCGGGTTCCACTACTGCTCCGACCCGAACACCGCGCTGAAGGTGGCGGCGGAGGTGCGGCCGACGGTGATCCTGCAGGACCTGGTGATGCCGGGCGTGAACGGGCTGGACCTGGTGCGGCAGTACCGGCAGGACCCCGCGACGCGGGACATCCCGGTGATCGTGCTCTCCACCAAGGAGGAGGCGGCGGTGAAGAGCGAGGCCTTCGCCGCGGGCGCCAACGATTATCTGGTGAAGCTGCCGGACCGGCTCGAGCTGATCGCCCGCCTGCGCTACCACTCCCGCGCCTATCTCAACCAGTTGCAGCGCGACGAGGCCTATGCCGCGCTGCGCGAGAGCCAGCGGCACCTGATGGCGGCGAATCTCGAGCTGCAGCGGCTGACGAAGGTGGACGGGCTCACCGGGCTGAGCAACCGCCGCTATTTCGACGAGTACCTGGCGGCGGAATGGGCGCGGGCGGCGCGGGAGGGCAGCCTGATCGCGGTGCTGATGATCGATGTGGACGAGTTCAAGCGCTACAACGACCATTACGGCCATCTGGCCGGGGACGAGGTGCTGAAGAGGGTGGCGGCGGCCATCCAGGCGCATTGCCGCCACTCCTCGGACCTCGCGGCGCGCTTCGGCGGGGAGGAGTTCGTCATCGTGCTCCCGGATGCCACGCCCGGGCGGGCGGAGGAGCTGGGGGCGGAGCTTTGCGGGAGCATCGAGGGGCTGCGGGTGCCGCACCTCGCCTCGCGGGTGGCCGGCCATGTCACCATCAGCGTCGGGGCCGCCCTGGCGGTGCCGGACGCGGACGCCTCCCCGATCCGGCTCGTGGATGCGGCGGACAAGGCGCTCTACCAGTCCAAGGCGGCGGGGCGGAACCGGGCGACGGTGGTGCTGGAAGGGGTGGCCTAGCCACAGGGCGCCCGGAAACCGGGCGGATCGCAGGATTTTGCTCGGTGGCGGCGGCATGGAACCGGGCCGGCACCTAGCGGTTCATTCATCGTCATCTGTTAACATGAAGACCTCTCCATTTGGCTCCACCATGCACCCGACCCGCCGTTCCCTGACGCGTGCCTTCCTCGCCTCCGCCCCGTTCGGCCTGATTCGCCCGCAAGGGGCTTCCGCGCAGGGCATGGTCGCGGCGCCGGTCGTCGATATGCGCGAGCATCTGCGCCGCTCGCGGCTGGCGCTGCCTGCGGCGAACCGGACCGGGCGGGTGGCCATCGACCGCACGCTGGAGCGGCTGGACGACCTGGCCGTGGACCTTTCGGCGGGGCGGCTGATCCTGGTGAACATCGCGGCCGCCGAGCTGATCGCCTATGACAGCGGGCGGGAGGTGATGCGGTCGCGCGTCATCGTCGGGGCGCGGCGGACGGCGACGCCGCAGCTCGCCACCTTCGTCACCTCGGCCCGCTGCAACCCGCCCTGGTACGTTCCCGCCAGCATCGAGCCGGAGGTGCGGGCCGCCGGGATCACGGGCTTCCGCGTGGTGAACGGGCGGCTGATCCAGCCCCCGGGGCCGACCAACCCGCTGGGGCCCATCCGGATCGGGCTCTACGATTCCGACGGCATCTTCCTGCATGGCACGAACAGCCCCGCGGCCTTCGCCCGCCAGGCCCGCGCCCTGTCCCATGGCTGCGTGCGGGTGGAGCGGATCCGCGACCTCACCGCCTGGATGCTGGGCCAGACCCCCGCGGAGGTGCAGGCACGGCTGGCCACAGGGCGCACGCTGGAGCTCGTGCCGGCGCAGGAGGTCCAGGTCTCGCTGGCCTATCTGACCGCCTGGCCGGACCCGGCCGGCCGCGTGCTGATGCACCCCGATCCCTATGGGCTGGACGTGGCCGGCGTCCGCCGGGCCGCCTATCGCCGCGTCACGCGCCCGGTGCCGCAGACCGTGCCCGAGGCGGAGGCCGCCGCGGCGGCGGCCACGACCGAGGACAACCCCCTGTAGGGGCGTCCCCTCCCGGTGGACCTGCTGCCCGCAGCCTTCTTTCGTCGCGCCGCGCCCGATGTGGCGCGGGAGCTGATCGGCGTGACCCTGCTGGTGGAGGGCGTCGGCGGCGTGGTGGTCGAGACCGAGGCCTATGACCGGGAGGACCCGGCCTCCCACAGCTTCCGCGGCCCCACGCCGCGCAACGCGGCGATGTTCGGGCCGGCGGGCCATGCCTATGTCTACCGCTCCTACGGGCTGCATTGGTGCCTCAACCTCGTCTGCGGCGCCGGGGCGACCGGCAGCGCCGTGCTGATCCGCGCCCTGGAGCCGGTGGCGGGGATCGAGGCGATGCGGGAGCGGCGCGGGGTGGCCGAGGCGCGGTTGCTCTGCAGCGGGCCGGGGCGGCTGAGCCAGGCGCTGGGCGTGACCCGCGCGCTGGATGGACAGCCGCTGGACCGTCCGCCCTTCGCGCTTCGCCCGGGCCGGCATCCCGTGGCGGTGGTCGCGGGGCCGCGCATCGGCATCTCGCGCGGGGCGGAGACGCCCTGGCGCTTCGGGCTGGCGGGCTCGGCCTTCCTCAGCCGCCCCTTTCCGCGCTGAGGCCCGAAGGCGGCCACCGGCCCGTCACCAATCCTTCCCCGAAGCGTCACCGCGCCGAGCGGGCGAATCATCCGGATGTGTCAGAGCGTCCGCGCCCATCATGGACACTCATCCCAACACCCTGACCGCCCATCCCGACAGCGCCGGCAAGGCGCTGGGAGAGGCTCCCTTCCTGCATGAGGGCGCGCGGGTGCGCGACAGCCAGTTCGGCCGCTGGTGCGAGGTGGGCGCGCGCAGCCGCGTGGCCGAGAGCCGCTTCGGCGATTACGCCTATGTCGCGAATGACAGCGACATCATGCACACCGATGTCGGCCCCTTCTGCTCCATCGCCGCGCAGGTGCGGATCAACCCGGGCAACCATCCGCTCGATCGCGTGGCGCTCAACCACTTCACCTACCGCTCCTCTGCCTATGGGATGGGCGACGACGATGCGGCGTTCTTCGAATGGCGGCGCGAGCACAAGGTGGTGCTGGGGCCCGATGTATGGATCGGGCACGGGGCGGTGATCCTGCCCGGCGTCACCATCGGAACCGGCGCCGCCATCGGGGCCGGGGCGGTGGTCTCGAAGGATGTGCCGGACTTCGCCATCGTCGTCGGCGTGCCCGGGCGGGTGCTGCGCTACCGCTTCACGCCCGAGATCATCGCGGCGCTGCACCGCATCGCCTGGTGGAACTGGCCGCATGAGCGCCTGGGCGAGGCGCTGCGGGATTTCCGGAGCCTGAGCGCCGAGGATTTCTGCGCGAAGCACGACCCGGCGCGCTGACGCCTCCATCCCGACCACGCGGAGCGGAATCCATGTCTCACCCCCAGGCCAGCCGCGTGCTGATCGTGCTGTTCGACGGCCTGCGGCCGGACCTCGTCACGCCCGACCGCATGCCGGCGCTCTCGGCCTTCCTGGCCGATGCGAGGCGCTTCACGGAGGCCTCCTCGGTCTTTCCCTCGCTCACCCGGGTCTGCGCGACCACCATCGCGACGGGCCAGCCGCCGGCGGTGAGCGGCATCATCCAGAACGCCTTCCCCGATGCCGCGGCGCAGGAGGGGCGCTTCCTGAACACGGCCTCGGCCGAGGACATGCGGCGCGCGGCGCGGCATCACGGGCCGGGCTTCGTGGCCACGCCGCGCTTCGCCGATGCCCTCGCCGCCGCCGGGCGGCGCTTCGCCCTGGTGCATAGCGGCTCGGCCGGCGGCGCCTATCTGCTCGACCCCCGCGCGCGGGCGAATGGCTCGGCGGTGATGAGCCTGTCGGGGCGCGAGGCGAGCGAGACGCCGGAGCTGTGGGACGCGGTGACGGCGCGGATCGGCGCACCGCCCGTGGCGGCGGACAAGGTGCCGCTGATGGACTACGCCGGAAAGGCCATGGCGGAGGTGGTGCTGCCCGAGCTGCGGCCGGACGTCGCCCTGCTCTGGCTGACGGAGCCGGACTGGTCCTTCCACTACAGCGGCATGGACACGCCGGCGACCCGCGCGGCGCTGCGCGCCTCCGACGACGCCTTCGCGCGGGTGCTCGCCGCGGCCGCGGCCCTGCCGGAGGCGGAGAGGATGGCGGTGATCGCCATGTCCGACCACGGCCATGTGGGCACGACGGAGCCCTTCGACCTGGTGGGCGAGCTCGATGCGCTCGGCTTCCAGGGCACGCTGGACCGGCCGGGCGAGGATCTCTCGATCGCGGCGGGAACGCTCTGCTGGCTCTGGCCCTCGGCGACGGATGCCGCTCGGCTGGGGCGGCTGGTGGAGGCGCTTCGGGAGAAGCCGTGGTGCGGCGCCCTGCTGGCGGCGGGCGGGAACGGCATCGAGGGCCCCTGGCCCGGCACCTTCGACCTGGCGCTGCTGAATGTGGAGCACCCGCGCTCCGCGCCGCTGCTGCTGGGGATGCGGGGCGGGCCGGAGCCGGACCGCTGGGGCCTGGCGGGCAACAGCCCCATCGTGGGCAAGGACTTCCCGCTGGGCGGCGGCATGCATGGCGGGCTGCACCGGCAGGAGATGGCGAACCTGATCGCGCTGCGGATGGCGGGGGTGGAGGCCGGGGAGGATGCGGCGCCGGTGGGGCTGATCGACATCGCGCCCACGCTGCTCTCGCTGCTGGGCGTGGCCCCGATGGCGCCGATGGCTGGGCGTTCCGTGCTGGCGGGCGAGGCACCGCGTGAGCGCCGGGTGCTGGAGACGGGTGCGGGCGACTACCGCCAGCGGATCGTCCTCGCGGGTGAGGGACGCGGCGCCGTCATCCGGGACGGCGGACGGGTGGGGTGATCCCGGGTTGGGGTCTGGTTCCGTCGTGCTCTTGTTCTGATCTGACGGTCTGTCCCCGGGGAGAGGAAGAAGGAATTCTTCCTCTCCCCGGACCCCTCACCATCATCTTTTTCTTCGAGTTGGAATCATTCGGCTGACGGTGCGCCTCGGGTCCATGACCCGAGG
>JAESGJ010000181.1_pt1 | contig 80288 bp, 79 predicted proteins | sample 9266241 | NCBI WGS metagenome assembly JAESGJ01 (sample SAMN14514841, study PRJNA621669) | algae metagenome | isolation source: Brasilonema octagenarum HA4186-MV1 and co-occurring heterotrophs from wet... | place: USA: Manoa Valley, Hawaii | collected 2009-07-20
GGCCGCACGATCGACGCCGCCGAGGCCGACCGCAGCGGTCTGGTGTCGCGCGTCGTGCCGTCCGACAGCCTGATCGACGAGGCCAATGCCGTCGCCGCCACCATCGCCGGAATGTCGCTGTCGGCGTCCCGGATGGCGAAGGAGGCCGTCAACCGGGCGTTCGAATCTTCACTCGCTGAAGGACTTCTCTACGAGCGGAGGCTGTTTCACTCGGCATTCGCCACCGACGACCAGTCCGAGGGCATGGCGGCCTTCACCGAGAAGCGCACACCGAACTTCACGCACCGCTAAAGTGCGTTCGTGACCGACACGGACACCAGGGCCGACGACGCCGAACCCGACGTGGCAGCGCCGTCCGAACCGGCCCCAGCGCGGCCGGACTGGTGGGTGCGGCATTACACGTTCTTCGGCACCGCGGTCGGCCTGGTGTTCATCTGGTTGTCGATGACCCCGTCGCTGCTCCCGCGCGGCCCGCTGTTCCAGGGTCTGGTGAGCGGCGCCGCGGGCGCAATCGGCTACGCCATCGGCGTGTTCAGCGTGTGGCTGGTCCGCTACATGCGATCGAAGAACACCAGCCCGGCCGCCCCGCGATGGGCGTGGATCACCCTCGTCGTCGTCGGCGTCATCGGCCAAACCCTGGCGATCGTCTACTTCCACGTCTGGCAGGACGACGTCCGCGACTACATGGGCGTGCCCCGGCTGGCGTTCTGGGACCATCCGCTGACCGCCGTGCTGTCGCTGGTCTTCTTGTTCGCATTCGTCGAGCTCGGCCAGCTGGTCGGCAAGCTGGTGCGGTTCCTGGTGCGACAGCTGGAACGGGTTGCGCCACCTCGAGTTTCGGCCGTCGTGGTCGTCACGCTGCTGCTCGTACTGAGCATCGCACTGCTCAACGGCATCGTGGTGCGCTTCGCGATGAGCACGCTCAACAGCACCTTCGAGTCGGTCAACAACGAGCAGGATCCCGACAACGCGGCGCCGACGACGCCGCTGCGGTCAGGCGGCCCGCAGTCACTCGTCACCTGGTCGTCGCTCGGCCACCAGGGCCGGGTCTTCGTGGGTGGCGGTCCCACGGTCGAGGACCTCGCGAAGTTCAATGGCGCCAACGCAATCGAGCCCATCCGCGCCTACGCGGGGCTGAACTCCGCGAAGGGTTTCCGGGCGACCGCCGAGCTGGCCGCCCGCGAACTGCAGCGCACGGGCGGGCTGAACCGTGCGGTGGTGGCCGTCGCCAACACCACCGGCACCGGCTGGATAAACGAGGCCGAGGCGTCGTCGCTGGAGTACATGTACAACGGCAACACCGCGATCGTCTCGATGCAGTACTCGTTCCTGCCGAGTTGGTTGTCCTTCCTGGTCGACAAGGAGAACGCGCGGCAGGCCAGCCAGGCGCTGTTCGAGGCGGTCGACGAGTTGGTCAAGGCCATGCCGGAGGCGCAGCGCCCCAAGCTGGTGGTGTTCGGTGAGAGCCTCGGTTCGTTCGGCGGTGAGGCGCCGTTCCTGTCGCTCAACAACCTGATCGCCCGCACCGACGGCGCGCTGTTCTCCGGGCCCACCTTCAACAACACCATCTGGACGGATCTGACGCGCACACGCGACGAGGGGTCGCCCGAATGGCTGCCGATCTACGACAAGGGCCAGTACGCCCGGTTCGCCGCGCGCGCCGAGAACCTCGGAAGGCCGCCGGACCCCTGGCACCAGCCGCGGGTGGTGTACCTGCAGCACGCGTCGGACCCCATCGCGTGGTGGAACCCGGACCTCCTGTTCAGCAAGCCCGACTGGTTGCGCGAGCCCCGCGGGTACGACGTCTCACCCGAGATGGAGTGGATCCCGGTGGTGACGTTCCTGCAGGTGTCCGCCGACATGGCGGTCGCCGTCGACGTGCCCGACGGGCACGGTCACGTCTACGTGCGGGACGTGGCGAATGCGTGGGCGGCGATCATGCAGCCCCCGGGATGGACGCAGGCCAAGACGGACGCGTTACGGCCGTTGCTGCGCTCCGACGAGTGACGCGCTGAGCCGGTCGAGCACACCCGCCGACCGCAGCGCCTGGTAGCCGCCGACGACGTCGCTCGAACGGTGGAGCCCGAGGTCGAGCAGCGCGGCCGCCGCCAGGCTCGACGTGTAGCCCTCCGAGCACAGGACGAGCCACTCCACGTCGTCGCCCACCGCCTCTGGTATCCGCGCGTCGCTGGTCGGGTCGCAGCGCCACTCGAGGACGTTGCGTTCGATGATCAGGGCACCGTCGACCTCGCCCTCCCTGGCGCGCTGAGCGGCGGGACGGATGTCGACCAGCAGTGCACCACGCTCGACGGCGGCGGGCACGTCGGCGGCCTCGATCCGGGTCAGCCTCTGGCGCGCGGCCTCCAGCACGGCGTCGATGCGGCTCACGGGCTAGTCCCCCTCCGGCTTGTCCGTCAGCTCGGTCCGGTCGCGACGAAGCGTGTTCCGAGCCGTGACGTCGTAGTACGACATCGCCGTCAACGGCGGCGAATAGGCGTGCACGCTCAGCGTAGGCGTCTGGATGCTGACGGGTCGCGACGGCGCCCAGACCACGTCGTGCACCCAGCCGAGCGGGAAGCCCGCCTGGTCGCCGGCCTCGAGCCGACGGTCACGCAGTCCATCTCCGTCCCAACGGGTTTCGACGAGCGCGCCCGAGACGACGGTCAGCGCCCCCAGCGACCCGCCGTGGTCATGCAGTTCGGTGGAGCGCTCCGGCACCCAGCTGATGAGCCACACGTCGAGTTCGTCGTCCCCGTGGAGGCGGGTGAACCAGCGCTCGCGGGTGTCGAGGCCGCCGGCGGGAAGGACGTGGTCATAGCGGCCCGACATCACGTGGTCGGCGGCGACGTCGGTGGCGTGCAACAGATCGGGAACCCGCAGCCGGGTCGGCGCGACGGAGGAGAGGTAGGGCGAGACGGCAACAGTCATGGCGAACGGAACTCCAGGGACCGGGAGATGGGGACAGTCGGGGGGCGGGCGTCAAGCCCGACAACACTCCCGACAGGTGGTCCGCTCCATCACGTTGGCGAGTGTTGCATAGATTGGCGTCATGCGCAGCTACCCGATCTTCGCCGTGGCAGCCGTGGCAGCCCTCCTCGCCGGCTGCTCCTCGAGTCCGGATCACGGCCAGCCGACGCCGACGGCATCGGCGCCGTCCTCGCTTCCCGTGACCACGCCGACCACGTCACCGACCTTCGAGAACCGCACCGCGGCGCCGGGAGCGATGGCCCTGTCCCCGAACGGCGTCACCACGGCCGTCGGGACGCCCGCCCAGTCCACCGAGGACGAGTACTTCCAGGCCTGCCACGCTGCGAAGGTGTGGATGCTCGACAAGGGCGGCGATCAGAAGGCCCAGTTCGAGCCGTACCTCGAGAGCCTGCAGAAGTCGGACGCCTCGGGTCCCGGCACGTTCGGGACGCCGTGGTCCCAGCTGCCGCCCGCGCGCCAGTCCGCCGTCATCGTCGCCGCCGAGGCCGCGGCGGACGACCTGTGCGGCTGATCCACTTTTAATCACGGGTGTCGGAAAGGCCGTCGCCCGGCGTGTCCGCCCGCGTGGCGATCCACTGCTTGCCCCGGGTGACGGCTTCGTCGAGCGCCCCGAACACCCGCGTGGTCGCGGGCACGATTCCGTCGGGACCCAGCAGATCGTGGATGCCGCCGCGTTCGAACACCTTCTCGGCGGCCGGGCCGACCCCCGCGATGATGAGTCGGCCGCCGTGGGAGGTCAGGTCGGTCGCCCACTTCCGCAGCGCACGGATGACCTTCGACGACGGGACGTCGGGCAGGGCCCTCATGCTCAGCACGACGACCGCATTGGTGCTGTCCTCGACCCGTGGCCACTCCTCGTCGATGCGCGGCACCTCGGCGAACAGTCCGACCCCCGCGTAGTGCAGCACGGTCACCGCGTTGCTGGCGCACGACGTGGGCACCGTGCCGATCTCCCAGTCGCCGTCGCCGGTCGGGGTCAGTGCGACCAGTTGCGCGGACTGCGACGCCTTGACGCAGTAGAGCAGCAGCGACGTGATGGCGCCGATCAAAATCGCCTGATGCAGCGGCAGTTCCGTGGTCGCGACGAAGGTGACCACCATGGCGATCGCCGACATCGGGGCGGTGCGCAGCACCAGCATCACGTCGGCCCAGCGGCCGACCACCAGTTCGACGCCGATCACCAGGACGAGACCGCCGATGACGGGCATCGGGATCACCTCGGCGAGCGACCCGGCCAGCAGGACCAGCAGCGCCAGCCAGACGCCTGCGAAGATCCCCGCCCAACGGGTCTGCGCGCCCGCCGAGGTCGCCACCCCCGTCCGCGACAGCGAGCCGCCGGTGGGCAGCGCTCCGAAGAACCCGCCTGCGAGGTTCGCCGCGCCCTGCGCGACGAAGTCCCGAGACGTATTGGACCTGCTGCCATCGGGATTCGGGACGGCACCCGCGATCCCGGCAGCCTGCGCCAGCCCGACCAGCGCCACGGCCAAGCCGCCGCCGAGCAGCGCGGGCACCGCGGCGAAGTTCGGTAAAACCAAGGGCGGCAGAGCATTCGGCACCGAGGCGATGTCTCCGACGTCCTCGACGCCGACGTGCAGTGCCACCACGCCGATCGTGACGACGACGAGGGCGATCAGGATCGCGAACGCCTCGAGACGCCTGATCGCGTGGCACACCGCCCACACGACCACCGTCGCCACGGCGACCAAACACGGCGTCGACTGCCACTGCGGCACGTGGGCGAACGCCTCGACGAACTTGCCAATGGTGTTGTGGCTCTGCGGCCGATACGCCGTGACGTCCTTGATCGCTCCCGCGACGATCTGCACCGCGATACCCGTCGTGAAGCCGGTCATGACGGCGTTGGAGACGAAGTTCATGATCGAGCCGAACCGGAGCAGACCGAACAGCAGCATCACGGCACCGACCACCAGCACCAGCGCGGCGACGTTCCTGGGGTCCGCGGCGTCGAGACCGGCGGCCTCCAGCACACTGCGCGAGGACAACGCCAGCGCACTCGTCAGCGTGGTCACCATCAACACGGTTCGCGCGAACAGCGAGCCGAGAACCGTCGAGATCATGCCCGAATACAGGCCCGCGACGGGATTGAAGCCACCGATGCTGGCGTACGCCATGCCTTCCGGAATCGAGAAGAGCCCGGTGACCAGGCCGGCGACGACGTCCTTGAGGCTCGGCCTTCCGAGACCGGCCGCAGCGGCGCGCAGTCGAGACCGTGCCCCCGGCCCGTTCGTCACCACGCCAACACTGCCACGCAGGACGACCGCCCGCGGGGAACTCGCCGAGCGCCTTCGCCGGTCACCCTCCGCGCGCACAATGGCGGCATGCCCCAGCCACCCGCCGCCACCTCTGCCCGCCACCGTCTGCCCACCGATGACGTGTCCCGCGAGATCCAGAACGGCGCGGACCTCCAGCGTGCCATCGTCGCGTACCGCTTCTGGTATCCGACCGTCTCGGCCGAGGGCATCATGCAGGGCAGCCGCGACGTCGGCGTCGCCGACAACACCACGATGGGCATCGCGGCGTGTGGGCCCCGCCAGGTCGGCTTCACGCTGAACTCCGACACGCCCTACGGGTCGACGACGCTCGACCTGTCCAAGGGCCCCATGGTGATCGAGCTGCCCGCGGGCCCCTTCATCGGTCTGGTCAACGACCACCACCAGCGCTGGATCGCCGACCTCGGCATCCCCGGACCGGATGCGGGCAGGGGCGGCCGCTACGCCATCTTGCCGCCGGACTACGAGGGCGATCCGCCGTCTGGCCACCACGTCGCGCGGTCGGGCTCGGTCAAGGTGCTCCTCGCCGCCAGGTCGATGCCGGTGGACGGCGACCTGGACGCTGCGCTGAATGCCTTGCGCTCCATCGAGATTCACCCGCTCGGCGAGGACACCGCCACGGCCTTCGTCGACACCACCGCCGAGGCGATGGACAGCAGCTGCCTGCGGTGGGAGAACACCATCGACTTCTGGCGGGTGCTGCACGACGTGCTGGACGGTGAACCGATCGTGACCGAATTTCTCGCGATGTACGGGCTGCTCGCCACACTGGGTATCACGAAGGGCCGCCCGTTTGCCCCCGACGAGCGGATGACCAGGATCCTCGAGCAGGCCGCCCACATCGGGCGCAACGAACTGCTGGTGTCCGCCTTCGCCAGTCACCGCGCCGACCGCGTCGCGTGGGAGGACCGGTCGTGGGAGTGGGTCGGCCTCGTCCCCGACAACGCGGACTTCCAGGCGGGCGGCAGCATCGATCTGGAGGCCCGCGACCGCTGGTTCGCCCAGGCGATCGTCACGTCGCCGGCCATGTTCCGACGCACGGTCGGCGGCGGTTCGCTCTACTGGCTGGCTGCGAGGGACGGCACGGGCGCCTTTCTCGACGGGTCCCGGTCATACACGCTCGAGATTCCCCTCCCGGTGCCCGCGGGTCTGTTCTGGTCGGTCACCATCTACGACACCGAGACCCGCTCGCAGGTCCAGGCCGACCAGGACCGCGCCGCCCTCCGCTCCCTGTTCGAGCTGATTCCCGAGGCAGGCGAAACGACGTCCATGACGCTGCATTTCGGACCCGAGCAAACTCAGGGACTCAGCGATCGTTGGCTGCAGACGGTGCCGGACCGCGACTGGTTCTGCTATCTGAGGATCTACGGCCCTGGCGAGGCCGCCTTCGACGGCTCCTGGCGGCCTGGCGACTTCCACACCGCCTGACGCGAACCCCTTTGCCGCACTAACAATTAGCGAAGCTTACCGATAGTGGCGCAGCTCACAAAGTTCGGTACTATGTGCTCCTCGTCACCTTGAAGGGATGGCACATGGTCGCACCGCAGAACGGCAAGCCTCGGACCACCTTGCCGCCGGCTGCCGGAGGTTCGATCAACGGCATGCGAGTGCTGTTGGGAATCCTCCTGCTCGCCATCCTCGTCGGCGCCGTCGCGGGCGTCCTGGTGGCACTGTCGAGCGGGCAGCCGACGGTCGCCTTGATCATCGGCCTGGTCGCCGCCGCCTTCTTCTGCCGGGTGGGCTGCTAACTCAGCACGCTCCACACCAGGCAGAACGGATGTCCTGCCGGGTCCCGGTATACCCGGAAGTCGTCCTCACCGACGGCATCGGTCACTCGACGGGCGCCGAGCGCCAACACCTTTGACTCCGCCTCCTCGATGTCGTCGACCGTGAAGTCGAGGTGGAACTGCTGTGACCCCCGAGGATCGGGGAACATCGGCGGATCGTGCTCGGGAGCCAGCTGGAATGCGAGTCGTCGGCCGCCCGGATCGGTGAGCACCACCCATGTGTCGTCGTCGGCCACCACTTCCCCGCCGAGCACCCCTCGATAGAAGTCGGCGAGGCGGCGTGGTTCGCGGGTGTCGAGCACGACGGAGCGGAATGTGGCGATCATGTCGGGAGGGTTGCCGTTTCCGCGCCGATCCAACACGCAAGGATGTAGCCATGCGAGTTGCGCTCTGTCTGGGCAGCGGTGGCGCCAGGGGTTACGCACACATCGGGGTCATCAACGAACTGCGCGACCGAGGGCACCAGATCGTCGGCATCTCCGGGTCGTCGATGGGAGCGCTCGTCGGTGGACTCGAGGCCGCGGGCAAGCTCGACGAGTACACCGCGTGGGCCAGCTCGCTCACCCAGCGTGCGGTGCTGCGACTGCTCGATCCGTCGCTGACGTCCGCGGGCGTGCTGCGCGCGGAGAAGATCCTGGACGCCGTGCGCGAAATCCTCGGTGAGGTGGCGATCGAGGACCTTCCGATCCCCTACACGGCGGTCACGACGGATCTGATCGCGGGCAAGTCGGTGTGGCTGCAGCGCGGGCCCGTCGACGCCGCGATCCGCGCGTCGATCGCGATTCCCGGGGTGATCAAACCCCACGTCCTCGCTGGCAGGCTGCTGGCCGACGGAGGCATCCTCGATCCGCTGCCGATGGCGCCGTTGGCCGCGGTCAACGCCGACCTCTCGATCGCGGTGAGCCTCGGCGGCGACGACCCGAGGACCCCGTCACCGGAACCCGTGCCCGAACCAGGGCCGACCACCGAGTTGCTCAATCGAATGTGGCGCAGCACAACGGCTCTGCTCGACACCACCACCGCACGCACACTGCTCGACACGCCCGCCGCGAAGACCGTGTTGAGCCGGTTCGCCAACGACGGCGTGGAGACCGACGACCACGACGACCACACCGAATCGTCGGTGCCCCGCCTCGGCGCCTTCGAGGTGATGAACCGGACCATCGACATTGCGCAGTCCGCGCTGATGCGCCACACGCTGGCGGCCTTTCCGCCCGATCTGCTCATCGAGGTGCCGAGGACCGCGGCGAGGAGCCTCGAGTTCCACCGCGCCGACGAGGTCATCGAGATCGGTCAGGAACTCGCTGCGGCCGCACTCGACACCCTGCGACCAGTGACCTCAGAGGCCTAGGAAATCGGCGACCCGGGCCGCCTCGCGCCTGCCCTGATCGCGTCCCGCCCGCGCCGAGGGGACGCGGCAGGCCGGGTCGAGCGGATTGGGCCCGAACGCGACGAGCGCCGAGTCGTCGGCGAAGATCGACAGCACTTCGCCTGGGAAGGAAGCGATCTCGGCGACCGCACCCCCGCCGAACGGCGACGGCGCCGTCTCGCTGATTGGCACCAGCACCACGACGGAGTCACAGTCCGAGGCCGCCCCCACGTTGACCAGGCTCGCCATGCCGCCGTCCATGAGCCGGCGCTGCCCGACCGTCACGGGCGGCCAGACGCCCGGCACGGCGCAGCTGGCCGCCACGGCGTCGACGAGCGCGATGCCCGAGTCGCGGTCGATGACCAACAGGTCACCGGTGGCGATGTCGATCGCCGTCACCCTGAGCACGCGGTCGGGCCAGTCGTGCGACGGGAGCCGGTGCGCGATGACGGCCCTGCGGACCGGTTCTGCGACGGTGTCGGTGGCCGCCGCGATGGCGCCGACGCGGCGCAGTCTCTCCTCGTGCGAGGCGTCCGGCGCCGACATCGCGGTGACGAACAGCGCGGTGATCTCGTCGACGCCGACCCCGGGGTCGATCTCATGGCTCTCGGCGCCGACCTGGGTGGCGAACAGCTCGGCCAGGTCGGTTCCGCTGCCGAGCTGGGCGGCGACCGTCGAACCCGCCGACGTGCCGAGCAGGACGTCGGCGGCGAGCAGGGCGCGGGCCGCGTCCGGTGCCTCGTCGGCGATGCCCTGCAGGATGCCCGTCTCCCAGGCGACGCCCGCCAGTCCGCCACCGGCCAGCACGAGTCCACGTTTCGTCACGATCACCGAGTCTGCCAGGTGACCCGTCCTTGCCCGACCAGGGACACTGGGCGATGATGGCAGCGGTACCCCGAGGTACCAGAGAGTTCCGGCAGGCGGCGAAGGGAAGCGGCATGGGTGACACGATGCGGGCCGAGCGGTTCTACGCAGACTCGAAAGAGGTTGTGGTGGAAGATGTCCCGATTCCCGAACCCGGCCAGGGCGAGGTTCTCGTCAAGGTTGCCTTCTGCGGGATCTGCCACTCCGACCTGAGCCTCATCAACGGCACGTTCCCGTCGCAGCTACCGGTGGTCACGCAGGGCCACGAGACGTCGGGCACCGTCGCCAAGCTGGGCCCGGGTGTCACCGGCTGGGCCGAGGGCGACAGGGTCGTCGTCGCGGCGGGCAAGCCGTGTCTGGAGTGCGTGAACTGCCGCCGCGGCGACATGTCGAACTGCCTGCGCATCCGCCTGATGGCGTTCGCCTACGACGGCGGGTGGGCGGAGTACACCGTGGCACAGGCGTTCGGGCTCACCAGGATTCCCGACAACGTGCCCATGGAGCAGGCGGCGATCCTGGCCGACGCGGTGTCCACGCCGTACGGCGCCGTGGTGCGGACGGGCGCCGTCGGCGTCGGCGAGTCCGTCGGCGTGTGGGGCGTGGGTGGCCTCGGGACGCACATGGTGCAACTGGCCCGACTGGTGGGCGCGGCGCCTATTATCGCGGTCGACGTCAAGCCGGCCATCCTGGACCGCGCGCTCGCGGTCGGCGCCGACTTCGCCTTCGACGCCCACGATGAGCAGCTGTTCGCGAAGATCGCCGAGGCCACCGGCGGTCGCAACCTCGACGTGGCATTCGACGCGGTGGGACTGAAGTCGACGTTCGAGCAGGCGTTGAACAGCCTGACGGTGGGAGGACGGATGGTCGGGGTCGGGATGAGCGCAGATGCCCCCGACATCGGGCCGACGTCCATCTTCAACCTCTTCAAGCGACAGGTGCTCGGCCACCTCGGTTACCAGAACGCCGACATCGGGACCCTGGCCCAACTGGTGTCGCTCGGTCGGCTCGACCTGTCGCGCTCGATCAGCGAGATCGTGCCGCTCGAGGACGTCGCGAAGGGCATCGAGATGCTCGAGACGGCCGACGGCGATCCGATTCGAATCCTGGTGCAGCCCTAGATCGTTCGCGCCCAGTCGGGTCAGCGCAGGTGCGGCGCCGCCTTGCCGCGGACCAACGGCAGGTCGAGGTAGGTGGCGATGCCCGGCGCGGCTGCACACACCGCAGGCACGGAGTTGACGCAGTGCGCCGCGGTGGCCACGATGCCGTTGTTGCACTCGAGCCCCTCCTCGACCGTCTCGGGCTGGAATCCCTTGATGGTCACGGTGAAGTCCGGGTTGCCCTTCGCCTCCATCTCGTAGCGTTCGCCTGCCGGGCCGAACGTCCACGGCGGGTCGAGGTTCTCCTGCCCCATGAACCAGTTGACCGTCACCCTGACGACGGGTTCCTCGCCGACGAAGGCCTCCCAGTGGAACTTTCGGCCCGCCACCTGACCGGGCTGGATGGCGCCCATCGGCGTGTCGATCGGCGCCGTCGCCACCGAGATCTCCTGGGTGGCCTTGATCTTCGGGTCGGCGGCGAAACCCATCTGGTCGACGATCATCTTGACCGACTGGATGAATCCACCGTCGAGCAGCTTCTGCATGGGGCCGGTGAGCGCCTTCTCCGGGGTGTCACCGAAGCCCATCACGTAGCGCAGCACGTCGGGGGCGTCGTAGGTCCGTAGATCGGAGAACTCCTCGGCGCGAACGAATGTCACGCCCGTCGACATGATCGACATCATCAGCGGGAACTTGTCGCTGATGCCGCCGGGCGCGATACCCGTGCCGTGCAGCGTGACCCCGCCCTCGAGGGCCGCGGCGCGCAGGGGGCCGCCCTCCTTCTCGCCGGGATAGAACCACCCGACGGGCGTGACGACGTTCTTGCCCGACCGCAGCAGTGCGGCCACCTCGTCGGGATTGGGCATCAGCGGCGAGTAGATGACGGCGTCGGCGTCGAGGGCCAGAATCGACTCGACGTCGTCGGTCGCGGTGACGCCGAGGGGCCCGCTGCCGACGAGATCGCCGACGTCCTTGCCGCTCTTGGCTTCCGAGTGCACCCAGCAGCCCGCCAACTCGAGGTCGGGATGCTCGAGGATGCCCTTGATGGCGGCCACGCCGACTCCACCCGTCGCCCACTGCACCACTCGCAACGTCATCGTCACTCCTCTCGGCGGCGAGAAACTAGAACACGTTCTACCTCAGATGTACACCACGGGACGGCGCTGGACTGCACAATTGCCGTGATGGCACTCGACTTCGGCATCCTCGGCCCGCTGCAGATGACGGCGAACGGCGCGCCGTTGGTCCTCGGCACGCCCAAGCAACGGGCCGTCCTCGCCATGCTGGTGATGAGCCGCAATCGAGCGGTCAGCAGCGAGTCGCTGGTCAACGCGGCGTGGGAGCAGTTCCCGCCGCCCGAGCCGAAGGCCAGCCTGCACTCCTACATCTCGAACCTGCGCAGGCTCGTCGCCGCGGCCGGGCTCGACGCGAAGTCGGTGCTCGCCAGCGCTCCCCCGGGCTACCGGCTGGCCGTCGCGGACGCCAACTGCGACATCGGCCGCTTCGTCGCCCACAAGAATGCCGGCGTGCAGGCAGCCGCGGCGGGACAGTTCGAACAGGCCAGCAGGCACCTCGCGGACGCCCTGGCCCAGTGGCGCGGACCCGTCCTCGACGACCTTCGCGACTTCGAGTTCGTCGCGCCCTTCGCCACGGCCCTGATCGAGGACAAGGTGGTCGCGCACACTGCCCACGCGGAGGCCGAGATCGCCTGCAACCGTGGCCATGCCGTCATCGGCGGCCTCGAGTCCCTGGTCGCCGAGCATCCCTACCGCGAGCCGCTGTGGATCCAGTTGATCACCGCGTACTACCTCGCCGAGCGCCAGTCCGACGCGCTCGACGCCCACCGGCGACTGAAGTCCACCCTCGCCGACGACCTCGGCATCGATCCCGGCCCGTCGGTCCGCGCGCTGCACGAGCGGATTCTGCGACAGGAACCGTTGAACGCGCGCAAGGCCGCCCAGACCACGGCGGTTCACACGATCAACAGCATCGACATGCGGACCGCCGTCGGCACGCAGACCGCGGTCGCGTATCTGCGCGACGGATCGGGCCGCACCCATCCGCTGGTGGCCGCGGCCACCAGGATCGGCCGCCTTCCCGACAACGACATCGTCCTCGACGACGCGGGCGTGAGCCGCAACCACGCCGTCGTCATCGACACCGGAACCAGCTACGTCATCACCGATCTGCACTCCGCCAACGGCGTCGACGTCCGCAACCAGCGCATCCGCGGCACCGCCACGCTGGCGCACGGTGACCGCATCCGGATCTGCAACCACGAGTTCGTCCTCGAGATCCGCGGGCCTGCCCCGACCTGACACCTGTGGCCACGCTGTGATGTTCGCTCACACTTTCTGGGTAGGCGTCCCAACCAGGCATTAGGGTGTCTTCTGGCACGTGGGGAAAGTGCCGTCTTTCGGGGCGCGAGGAGACAGCAAGATGACCGAACCGAAGTCGCGCGAGGGCACGATGTTCGGCCATTACCGCCTCTTGCGACTGATCGGCAAGGGTGGCATGGGCGAGGTCTACGAGGCCGAGGACACCATCAAGGACCGCATCGTCGCCCTCAAGCTCTTGCCGGAGGGCACCTCGCAGGACTCGGTCTTCCGCAAGCGCCTGCAGCGTGAGGCGCATTCGGCGGGTCGGCTCCAGGAGCCGCACGTCGTACCGATTCACGACTACGGCGAGATCGACGGCGTGCTCTACGTCGACATGCGGATGATCAACGGTTCCGATCTCCACAAGCTGCTCAAGAACTTCGGCCCGATGACGCCCGCGCGGGCCGTCGCCATCGTGCGGCAGGTGGCGTCGGCCATCGACGCTGCCCACGAGAGCGGCATCATGCACCGCGACGTCAAGCCCGAGAACATCCTGATCACCCGCGACGACTTCGCGTATCTCGTCGACTTCGGCATCGCCAGCGCCAAGACCGACGAGAAGCTGACCGAGATGGGTTCGGCCATCGGCACGTTCCACTACATGGCGCCGGAGCGGTTCACCAGCGACGAGGTCACCTCGCGCGCCGACGTCTACGCCCTGGCGTGCGTGCTCTACGAGTGCCTGGCGGGCGCGAAGCCGTTCGTCGGCAACAGCGCCAGCGTCATCATCACCGGTCACCTCATGCAACCGATCCCGCGGCCCAGCCTGTCGAGGCCGGGCATCCCCGCCGCGTTGGACGACGTGATCGCGCGGGGCATGGCGAAGAAGCCGGAGGAGCGTTACGCCACCGCAGGCGATCTGGCGACGGCGGCCACCGATGCGCTCACGCCGCGCGAGAAGGATCAGGCGGCCACCATCCTGCAACGCAGCGAGGCCGCGACACTGCCCGGCGGCGTGCCCGCCGACCAGGGCGCCACGATGGCGGCACCCACCAGTCCACCCCCGTCGTACCCGCCCGTTCCCGGCGCCACCCCGCCGCCGTACCCGTATCCGCCTGCGCCGACGCCCTACTCCACGAACCCGAGTCTCGGTGCGACGCCGACTCCCCCGCCCTACGGGGCGACGCCGCCGCCCGTCCCGGTGGGCGCGACGCCGGGGCCGTATCCGGCGGCGCCGCCGCCACCGCAGCAGTACGGCTTCACCGGAGGCCCGCCAGGTCAGCCACCCATGGGCGGTCAGCCGACGTGGAACCAGCCGCCTCCCGGCTCGAACATGCAGGGCGGCAAGAAGACTCCGTGGGTGCCGATCATCGTGATCGCGGGCGTGCTGATTCTGGTGCTCGGCGCCGTCGGCACGTTCCTGCTCACCAGGTCCGACGACACGGCCACCCCGACCGTGACCTCGTCGACCAAGACGTCCACGGCGCGGACGTCGACCTCGCGCAGTACGCCGTCCCCCACCGCGACCGACACCCCCGGCGGTTTCGACGCCCAGCTGATGGCGCTCATCCCCGAGGGCTACCCGAGAAGCGTGTGCGAGAAGGCGGTTCCGCCAGCGACGGGCGCGCTGGCGACCGTGGACTGCCGCAAGTCCACCCAGCCGGGCGGTCCCGCCGCGGCCAGGTACTCGTTGTTCGCGAACGCGGACTCACTGGCTCAGCAGTTCGCCTCCTCGATCAAGGAGGACGACGAACTGTTCCGCTGCCCGGGCGCCGACATGGACTCGCCGACGACGTGGCACTACAACGACCATCCCGACGTCGTGTCCGGGTCCGTCGCCTGCGGCACGTACCAGGGCAACGCCGACATCGTCTGGAGCCAGCAGGACGATCTGCTGCTGGCCGACGTGCAGAGCGGCAGCATGAGCGACCTGCACGACTGGTGGCTGAACTACAGCTGACCCGACGCCGAGTCGACCTGTCGTCGCGGGCGCCGGCGCTGTTATGTTGCAAGAAACGCAGCGTAGCGAAGGGGTTCCTCCATGGCAGGCAACAAGGTGTTCGTCGTCGGCGTCGGCATGACGAAGTTCGAGAAGCCGGGCAGGCGTGAGGGCTGGGACTACCCGCAGATGGCCAAGGAGTCGGGCACCAAGGCGCTCGAGGACGCGGGCATCTCCTACGACGAGGTGCAGCAGGGCTATGTGGGCTACTGCTCGGGCGACTCGACGTCCGGCCAGCGGGCACTGTACGAGCTCGGCATGACCGGCATCCCGATCGTCAACGTCAACAACAACTGTTCCACCGGGTCCACGGCGCTGTACCTCGCCGCACAGTCCATCCGCGGCGGGCTGGCCGACTGCGTCATCGCGCTGGGCTTCGAGAAGATGCAGCCGGGCTCCCTCGGTGGCGGCGCCGAGGACCGCGAGTCGCCCCTCGGCAATCACGTCAAGGCCCTCGCGGAGATCGACGAATTCGCATTTCCGGTGGCGCCGTGGATGTTCGGTGCCGCGGGCCGTGAGCACATGAAGAAATACGGCACCACGGCCGAGCACTTCGCCAAGATCGGCCACAAGAACCACAAGCACTCGGTGAACAATCCGTACGCGCAGTTCCAGGAGGAGTACAGCCTCGACGACATCCTGGCCGCCAGGATGATCTCGGATCCGTTGACCAAGCTGCAGTGCTCGCCGACCTCGGACGGCTCCGGCGCGGCGATCGTGGCCAGCGAGAAGTTCGTCGACGACCACGGGCTGGCGGGCCAGGCCGTCGAGATCGTCGGGCAGGCGATGACCACCGACTTCGCCAGCACCTTCGATGGCAGCGCGGCGAACATCATCGGCTACGACATGAACGTCCAGGCCGCCAGGCAGGTCTACGACCAGTCGGGGCTTGGGCCCGAGCAGTTCCAGGTCATCGAGCTGCACGACTGCTTCAGCGCCAACGAACTCCTGCTGTACGAAGCGCTGGGACTGTGCGCCGAGGGCGAGGCGCCCGCGCTGATCGACAAGAACGACACCACCTATGGCGGTCGCTGGGTGGTCAACCCGTCAGGTGGGCTCATCTCGAAGGGCCATCCGCTGGGCGCCACCGGTCTCGCGCAGTGCGCCGAGCTCACCTGGCAGTTGCGCGGCACGGCCGACAAGCGTCAGGTCGACAACGTGACCGCCGCGCTGCAGCACAACATCGGCCTCGGCGGCGCCGCTGTCGTGACGGCCTACCAGCGCGCCGAACGCTAGCCACCCCTCGCGAGACCTCGCCGGGATCAGTCGATGGTGAATACGTCGTAGACGCCGTCAGCGTGTCGCGCGCGGATGGTCTTCTTGTCGTACTTACCGACGCTGGTGCGCGGCACCTCGTCGATGAACGTCCACCTCTCGGGTAGCCACCAGCGAACCACCTTGTCCGCCAAGAACTCCCGCAGCTCCTCGTGGGTGGCCTCGGCGCCGGCATCGAGCACGACGACCGCCAGCGGGCGCTCCTGCCAGCGCTCGTCGGGCACGCCGACCACCGCGGCCTCCAGCACGGCCGGGTGGGCGATCAGGAGGTTCTCCAGATCGACCGACGAGATCCACTCGCCACCCGACTTGATGACGTCCTTGGCGCGGTCGGTGAGGGTCACGTAGGTCAGCGGATCGATGCGGCCGACGTCGCCCGTGCGCAGCCAGCCGCTGGCGAACTTGGACTCGTCGCGGTTCTGGTAGTACGAGCCGGTGATCCACGGACCGCGGACCTCGAGCTCGCCAACGGCCTTGCCGTCGTGAGGAAGCGGCTCGCCTGCATCGTCGACGATTCGGACCTCGACGCCACACATCGGCCTGCCCTGGGTGGCTCTCAGCGTCCAGTGGTCGGCGTCGGACGCCCCGGGCGGAGGCCACGCCATCGTCGCGACCGGCGAGGTCTCCGTCATCCCCCACAGCTGGCGGATCTGGACGTCGAACTTCTCCTCGTACGCCTTCATCAGCGACACCGGAACCGCCGATCCTCCGCACGAGATCAAGCGCAGCGATGAAATGTCATGCCCTGGCGAAGATTCCATGCAGTGCATCACGTCGTTCCAGATCGTCGGCACGGCGCCTGCGAGGGTCGGCCGCTGCGTCTCGATGGCGTCGATGATCGACTTCGGGTCCAGGAAGCGGTCCGTCAGCACCAGGTCGGCGCCTGCCATCAGCGCGGCGTACGGCAGCCCCCAGGCGTTGGCGTGGAACATCGGCACGATCGGCAGCACACGGTCCTGGGCACCGACACCCAGCGTGTTCGCGGTGCACGTGCTCATGGCGTGCAGGTAGGTCGAGCGGTGACTGTAGACGACACCTTTCGGGTTGCCGGTGGTGCCGCTGGTGTAACACATTGCCGCCGCATCGGTTTCGACAATCGGTGGCCAGTCGAACTTCGGCGACGCAGCCGCCAGCGCCTCGTCGTACCGCAGTATCGTCTTGCCGCTGGCCGACCAGCGGTCCAGGTCGCCCGCGCCGACCGCGATGACGGTGTGCACGGTGTCCAGCAGGGGCAGCACCGCGGCCAGTTGCCCGGTCAGAGAGAGGTCGGCGATGATCACCCGGTCCTCGGCCTCATTGGCGATGAAGGCGATCTGCTCGGCGGCCAACCGGATGTTGAGCGTGTGCAGCACCGCCCCCATCGACGGCACGGCGAGGTATGCCGCGAGGTGCTCGGCGTTGTTCCACATGAACGTCCCCACCCGGTCGTCGCCGGTGACCCCGACGGCCCGCAGTGCGTTCGCCAACCTTCCGACCTGATCGCCGAGGTCCCGGTAGCTGATCGTCCGGTAGCCGCCGTCGCCCGTCGCCGTGGTGACGGTGCGGTCGCCGTTGACCTCGCAGGCGTACCGCATGATCGTCGTGACGGTCAGCGGGACGTCCTGCATCGTGCTCTGCATCTGAGTACCTCCTGTGTTGGCCGCGATGCTAGTGGCGGTGCCGGGGCGGAATCCGCGGTTCGGCCGTGGTGGAACGAATTCGACCTCCCAGGCGATGTACAGGTGAGCGTTTCATCCAGCAGACAGGGGGCGCCCGTGCGTCCATCATCTCTCGTCGCCACACTGGCCACTTCCGTCGCGGCGCTGTGCCTGGCGGTCGTCGGCCCGACCGCCGTCGCCCGTGCCGAGCAGACGGCGCAGGAGACCATCGACCAACTCCAGTCCGAGGGCTACACGGTCAACATCGACCGGGTCGGCAGCGGCCGCATCGAGGACTGCGTCGTCACCAGCGTGCGCAATCCTCAGGAGCAGACCCGCAACGTCCGCGACTATTACGGCCCGAGGGACCAGAATGGTGATCGGAAGTATCGGATCATCGAAGTCGTCGTCAGCCGCTCGATCTCGGTGTCGCTCGACTGCTCCGCCTGAGCGGAAGAGCCGCGCAGTTCCCTTCGCGGCGGATGTAGTGGATGATTGCCAGCAACCTGACAGGAAGGCGCCCCATGCGCATGAAGTGGACCATCGCGGGCGTGGCTCTCACGGTGTGCGGAATCGCCTTGGCGCCCATGGCGTCAGCCGACAACGAGTCAGCTCAGGACACCATCAACCGGCTGCAGTCCGAGGGTTACACGGTGACCATCGACAAGATCGGCACCGCGCCCATCTCGCAATGCCAGGTCACCAGCGTGCGCAACCCGCAGAGCGTGTCGCAGCTGGTGCCGTTCGTCGGGCCGGGCAACAGAGGCCAATCCGTCCTGATCCCCCAGGTCACCAGCCAGACGATCTCGGTGTCGCTGGACTGCACGCGTTAGCACGCGCTTCGTCAGCGGCTCGAGCAATCCAGCGACACCGTGATGGAGCGGTTCGTGACGACCTCGATGAAGTCGACCCGGCCGTTGCTCCGGTTCACGGGGACGAGCCTGGTCTGCCGCTGCGGGTTGCGCACGCTGGTGACCTCGCAGTCCGAAAGGGGCGCGCTGCCAACGCGATCGACGTTCACGGTGAAGCCATCGGCCTCGAGCTGGCCGATCGTGGTGATCGCCGAGCTCGACTCCGCCGACGCCTGCCCCGCCGGGGTCAGGAGAATTCCGACTGCCACGGCGGCCAGGGCGATCAGGGTCAGTAGTGCTGCGCGCATCGCAGGCCTCCTCGTCGTCGGCCCCCGCGGGACCGTCAACAATTGAGACGAGACGGCGCGTCCTTTGGTTCACGTGGAAGGACCCGGCCGGGGATCGGCCGGGTCCTTCACATGCGGCGCCCTACGCCGGCGCAGGGACCTTCGCCTGCGCCCGCTCTTCGGCGCGTGAATCGTGGACGTCGACCATGGTCAGCTCGTCGAACGGATCCTTGCCGCCCAGCACCCTGTCGACCTTGTCGCGGTCGACGGTCTTCGTCCACGAACCCACCAGCATCGTGGCCACGGCGTTGCCCGAGAAGTTGGTCACCGCCCGCGCCTCGGACATGAACCGGTCGATGCCGACGATCAAGCCGACGCCGTCCAGCAGGTCGGGGCGATGGCTCTGCAAGCCGCCCGCGAGCGTCGCCAGCCCGGCGCCGCTGACGCCCGCCGCGCCCTTGGAGGCGACGATCATGAACACCAGCAGCGAGATCTGCTCGCCGATGGCCAGCGGCTTGCCCATGGCATCGGCGACGAACAGCGACGCCATCGTCAGGTAGATCGCCGTGCCGTCCAGATTGAACGAGTAGCCGGTCGGGACCACCACGCCGACGGTCGTCTTCTCGACGCCGAGGTGCTCCATCTTGGCGATGAGGCGGGGCAGCGCCGATTCGGACGACGACGTGGCGAAGATCAGCAGGTACTCCCGCGCCAGGTACCGCACCAGCTTGAAGATCGAGACGCCGGCCACGGCGCGCAGCAGCACGCCGAGCACGCCGAAGACGAACACGATGCAGGTCAGGTAGAAGCCGAGCATCAGGGTCAGCAGCTGGGTGACCGCACTCCAGCCGGTCTGGCCGACGACGTTGGCGATCGCGCCGAAGGCACCGATCGGGGCCAGCCACAGGATCATGCCCAGCACCTTGAACACCAGCTTCTGCACCGACTCGATGCCGCGCAGGATGCCCTCGCCTGCCGTGCCCATGCTCAGCAGCGCGAAACCGACGAGCAGCGCGATGAACAACGCCTGCAACACATTTCCCTCGGTCAGCGAGGACAGCAGCGAGGTCGGGATGATGTGCTGGACGAACTCCATCAGGCCGCCTGCCTGGTGCGCCTGTTCGGCGAGCTGACCGCCCTTGCTCGACGTCGCCTGCAGGTTCAGGCCCGTGCCGGGACTCAGCAGGTTGCCGACCACCAGGCCGATCGCCAGCGCGACGGTCGACATCGCCAGGAAGTAGACGAATGCCAGTCCCCCGACCTTGCCGACGGTGGCCGCGGCCTTCACCTTGCCGATGCCGAGCACGATGGTGCAGAAGATGACCGGGACGATCATCATCTTGATCAGGCTGACGAACATCGTGCCGAGCACGCCGACGCTCTTGCCGACGTCGGGGGCCAGGATGCCGACGGCGACACCCGCGAGCACCGCGACGATGACGGCGATGTAGAGCCAGTGCGTCCGGTCCCGCTTCTTCGGTGGGGATGCGGTGTCCAGCTGATCGGTCATGGCTGATGCTCCTTGTTCGTCGGGTCGGAACAGAATGTGGTCTGCAAGGATGGTGATCCCTGACGTGACCCAGGTCACGCTTTAGTTCATTACGTTCAGCCGGAGGTGCGATGCGCAGGTGGTGGCCCCGGTCGTTGGCGGGCCAGGCGATCGCCCTGCAGATCCTGGTGATCGCGGTCGTCGTGGTGGTCGGCAGCGCGCTGGCGCTCTACGACGCCAGGCAGGACGGCAACTCGGCGGCGCGCCAGCAGGTGGTGAGCATCGCGACCGCGCTGGCCGATTCCCCATCGACGGCCCAGGCGATCGAGTCGGGTGACGCGACCCGCATCCTGCAACCGGTGACCGAGGCGGTGCGGACCAACACCCAGATCGCGTTCATCACCATCATGTCGCCGGACGGAACCCGGTTCACCCACACGGATCCCAGCCAGATCGGCGGCCATTACCTCGGCACGATCGCGCCGGCTCTGCGCGGTGAGACGCTGACCGAGCTCTACACCGGCACGCTCGGGCCGTCGATCCGGGCCATCGTCCCGGTGCGCGATTCGTCCGGCCGGGTCGTCGGCCTCGTCTCGGCGGGCATCACGCAGCAGACACTCGCCCAGCGATGGCGTGAGCAGTGGCCGATGATCGCGGCCGTCGGCCTTGGCGCCCTGTGCCTTTCGCTCGTCGGGGTGTGGGCGATCCGGCGCAGGCTGCTGCGGCAGACCCACGGCCTGCGGCCCGACGAGCTCCGCGTCATGTACGAGCACCACGACGCGATCCTGCACTCGGTGTCCGAGGGTTTGGTCGTGCTCGACCGCGACCGGGTGGCGATCGTCAACGACGAGGCACGACGCCTGCTCGGGCTCCCCGCGGGCCGCGTGACGCAGGACGACCTGCCGGAGTTCCTGCGCGCCTACGCCCCCGGTGCGCGCGACGAGGTACACGTCACCGACGACCGGGTGCTGGTGGTCAACCGGTCCCAGGTCGCCGACTCCGCCGACTCCGAGGTGGTCACGGTGCGAGACCGCACCGAATTGCAAGGCGCGCTGGGCGAATTGAGCTCTCTGCAGATCCTGACGGATTCACTGCGGGCCCAGGCCCACGAGGCGGCCAATAAACTGCATACCGTCATCACCATGGTCGAGATGGGCAGGCCGGAGGACGCCGTACGGTTCGCGACGGACGAACTCGCGCTGTCCCAACGTCTGGTGGACAGGCTGTCGCACGACGTCGGCGAACCGGCCCTCGTCGCACTGCTCCTCGGCAAGACCGCCCAGGCCGACGAACGGGGCATCGCGCTGACCGTCACGGAGGACACCCATCTGCCGTCGGACACCGACGACGTGCCGCTGTCCGCGCAGGAGATGATCACCGTGCTCGGAAACTTGGTCGACAACGCGATGGATGCCTGCGACCGCGACGATCCCTGGGTGGAAGTGACCGTCGCGCTGGAGGATTCGGAGCTGTTGATGCGCGTCGCCGACAGCGGTGCCGGGATGGACGAAGACGCCTTCGAGCGGGCCATGCAGCGCGGTTACTCCACCAAGACCGGCACCGAACCCGAGCAGCACGGCCTCGGCCTGGCACTGGTCGCCCAGGTGGTGCGGCGCCACGAGGGAAGGCTCACCGCGGACGTGACGTACGGATCCGTGGTCACGGTGACGGTGCCGGGGAACGCGCCGTGATCTCGGTGCTCATCGTCGAGGACGATCCGCTGATCGCGGAGGCGCACCGCACGTATCTGTCTCGGCTGGAGGGGTTTTCCGCGGTGGCCGTGGTGCACACGGCGCGCGAGGCCATGCAGACCGCGGCCGAGGCCACCGCAAGCGAGACGCCGATCGACCTGGTGCTGCTCGACCTCGGCCTCCCCGACGCCAGTGGCATCAACCTGGCGTCGGCGCTCGCGGGACTTCGGCCCGCACCGGACATCATCGCCATCACCTCCGAGCGGGACCTGGAGATGGTGCGTGCCGCGGTCGCCCACGGCGCCCTGGCCTATCTGTTGAAGCCGTTCACGTTCGCGGCGTTTCGCGATCGGCTCGAGCGGTACCGGCGCTACCGATCGGCGCTTCCCGCGGGCGTCGACGCCGCCAGTCAGGCCGAGGTGGACCGTGCGCTGGCCGAATTGCGGATCGCGACGGACAAGTCGGTCGCGCCCAAGGGGGCGGCCCCACAGACCAACGACGACATCGCGCGCGCCGTCCGCGACAACGCCGACGGGCTGACCGCGGATGCGGTCGCCAAACGGGTTGGGGTGTCGCGGGTTACCGCGTGGCGGTACCTGGAACGACTGGCCGACGACGGCACCGTCACCCGCCATACCGATTACGGAGGGACGGGTCGACCGAAGACCCGCTACCAGTGGCGGTAGCTCAGACGCCTGCGGGCTGAAGTTCCCGGCGCGCCGGCACGACGAGCGACGGGGCGGCGACGAACTGCGCGTACAGCATCGGCGTCGGGGCGGCGACGGCATACGTGGTGACTCCGCCGTCGTAGTCGGCGACGTAGAGCCTGTCGCCAGACAGGGCGATCGCCGAGGGGCGCGCACCCACCGACACCTTGGTCAACACGGTGCGGTCGTCGGTGTCGATCACCGCGACGTGGTCGTAGTCGACGACGTAGGCGCGGGCGCCGTCGGCGCTGAGGGCCAGCTGCGTGGGGGTCTGCGCGACGGTCGTCATGCCCGCGATCCGGTTCTTGACCAGGTCGACGACGTACAGCACTCCGCCGTCGGCGATGTCGGACGTCAGCACGTAGGCGGTGCTGTCCATCCCGAGCTCGAGGCCACGGATCGGGGCGCCGACCTCCAAAGTGCTTCGCACGCGCGAGGATTCGACGTCGACGGTCAGGATCCGGCTGCTGCGCGCGTCCGAGACCGCCACGTAGAGGCGACGCCCGGTGGCGTCGACTCGCAGGGCGTCGATGGTGGCGTCCGCGCCCCTGGCCACGTAGATGGTGCCCACGCGCTCGGCAGTGACGTCGATGACGGCGACGTCGACACCGTCGTCGCCTACCCGTCCCGCGTAGATGCGCTTGCCGTCGGGGCTCGTCGCGAGCGCCGTGACGTTGAACGCCAAGGCGTACTCCTTCACGACGTCACCCGTTTCGGTGTCGATGACGGCGACGGCGTCGTAACTGGCCGACGACACGGCGACGAAGGCGCGGTCGTCGGACGCGGTGACGGTGGTCGGCTGGCCTGCGAAGACCCCACGGCGACCCGCCAGCGTCGTGGCGTCGAGCACGGTCACCGAGTCGTCGCCGAAGTTGGCCACCACGACGGTGTCGCCGTCGACGGCGATGTCGGAGATGGCTCCCCGGCCCACCGTCGCGGACCTGAGCAGAGAGACGTCTTCGGTTCCCACGGTCACGCTGTTCGCGCGCAGGGAGTCATGCGTGGCATTAGCCATGGTTTTCGGCACCTCCGCCGACGCCATACGGGTCGGCAATAGATTTCGATACGGTCGACGCCCGTCGGGGCGTGCTCGGAATCGAGTGTAGCGACGAAAATTGGCGTTCCGAGGGGTCGACGGAGCCGGTGGCGAGCAATACCTGCCCACCCTTAAGAACACGCTTAGGAAACTTTCCGTTATGGCATCGTTATCTTTGGCGCGCAACGACTTTAGCCGCCTCTGCCTGCATCTTTCACCGGACGGCAATCGCCATTCGACACCCCTGAGCAGTAGTTCACATGATGAACTCTTACCTTTTCCGGCCAAAGTGAGCGGTAGATCACAACGCGACACGACAGCTAATTCCGAGCCGGGCGCGGCACAACGGACGCCTGTGGTCACTGGGACCCATGTGGCGCACTCCCTCGCCGCCGCCCGTTCGCCGGCCATTCCGCGTTCACCCAGTGTTTGCCCTACCCGATGACGCCGGAGGCGTCGACGGTCAGCCCTGCTCGACGGTGTTCGAGTCCCCGGAATTCTCGATCTGCGGATTGCCCGAGAGGTACGTCACCCGGTTGTTGAAGCCCGATGCGCTGATCGTCTCCGCCGAGTCGACGGTGACCGTGTTCTCGACGCCGGACACCGTGACCGACCGGCACTGCCCGGTCAGCACGACCGTGTTGCTGACCCCGCTGACGTTGACGACGCTGTCGTTGCAGGCCACGGTCTTGTTGTCCCCGATGCCCGCCACGCTGATCGGAGCGCCCGCCGGCGCGGTGGACGCCGACGGCGCGACGCTTGGCTTGTTCCCGCCGGAGGCGCTCGGCGGCACGCCGAAGGGTCCGCCCCCGCCGGAGGCGGTCGGCTGGCTGCCGAACGTGTCGATCACCGAGTTCACGCTGGAGAACACACTCGCGAACAGGAACACCGTGCCGCCGATGATGGCGACCAACACCGCCGCGATCACGCCGTAGACGATCCAGCCGCGGCCGCCTCCGCCCGAAGCGCCCCTCGGGGCGGGCGGGTAGGGGACGCCGTAGGGCGGCACGGGCGGTGGGTAGGGCGACTGCGGTGCGGTGTACGGGGCGGTGTACGGCGATTGCGGCGCCTGGTACGGAGGCGGGGGCGGCGGAGCGGTGTAGTTGGCGCCGTACTGTGCCGATCCGGCCTCGTACGAGCTCTGGGTCAGCTCGGACGACTGTTCGCTGAGCGAGCGTTCCAGGTCCCGGATGCGGGCCTCGGGGTCGTCGTGCGAGCTCATCCGCCGATGCTTGCACACCGGGGGTGGCCGCGGCGTGTTGTCAGCACGATTACCTGCGGATTTCTCCCCGAACACGCTCCCAGTTGCCCGACGCGACCGCCAGCCGTTCACCGTCGGTCAGCTCTGCCTCGTCGAGGAACCGCCGGGCGGCTCCCTCGGGCAGCGTGACGAAGGGGTGGTCGGCGGCGAACATGATGCGGTCGATGCCGAGCACGTCGACGGCCCATCGCAGGTAGCGCTGGCTGAGAACGCCGCTCGGGGTGATCCACACGTTGGTCCGCACGTATTCGGATGGCTTGCGGGCCAGCGTGGCGACCCCACCCAACTGGTCGATCCTGTCGAGGTAGAAGAGCACCATCTCGCCCCAGTGCCCGGTGATCACCCGCAGACCGGGGAACCGGTCGAACACGCCGCCGACGATCATGCGCAGCAACTCGACACCCGTGTCGTAGTGCCAGCCGACGCCGTGTGTCGCGAACGCCGCGTCGGTCGCCTGCCCGAAGCCGTCGTAGTACGCCGCGCGCACGGCGGGCGGTGGCGACTGCGGGTGCAGGTACAGCGGCGCGTTCAGGTCTTCCGCCGCCTCGAAGATCGGCCAAGAGTCGACGTGGTCGAGGTGACGGTCGCGCGACCGGCCGAACACCATGGCGCCGTCGAGACCGAGTGTCCTGACAGCGCGCGCGAGTTCAGCCGCAGCCCGCTCCGGCGCCGGGGTCGCCAACGTCGCGAAGCCGCCGAACCGGTCGGGATGCAACCGAACCACCTCTGCGAGAACGTCGTTGGCGTCGACCTGCAGCGCCACGGCCTGTTCGGGCGGCAGGTTCTGAACCCCCGGCGTCGACAGCGACAACACCTGGACGTCGACGCCCGCGTCGGCCATCGTGGCGAGTCGGTCCGGCCCGAGGTCGGCAAGCCGACGACCACTCTGGCCGTCCCGCGAGGGCGTCAGCGAGAGGTCCTGCCAGCGGGAGTCCAATTCCTCCCATGCCGCAAGCACGGGCGCCGTGACGAAGTGCTCCTCGAGTCCCACGACCCTCATCGTCACGAATCCAGCAGATCGGTGGCGAAGATCTCGTCGATCTTCCACTGCCGCGGGGACAGCCCCTGCTCGTGGTGGTACCGCAGATAGGTGTCGACCGCCGCGCGGTTCTCGTCCATGCCGTAGGGAAACCAGTCGTCGGCGAACGTGTCGCCGTTCCGGTCGACGAGGGCGTTCATCCAGGGAACCATGGTCTGCACCTGGTAGAGCCGCCTGGCCTCTCGATAGCGTTGGGCCGCAACGTCCTTCGCGTCCCGGAATGCCCGCTGGACCGACCGCACCAGGTCCGGCCTGGCGTCGAGCAGCTCTCGCTTGACGACGACGGTGTGCATCATCGGGAACGGTCCCGTCCTGCGGAAGTAGTCGCGCTCGACCGGTTCGAAGTCGGGGAACAGCCGCGTGATCTTCGGGCTCCCGTCGAGTACCGGCTGGGGCACGTTGGCGGTGAACAGCGCATCGATCTGCCCCTCCTCGAGCAGTTGGCTCAGGGTCGTGCCCTCGGGAGCCACCGACACCTCGAGAGCTGCCGGATGCGGGTGAGGAATGAAGTCGAACGGCGCCATCGGATGGTCGAGTCCGCCGATGACCCAGCGGTTGCGCTCTGGCGCGAACCCGTAGTCGTCGGTCAGGATGCCCTTGGCCCAGACACCCGAATCCTGGCCGTAGGTCCCGAATTCGCCGATGGTCCTGCCGACGAGGTCCGCGGGTCCGGCGATGCCGCTGGCGGCATTGACGAAGATGCACGAGTGCCGGAAGACGCGGTTCGGGAAGACGGGCAGCGCGACGAAGGAGTCGTCGCCGCCGTCCAGCATCCGCAGGTAGAAGGTCAGACCCAGTTCGGAGACGTCGAATTCGCGGTCGCGCATCATGCGTCGGAAGATCTCCGGCAGCGTTGCCGCCGTGTGCATCACGGATTCGGTGCCCTCGACGGTGACGCCGCCGTCGAACAGGGCTCGCGTCGTGTCGTATTGGTAGCAGGCGATGTTCAACATGCCTTCGATGGTCGTCCCGGTCGCGCGGCCGCGTCCAAGACCGCTTTCGCCATGTCGATACCGTGTCGGTATCGTCCCAGGTGTGGACTTGCGTCTGCTGAGGTACTTCACCGCGGTCGCCGAAGAGCGGCACGTCGGACGCGCGGCGGCGCGACTGAACATGACGCAGCCCCCGTTGAGCAGGGCCATCCGCCAGCTCGAGGACGAGTTCGGCGTGGAGCTCCTGGAGCGCACTCCCAAGGGCGTCGGGCTCACCGCGGCGGGCACGGTCCTCTACGACGAGGCCACGGCACTTCTGGACCAGGCCGACCGGCTGCGCGCACGCGTCACGACGGCAGCGGGCGACGCCGTCATCGCGGTCGGCACACTGGCCGATGCCGCCGAACAGCTGGGCGCCGGGTTGGTCGCCGCCTTCCGCCGCAGGCAGCCACGCGTCGAGGTGGTGATCAGCGAGGCCGACCTCGGCGACCCTACGGCAGGTCTGCGGGCGGGTCTGGTCGACGTGGCGCTGACGCGAACTCCGTTCGACGGCAAGGGAATCACGACCCATGTCTTGCGTTCGGATCCCATCGGGGTCGTGGTGCACGCCGACGATCCCCTCGCTCGCCGCACGAGCGTCGCACTCGCCGACCTGGCGGACCGCCGCTGGGTTCAGCTACCCGAGGGTACCGACCCGCTGTGGCGGGCCTACTGGACCGTGGTGCCTCCGGATCCGGACGACGAGCTGCCCGTGATGCGCACCATTCAGGAGTGCCTGCAGTCGGTGCTGTGGAACGGGACCTCGGCCCTGGCGCCGGTGAATCAACCTCTGCCGCAGGGCCTCCTGGTGGTTCCGGTCAGCGACCGCGAGCCCACCCAGCTCGTCGTCGCGTGGCGCGGCTCCTCCCCCAGCCCGCTGATCCGGTCGTTCGTGGAGGTTGCGGCGGAGGCGTTTCGCTAGTTCGACTTCATCAACTGCTGCGACACCTGGAGCATCACGCGCCTCGGCGTGAAGCGGTAGCCGGTGGCCAGCAGTGCGTTCTTGAGGCCTGAGACCACCGTCGGGGTCGACTTGTCGAGTGCTGCCATCGCCGTGTCGACCACCTGCTTGGAAGTCTGCCTGCCACTGGTGAGGAACTCCTCGCCGGTGCGCGCGAAGAACTCGGTCTCGGTAGCGCCGGGGCAGAGGGCGAGCACGCGCACGCCGCTGCCCTTCGTCTCCTGCCACAGCGCCTCGGTGAACGACAGCACGAAGGCCTTGGTCGCCCCGTACACCGACATCCCCGGCGTCGGTTGGAAGGCCGCGGTCGATGCGACGTTGAGGATCAGCCCGCGGCGCGCCGTGGTCATCGCGGGCAGGAAGAGCCCCGTCAATTCGACCAACGTCACGCAGTTCAGCTGAATCTGGGCGGCGTTCGCCTCGACCTCCTGACCCACGAAGTCGCCGTGCAGTCCCACGCCCGCGTTGTTGATCAGGACATCGATCGAGCGACCGAGCGCGCTCACCTCGGCGGCGAGGCCGGCCGCCGCACCGGGCACCGCGAGATCGGCCGCGATGACGTCGATCCGTACTCCGGGATGGGCGGCGAGCAGTCGGTCGCGTAACTCGGCGAGTTTGTCGGCGCGCCGGGCGACGAGCACCAGGTTGACCTGACGCCCGGCCAATTGGACGGCGAATTCCTCGCCGATGCCGCCGCTGGAGCCGGTGATCAGGGCGGTGCCATTCCTCAGGTCCATGGTCACGATCCTAGGGTGGGGAGATGACCCCAGGGAGCGATCCGGATTACCCGCAGATGGCCGCCGAGCGCGGTCGCGTCGAGCCCGCGCCGCGACGCGTTCGCGGCTATGCCGGCGGCCGATTGATGTTCGACACCACCGCCGCGCGCTACGTCTGGGAGGTGCCGTACTACCCGCAGTACTACGTCCCTCTCGGCGACGTCGACCTCGCTCTGCTCACCGACGAGAACCGCGCTCAGAGAGTGCAATTCGGCCCGTCGAAGCTGTACTCGATCACCGGAAGCTCTGACGAGAAGCCCGCGGCGCGGGTCTTCGACGCCGACGGCGACGGGCCGGTCGCGGGCCTCGTCCGGTTCGAGTGGGCCAGCCTGGACTGGTTCGAGGAGGACGAGCGGATCGTGGGTCACCCCCGCAACCCGTACGTCCGCGTCGACGCCATCCGCTCGCACCGGCACGTCAGGATCGAACTCGACGGCACCGTGCTCGCCGACACCCACAGCCCGGTCCTCCTCTTCGAAACCGGTTTGCCGACAAGGTATTACGTCGACCGTACCGACGTGCACTTCGACCATCTCGAGCCGAGCGACACCCAGACGCTGTGCCCGTACAAGGGCACCACCACCGCATACTGGTCGGTGCGCATCGGCGATGCCGTCCATGCCGACCTCGCGTGGACCTATGACTACCCGCTGCCCGCGGTGGCGCCCATCGCCGGTCTGGTCGCCTTCTACAACGAGAAACTCGACATCGTCGTCGACGGTCGTCGACTGCCGAGGGCCACCACGCACTTCAGCTAGCGCCGCACCGGACTCCCACCTGGTTCACAGGCTCGCGCCCTACTCTGTGCGCACCCACAGGAAGGTGTGCGCCGATGCAACCGAACCCCCTCGACCCGGTGGCCGGTGAGCGTCTGTCCCACGCGGACAAGCTGTTCACCTCGGATCTGTCGATCAACGAGTTCGCCCTTCTGCACGGTGCCGGCTTCGAGCCGATCGAGCTCGTCGTGGGAGTCTCGGTCTACCACGTCGGCTATCAGTTCACCGGGATCAAGCAACAGTCCGAGCTACCGGTGCTGACCGAGGCGACCTATCGCGCACGGTGGAATGCCATGGCGCGCATGCAGGCTGAGGCCGACGCGTTGCAGGCCGACGGCGTCGTCGGCGTCCGGCTGCAGTGGCGCGCCCAGGGCGAGACGGGCGAGCACCTCGAGTTCATCGCGATCGGCACGGCGGTGCGGTACACCCCCAAGCCCGGCGCCTTCCGCAGGCCCAACGGCCAGGCGTTCAGCAGTCACCTGTCCGGCCAGGACATGACGACACTGCTCCGGTCGGGCTACACGCCCGTCGCGTTCGTCATGGGCAACTGCGTCTTCCACATCGCCGTGCAAGGCTTCATGCAGACCCTGAAGCAGGCCGGGCGCAACGCCGAGATGCCGCAGTGGACCCAGGGCAACTACGAGGCCCGCGAGCTCGCGATGTCGCGGATGCAGGCCGAGGCCGAACGCGACGGCGCCAACGGAGTGGTCGGCGTCGGGATCGAGATCCAGAACTACGCGTGGGGCATGCACACCGTCGAGTTCTACGCCGCAGGCACCGCGGTGCGGCGCACCGGCAACGGCGAGACGGTCGTGCCGTCGTTCGTGCTCCCGATGAGCGGCTGATGTCGCACCTCGACTCAGAGCGCGTGAGCCGAGTGGTCACGGGGGCGTTGGGCGGACCCGGCGGAGTTGCGTTGGTAGTCAATGTCTTCGCGGCACTTCCCGGCGTGGTGCACGCGCCCGCCAAGCGCGGCATGTTCCGCTCGGAACCCGAACGCATCCTGATCGGCGACTGGCGTTACGAGGTGGCCAGGGACGGCAGGCTGCACGCCGGTCACGTCGTCAACGGCATCGTCATCGCCGAGGAGACCTTGGCCCCCGGCGCCGTGGGCCCGCACCTCGCGCGCGCGCTCGAGCAGATCGTCGCCCGCTACGGGCCTGCCACGATCCCGGCCATCGAGGCGGGCATCGAAGCCCTCGAGGCGAGTTCGGGCGGGTACTGACGAAGCGACGGGGTCAGATCCCCGCGATGCCCGACAGGTTGGACAACCCCGAAAGACCGGACAGCGCAGGGAGTCCCGCCGTGGCGCCCTGGCCGAGCCAGTTGCCACCGGCAAGCTGCGCCATCATCGACGGGCAGTACATCGAGATCGCGATGCTGGTGAACATGTCGGCCATTCCCGGCGATAGCCCGTTGGTGCCGTCCATCTTCGACACGATGGCCGCGACGTTGCCTCCCGGCTGCGAGAGCAGCGGGCAGATCGACTGGGCCATCGACACCGCCATGTTCGGATCCGTCACCGACACACCGGAATTGGTGAGCGCCGAGAGGAAGTCGTCGCTGGTGACGTCGGCGTTGGCGGGGGCCGGGGTGGCGACGGAGGCGGCGACGATGCCCACGGACAGAGCGGTCGCCGTCGTGATCCTGGTGGACACCTCGATCAAACCTGAAATGACCGTCATGGTTCCTCCGATCACGAAATCAAATCACTGCCGTAACTTCTGGAACATTGCTTTACTCCAGTAACATTTCGAACACGACGCGGCCACGTTTTGCGCGCTATGCGTTTCACGAGCGCGGCCTGAGCGGCCCCGGTGCCAGACTGCGCGGCCGCCGCGAGGGGGGTCCCGGGCGTGCGCACATTAAGAAATGGTGAGAGGATCCGACGGTGGTCGATGACGCGGGAAGCGCGCAAGCGCAGGCACTGCTTGGCGAACTGTACGGACACGTAGCCGACATCTCCCACAAGCTCGAAGCCGCCGACGAGCGCAACCGCCGCGCCAGGGCCAGGGGCAATCCCCGCAAGGACCCCATCGCGGGCATCCTGCGCCGCGAACTGTACGAAGCGCACCGCCTGATCGACGGTCTGCACCGGCGCTACCCGCAGACGGCGCCGGAGCGCAGGCTCGCCACGGGCCATCAGCACCGCATCGTGAGCGCGGCGCCGTAGCCCTACGCGCCCGCCTCGGACAGTTCCCGAATCGCGGCGGCGAACCGCCTGCGTTCATCCACCCTGGGCGCCGCGATCCGCAGCGCGTCCGACGGCATGCCGTGCGCGTCACCGAGCACGCGCACCGCGATCCCCCAGTGCGCGAGCGCGTCCGCGACCTCCGTCGCGCGGTCACCCGACCCGTACTGGAAGTGAACGTTCGCGTTCGCGTGGACCTCGAACCCGTCGATGCCCCCGAGGATCTCGGCCAGCCAGGCGCTGTCGTCCAGCATCTGTCGGCGAACGTTGTCGGCCCACCTGGTGTCCCGCACGGCCGCGCAGGACGCGTGCACGTCGACCCCGGACAGACCCGGGTCCTCACGACGGCCGAACAACCACGACAGCACCTCCGCATCGGCACACCAGGCGATGCCGGTCCGTGTCGCGGCGATTCCGTAGAACGCCGTGGTCGACTGCAGCACCACGATGTTCGGCACGTCGCACCCGATCACCGAACTACTGGACGGATGCGGCATGAAGTCCACGTAGGACTCGTCGACCACCAGGATCGACTCGGGGCGCGACGCCGCCACCGCGACGAGGTCGTCGGGATGCCAGTGCCCCCCAGTCGGAGCGTGCGGATTCGACACGATGACGACGCGACCGCCGTCGAGCGCGGCGTCGAGGCGTTCGATCGGCGAAACCCGTTCCGCAGCAAAGGTGAAGCCGCATCCGGGAAATGCCCTCAGGTAGTCGGGCCGGGTGGGGACCGGGATGCGCACGAGGTGATGTTCCACCTCGCGGGCCATTGCCCAGATGAACTCGCCGACGCCGCGGCCCGCGATCATCGTCCCGTACCGCACGTCGGTCGCCCAGCGGTAGAGGTCGACCATCCGTTCGGCGGCGTCATGCGGATGCAGCACGATCGTGGCAGGCGGGATGCGGCGCAGCGCCGACACCGCGGCGGGCGCCGGTCCATACCTGTTCACGCAGGTGCTCAGGTCCATCTCGACATCGCGGCCGAGGCCGTCGCCGTGCCGTGCGACGTCGATGTCGCCGCATTCGGCAAGCAGGGTGGTCATGGCGTTCCTCGGTGCTCGGAAGTGGTACGGCTCGACAGTAGGAACCGCCGCCGCACTACTCACGCGTAGTTCACTACTCGTTTCCCACGGTCCCGCTGGACTGCTCGAACCGATAGTGTCCGGAAAGCACGGGGCGCGACCCGGCGTCGCGGCAGTGAGGTCGATCCCGGAACCGGAAGGGCGAGCATGCGCGTAGGAGTTGTCTTCCCGCAGACGGAGCTCGGCGGCGACGCCGGCGCGGTCCGTGCCTACGGCCAGCGGGTCGAGGAACTGGGTTACACGCATCTGCTCGCCTACGACCACGTCGTGGGCGCCGACCCCGAGGTGCACGCGGGGTGGGACGGCCCCTACGACGTCCATACGACGTTCCACGAACCGCTGGTGATGTTCGGCTTCCTGGCAGGCATAACCCGTACCCTCGAACTGGTCACCGGCGTCGTCATCCTGCCGCAGCGCCAGACCGCGCTGGTGGCCAAGCAGGCGGCCGAGGTCGACCTTCTCAGCGCCGGGCGCCTCCGCCTCGGCATCGGAATCGGTTGGAACGCCGTCGAATACGAGGCGCTCGGTGAGGACTTCAGCACTCGGGGGAAGCGGTCCGCCGAGCAGGTCGGCCTGCTGCGGCGGCTGTGGACGGAACCGTCCGTGACGTTCGACGGAGCGTTCGACAAGATCACCGGCGCGGGTCTCGCGCCGCTTCCCGTACAGCGGCCCATCCCGATCTGGATCGGCGCGGCGTCCAACCCCGGCTACCGCAGGGCGGGCCGCCTCGCGGACGGGTGGTTTCCGATGATGCAGATCGGGCCCGAACTCGACGCGGCACTGGCCGAGGTTCGGCGGGGCGCCGAAGAGGCGGACCGGGATCCAGCGTCGATCGGCATGGAGGCGCGGGTGTCCTGGAAGGGTGACCTCGACGCGGTCCTCGCGCAGATCGCCGCCTGGTCGGAGGCAGGCGCGTCTCACCTCTCGATCAACACCATGCGCGCCGGGCTGAGCACCGTCGACGACCACCTCGGAGTGCTCGCGAGGGTCGCCGAGTCGCTCTGATAGTCGGGCTCGTCGGCGAAAGGCACTGGTAGCGATGGCTTCTCGGGCGTGATGACGGCACGCTGACCGCCCCCGGCGGCGATCGCCGCCGCCGCGTCGCCGGCCGCCGCGAGGCCCGCCGCGGACAGCAGTCCCCGGCCAGGGCGGCGATCACGATCTTCTTCGTGGCTGATGACATGCCCATGACTAGGGACGCGGGTTACACCCGCCGCCGCTATTTCAGGCGATCGACGACTGCGCCAAGACCTAGGGCCGTCACGACCCAGAGCGCCGCCCCCGCGGCGAGCGCGAGCCACGGGTAGAAGAACGTCGGGCCGTAGGCGTGTCTGGACGCGAGGATCGCGCCGACGAACACACCGACCGCCAGGACAGGCGGAACGACCGCCGCCGCGACGACCAGTGCCCACACCATGCCCTTGGGCGGCGCGCCGTCGGCCGCCCTGCCGAGTGTCAATGCGAACGGCGCCCCGCACAGCGTCGCGACGGCAAGCGGTGCGACGAGCAGGAAACCCGCGACGGTCAAAGTGGTGTCGACGCCTTGGCTCACCGCGACAGTGTTCCAAATCCGCGCCGGGTTGGCCGGTTTCGGCGACGCCGGTGGTTACGCTCGACGGGCCATGTCGAGACGATTCCTGCTGCCGATTCTGCTCTGCGCCTGCCTGATTGCCGCGACGGGTTGTTCGCTGTTCTCCAGTCCGGGGCCGAAGGACGCGTTTCGGGCGTTCGCCGACGCCGTGGCGCGCAAGGACGCCAACGCGGCGGCCGCCGCCACCGACGACCAGAACGCCGCGAGCGCGGCCATCACCTCGATGTTCGGCGGGATGGGGAAGGACGCGACGGTAAAGGTCGACGTCAGCGAACCGGGCGACGACGAGAAGACCGCGAAGCTGAGCTACTCGTGGTCGTTCGGGCCCACCAAGACGCTGAACTATGACGCAACGGTGACGGCCGTGCAGTCAGGCGACGATTGGCACGTCCACTGGGATTCCACCGCCCTGCACCCGAAGCTGAGGCCGGGCATGACCTTCCAGTACAGCGACGACAAGAACTTCCTCACTCCGGTCACCGATCGCGACGGCCAACCGCTGCTGACGTGGCAGACCGTTGGCGTGATCAATCTGACCCGCGCCCACCTCGAGTCCGCCGCGCCCCTGGCGTCGATCCTGCAACCGTTCGACCCGACCATCACCGCCGCCTCGATCAGCGCCCAGTTCGGGGGGACGCAGGACGACACCGTGACGGTGATCAAACTCCGGGAGGAGGACCTCGCCGGGGTGCGTGATCAGCTCACCGAACTGCCCGGGGTTTCGGTGGCCGAGCAGGGCGCACTCCTGACGGCCAACCGTGACCTGTCCTCCCCCGCCATCGGCGGGCTGCAGGCGCTGTGGCAGAAGGCCATCGACGACTCCGCGGGGTGGTCGGTGACCCTCGTCGACGACAAGGGACAGCCGACCGAGCAGTTGGCGCAGACGCCGCCCGGCGACACCCCGCCGATCCGCACCACGCTCGACACCCGCCTGCAGCTGCTCGCCCAGCAGGCCGTCGCCACCGAGCCGAGGGCCGCCGTGGTGGTCGCGATCTCCCCGTCGACGGGCGGCATCCTGGCGGCCGCCCAGAACGCGGCGGCCAACGCACAGGGACCGATCGCATTCTCGGGGGCCTATCCGCCGGGATCCACCTTCAAGACGATCACCACCGCGGCGGCCCTCCAGGCCGGGCTGGCGACCCCCGACACCCCGGAGCCCTGCCCGGGAACGGTCACGGTCGAGAACCGCACGATTCCCAACGAGGACGAGTTCGACCTCGGCACCGTGCCCCTGTCGTCGGCGTTCGCGCATTCGTGCAACACCACGATGGCCGCCCTAGCCGACAAACTTCCCGCCGACGCACTGCCGAACACCGCCCGGCTCTTCGGCATCGGCGTCGACTACGTCATCCCCGGCCTGACCACGATCACCGGAAGCGTGCCGAACGCCGACACACCCGCTCAGAAGGTCGAGAACGGCATCGGCCAGGGCACCGTGACGGTCAGCCCCTTCGGATTGGCCGTCGCGGAGGCCAGCCTGGGACACGGTGCGACGGTCACGCCGACCCTCGTCGTCGGCCAGACCACGACGTCGAACACCCCGTCCGCGAAGATCCCCCCGACGATCAGCGACGATCTGCGCGCGATGATGCTGCAGACCGTCGCCGACGGAACCGCAACCGCACTCCGGGACGTGCCGGGGCTAGGCGGCAAGACCGGCACCGCGGAATTCGGCGACAACACCCACTCCCACGGGTGGTTCGCGGGCATCGTCGGCGACATCGCGTTCGCGACCCTGGTGGTCGGCGGGGACACGTCCGCGCCCGCCATCACGGTATCGGGCGACTTCCTCCGCCCTGCCATGGCGGGCTAGTACCTGCACCTGCGGTGACTGAAACTGAATTCAGCAAATTTATACATTTGGTATTCGAAACTCGGCGCCATAGTTCACTACCCAAACGATCGCGGGTGTGAGTTGGCTGAATTCACGAACGCCTGCAGTGTCGCCATGCGAGGGTAGTCCGCGTGACCAGCAGAGAACCCGAACTCTCCGGTACCACGATGCAATTTCCCCAACGTGCATTTGTGACTCTCAACTGGCAAACTCAGCACAACGTCTTACAATTTCATCAGCAACGTGACGAGCCTCTCGGGGCCCTTAGGGTTGCGGCCGCATTTGATAATGGATCGCCGTGCGATTCGACATTGTCCAGGCACCAGGGGATCGCGAATTGCCCAGCGCCTGCCGACACCCGGGGGTTTCGACATCACTAGCTCAGACATCAGGTCGGACGTCTCCGACGGAGCGGTCGACCCTGCGACGCCGCCACAGCGCGCGCGCCGAGCACGCATCATCGGTCTCGACGGCGTCCGCGGCCTCGGTTGCCTCGGCGTCGCCACCGCACACATCGCCTTCGAGTACTCGCCCCTGACGACGGCCGCGGGCAAGATCAACCTCATCGGCATGGTGTTGCTGCTCTTCTTCGTGCTGAGCGGATTCCTGTTGTTCCTGCCCTACGTCAGGGGCCTGATGCGCGATCCGACGACGGCCCTGATGCCCGATACCACGCAGTACGCGCTGCACCGCGTGTTGCGGGTGTTCCCGGCGTATCTCGTCATCTTCCTGGTCTGCAACTACGTGTTCCAGGTCGTCTTCGTCGAGAACCCCGCCCTTCACCAGCACGGCACCGGCCAGGGCACCGGGATGATCACCGACCCCGGCGAACTGATCGCCAACCTGACGCTGGTCCAGACCTACATTCCGAAGTACTTCCAGACCGGCATCAACCCCTCCTGGTCCTTGACGCTGGAGATCGCCTTCTACATCTCCCTGCCGATCCTGGGCGCGCTGATGTTCGCACTCCGCAGGCGCACCGCCGTCGGCCCGCTGCGCATCGCCCTCATCGCCCCGATCGTGCTCCTGGCCATCGGATTCGTCGGCAAGCTGTTCGTCGGCCCGCTGGCCGCGCACGTCGGCGTCACCGATCCGTTGCTGACGCAGTGGGGTGACAACTGGGTGGCCGTGTACCTGCGGAGCTTCCTGACCAACTCGGACTGCTTCGCCTACGGCATGTTCGTGGTGATCTTGTTCGTGGCGATGGAACAGGGCGCCATCTCCGAGCGACTGAGCCGCCGCGTGCGGCTGATCGCGATGGTCGCGTTCCTCCCGTCGATGGTGTTCTCGCTCGGCATGCTGGCCTTGCAGAGCGACTTCGCGCTCAGCTCCATCGCCTTCACCGCCGCGATCTTCGTCGTCATCGTCGTGGCCCCGCTGGCCAGGGGCGAGAACTCCGCACTGGCCCGCTACCTGGACGTGGCACCGGTGCGCTTCATCGGCAAAATCTCGCTGTCGATCTACCTGTGGCACTTCCCGGTGCTGCTGCTGCTGGGCCGCTGGGGCCTGATGGCGGGCGACTCACTGCTCGGGATGCTGCGCAACATCGCGCTGGGTCTCGTGGTGTCGATTGCGCTGTCTCTGGTGACCTACTACGCGATCGAACAGCCCGCACTCAACCTGGCGAAGCGCTACCACCCCAAGAAACCCGCCAAGGCGTAGGTCGCGGCACCCACGCGGCGCGGCGCGCGTTGTATAACGTCGACGTCGTGCCTGCTGCCCCGAACCGACGGCGGGCACTCTGGATCGGCATCGCCGTCGCCGTCGTCCTCGTCGTGATCGCGGCAGGCGGCATCACCTGGTATTCGTTGCGGGGCGACCCGCACGCCGATCCGACGCCGCTCGCGGGGGCCGACCTCGGTGGCTCGACGCCCGGCAGCCTGGTCAGCGCGATGACGATGCCCGCGTTCCTCGACGCGGCCAGCAGCCGCAACCTGAAGGCCGCCCGCGTCGTCTACCGATCCACCAACGGCGACAGCGGCGCGCCGACCACAGTGTCCGGCTCCGTGTTCACCCCCGAAGGCGAACCGCCGCAGGGTGGTTGGCCGGTCATCGCCCTGGCCCACGGGACCACGGGGCTGGACAAGGAGTGCGCACCGTCGCTCACCGACGATCTGTGGGCACTGTCCGAACCGGTGCTGGGATACGTCAAGAGCGGGTATGCCGTCGCACTCGCCGACTACCAGGGCCTCGGCGAGGACGGCGTGCACCCGTACTCGGACGCAAAGACCGCCGCGCTCAACGTGATCGACTCCGTCCGGGCCCTGCGGCACGCGTTCAAGGACGTCTCGACCCGGTGGCTCGCCTTCGGCGGGTCGCAGGGCGGTGGCGCGGCCTGGGCCGCCGACGAGCAGGCGGCCGTCTACGCTCCGGAGCTGGATCTGGTTGGTGCCGTGGCCAATTCACCCGCTGCCGACCTCACCGGGGTGGTCGACAAGGCGCAGCGCGGCGCTCTCACCGATGACCAGATGCCGCTGTTCCTGACGATCGTCGAATCCGTCGCGCGACTGCATCCCGAGGTCGACCGCGCAGACTTCCGCTCGGGCGCCGCGGCGAACTACTGGGTCCCGCTGCTGTCGTGCAATCCCGAGACAAGCACCTACCGCGCGGCGCAGCGTAAGCGGCTCAAACCCGAGGAGTTCGCGCCGCGCACGCCCGCCGCCGCGGGCAGGCTGCGCGACGTGCTCGCGAGATGGGCACTCCCCCAACGCGCCCTTTCGGCGCCGCTGTCCGTCGACTACGGCGGCGCCGACACCTACATCGACGCACGGTGGACCACGGACGCCATCGCCCGCCAGTGCGCGCTCGGCGGCGTGGTGCAGTGGCAGCTCCAACAGGGCCGCGGGCACGGCGACATCGACATCAGCGGCCAGTTCACCTGGCTGGCAGACCGATTCGCAGGCAAACCGGCGATCAACCAGTGCCGGTGAGACCCCCGGTCAGGCCCGCGTGCCGCCGTCGACCCGCAGATCGCGTCGGTGAGGCTTGGCTCCGGGCTGACCGATCCACAGGAGACTGACAGGTACTGCGGAGCGACCTCGGGGAACACTTTGGGTGTGGCACGCGCAAAGTTGACGGCAGACCAGCGGAACTCGTTCGTCGCGGCCCAACTCGGCTGGACCATGGATGCCTTCGACTACTTCATCGTCGTGCTCGTCTACGCCGACATCGCCAAGACGTTCCACATCTCCACCACCGAAGTCGCATTCCTGACGACCGCCACGCTGTTCATGCGTCCCGTCGGTGCGCTGCTGTTCGGTCTGTGGGCCGACCGGGTGGGGCGCCGGATCCCGCTGATGGTCGACGTCACCTTCTACTCCGTCGTCGGCTTCCTCTGCGCGTTCGCACCCAACTTCACCGTGCTCATCGTGCTGCGACTGCTCTACGGCATCGGCATGGGCGGGGAATGGGGCCTCGGCGCGGCGCTGGCGATGGAGAAGATTCCCGTCGAGCGACGGGGGTTCTTCTCCGGATTGCTCCAGGCGGGCTACTCGTTCGGTTACCTGTTGGCGACGGTGGCCTCGCTGGTGGTCATCGACTGGCTCGACCTGTCCTGGCGCTGGCTCTTCGGCCTGTCGATCATCCCCGCGATGATCAGCCTGCTCATCCGGTCCCGGGTGCGCGAGTCGGAGGTGTGGGAGGCTGCCCAAGATCGAATGAAGGTGACCAGCACCAGGATCCGCGACGTGCTCGTCAACCCGGTGATCGTTCGCCGGTTCATCTACCTGGTGATCCTGATGACGGCCTTCAACTGGATGAGCCACGGGACCCAGGACGTCTACCCGACGTTCCTGCAGGCCCACCACAGCGGCGGCGCGGGCCTGTCCAGCGAGACGGCCAAGCTGATCGCCGTCATCTACAACGTCGGCGCCATCATCGGCGGGATGACCTTCGGCGCGCTGTCGGGGCGCTTCGGCCGACGGCACATGATCGTCTTCTGCGCGGTGCTCGGCCTTCCCATCGTGCCGTTGTTCGCGCTGTCGCACACCGCGGCGATGCTGTGCCTCGGCTCGTTCCTCATGCAGGTGGCCGTGCAGGGTGCGTGGGGCGTCATCCCCGCGCACCTGACCGAGATGTCGCCCGACGCCATCCGCGGGTTCTATCCCGGCGTCACCTACCAGCTCGGAAATCTGTTGGCGGCCTTCAACCTTCCGATCCAGGAGCATCTGGCCGCGACGCACTCGTACCCGTTCGCACTGGTCGCCACGATCGTGCCGGTGCTGCTTGCGGTGGCCATCCTGACGTGGTTCGGCAAGGACGCCACGGGTCTGCGCTTCGGCACCGAGGACACCGCGTACTCGGCTGCCCACTGACCCGGTCACCGAGCACGCGCACGAAGATCGAGGACCTGATCGCCGCACTCGGAGGCTGACGCATACCCTCGGGTGATGCCGACACCGCTGACGATCCTCTTCTGGCCCGAGTCCGCATACGGGCCGACGAACCAGTGCATCGGGCTTGCCGCGATCCTGCGCGATCGCGGCCACACGATCGTCTTCGCCGCCGAGAGCTCGTGGGCGGGCAAGCTCGCCCCGCTCGGCTTCATCGAGGAGCTCGTCGACCTTGCCGAGCCCGCCGCAGACGCCGGTGAGGAGGACGCCGGGAAGTTCTGGACCGACTTCATCGCCGAGACCGCCCCGGAGTTTCGCAAGCCGACGATCGACCAGCTGGAGTCATTCGTTCAGCCGACCTACCAGGCACTGATCGACGGGGCCAAGTACTGCGAGCCGCGTCTGCGCGAGATCGTCGCCAAGCACCGGCCGGACGTGCTCGTCGAGGACAACGTCGTGCTGTTCCCCGCACTGGTCACCTCCGGCGCGCCGTTCGTGCGGATCGTTTCGTGTAGCCCGCTGGAGGTGTCGGGACCCGGTGTGCCCCCGCCGTTCTCGGGCCTGCCAAGCGCCGACTCCTCCCAGTGGAGCGCCTACCGCGCCGAGTTCGACAGGACCCACCGCGCTACCTGGGCAGACTTCGACGCGTGGGTCCGGGAGCAGGGCGCCGACCCACTGCCGGATCTCGAGTTCATGCCTCGGGCCAATGCCGCCAATCTCTACGTCTATCCGGCCGAGGCCGACTACCTCGACGTCAGGCCGCTCGACGACAGCTGGACGCGGATGGACTCCAGCGTGCGCGAGACCGACGAGGACTACGCGGTCCCCGCCGAGGTCGCCGACCGGCCCGACGACAGCGCGCTGGTCTATCTGTCACTGGGCTCACTGGGAGGCGCCGACGTCGAACTGATGCGGCGACTGGTCGACGTCCTCGGCACGACGCGGCACCGCTTCATCGTCAGCAAGGGACCGCAGGCCGATCAGATCACGTTGCCGGACAACATGGTCGGGGCCCAGATGCTGCCGCAGACCAAGGTCATCCCTCAGGTGGACCTGGTGATCTCGCACGGCGGCAACAACACGACCACCGAGGCCCTGCACTTCGGCAAGCCGCTGATCGTGCTACCCCTGTTCTGGGACCAATACGAAAATGCCCAGCGCATCGACGAACTCGGGTTCGGTGTGCGACTGGACACCTATGCGTTCGCCGATCACGAGCTGACCGACGCGGTGGAACGACTGCTCGCCGACGCCGAACTGCGGGCCCGACTGGATCGCATCGGTGCGGCGATCCGCGACCGCGACGGCCTGCGGGTGGGCGCCGACGTCATCGAGCGGGTCGGCGCCGAGCACCGTGGCTCGGGTGACTGACCCACTCGACGTTCTGGACCTCACCGGCGATGCGCGCCTGGCCATCGTCGCCGACGGCGAGGGTCTGGCCGCCGTGCCCGAGGTGCACGACGCGGCGCGGGGTTGGCGCCGTGCCGTGCCCGGCGACGGCGTGGCCGAAGCACTCCTCGACCTGCTGGCCGGCGGTTCGATGCAACGGGGTGGCTTCACCGTGCGGTCCTGGTCGTCGCGGATTGCCAAGGGCGAGAGGCCCGTCGGCGTGGACCAGACCAACGAGTCGGTGATCGTCGGCGACTCCGCCGTCGTCAAGTGGGCGACCCACCTGCAGGACGGCCCGCACCCCGCCCCGCGACGGATCGGCCTGCTGCGCGAGGCGGGCTTCAGCGGCATGCCGACCCCGTGGGGGCTGGTCACATGGCGGGCGCCGCACGGCGCGGAGACGATGGTGGCCTCCGCCGACGACTACCTGCCCGGCGCGGTCGACGGCTGGACGTGGGCCGTCGATCTGATCACCGCGGCCGCGCTGAATCGCGATGCGACTCCGTTCGTCGCCGCGGCGTCGGACGTCGGCGCGGTGGTCGCCGACCTCCACGCGGCGCTGGCAGCCACAGCGGGCGTGGCCGCCCCCGCGGACGCCGCCCGGTGGCGGGACGACGCCCTGGAAACCCTCGACATCGCCTGTGCGATGGATGGTTTCGAGAGCGTTCGCTACGCACGTGCGCGCCGCAGCGACCTCACTGTCATCCTCGATGGGCTCGGGACGCTGGCGGGCACCCCGGTCATCGAGGGCCACGGCGACCTGCATGTCGGGCAAGTGCTGCACAGTCGGGGCCGCTTCATGGTGACCGACTTCGACGGCAATCCGGTACTCCCGGCGGCACAGCGGGTGCTGCCGATCCCGGCGGCCCTCGACGTCGCGGGCATGACCCAGTCGCTCACGCACGCCGCGATCGTCGCAGCGAGGTACACGGCGCTCGCGCCCGACGCGCTCGCCCACGTCGACGCGTCCGGCCGCGCTGGCTTCCTCGACGCCTACTCCCGCCGGCTGACCGACCTCGGCCACGCCGGCCTGTACCGTCCCGAGCTGGTGCCCGCCTTCCGGGTCCAGCAGGTGCTGCGCGAGATCATCTATGCCGCAAGGCATCTTCCCCGATGGATGTACGTACCCGACGCGGCGCTTCCCGCCGTCCTGACCGAAGGGAACCCGCCGTGAAGCCGGACGGTTTCGCCGCCGACCTGTATCGCAAACCCGAGGTGCTCCACCGTCTCGCGACGACGCTGGCGGACGGCAATCCATGGGCGGACGTCGTGCCCCGCGACGTCGAGAAGGTCGTGCTGCTCGGCATGGGCTCCTCGGCGTACGCGGGTGGCGTCGCCGCCGCCAGGATGCGGGCGCACGGGCTGGTCGCGTCCTCTGAGCTGGCGTCGTCCCGACTGCTACCCAGTTGGGGCGCAGGCACTCTCGTCGTCGCGACGTCCGCGAGCGGTGGATCGGTCGAGACCCTCGACGCCCTCGGCAGACTTCCCGCCGCCGTGCGGACGGTGGCACTGACCAACACGCCCGGTTCGGCGATCACCGAACGCTGTGGCGACGTCGTCGAGCTGTCAGCCGAACCCGAGATCGGCGGTGTGGCGTGCCGCAGCTATCAGCACACCGTGGCCCTGCTGATGGCCCTCGAATGCCATCTGGCGGGACGGGACACCGCTGCACTCGCCGCGACGGTGGCGTCCGCGGCGGAGGCATCGGCCCACCTCGTCGCCACCGAGTCCGATTGGCGGCAGCCGCTTTCCGAGCTCCTGCTCGGACCGTCCGGGACCCACTTCACGGCCCCCGCGCACCGGTTCTGTTCGGCCCAGCAGTCAGCCCTGATGCTGCGCGAGGGGCCCCGGCTGCCCGCGGTCGGATGCGAAACCGGGGACTGGAGCCACGTCGACGTCTACCTGACGAAGACCACCGACTATCGGCTGCTGGTCTTCGCGGGTTCGCCGTGGGAGCGACAGCTGGCCGAGTGGACCACCGAACGCGGCAGCACCGTGGTCGGCGTCGGCGCCGAGGTGCCCGGCGCGAGTTACCAGCTGCGCTACCCCGGCGACACCGACGACGATGTCCGACTGCTCAGTGAGGTGCTGGTCGCCGAACTGATGGCTGCCGCGGCGTGGCGGGGCGTCTAGGCACGCCCGTGCGCACGCTGTGAGCGAGACCCGGGCAGGCGCCGCCTGACCGGTATCATCGACCTACCCACCTGCTGGAAACGATGAGGACGACTGCATGAGCGGCGCGCCGGGCGAGATGCCTTCGCACCCCGGCGGTCTGCGCGAGCACCTCACCGAGCGCATCCTCGACGCGGCCGGGCACGAATTCGTCACGGCGGGCATCAAGCTCACCGGCGTCGCCGACATCGCGCGGCGGGCCGGGGTTTCCGAGCAGGTGATCCTGCAGCGCTGGCCCAACGTCGGGGAACTGGTGGCGGCGGTCGTGGTCAGGGACCTGCACGCGCGTCTCGGCGCGATCACCGCGACGGCGCAGCGCCAAACCCACCTCGACGATCGCATCGCTGAGGCGTTCGCCGCCGTGACGTGGTTCCTGGACGGTCATCCGTTGGTGGGCGGCGCCGTGCGGTCCGACGCGGACGTGATCCTGGCGACGGTCGAGGTGTCCGTGGCGCCGATCGTGACGGCCGGGGTCGCGGTGGTCGTTGATTGCGTCGCGGGCCTGGTCCTCGACGAGTCGACACGGTACGTCGACGCGGCGGCCCTGCGCGAGGTGCTGACCAGGCTGACGCAGTCGTTGCTTCTGGTCCGCGGGCCGTCCACCCCTCTGACCAGCCGCGACGGCATCGTGCGCTACGCGCGCCAGTGCGTGGTGCCCCTGGTCCACGCGTTCTCTGGTTGACCCGCCGAGCGTGTCCTATGATGTTACGAATTTCCTAACATCCTAAAGCGGAGGGTGATCGCCGTGTCAGGGCCGGACTCGACCGGGACGAGAATTCTCGATGCCGCGATGCGCGTGCTCGCAGACTTCGGCTTCCGGCGCTCGACGGTCGAACTGACGGCGAAGTACGCCGGGCTCTCGCACATGACGATCTACCGCCGCTGGCCCAAGAAGTCGGATCTGTTCCGGGCGGCGGTGCTGCGCGAGTTCACGACGGTGTTCGACGACGAGTTCGGCGCCGCCACCGCCGAGGAGTCGTTCGACGAGGTCGTCGCCGCCGCCTTCAGTGGCATCGTCTGGACGGTGCATCAGCACCCGGTGATGGCCAGGGAGTTGAGTACTGAACCCGAGTTCGTCCTGCCGCTGCTCACCACCAACTCGGGTCCGGTCATGGACGCCGTGGCAGGTTTGGTCACCGAGCGGCTCGCCAGGTCGGCCGCCGCCATGGACCGCACCCTCGACGATCCGCAAGCGCTGGCCGACATCTTCGTCCGGCTCGCCCTGTCGCTGCTCCTGATGCCGGACCCCTCACGTCCGATGGCCGCACGCGACGACGTCGAGGGCTACGCCCGTCGCTTCCTGGTACCGCTCACCCGGACCGCCACCGTCACCCCCCGGCCGTAGGACGCTCACGATGGCAAGGCCGGAGGCGATCGCCGACGCCGCGTTGCGCGCGGTCGACGAGCAGTTCGACGCGACCGTCGGTGCGACGTCCTTCGAGGACGTCGTGGCCGCGGCGTTCGGCGGCGTGGTCTGGCTGGCACGACAACGGTTACCAGCCCCATTGGACGCTGATTCGCTTGACGGGCAGGCGATCTCGGCGTCAATCCTCGACGCCGTCATCGGCCCGGTCGCCACCCGGCTGACCGCAGCGGCCACCGCGACCGGTCGGGAACTCACCGACCCGCGGGCTCTCGCCGACACCTTCGTCCGGCTCGCCCACGCGCTGATCCTGGTGCCCGACCCGGCACGACCGCTAACCTGTCGCGGTGACGCCGAGGCCTACGCACGCCGCTTCCTCGTCCCGGTCGCCACCGCCGCCGCACACGACGCACCGGCCGCCCCGGCACCGGCCGAAGGTCCAGTGTCATTGCGCCGCAGGTCTCTTCGCATGGTGCCGATTCTCACCCTGACACTGTTCCTCGGTTCCGGCGCGCTGGCCGCGGCGCTGGTGCAACCATGGTCGGCTCCGGTGTCGCCGACGGATTCCGACGACCGCGGCGTTGCGCCTGCCCCGGTCCCGCCCGACGATGGTGCGACGCCCATTCCGGCGTTCGACGGTTCCGGCACCGGCACCGCCGGTCCGGTGACGTCGGCCACGGGCGTGGCGCCGACGGTATCGACCTCGGTCGCCCCCATCACACCCTCGCCGGCCGACATTCCGGCCGTCGATCTCCAGCCGACCGCCAGCCCTGGGAACAACGGCTCGAGAATGCCTGCGCCCCAGGGCTTCCCGCAATCCGGAGCGCCGTTCGGGCCCCCACCTCAAGGATCGATGCCGAATTCGTTCGCACCGGGCGTACCGTCCGCATCGCCGCCGGGCGCCCCGCGACGCCCCGGTCCCTCTCCGGGCTCTGCGGGCGGACCGGGCACTCCCGGCGGTCCCGGGTCCGGGTCGCACCCCGGCGGTCACGGCGCAGGTCCGCCCTAAGTCAGCCAAGTGAAGATGTTAGTGCTATCGTCACTTCGTAACACTAAGCCCGGGGCGAAGGACTGGACATGGTCAGTGAATTGGCGGGTCACCACGGCATGGCCGCCGATCGTCCTCGACCGTTCACTGCGTTGGACCAGTCGGCCCGCGATGCCTATGACGATTGGGAGTACGACATCTACCCGGCCGCCGTCGGCCTCGCCGTCGCAGCGGTCGGCATCGTCGGCATGTCGATCCTGCTGACCGTCCTTCTCCTCTAGCCTGCGCCACACCCTGGCGGACGATCTCCGTCCGCCACCCGGAGACCCGCAGCCGGCCGGACCCCCCGCCGGCCGGCTGCGCCCCCGAAGCGGTTGTACTAGTTGGCCTTCGCCAGAAGGCGAGACTCGATCAAGTCGGCGCCGTGGCGAACGCCACCGGTGGCGGCATAGCCCGCCGCCACGCGGTGAGCCCCGGCGCCCATCCCCATCGCCTCGCGGACCTTGGCCCGCAGCCGCGCGGGTGTCACCCGCTTCGCCGCGAGTCGCGTGCCGCACCGCGCCATCTCGACGCGCCGCGCCACCTCGAACTGGTCGCGTCCATGCGGCACCACGCAGACCGGGACGCCCCGGCTCAGCGCCTTCTGGGTCGATCCCATCCCGCCGTGGGTGACGGCACACACGGCCCGGTCGAGGACGAGGCCGTGCGGAACGAATTGGTGCACCGTGGCATTCGGCGGCACGGTCACGCCACCGGGCACGCCCGCGGGCAGCGTCACCACCACGTGGACGGGCTCGTCGGCCAGTCCGTGCAGCGCAGCGAGGGCAAGACCGTCGTCGCCCTGGCGTTCCGAGGACGTCGACACCAACACGATCGGCTTGCCGTCGTCGGCGAGCCATCCGACGTCCCCCACCGACATCGGGTCGAAGGTGCAGGGACCGATGAGGTGCACCGAGTCACCCCAGTCGGTCTGCGGGTACTCGAACGGCTTGCCGGTGGCGACGAGCACGAGAGGTGCCCGGCGTAGAAACGCGTCCAACGAGTCCACCGGCACGGCCCCGGCGCTGGCACGCGTCGCGTTGATCGGGCCTAGCGTCGACCTCTCCATCAGTCCGGTCACGATGGGTCGTATCGCGCCGTCACGAATCCGGCCCGCGATTCCCGGCCATGGCCGCAGGCCGGGCCCGAATGGCGGCGTACCGGGAGACCGAAGAAACGGAACGTAGGGCCAGAAAGAGGTCCACGGAAGGCCGCTGGCGTCCGCCACCGCTGCGGCGCCCCAGCAGTTCGCGTCGATGACGAGGGCGTCGGGTCGCACGTCGTCGACGGCAGCACGGAGGTCGTCGATCTCGTAGGTGGCCCGTGCGGCGAAGGTGTCCAGGGCGCGTCCGAGCGCCGCCCGCGCCCCCGAGGCCTTCCAATCCTCCATCGCCAGGCCCTCGATCCGCTGGTCGATCGCCGCGGCACCGAACCCCAGATCCCGTGCCGTCGGCACGCCATCGGCCAACGTCCGCACATCGATCCGGTGACCGCGGGCCTGGCATTCGAGGAGAAGAGCGCTGATGGGATAGAGGTGACCCAGCGCGGGAGAGGTGTACGCCAGAATCCTCGCCATGGTCAGGTCCTCGCGATCGCGAGCGGCTCGAGCAATTCGTAGATGGCCCGCCGCGTCTCCGCCCGGCTCAGGTCCGACCGCAGCCGCAACGTCTCCCACGTGCGCAGGTCGCAGATGGCGACCAGCTTGGCGAGGTGTCGCAGGCGCTCCCCCTTGGGCAGCGAGGCGAGGACGCCGAAGAACGCGGTTTCACACCATGTTTCGTGATAGGCGGCGGCCTCGGCGAGGACGGGCCGGATCGACGGGGTCGTCGCCTCCTCGGCGAGCATCTTGAGCATCGTCGCGCCCCACTGCTCGTAGTGCTCGACGAGCGTGTCCACCACCGCGTCCAAAGAGTCGGGATCGACGCGGCCACGCTGCGCGTACACCTCGTCGGCGCTACGGGCGAACACCTCGGCCCAGACGCCGTCCTTGTCGCCGAAGCGGCGGAGCACCGTCTGCACGGTGACCCCCGACCGCTCGGCAATGTCCGCGAGGGTGATGTCGGCGATCGCTTTCTCGCCGAACAGTTCACGCGTGGCAGCCACCACCCGCTCGGGTGTCCGCGCCGCGGATTGGGCCCTTGCGGTCATCGTGTACTGACGCGTGGTTTTGATGTTAATTACGATAACACGAAATCAGGCCCCACGCGGCCGGCGGATTTACCCCATGCCGGTCTTGATGGCCGCAGCCTGCTTCTGCGCCAGGTCGGTTGCGAAATCGACCGGCACGGGATCGGTTGCAGCGCTGTCGAACTCCATCACGACGAAGGCCTTGTCCTGGGTGAACACGACCACGGTGACGGCCTTCGAGCCGTCGGGAGACGTTCCGGAGGCGGCCACGCCGCTGGTTCCGACCTGGACGGGCTGCGGCGACGGGTCGGCGATCGACTGGTTGAGCGCGCCGACCGCGTTGTCCATCGCGGTCTTGGCCGCGGCGGCGTCGGCCAGGACGGCGATGGAGTCCCCGATGGACCGGGTCTGCTCGGCGTTGGTGAAGGCAACCGCGACGCCGTCGGTGCCGCTGGGGTTCAGCTGCGGCTCGCCCGCGGTGAACGTGTCACCCGGGATCTGGACGTCCTCCGCCTTGATCAGCAGCGTGGTGTAGTCGGTCGCGGCCGCACTCGCCGAGGTGGACGCCGCGCTCGAGGACGACGACGAGGGAGACGAGGACGAGGACGAGGGGGTTGACGAGTTGCTGCAGGCGGCGCCGGTCAGCGCGAGGAGCGCGATGGCGGCCGCCGCACCGACGTTGGACATGGTCATCTTCATGGCGGCGCGCTCCAGTCTGGTGTGGGGTACTCAGAGCCGCGAAACTAGCACCTGATCATTTGCCGCGAAGTGAATATCGGACCGGACCCTAGTCTTCGAGCCGAATCACGTAGGTGCCGTCCTCGTCACGTTCGATCTCCCGGTCCCAGGTGTTCAACCACACCGGGGTGTCGGCGCGGGTGCCGAGGTAGGCGTTGCGGATTGCGCCGCCGGGCTGGAGTTGCACGCTCCACTCGTCGCCGGTGGCGAGGATGCTGACGATCTCCTCGCCGTCGGCGCGACGGATGGACAGGGTACGGCCGTTGACGTCCTGCTCCGTGAGTTCTGCTTCGTCCTCGGCCAATTCGTCGTCGAGTTCGGGTTCATCGAGCACGGCGCCACTCTACCGAGGCGATGACGTCCGAAAAACGCCGCCGAACCACCGCCATCCGAAGGGGACTTTGTACGATCGCGCCATGGGTGACCCAGGCCACCACCGGCGGCGTGACGTCGTGAAGGCGTTGCTCCTGGCGCCGCTGGCTCCGACGGCGGTGATGCTCACCGCGCCGTGGGCCGACGCGGCAGCGCCTCAACTCGTCGACTTCTCCGAACACCTCGTGCCGGTGGATCAGATCAGTTCGGCCGGCTTCGTCGGTGCCGTGGTCTACGTGTCCGAGTCGCGGCCCGGCGCGAACTTCGACTTCAAACCGGTCAGCCGCTCGTACACCGACGCGTTGCGCGTGGCAGGCCTGCACGTGGTCAGCAACTACCAGTTCGGAAAACCCGGGTGGCCGACGCCGTCGGACTACACCAGGGGCTTCGACGGCGGGGTGGCCGACGCCGAGACGGCGTTGGGTCTGCACGCGGCCGCCGGCGGTCCGGATTCGGCGCCGATCTTCTTCAGCGTGGATGAGGACATCGACCACGACACCTGGAAAGGCCTTGCGGTTTCCTGGTTTCGGGGAATCAACTCGGTGCTGGGTGTCGCGCGCACCGGCATCTACGGCCATGCCCGCGCGTGCGCCTGGGCCGGCGACGACGGCGTCATCGGGCCGTCGAGTACGCCCGGGCGGCGGTGGGCCTGGCAGACCAGGGCATGGTCCGCGGGCGCGCGCGAACCGACGGCCGTGCTCTACCAGTCCGCCGTGTTCACCGCCTCAGATCCCGCGGTCGTCATCGACGGCGTCCACGTGGATGCGGACGACGTCCTTGCCGACGACTTCGGTCAGTGGGATCTGAGCCGGTGAACGACGGACGGCACCCGACTAACCTGCGGTGCAGGAGCTGCCCGTGTGGCCGGTGATGTTGCACTGGAACGTGCCGACGAACTTCACGGCGTTGGTGCCCGCGGTACCGACCAACTGGCCGGCGTTCGTGCCCGCGGTGCCCAGCAGCTGACCGGCATTCGTGCCCGCGGTGCCGACGAACTGACCCCCGTTGGTGCCCACCGTGCCGACGAACTGGTTGAGATTGGTGCCCGCCGTGCCCGCGAACTGATTCAGGTTCGTCCCGACGGTCCCCGCGAATTGTCCGATGTTCGTTCCGACGGTGCCGATGTCGTTCGACGGATCAGCCAGCGCGACGGCCGCCGGGGCGGCTGTCAGCAAACCGCCGGCGATGAGCGCGGCACCCAGGAGCGTGGTGGAGCGTGTGGTAGCCATGTCGGTGTTTCCCTTCTCCGGAAGGCGGACCCGCAACCCCTTGATGGAACGTCCGGTGTCTGCCAGATCTAGTGGGAGCCCTGGTGGGATCCTGTTTAGAAGTTAGCCGAGAAATACCCATAGCAAACCTTCACGACCGATTTCATCGATAGATAGTTGCAGACGCAAGGACCAGCTTCAAGATCACCTGCGCGCACGTCAAAAGCGCCCTGATCAGCAGGTATTTAGCCTGCAGCAAAGCCGAAAACAAACCCAAAAGTATGAAATTTCGAGCAAACTCTGCGCAGGCCAGCTATGATCTTGATCTCCGCCGCCATTAGCGGATGGCACCAGCGAGTCGGTGGGGTCGACTACGCGTCGACCTGTGGGGTGACCAGGAATTTCTCCCCGGTGGCCCGCCGGTCGTAGGCGGTGAAGGCCTCCGGTGCCAGCATGCCCGCGAGCGATACCTCGGCGGTGTAGCTACTCGCAAACGTCGTGGTGAGTTCGGCCGCGACCCGAGCCCGCAGGCGGGCGATGGTTGCCGCACCCGCCCCCTGCAGGAAGGGGGTGAGCAGCCATCCTCCGATTCCCCATGCCATGCCGAAGTCGCGGATCAGCGTCGTCGGACCCGTGTCGAGGCCGCCGTACACGTAGACCTGCTTGTGGACCGCGGACCCGTAGCGCGAGTACTCCTTCGCCGACGAGTTGATGGCCCTCTCCATTCCGCTGAGGATCTGGCTGGCGAGTGTGCCGCCACCGGTTGCGTCGAACGCCAGCGTCGCGGACGTCGCCTTCAGCGACTCCAGGAGATCGGCGGTGAACGTCGGCGACGTCGAGTCGACGACGTGCACCGCCCCGAGCGACCGCAGCAACTCGGCCTGCTCCGGCTTGCGCACGACGTTCACCAGCGGGACCCCGTCGGCAAGGCAGATCCTGACGAGCATCTGCCCCAGATTCGATGCCGCCGCCGTGTGCACCAGGGCCGAATGTCCTTCGCGGCGCATCGTTTCCAGCATCCCAAGAGCGGTCAGCGGGTTCACGAACGACGATGCCCCCTCCTTCGCCGCGGTCCCCTCCGGCAGGACGAGGCACGCCCCGGCGTCGACCACGCGGTACTGCGAGTACATCGCGCCGCCCGCGATCCCCACGGTGCGTCCGAGAAGGGCCTGCGCCTGTGCTGACGAGCCTGCGGCCACGACGGTGCCCGCGCCCTCGTTGCCAACGGGCAGCGAGGCGTCGAGTCGTGCCGACAGGCCACCCAGCGCCTTGGCCGACAAGGTCGCGGTGACGACCGGCCGCTCCGGACTACCCGTCACGGTCGCAGTGCTGAGGTCCGCACCCGCGGTGAGCAGACCCAGATCCGACGGGTTGATCGGCGCGGCCTCCACACGCACCAGTACCTCGTTCGGCGCGGGGGTGGGGACCGGCACGTCGTGTAGCGCGAGCTCGAGGGTGCCCTGCGAGGTCACCAACGAGCGAAGTTCCAGTGCGGTCTCGGGCAGTGCTGCGGCCATGGCGTCGTCTCGTTCCTGTCGTGAACCGGTCGAGAACCTCAACCCGCGCTGCGGCCGCAGTTCTTCCCGGAGACGTCGATCGGCCCGCCGCAGGAGGACTGCGGCGGGCCGACCGTCGAGTGAAGAATGATGGACCGGGGCTGACAGATCCTGTACGAGAAGCGCAGGGGCCCCGGTCCGACCTCCACAATGGCCGACCCTGCGGGCCGCTTCAAGCAATGCCAGAGCAACCGTAGGGAACTCTCATCAGAACCCCATCCGGCGCGTGTCCGCGGCTTGCTCAAGATCGAGATGCAGGCCACACACAGGCGGGGTTACGGTACGCCGGTGACTCTGATCGACGACGAAGCCGCGGCCGAGGCCGCCGACGCTCGGCAGGCGGCGTACTTCCGGACGTCGCTGAACGACGAGCGCGAACGGCTGAGGTCCGAAATCGCCAAGCGCCGCGACTACATCGCGCATCGGAACAGCACGACGTCGGTGACCGCCCGGCTACGGAGCGACCTGCGTGGTGTCGAGGCCCAGTTGCACTACCTCGAGGGCATGATCGCGCGGCTCGACCGGCGATTCCACTAACCTGCGAGTTTGCCGAGCTCCCGACGGGAACCCCGCTCGACGAACAGCGGAACGAAATCACGCACCGGTCGTCCGTCGAATCTCGCATGGTTGTGATGCACCACCGTCGTGACGGTATCTGGGGAAACACCCGGATAACTCGACTTCAGCCGCTCCACGACCTGCTGAATAGCCGTCCATTCACTTGACTCGACCACGCTCGAATGTTCGCACCCCGTTCACCTGCTGGTCAACCGCTGACGGGTTTAGCCAGGTGGCCGTCGCGGGCCTCGAGCTTTGACGCACTGCCGCTGCGGAGTAGGGTTCCCGACGTGAACATCGGCATGCGCGGCTATTGGCGCTTTATCTCGGCTCCGGGTGGAGCCATGGATAAGGCGCACTGACCAGACGCGCGCACGCCACCCGGAGCCCCAGCAGTGACCACCAGGTCGCTGCTTTTTTCATTCAGGGCATCGGATACCGCGGATAGGCCCTGAGAACCACTCGACAGGAAGCCCGACACCGTGACCACCACCCTCGACGCCGAAAGCACCTCCGACCGGCGGATCGTCTCCTTCCGCGCCGTTCCGGCGCCGCACCAGATCCTCGCCGAGATGCCGCTCGACGACGCCGCGGCCGAGGCCGTCGGCAGGCATCGCGCCGAGATCACCGACATCCTCGCCGGTCGCGACGACCGTCTTCTGCTGATCGTCGGCCCGTGCTCGGTCCATGACCCCGTGGCGGCCCTGGACTACGCCCGTCGACTGGCCCCGCTGGTGGACGCCTACGCCGACCGGCTCAAGATCGTCATGCGGGTGTACTTCGAGAAGCCGCGCACCACCGTCGGCTGGAAGGGCCTCATCAACGACCCTGGCCTGGACGGGAGTCACGACGTCGAGCGCGGATTGCGCGTCGCCCGCCGACTTCTCCTCGACATCGGAGCTCTCGGTCTCGCGGTGGGGTGCGAGTTCCTCGAACCGACGAGCCCGCAGTACATCGCCGACGCCATCGCGTGGGGCGCGATTGGAGCCCGCACCACCGAGTCGCAGATCCACCGCCAGCTGGCATCGGGCCTGTCCATGCCCGTCGGCTTCAAGAACGGCACCGACGGCAACGTCCAACCCGCGGTGGATGGCGTGAAAGCCGCTGCGGCGCAACATGTCTTCTTCGGGCTCGACTCCCTCGGACGCGGCGCCGTCGTCGAGACCGCGGGCAACCCCGACTGCCACCTGATCCTGCGTGGTGGCTCGAAGGGCTCGAATCACGACGCCGACTCCGTCGCGTCGGCCATCGCGGGACTGGTCGCCGCGGGCTTGCCAGGCAACGTGATGATCGACTGCTCACATGCCAACTCCGGTAAGGACCACCGCCGCCAGGCCGAGGTCGCCCGCGAGATCGCGGCCAGGATCGCTGCCGGGGAGCGGGGCATCAGCGGGCTGATGCTGGAGAGCTTCCTGGTCGCGGGGTCCCAGTCGCTTCGGGGCGAACTGGTCTACGGCCAGTCCGTCACCGACGCATGCATGGACTTCTCGACGACGGCCGAACTCCTCGGGTGCCTTCACGAGGCCAAGGCGCACAACCACATTCACCGCTGACGGCCGCACCTGGCCAGCATCTCCCTGCGCTGTGCGTGCCGGCTCGTTCGGCAGGGGCACGCGGCTCGCGCTGTTGACAGGGCGACCGATGACTGGACAGGGTGACGCCATGAGCCACCTCGAAGTCCTGATCACGGGACTGCTCCTCGCCGTCGCGGCCCTCGGCGCGCTGGCGTGCCGACTGAAGGTGCCCTACCCGATCATGTTGGTGATCGGCGGAGCCGTGATCGGTTTCGTGCCAGGCCTGCCCGATGTCACGCTCGACCCCGACCTCGTCCTCGCACTGTTCCTGCCCCCATTGCTCTACAAGTCGTCGATCTACGCCAACTTCGGCGACTTCCGCACGAACCTTCGCGGCCTGACGTTGAGCACCGTCGTGCTGGTGATCGTCACGATGTCGGCCGTCGCATGCGCGGCGCACCTTCTGATCCCCGACATGCCGTGGGCGGCCGCGTTCGTCCTCGGCGCGATCGTCTCGCCCACTGATCCGGTCGCAGCGGCAACGATCATGCGCAGGCTCGACGCTCCGCGCCAACTGGTCAGCGCGGTCGAGGGCGAAGGGTTGTTCAACGACGCGACCGCCCTCGTCGCGTTTCGGGTGGCGTTGGCCGCGACCGTGGCAGGAGCGTTCTCGCTTGCCGACGCCGGACTCCGCTTCGTGCTCGGCGCGCTCGGCGGCGTAGCGATCGGCCTTGCGGTCGGCTGGCTTTCGGCGTGGGTCCGTTCGCACGTCTACGACGCTCAGATCAGCGTCACGATCTCGCTGCTGACGGGATACGCCGCCTTTCTGCCCGCCGAGGCAGCAGGAGTCTCCGCCGTGCTGGCGGTCGTCGCGGCAGGCATCTACATGGCCATCCGCAGCCCGGAGGTGCTCGACGCACGGCCACGCCTGCAGGGTTACTTCGTCTGGGACATCATCGACTTCCTGATCAACGCCACGCTTTTCACGCTCGTCGGACTTCAACTCCACACGATCGTGCGGGGGCTGGCCGACTACCGATTCGAGGCGCTCGCGGTGTACGCGCTCGCCGTCACCGGCGCCGTGGTGGCGATCCGGCTGCTGTGGTTCTTCTCCGTGCCATACCTGTTGCGAGTGCTCGACCGTCGCCCGGCGCAACGAGAGCGACGCCTCGGGCCGTCGAGTCGACTGATCATGGCCTGGAGCGGAATGCGTGGCGCCGTCTCGCTCGCCGTCGCCCTGGCGCTGCCACTGACGCTCGGCGACGGGAGTCGCTTCCCGCAGCGCGATCTGATCCTGTTCCTGACCTTCGCGGTCATCTTCTTCACCCTCGTCGTGCAGGGACTCACGTTGCCCGCGTTGATCCGCAGGCTCGGCGCCGACGACGGAAACCCCGACACCGACGAGGAGATCCGGGCCCGGCTCGTCGCGTCCAAGGCGGCGATCGCGCAGATCGACGCCCTGGCGGCCGAGGACTGGACGCGCGAGGACACCGCTGAGCGCATGCGCGGGATGTACGAATACCGGGCGCACCGCTTCGCCGCCCGACTCGGCAAGGTCGAAGACGACGGGTACGAGGACCGCACGCTGGCCTATCAGCAGATGATCCGACAGGTGCTGCAGGCCCAACGGGAGGCACTGGTCAAGATGCGCCGGGAGCGGCAGTTGTCGAACGAGGCGCTCAACCGGATCCTCAGGGAGCTCGACCTCGAGGAATCCCGTCTCGAGATCTAAGTGAAAGTAAGGCTATCCAAAGTTACTGCCGGATAACGTCTTTCACCGGACGTCGCTACGCGCGCTGTTGGACAATGGGGGTCGAGCCGCACCCCCGGCCCGGGTGACCGCGAGCGAATCACGAAGGACGACCTCGATGGTGTTTCGCATCCCCATCCAACTCCCGCCGAGCATGACGATCCTGACCAGGACGGCCCCCATCGCCGAGCTCGCCGACAGTCCGCCGTCCGACGGGTACCCGGTCTGGATCGTGCTCGACCGCCCGTCGGGCAGGGGCGGTCAGCGAGTAGCGCACCAGGTGCAGTCGTTCACGCCCGTCACGCAGGATGGCAGGGACGCCATCCGCGTCGCGTTCCGGGACGGCCACCCGCAACGCGATTATCCCGCAGACGAACTCGTCGAACTCCACACCGTGGACACCGCCGCGTCCTGACGGCCGTGGCGACCCGTCGGCCGACTACCCGTTCCAGCACCCCACGCGGACGGAGATCGATTCGGGATGAGAACTGAGCGTCAGCGATTCTTGGCGCGGTCGATCTCCATCTGGTGTCGGTACCCGACGACCACGCTGGTGATCAGCGACACGGAGATGACGGCCTCGGCGATGAAGAACGCCACGAAGTCGATGATCGATCCGATCGGCGGATTGCCCGGTACCGCGTTGCGCAGCGGGATCATCGCGAACAGCAGCGCCGCCATCACCGAGTAGGCGCCGAACACGAGGCCCTGCCGGGATCCGACGACGAAGTAGGCCGCCAGGGCAGCGGCGAACGCCAGCCCGAGCATCAGCAGCATGACGAACACGCCGAAGATCATGGTCGGAACGCTGCGTTTCACACCGATGTCGATGTTGAGCCAGTCCGACTGTTCCGGGTCGTAGACCGGCGCGGTCGAGAAGGACGCGTCGGTGCTGGTGATGGTCACCGCGACGGGAATCTCGCTGCCGTCGGACCGCGTCATGCGGAAGGACAGATAAGACGTGTACCTGTCGAACGGGAAGTCGGTGACCACGCCGGTCAGCGAGAAGCGGCGCTCCACGTTGGGGAAGGGCTCGCCACGCTGCACGGTGTTCGCGTCGTTCTGCACCGAATTCGTCTCCAGCACCGCGGTTTCGGCGAAGGTGCCGTCGAGTTCTGCCAGCGTCCCCCGCGGCGTGACGTCCGCGAGCACCACCGTCGCCGTCTGGGTGGCGACGTCGACACGGGTGATCCAGGCGCTGATGTCGACGCGGTTCGGGTTGTCGTCGTCGGTGCTGAACAGGATCGAGGGTCGCTCGGTGTGCTCGCGACTGGCCACGTAACCGCCCAGGCTGGCGCACATGACGAGCACCACCGCGGTGCACAACGCGAGCGCGCGGGCTCCACGCCCTCGGCGGGACCCCGTCGACCTCGCAGGCGGTGTCATCGTGCCGGCACGATATCGCCGGCCGAGTTTCCCGATGCCGCGCGACACGGTGTCGAATCCATGTCGCAACAAATTACGCGATAAGTGTTTGCTGCGCTGATATCGTCACCCGCCATGGGATCCGGCGGATTCAGACGGGCGGCAGCGGCCGTCGGGACACTGGTGGTCGCGGCGATGCTGCCGTTCGCAGTACCGGCGTCCGCGGAGGGTCCTACGCCGACCCCGGGGATGCAGGTCGACGACGACAGCGGCCGATGCACCGCGGGCTTCGCCGCGACCGATGCCGACGGCAATTACTACCTGTTGACCAGTGGTCACTGCGATGCTCACGACAACTCGCCGTGGACATACGCCGACGGCCAGCCGTTGGGCCGCATCAGCGTCAGCGAACGCGACGGGGATCTCAGGGATGCCGCGGCGATCCGGCTCGATCCCGAGGTCGGCGCACCCGACGGCCAGCCCGACGGGACGCACCCGGTGCGCGACGTCCTCAGCGCGTCCGACCTGAAGGTCGGCATGCCGTTCTGCAAGACCGGCGCCGTCACGGGCGAGACGTGCGGCAAGATCACGGCCATCGACGGCGACGTGGTCGAGACCAGCGTGCACTCCCTCGCCGGCGACAGTGGCAGCCCCGGCTTCGTGACCAACCCCGACGGCACCGTCAGCGCCGTCGGCATCCTGATGTCCTCACCCGAGGACGACGACGACATCACCTACTTCGCGCTGGTCCATCCGCTTCTCGACAAATGGGGCCTGACCATTCTTGAATGACGACTAGCGAAATTTGCTGGCGGCAGGTCTTTCGGAACTTCCCGCTGACGGTAAGTGACGTCAACATCGACTTTCACATTGCGCCTTCGCGGGCGACGGGTGCGAACGCACGCCGCTGGCGTGCGAGATCGTGATGGCGAAGGACCTACGCCTCGTGCACCTATCCTTGCCTGGTCACGCAACGGCTCGACGGCAGGACGGAGGGGCACGGTGGACGTCGCCCTGCTCGGCAAGGCGGTGGCGATGTTCGCGGTCACCAACGTCGACGACCTGGTGGTCCTCGCGGTGTTCTTCGGACGGGCAGGCAGATCGCGGTCCGACGCGATCCGAGTGGTCGTCGGCCAGTATCTCGGCTTCGTCGCGATCCTTGCGGTGTCGGTGGCGGCAGCGCTCGGTGCGAGCCTGCTGCCGGACTCGGCGATCCCCTACCTGGGTCTGCTTCCGTTGGCGCTCGGTATCAAGGCGGCGTGGGAATCCTGGCGCGAGCAGGACGATCCCGACGGCGTCGGCGAGGTGACGCGAGCGCCCGTGTCGGTCGTCGACGTCGCGGCGGTCACGTTCGCCAACGGCGGCGACAACATCGGCGTCTACGTGCCGGTGTTCGCCGTCGCTGGTGTCGGCGGGATGGTGAGCTACGTGGTCATCTTCCTGGTCGGCGTCGTGTTGTTGTGCTTCGTCGGTTGGTATCTCGCGAGCCGTCCTGCCGTTTCACGCCTTCTCTCGCGGTGGGACCACGTGCTCCTGCCGGTGGTCCTGATCGCGATCGGCGTGCTGATCCTCGTCGAGGGCGCAGCGTTCGGGCTGTGAGCCCGCGAGTCAACGGCCTTAGCGCAGAGCGATTGCCACGGCCTCGGTGCGCCATCGGACCACGGAAGCTAGGGCTCCAGGACGCCGACCATGCCGACGTCGTCGAGCGACGTATCCCGCGTCTCCCTCATGACCAGCAGTGCGATGCCGGTCAGCACCGCGGCGCACAGCAGGTACACCCCCACCCACGCCACCCCGTACGAGGTCGCCAGCCAGGTTGCCACGAACGGCGCGATGGCGGCGCCGAGGATGCTCGATGCGTTGTAGGCGATGCCCGACCCCGTGTACCGCACGTTGGTCGGAAACAGTTCGGGCAGAACGGCACTCATCGGCCCGAACGTCAGCCCCATCAACGTCATGCCGATGACGAGGAACACCAGGGTGGACGCGGTGGTCGCCGAACCCGGGCTCAGCAGCAGGCCGAAGGTCAAGCCGTAGACCATGATTCCGACGGTGATCACCAACAACGTCACCCGGCGCCCGAACCGGTCGGCCAGCAGGCCGGTGACGGGCAGCATCGCGGCGAAGAACAGCACCGAGATCAGCTGCAGCTGCAGGAATTCGAGGTAGGGAATGCCTAATCCCCCTCCGATGGCAGCCTTCTTGCCGGTGCCGAAGCTCAGCGCCCACGTGGTGACGACGTAGAACAACGTGTAGGTGGCCAACATGACGAAGGTGCCGATGATCAGCTGCCGCCAGTGACTCCGGAACACGTCGGCGACGGGGGCTCGGAGTCTTTCGCCACGTTCGACGGCGCGGGCGAACACCGGGGTCTCGGTCAGGCGCAGTCGGACGTAGAGGCCGATGGCGACCATCACCGCGCTGAGGAGGAAGGGGATGCGCCACCCCCACGTCAGGAACGCGCCGTCGAGATCCGGGCTCGCGGTGTTGTACCCCAGCCACAGCACCAAAATGAGGAACACCCCGTTGGCGAGCAGGAAGCCGAACGGTGCACCGAGCTGCGGCCACATCGCCGCCCACGCGCGCTTGCCGGGTTTCGCCGTTTCGGTCGCGAGCAGCGCAGCGCCACTCCACTCCCCGCCGAGTGCCAGGCCCTGGCTGAACCGCATCACGGCGAGCAGCGCTGGAGCCAGCACCCCGACCTGGTGGTAGGTCGGCAGCGCACCGATGAGGAACGTCGCGATGCCCATCACGAGCAACGACGCCACCAGTGTGGTCTTGCGACCGATGCGGTCGCCGAAGTGCCCGAACAGGACCGACCCGAGCGGGCGGGCGACGAAGGCCAGGCCGAAGGTGGCCAGCGACGCCAGCAGCGCCGTCGTCGGGTTGCCCTTGGGGAAGAACAGGTGCGGGAACACGGTGACGGCCGCCGTGGCGTAGGCGTAGAAGTCGTAGAACTCGATGGTGGTGCCGACCATCGACGCAACGACGATGCGGCCACGAGGAACACCGCCGACGAGATCGGATTCGCGAGTGGTCATGGGGTGACATCCTCGCATTGCCGAAGGTGGCGGGGCTCTCCGGATCGGTCAGCCGTGCAGCGTCGGCCGATAGACGAGTTCCTGGGTGCGGCCATCGAGGGTCCGCGTCTCGATCAGGTCGAGGTCGAAGTCGGCCGCGCCGTGGAAGATCGGGTCATCGCCCGTCTGTCCGGTGATCACCGGATACAGCGTGACCTGAACGACGTCGACGAGCCCCGCGGCCATCAATGCCCGGTTCATCGACAGGCTGCCGTGCGAACGCAACGGCACGTCGGACTCCTGCTTCAGCCGGGCGACGACGTCGACGGCGTCACCGCTCACGACGGTCGCATCGGGCCAGTCGACCGGAGCTCGAAGCGTCGTCGAGACGACCGTCAGCGGCTGGTTGCGCATCTCGGTGACCCACGGATCACTCAACGTCTCATCGGCGCTGGTGGCGAACATCTCCGTGAACAGGCGATACGTGTTGGCCCCGAGCACCATTCGCTGGTCCGCGGTGTACAGGTCGAGACGGCGCGCGAGCAGTTCTGGCCCTTGTTTGCCCCAGTAGCCACCCCAGTCTCCGCCGCTGACACCGCCGTAGCCGTCGAGACTGGAGAAGACGTCGAAGGTGTAGGTGGCGGTCATGATGCTCTCCTCGTGCGGGCGAACGGGTCTGAGGTGTTGACGCGGCGCCGCCCGAAAACTCATCGCGGGGCTTGACACCCCGGCACGTCAGTACACCGAATCGACCACGAATTCCGGTCGTTTGGTGACCTCGTCGAAGATCCGCCACACGTATTCGCCGATGATTCCCAGCATGATCATGACCATTCCCAGCAAGAAGCTGATCATGACGGCCAGCGTCGCGAAACCCGGCACGTCGCGCCCGCCGACGATCGTGTCGATCACGATGTACGAGCCGTAGCCGAACGACAACAGTGACACCAGGAATCCCATGACGGAAATTATTCTGATGGGTAGTACCGAGAAGCCCAGAATCGAATCGATGAAGAACGTCAACTTCTTGGTCACGGTCCAGCGCGACCTGCCATGCTCGCGTTTGGCTCGGTCGTAGTAAACGGTTGCCGGCTCGAATCCCAGCCAATACGCGAGAAGAGAGGTGTTGATGTTCTTGCTACTGTCCCGAATGTAGTGAATCAAGCTCGCGTCCAACAGAAATCGATCGAAACCTCGCTGCGGATAGTCCCTGCTGATGAAGACCTTGACCAGCCGATGGTAGATCCCGGCGAAGAGCGATGTCAGTGGCGGATCTTGGCGTCGCGTCCGAAGCGCAATCACGAACTTCGATCCGGCCAACCACTTGTCCGCCATGTCGACGATGAGCTCGGGCGGGTCCTGCAGGTCTGCTGCCAGCCACATCACGCAGTCGCCCGTGGCGTAGTTCAATCCGGCCTTGCAGGCGTGCACCTCGCCGAAGTTGCGAGCCAGTTTGACCACGCGCGTGTCGGGGCGCTGCTGTTTGATCTTCAGCAGTTCGATCAACGATTCGTCGCCCGAACCGTCGTCGACGAAGATCAGTTCCAAGGCGCAGTCCCGCTGTTGGAGTCGTGACTCGACCCCTAGCAGTTCGGCGAACAGCTCCGGCAAGGATTCCGCGTTGTAGTAGACCGGCACGATGACCGATATCGTCTTCACCGCCACCTCGCCTGCCGGTTCGGTCACCAGTAGTGCGCCTTGTTCAGCCGATAGTACGAAACTGTCTTCGACAGCCCCTCGTGCAACGACGTCGTCGGGTGCCAGCCGACCATCCGCTTGATCTTGCCGATGTCTGCGTAGAAGTCTCCCGGTTCTTGGGCCGCCCGTTCCGGGGAGAACGGGGTGAAGCACCAGCGCCCCGACTGAGCCACGTCGACCAATACCCTTGCGAGCGTGACGAAGTCCAACGGATCTCCCGTCGCGACGTTCAAGATTTGGCCGTACGCGTCGTCGCACAGCGCCGACATCAGGAGTCCGTCGATGCAGTCGTCGACGTAGAGGAAGTCCCGCTTGATCTCGCCCGAACCGAACACGCTGACTTCCTCGTCGTCGATCACCTGCCGGATGAACCAATTCGCAACGCCGTAGCGCGAATGCTTCATCTGACCCCGCTCGCCGTAGACGTTCGTCAGTCGCAACATCACCGACCGGATGTCGTGCACCTGGTGGTACATGTGCGTGATCTTCTCGGCGGTGAGGTTGGAGATCTCCTGCAGTGCCTTCGGCATCGTCGGTGCGGTCTCGTCCACCGGCAACGAGGCCGCTTCGCCGTACTCACCGCGCGTCCCCGTGTAGATCACCCGCACGTCCGGATTGAAGTGTCGGCAGGCCTCCATGACCGTGGCCGTTCCCCGGACGTTGATGTCGATGTCGGGGTACGGGTCGTTCAGGCTGGCGACGTGGTCGACGTGTCCGGCCAGGTGGAAGAGGTAGTCCTGGTTCTCGACGAGGTAGCCCATGATGTTGGCGTCCCGCACGTCCGAAAAGGTCAGCGCCACACGGCTTCGTATCGGGGCGATGTTGAAGAGGTTCGCTCCGTGCCCGGGCAGGATGGCGTCCATCAGCGTGACCTCGGCGCCCAGGTCCACGAGCCGGATGGCCAGATTGCTCCCGATGAAGCCCAACCCGCCGGTGATCAACACCTTCTTGTGCTCGAACAGTGAAGTTTCAAACATGTTGCACCCCAACTGAAGATGCTGCGAGGCAGTCGGTCAGTATCCGTGCAACCGAGTCGACGTGATCCACGGGCATCCCCGGGTACATCGGCAATGACAGGATCTCGTCGCAAAGTCGTTCGGTCACCACGAGGTCTCCGCGCCGATAACCAAGATCGGCGTAGCCGACCTGCAGGTGGACCGGTACCGCATAGTGGATCAGCGTGTGGACCCCGTGTCGGCCCAGTTTGTCCATCAACGCATCTCGTTCGGGTGTTCGTACGACGTACAGGTGATGTGCCGATTCCGCGCCGGACCTGATGACGGGGGTGACGACCTCGGGCTGATCGTCGAAGGCGGCGTCGTAACGCCGAGCCAACTGCCCCCGCGTGGCATTGCATTCGTCCAGGTGTGGCAGCTTGACCCGCAGAACCGCGGCTTGCAGTTCGTCGAGCCGGCTATTGACGCCTCGGCTCTCGCATCCGGACCGCCCGACTTGCCCATAGTTCCTCAGCCGCCGCAGTTTTCCGGCGTACGCCGAGTCGTTCGTGATGACCGCACCACCGTCCCCGATCCCGCCCAGATTCTTGGTCGGATAGAAACTGAAGGCAGCGAGATCACCGAACGTCCCCGCCAACTGACCGTGCAGTCGCGCGCCGTGTGCCTGTGCGCAGTCCTCGATGAGGAGCAGCCCGTTCTCCTGCGTGATCGTCGTCAGAGCCATCATGTCGGCGGGCTGCCCGTAGAGGTGCACCGGCACGACCGCCCGGGTGCGCGGCGTCAGTGCTGCGCGGACGGCATCCGGGTCCATCGTGTACGTCTGCGGTTCGACGTCCACCAACACGGGCGTGGCACCCGCGCGTTCGATGGCGCAGACGGTCGGGACGGCGGTGTGTGCGACGGTGATCACCTCGTCACCTGCACCGAGTCCCGCTGCGCGCAGCGCCAATTCGATGGCGTCGGTACCATTGGCCACCCCCACCGCGTGTGCGACGTCGTGATACGCCGCGAACTCGGCTTCGAAGGCGCTGACTTCGGCACCTTGGACGAACCTTCCGCTGTGCAGGACGCGCAGGGCCGCCGCGTCGATGTCTTCTTGCAGTGCGGAATTCGACCTGGACAGATCATTGAATGGATAGCCCATGCCGTCTAGCCCCCGCTCACTGCGTCCGCCTGAACCAGAGCCGGTCTCCGCGCGTAGGAGACGATGACGGCCGCACAGGTCACGAGCCAGGCCAGGGGCGCCAAGATCGCCGCCGTGGGGACCATCTTGATGGTGGAGCCGGTCAGCATCACCACGTCCTGAGATATGTACGGCAAGGGAATTCCGACGATGCTGAGCACGGCGGACACACTCACGCAGACACCCACGGCACGACGGCGGTCACCAAGTGACGCGAGGCGATCGAACATCCCCGAATTCGGCGGCCCGTCGGGATGGCGCGCCACGAACGCGGCCACGGGCAAGGCGAAGACCAGGTAGTAGCTGTAGCTCAGTGGGGGAAAGAGCGAAGCAGTAGCCAGCAGCACGATGCCTGCCATCACCGGATCGATGCGCCGCCCGAGAGCGACGAGCGAGACGACGACCACGGCAAGGATGAGATATCCGACCAGTAGCGCAGGGCGATTCAAGAAACCCATCACGTCGCCGTGAACGCCGAAAGCGCTGGCGGCCAATCGTCCTGCGAACATCATCCCGCCACCAAACGACGGGTTGTCCCAACTCCAGATCGGTCCCCAGGACGCGTAGCCAACGACGTTGTGGATGGACTGCGCGATGGTGTCCGGAAAGTCGCGCGGCCACCACAGATACGCCGCGATGCTGGTGAGGAGGACTCCGCCGACGGTCGATGCCCCCACACGCCATTGGCGGGCCGCGAACAGGGCGACGACCAGGATGGCGAACTGTGGTTTCACCAGCGCGCCCAGAATCACCATCACCGCGACGAGCCACCACCGTCTTCGACTGAGCGCCAACAGAAATCCGAGCCCGATCGGCGTCAGTAGCCCCACCGAGTTACCCCGGTCGACGACCAGCCACGCTGGACATGCGACCGCGCCACAGACCATGAACACCACGATCCGCTCCACACCCCGCGCGCCCCGAAGCGCCCACACTGCGGGCGTGAGCACGGAGATCGCCAAGACGATCAGCGCGATCGCCAGTCCGACCTGAGGTGAACCGAACCACTTGCCGAGAGTCCAGAACAGCAGTTGCGGCATCATCGCCGCCGCAGGGTACTCATTGCGCAGCGGTCGATATGGCGGGCCACCCAGCGGCAGCCACACCGGATCCCACGGATTGGCTCGCTGCGTCAGGTCGCCGATGATCGGATAGTCGCCGAAACAGTGTCGTCCGCCGATCCCCACGCCCCATGGTGCAAGGCAATCCTGCGGCGGGGCATAGACCGAACTCAGGACGTCGATCGAGAAGTACTGGGTCAAGACGTAGCCGAACATTCCCGAAAACGTCAATGCCAGCAAACCGCCGCCGAGTAGCAGTGTACGTTCGGATTGGCCCGCCACCACCCCTGCCTGCAGTCGAATCGCAACGATCGCCGTCCGCACCACTCGAGAGCCTGCGCCCGCGCGGGAAGCCGGCGGAGAGAGGTGCAGCTCTTGGCGGTGGACCACCGTGACAGCGTGGCACGTCATGGACCGCACGGAAGTCCTTTTCAGCTGTGCCACAGTTCAAGATCGAGCAGGCTGAGAGATTTCGGGGCTGACCTCGTCGCGTCGACCCGACCAAGGACGCCTCAGGTCGTCACACCCGCGTAGCAAGCACGATCACAGACGTCCCACACGGCATGTCGTGGTAGCTGAGCCACCGGCGTTCGGCCGCGGCCAGCGGGGCGAAGACGCGATCGAGGGTCCGCTTGTCGACGTCGGATCCGGCAGGCGCGTGTCGACGATCGCGAAGGCGGTCCACGGCGCTCAGGGCAGCTGCGACCGGCGCCAGAAACGAGTAGGCATGGGTCGCCCGCGCGACGTGGAAGCCCACACTCTCGACGAGCTCGACCAACGGGCGCCGACGGTAGCGTCGTCGACCGTGAACGGTCGCGTCGTGCGCGCGTCTCAGCGACTCGAACGCCGGCTCCACCAGGAGTAGCGCGCCACCGGGTCGCACGACGCGCGCAAGTTCGCGAAGCGCCCGCGCGTCGTCGGCGACGGTGTAGAGCACGGTGACCGCAAGAGCCACGTCAAAGGTGCTGTCCGCGAAGGGAAGTGCTTCCACGCTGGCGCGCACGGGTATCACCTGCGCCCGACGAGCTTGGACGTATGCGAGCGCGACCGTAGACGTGTCGACTCCGACCACCGAGCCGCGCGGCGTCAGGTGTGCCCCGTTTCCGCCTGGCCCGCAGCCGGCATCGAGAATGCGCGGGTCGTCAGTGAGCCACGGGCCGAGGAGGTCCCGCGCCACAGCGCGGGTGTTGCGGTACCACCAGTGGTCGTCCTCCACCGCGGCGATGCGCGCGTACTCGTCGACCTCCATCGGAACGACGGTACCCATCGATCGGGTTGCATCACGCGACGACCTCAGCCGAGACGGCGCAGCGTCGACTCCGCGAATCGTTTTGTGATGGGTCGCGGCATCGGGGTGAAGGTGATCGGGCAGGGCCGGGTCGTCCGGCCCGACCGTCGACGTACCGCCCAGTACACCACCAGGGCCGCCGCGCGATCAGCGACGCCCTCCCAGGTGCTCGTGCAAGAAGCGATCGACGGCGTTCCACATGTCGATCGTGTTGTTGGGGTTGACGAAGCCGTGGCCCTCGTCCTCCTTGACCATGTATTCGACCTCGACACCGCGGGCACGCAACCCCTCGACGAGGTTGTCGGACTCGGCCTGCACCACGCGAACGTCGTTGGCGCCCTGGATGACCAGTAGCGGCGTGCGGATCTGGTCGACCTTGGTGATCGGCGACCGGGCCAGCATGTCCGCCAGTTGCTCCGGATCGTCGGGGTTGCCGACGAAGAGGTGCCAGTTGTTGGCCAGGTGTGGGCGGGCGATCTCGGGCAGCGTGCGCATGAAGTTGCTCAGGTCCGAGATGCCGACGTAGTCGATCGCGGCCGCGAAGACGTCGGGCGTGAAGGTGACGCCGACCAACGTCGCGTAACCCCCGTAGGAGCCGCCGAGGATGGCGACCTTGTCGCGGTCGGCATAGCCGTGCGCGATCGCCCACTCGACGCCGTCGATGAGGTCGTCGTGCATCTTGCCCGCGAACTCGCCGATCGCCGCCTTCTGAAATGCCTTGCCGTATCCCGCCGAGCCGCGGAAGTTGACCTGGAGCACCGCGTATCCGCGGTTGGCCAGCAACTGCACACCGGGAGCCCACATCCACCCGTCGCGCGCCCACGGGCCACCGTGCACCATGAGGACGAGCGGAAGCGGCCCTTGGCCTTCCGAACCTACGGGCAAGGTCAGATACGAGTGCAGGTCCAGCCCATCGCGCGAGGGAATCGTGACCGGGAGGATCGGCGCCAGTTGCTCCGGATCCAGATGAGGCCATGGGCGAAACAGCAACCTGCCCTCCCCGCTGTCGTGGTCGTAGAAGTAGGTGGCCCCAGGGTCGCGGTCATGAGTGAAGCTGACCACCCACGTGCGGCCCTTGGCGTCGGACGACAGTGCGCCGATGTCACCGTCGGACAACGTCGTCAAGCCCGCCAGGACGTCGGCGAAGTGCGGATCCAGCGCGTGAATGACCTGTCGCTCACCGAGATACCGGACACCCAGTAGCTCGCCGGTGCCGCGGCTCTGGATCAACGGCTCCGGCAGTCCCGCCCACACCTGGGCGCGCGTGTCGACGTCGAACACCGGGTGACTGTCGACCGCGTATTGCTTGCCGTCGGCGACGGCGAGACGTACCAGTCGGGTGCGGTCGGTGCCCTCGTTGGACCCCATCCAGATCCCGGAGCCGTCGGGCGTGACGACCATGGGATACATCCCCATGGTGTAGTCCTTGCCGTCGTAGTGGGCGATCGAGCGCAGCGCACCGGTGTGCCTGTCCCACATCAGGACTTCGAGATCGCCGTCACGGTCCAGCTTCGTCGCGAACAGATCGCCGCGACGGCTTGCGAGCCAGCCGATCACGTCACCGGGATTCTCGGCGAGCAAGGTCAGTTCGCCCGACGCGATGTCGAGTTCGTAGGCGTCCATGTGCGTCGGGCTCCGCTTGTTCGAGCCGACGAAGGCCTTCCCCGGCCTGTCGGGAAGCAATTCGTAATACGACATGGCGCCCGGGAACGGCGTGAGGTCGACGGCCGGCGCCGCGGGGTCCTCGAGGTCGACGCGCACGACGTGCCAGTTCTCGTCACCGCCGGTGTCCTGCAGGTACAGCAGCCAACGCGAGTCGTCGGTCCAGGAGAAGTGGAGGATGCTGCGGGTCTCGTCGGCAGTCACGCGCCGCGGCTCGTCGGCGCCATCCACACCCTGGATCCAGATGTTCATGCGGTCGCGCCACGGCGCGAGGTACGCCAGACGGGTGCCGTCGGGTGAGATCGCGGCTGCCGCCCTCACGGGCGACGTGAACAAGTCCTCGACGGATATCGGCTCAGGTCTGATCATGCGTCCATCGCACACTCGGACGTAACGGCATAGTCAAGCCGCGCTGATCAACCATGATGGAACCGTGGCATGGAGCACCCGAGAACTCGCCGATCTGGCAGGCACCAGCCTGCGCGCGGTGCGCCACTACCACCAGATCGGCCTGCTGCCCGAACCCGAACGACGCAGCAACGGCTACAAGCAGTACGGCGTCGCGCACCTCGTTCGACTGGTGCGCATCAAGCGGCTCACCGAGCTCGGATTCTCACTCGCTCAGATCGCCGCCCTCGGGGAATCCGACGATCACCCGGAGCAGGCGCTGCGTGAACTCGACGCCGAACTCGCGTCGACCATCGAACGCCTGCAGCGCGCACGTGACGAACTGGGCGTGTTGCTGGAGCACTCGGCACCGACCGATCTGGCATCAGACTTCGTTCCGCCGGACGTCGCGGCCAAGATGACCGCTGCCGATCGCAAGCTGGTCGTCGTGTTGAGCCGCGTGCTCGGGCCACGCGGTCAGCAGGTCTACGCGGACATGATGCGCGAGACGCCGGAGCACCCCGCCGCCACGCAATTGGACGACCTGGCCGCCGACGCAGACGAGGCGACACGGGCCGATCTCGCCGAGCGCCTCGCGCCCTACATCCGGTCGGTGCGGGAGGCACACCCCGGCCTCGACGACTCTCGCGATGACGCTCCGCGAGGAAAGCGGTTCGCCGACAAGGCAATAGACGACGCGATGGCCGATCTGTACAACCCGGCTCAGCTTGACGTGCTGCGCAGGGCCGGCGAGATCCTGCGTGGTTCAGCGACCCAGGGTGGATGACGAACTTCGAGGCGCCGATCCGGCACCCCAGAGCCGTAGGTCCTTTCCTGGTGGCGCCTTCGCCCGTTGCGGAGTCGCATTGCTAGACGACTCCCCTGAGCATCAGATTCCAGTACATGAACGGGAGTCCGTATTTCTTGAGGTACCAGTAGGCCCGGTGCGGGATCGTCGGATCGAGAAGCGGGAATGAGGGTTCCAGCTTCAGGTCGTAGTCGAACTCCGCCAGCAGCATCGCGTGCGACGACGTGACGATCGGGCACGACGAGTAGCCGTCGTAGGACGCGGGTAGCGGCTGGTGCTTGAAGAACGCGTCGACGTTCGCGACGACGACGGGGGCCTGCTTGCGGATCGCGGCGCCGGTCTTGGAGTTCGGCGAGGACCCGGCGTCACCAAGACTGAACACGTTCGGGTAGCGCAGGTGTTGCATCGTGTGCTTGTCGATGTCGACGTAGCCGTTCGCGTCACCGGTGGACAGCGGGCTGGACTTGACCCAGTCCGGCGCCGACTGCCGTGGCACGGCATGCAGGACGTCGTAGGCCAGCATGGCGTCGGTCCCGCCCGCGGCGACGCTGGAGATCCCGACCTTGTGCGATGCCGCGTCCACGGCAGTCAGTTCCGAGTTGGTGTGCAAGGTGATTCCATAGTCGGCGATGACCTTGTCGAGGCTGTCGGCGATCGCCGGGATTCCGAAGGGCCGCGCGCCGGGCATGACGAGATGCACGTCGATGTCGTCGAGCACACCGCGGGATCGCCAGTAGTCAGCAGCCAGGTAGGCGATCTTCTGCGGCGCGCCCGCGCATTTGATCGCCCCCGAGGGAACGGTGAACACGGCGGTGCCGGAGCGGAGGTCGCGGATGAAGTCCCACGTGCGGGGCGCGAGGTCGAACCGATAGTTCGACGACACGCCGTCCTTGCCGAGCGCCCCTTCGAGCCCCTCGGTGCTGTCCCAGTCCAGCTGGATGCCTGGACAGACCACGAGCACGTCGTACGCGTAGGTCGATCCGTCGATGCAGGTGACGGTGTTCTCTTCGGGGTCGAAGGCATTGGCGGCGTTACGGATCCAGGTCGCCCCCTTGGGCATCACGGATGCCTCGGCGCGGGCGGTGCTTGCGGCCTTCGCCTGCCCACCTCCGACCAGAGTCCACAGCGGCTGGTAGTAGTGCATGCCCGACGGCTCGATCACGGCGACGTCGGCGAAGCCCTTGCGCAGCAGGCGCGCCGCGACGGTGATGCCCGCGGTTCCGCCGCCGACGATGAGGATCTGATGTTTCGCGTCGATGGTCATTGGCGTGACCTCTCTTTGTCCCTTGTCGGATGGGTGTTTCTGGTTGTCAGGCGTTCTGGTGGGCGTCATCCCACGCGCCGAAGCCACCGAGGATGTCGCTGACGTCGGTGAAGCCGTTGTGCCGCAGCAGGCTTGCCGCGACCGACGACCGGTAGCCGCCTGCGCAGTACACGACCGTCGGCTTGGTCGGGTCGAGTTCGCCGAGGCGGCCAGGCAGTTGACCCACCGGGATCGTGATGGCGTTCGGGATGGTCCCGGCCTCGACCTCGCCGGGGTTGCGGACGTCGACGACCTGAAGGTCGGTGACGTGGGCGGCACGTTCGTCGAAGGCGTCGGCCGTCAGCCGCGACGCGACCTGCACGTCACCCCGGTGGGCAAGCATCGCCGCGTACGGCGCGGAGAGGTAGCCGACCACCCGGTCGAAACCAATGCGGGCCAACCGGTTCTTACCCTCGAGCACCTGGCCCGGGTCGGCGAACAGCACGATGTCGACATCGGACGGGAGCACCGAACCGGCGAACTCGGCGTAACGGCCGTCCAATCCGATGTTGATCGCATCGTGCACGTGACCGAGGGCGAATTCCTCGGGTGTGCGCCCGTCGACCAGGACGGCACCGGCGTCGATCGCCGCCCGCACCTGTTCGTAGGTCATCCCTGCGGGCATCTTGGTCTGGTCGAGCAGTTCGCGGTCCTTGCGGTTGAGGATCGCGTCGTAGACGAAGTAGCCGGGTGCGGGTGGCTGGCCTTCGGTGACGAGGCTCATGAAGGTCGCCTTGTCGGGAGCCCGTAGCGCGTAGTTGGTCGCCTTCTGATCTCCGATGGTCGACCAGAGGTCGGTGGAGAGGTTCTTGCCGCACGCCGAGCCCGCGCCGTGGGCGGGAAACACCCGGGTGGCGTCGGGCAACGTCATCAGCTTGTCGTGCAGAGAGTCGTACAGCTTGTCGGCGAGTTCCTCACGGGTGAAGCCGATCGAGGCCAGCAGGTCGGGTCGGCCCACGTCGCCGATGAACAGGGTGTCGCCGGTCAACACGCCGTAGGGCACCTCGTCGCCGGCGTGTTCGTAGACCACGATGCTGAGGGACTCGGGGGTATGTCCGGGGGTGTGGCGGAATTCCAGGGTCACCGCCCCGAGCGAGTACCGCTGCCCGTCGGCGACGCCCATCGACGCGAACTCGGTCTCGGCGATCGAGGAGTAGACGATCGTTGCGCCGGTCGCCTTGGCCAGCTCGAGGTGGCCCGACAAGAAGTCGGCGTGAAAGTGGGTCTCGATGACCAGTTCGATGCGCAATCCCAGCTTCTTGGCATCGGTCACGTACTCGGCGACGTCACGTTGCGGATCGACAACGACTGCGCGGCCCGTGGTTTCGTCACCGATCAGATACGACGCGTGCGAAAGGCAATCGAGGTAGTACTGCTGGAAGATCATCGTGGCCTTCTCTCTCGAGGTTCTCGGTAAGCCCATCGTGGCTATACCCCTACCCGTATGTCAAGTACCCCTAGGGGTATCTTATTCCGATCTTGACAATACCCCTGTGGGTATGTCTACGATCGAGTTCGAACATACCCCTGGCGGTATACGCGGCCTAGAGCCTTTCGTCACTGCCGACCTATCGGAAGGAACGCCATGACGATGACGACGCCCGCCATCATCGAGTCGCACGATCTGCGCGAGCGCCTGAATTCGGCGGCGCCGCCGCGAATCATCGACGTGCGCACTCCGGGCGAGTTCGAGACCGCCCACATCGCGGGTGCCTACAACGTCCCGCTGGACCTGTTGCGCGAACACCGTGGCGAGATCGTCCGCCACCTCGACGAGGACGTCGTGCTGGTGTGCCGCTCCGGCCAGCGCGCCACGCAGGCCGAGGAGACCCTGCGCACGGTGGGCCTGACCAACATCCACATCCTCGACGGCGGCATCACCGCCTGGCAGGCAGCGGGTTTCGCCGTCAACCGCGGCTCCCAGCGCTGGGATCTGGAACGTCAGGTGCGACTGGTCGCCGGTTCGATCGTCCTGACCAGCGTCCTGGGCAGCATCGTCGCACCCAAGGTCAAGTGGGTCGCCGCCGCGATCGGCGCTGGACTGACGTTCGCGTCGCTGACCAACACGTGCGCCATGGGCATGGCTCTCTCGAAACTGCCGTACAACCGCGGCGCCACCTGTGATGCCCAAAGCGTGGTCGCCCAGCTCGTCGGTTCCCCCGCGCACCCGATGGCGAGTTAGCCGCCGTGATCGCCCTGACCGTCGGTCTGGCCGTCTTCGTCGGCATCGCCCTGGGCCTACTCGGTGGCGGCGGATCCATTCTCACCGTCCCACTGCTCGCCTACGTCGCGGGCATGGAGGCACGGCACGCCATTGCGACGTCACTCCTCGTCGTGGGTGCGACCAGTGCGGTCGCCGCCATCACCCACGCCAGGGCCGGTCGGGTGCACTGGCGGATCGCGGTGGTCTTCGGCCTGGCGGCCATGGCGGGCGCCTACGCCGGCGGCCGGCTCGCCCGATTCATTCCCGGCACCGTGCTGCTGGTTGCCTTCGCGGTCATCATGGTCCTCGCCGGCGTCGCGATGTTGCGCGGCCGCAAGGACATCCCGGCCACCGACGTCGACAAGCCCCTTCCGGTGGTCCGCCTCACTCTGTTGGGGATCGTCGTCGGGGTGATCAGCGGACTCGTCGGCGCGGGCGGCGGCTTCCTGTTGGTGCCCGCACTGGCGCTGCTGGCCGGCCTGCCCATGCCGATCGCGGTCGGCACGTCGCTGGTGGTCATCTCGATGCAGTCCTTCGCCGGTCTGGCCGGACACCTCGCCAGCGAGCACATCGACTGGCGCCTCGCGACCTTGGTGACTGTCGCCGCCGTCATCGGTGCTCTCATCGGCGGACGCCTCGTCAGCCTCGTCAACCCGACCACACTGCGGCAGGCATTCGGCTGGTTCGTCCTCGTGATGTCCGCGGTGATCCTGGCCGAGGAGGTCAGCCCGGCAACGGGCGCCACCGCGGCAGGGCTGACGTTGGCTGCGGCCGGGATGTCGTTGGCCTGTACCCGATACCACCTCTGCCCACTGCGGCGGATACTTCGCCTCCAGCGTGCCGACGCGACTGCGCACTGAGGGCCAGATCGCCCGCGGGCATATACCCCGGCGGGTACGGTGTTGAGGCAGGTACCAAGCGAAGGAGTCAGTCAATGGGGGGCGACGAAGACGCGATCGTAGCGGTGTTGAACCGGTTGCGACGCGCTCAAGGACAGTTGGCCGGTGTGATCTCGATGATCGAGCAGGGCCGTGACTGCAAGGACGTGGTCACTCAGCTCGCCGCGGTGTCCCGTGCGCTGGATCGCGCGGGCTTCAAGATCGTCGCTACCGGCCTCCGAGAATGCATCGCCGGAAGCAACGCCGACGGCTCGAATCCCATGACCGAAGCCGAACTGGAAAAGCTCTTCATGGCCCTGGCGTGACACGGGGCAGGCCGGCAATCACCGTGGCCGCGAGTGCAGGAAAGCGCGGGACGGCAGTACAGACGGGTCTTACTGAATCATTGACCACCTCGAGGCTCGGAGACGCTTCGGGTTCCGCGCTTGCTCGGCGGGACACCGGTCCAGCGAATGTGCGCACGAGTGAATGCGGCGGCCTCCGAGTATCCGAGTCGCCGAGCGGTCTCCTCGACGGTGAGACCGGAATCGAGCATCTCCGTTGCCAGCGTTGAGCGAACCTCATCGAGGAGTGCTCGAAAGCTGGTGCCCCCCGCCAAGAGCTTGCGGTGCAGGGTGCGTTCTGTGATGCACAGCTCCGCGGCGATCTCTGCCATCGACGGAATTGTGGCGGAGTCCTGGATGATTCGAGTTCTGACCGACGCAGACAGGCCCTGTCTCGCCAGCCGCCGATTCAGCAGGTCTTCGCACTGACGAATGCACATCGCCGCGGTCTGCGCGTCGGCCACCGGCATCGGGCGCTCGATCAACGCCGCGGACAGTATCACCGCATTGCGAGTCGCTGATTCAACCACCAGCTCCAGATCGTCGGCGGCGAGAACCTCGACCGGACGCGCCGAATCGTTGAGCTGGACTCGCACGGTAATCGGGCCGTCGACTGGCCTCAGCAGTGTCGGCAGAAGCCGCATGAGCATCGCGAGATCGCGCTCGAGCATGAAATGGCGGACGTCGGTCGGCGCGGCGGTGGTGTCGAACTCGAGGACCGCCTCGGTTCCGGTCACCTGCGGCCCAGCGATCGTGAAATAACTCGGCGTCAGACCGGCGTACCTGCTCGCGACTCGGAGGGCATCGCCGAACGTCGGACTGGCCATCATCGCGTATCCGAGGATGCCCGTGTCGGCCAGCGTGTACAGCGAACCGGCTTCCTTGCCGAGACCCGGCCGGTCACCGAGGCGGCTGATGACATTGCGGACGATCGTCAACTCCTGCTCGGCACGTACCGCGGTCGCAGGGTCGTCGAGGTCTGCCACCGACAAGCCCGAACCGGACAGACAGTGCGCCGCGTTCATCCCGTGGCGGACGGCGGTCGCGACGATGTGCCGGCTGGCGGCGACCGAGCGCACGACATCGAAGGGCACCAGTCGACCAGCCATGTGTCCGAAAGTATCAAAGACGTGTCTGATTTTGTCATTTCTGGCTGCGCACGCCGGTTCTAGCATCAGATATGGCCAACGACCTCATGCGCCCCGCACCGCGGGCCGTTCTGTCTGCCGTCCGCGGCGCCGTCACGGATCTGGTCGCCCCGACCATGGCCGGCGTCTGGCAGGACCTTCGCCGGCCACGCGCCCGTGCCGCGTCGACCGTGGTACCGCGGACGTCATTCGATCCGAGGCTGCCGAAGAACATCGCCGATCCCTACCGAGAGCTCGCCCGGCTTCGCGAGCATCCCGTCGTCGTCAACGAGGAACTCGGCGTGTGGATGATGAGCCGCCATGACGACGTTCACGCGGCGGCACGCGATGACGACACGTTCACATCGCGCGAGGGAATCGTGCTGCGCTCGGTCGCGATGAAGATGGTCATCTTCGTCGATCCGCCCGATCACACCCGGCTGCGCAAGATCACGAGCCCGCTTTTCGCCAAGCGGGCGGTGCGAGAACTCGAGTCGGACATAGCGAACCTCGCCACCGGTGGAATGGCTCCTCTGCACACCGGTGAGGTCGTCGACATGGTGCCCAGTCTCACCATTCCACTGCCGATCAGCGTCATCGCCACCATGCTCGGCATCCCGCAGGAGCAGTGGCCCGGTTTTCGAATCGTCTCCGAGCACTTCGCGGGCATCCTCGGCCCCAGCTCGGCGGCCGAGATGATCGGTCTCATCGGGTCGGCCGTACCCGCCTATGTCCGCTTCCGAAGCTTCATCGACGCCGAGATGCGAAGCCGGGCAGTCGAACCGGCGCAGGATCTGATCACCCGTTTCCAGCAGGCTGAGGCCGCAGGCCAGCTCTCCGACAGCGAGGCCTTCATCTACGCGCTGCTGCTGCTGGTCGCCGGCAACGAAACCACCACGAACCTGCTCGGCATCCTTCTCATGAAACTCGCCCAGGACCCCGTACTCTTCGCCGAACTCCAGGCCGACCGCGGTTTGGTGCCGGGCGCCGTCGAGGAAGCCGCCCGATGGGGTTCGCCGATACAGTGGGTGACCCGCACGCTGACCGTCGATCACGAAGTCGGCGGCGCGGTGATACCGCAGGGCGGAAGAGTGGTTCTGTTCTATTCGGGCGCTAACCGTGACCCTGCCAAGTTCGACGATCCGAGCCGCTTCGACGTCCGGCGTGACACCAGCGGTCACGTCGCCTTCGGCCACGGACTCCACTTCTGCCTCGGAGCCCATCTGGCCCGATTGGAGGTGATCACCGCCATCAATTGCTTGCTCGACGAGTTCGACGGCTTGGAACTCGCCGGACCCGTCCGCTGGTCCACCACCCCGTCGCTGCGGGGTCCGGTGTCGCTGCCGGTTCGGGTCCGCCGGGCATCGTGAAAACGGGGTGACGCGAGCAGGAGCGTGTCCTCTTCGACTGGGTCGCTGCGTGCTCACCGTCGCCGTATCCACCGTCTCGCATTCGGGGGCCGGGCCGAGAAATGCCGGTCCCCCATCTGGGAATTCTCGGTGCCCCCAGTCGGACTCGAACCGACACTTGGCGGATTTTAAGTCCGCTGCCTCTGCCAATTGGGCTATGGGGGCGTCCCGCCCCTAGGGACGCTACCCAACCGCCGCGCCATCGGCCGACCCGCTCCCCTCACCAGAGCCGAAACCCTTGTCGCGCAGCAGGATCTATTCTGCAGCGGCACCCCTCGAGGGCTTCGCGTCCGATCCCGAGTCCTTGTCCGCCCCAGTGTCCTTCTTCACGCCGGCATCCTTGGCGTCGGCGCTGCCCTTGTCGACCCCGGAGGTCTTCACGGGCTGGCTCACGTCAACCTTGTCCTGCGATTGGGTGGCAGGCTTCTTGGGCGATCCCGTGGGCGCCGGGTCGGTCGACGGATCGGTGGCCGGGGTGGCGTCGACCGTTGGCGTCTTGGGCGTGTCCGTCTTCGGGGTGGCGTCGACCGAGGGCTTCGGCTCCGGCGTCGATGGATCCGTCGAATCCTGCACGGTGTCAACGGCACTCGAGGAGACGACCGGCGCCGGATCGTCCTTCGTCGGTGCCACGGGATCGACGGTGTCGACGGTGGCAGTCTTTGCGGCCCGCGAGAGGGTGACGGTGGTCGTGTCGACCGAGGGGGTGGCGAACGCGGTGATCGCTGACGCGGTCGTCACGTTCGCGAACGGCGGCGCGGGCGGCGTGGTCGCCAGCGCGGTGGCGATGCCGAGTTGGGCGGATTCGATGCCGCTGACGATGGCTCCCGCGCCTGCACCGAGGGCGACGATGAAGTTCTGCGTGCCCTGCAACGCGGCATTGATGATGTTGCCGAGGTTGAGCGTGAGTACCGCGGCGACCAGGTTCTGCGTGCCCTCGATCAGCGAGGTCGCCACCCCGTTGCCCGCGGTGAGGAAGCCGTTGGCGATGTCGATCAATGCCTGTGGCGTCGCCGCTTGCAGCGCGGCCTGCACCAGGTCGGCGCGCTGGGCTCGCCACACCACCGAGTCGAGCAAGGGTTGACCGACGGCGACCACCGAGTCGCGGATCGCAGACGTGATGGTGTTGAACGCACCCACGAAGTCGAGCGCCAGGGCCTGCTGGACGGCCTCGACCGTCACCCCGGGAATCGCCAGCAGCGACTGTGCCAGTCCGACACCGGATTTGGCGAACCCACCGAAGAAGACGGCGATGTTCTGCACCTCGTTGACGATGTACTGACGGATGATCGGCAGAGTCAGGAGGTAGGGGATGTCCAGCGCCGTCAGCTGGAAGTCCCGCGAGACCGCCGCGACCGCACTCGAGACGGCGGGCGCCGGCACGGACGTCGGGACGACCGGCGTGAGCGGCGCGAGAGCGATTGCGCCTGCGCCGACGAATGCGACACCCCTGGTGAACCACGGTCCTCGGGAAGCTTCCATGCACGTCATGGACGCACGCTAACCCTCAGCATCTCCACAGCGTCGCGGTTTGGGCATTTATATTGACGAGTCCGTTAGCGACGGTGCCGCCCTCGCCCGCGGTGACCCCGAACACAGCGTCGCAAAGGTCCCGTAAAGAGCGGTCAGTGGGCTGTCAAGAAACCGTAAGGGCCGACATATCGCCTGGTGAGCGGGCCTAGCGTCGGCGACATGTCCATTGTGGTGTTCGTTCTGCTGACCATCGCGGTCTTCGCGCTGCTCGGCTTCGTCCAGAGGATGTTCGAGCGGTGAGCTACGCCAATCTCGTCGGCCTCGTCCTCGCCGTCCTGCTCGCGGTCTTCATGGCCGCCGCACTCCTGTTCCCCGAGAGGTTCTAGTGTCCGCCACCACCGCGGGGATCGTCTTCCTCGCGTCGCTCATCCTTGCCCTCGCCGCGGTGCACGTCCCGCTGGGCGACTACATGTTCCGGGTGTACAACTCCGACAAGCACTCCCGCGTCGAGCGCGTGATCTACCGCGCCATCGGCGCCGACCCCACGTCACAGCAGGGCTGGGGCGCCTACGCGCGCAGCGTGCTGGCGTTCTCGGCGGTGAGCGTCCTGGCGCTGTTCGTCTTCCAGCTGGTGCAGGGCAAGCTGCCGCTGCACCTGCACGACCCCGCCACCGAGATGACCCCGGCGCTGGCCTGGAACACCGCCGTCAGCTTCGTCACCAACACCAACTGGCAGGCCTACTCCGGCGAGAGCACCCAGGGCCACCTCGTCCAGATGGCCGGGCTGTCGGTGCAGAACTTCGTCTCCGCCGCCGTCGGCATGGCCGTGGCGGTCGCCCTGGTCCGCGGGTTCGCCCGCACCCGAACCACCGAGCTCGGCAACTTCTGGGTCGACCTGGTGCGCGGCACCATCCGCATCCTGCTGCCCTTCTCGGTGATCGCCGCACTGATCCTGATCGCGGGCGGCGCCATCCAGAACTTCCACCTCCACGACCAGGTCGTCACGACCATTGCCGGTGCGCAGCAGACCATTCCGGGCGGCCCGGTCGCCAGCCAGGAGGCCATCAAGGAGCTCGGCACCAACGGCGGTGGCTTCTTCAACGCCAACTCCTCGCATCCCTTCGAGAACCCGACGGCGTGGACCAACTGGGTCGAAATCTTCCTACTGCTGGTCATCTCGTTCTCGTTGCCCCGCACGTTCGGCCGCATGGTGAACAGCCGCAAGCAGGGCTACGCGATCGTCGCCGTCATGGCCATCATCGCGACCCTGAGCGCATCGCTGATGCTGTTCTTCCAGGTGCAGGCGCACGGCACCGTGCCGACCGCGATCGGCTCGGCGATGGAAGGGGTTGAACAGCGCTTCGGCGTCCCGGACTCGTCGGTCTTCGCCACTGCGACCACGCTGACGTCCACCGGTGCCGTCGATTCGTTCCACGACTCGTACACCAGCCTCGGCGGCCTGATGACGATGTTCAACATGCAGCTCGGCGAGATCGCCCCCGGCGGAACGGGTTCCGGCCTCTACGGCATGCTGATCCTCGCCGTCATCACGGTCTTCGTCGCCGGTCTGATGGTCGGCCGCACCCCGGAGTACCTCGGCAAGAAGATCACGCCCCGCGAGATCAAGCTCGCCGCCGCGTACTTCCTCGTCACCCCACTGATCGTGCTGACCGGGACGGCCGTCGCGATGGCCATGCCCGGCCAACGCGCCGGAATGCTCAACACCGGGCCGCACGGACTGTCGGAGGTGCTGTATGCCTTCACCTCCGCGGCCAACAACAACGGCTCGGCGTTCGCGGGCATCTCCGTCAACACCGAGTGGTACAACACCGCGCTCGGGCTGGCAATGGCAT
>JAESGJ010000182.1_pt1 | contig 79456 bp, 73 predicted proteins | sample 9266241 | NCBI WGS metagenome assembly JAESGJ01 (sample SAMN14514841, study PRJNA621669) | algae metagenome | isolation source: Brasilonema octagenarum HA4186-MV1 and co-occurring heterotrophs from wet... | place: USA: Manoa Valley, Hawaii | collected 2009-07-20
ATGAGGGCCGCCGAGAACTGGAGTACATCCTGGAGAACGGCGCCAAGGTCGCATTGATCAAACCGGCCCCGGTCAAGGGCTACAAGGGCTGGCGCTCCCCCGCTCTGCCCGAATTCGACCCGTTCTGGGCCGACGTCGAGGCCGCAGGCCTGCCGATCGTCCTGCACGCCAGCCAGCCCCCGCTGCAGGAGTACATCGAGAAGTGGGAGCCCGCCGACACCAGCAGTGCCTTCGAGATGTCGGCGTTCAAGTGGACCGCGCTCGGGCACCGCGAGATCGCCGACATGTTGACCAGCCTGATCTGCCACGGCACCCTGACTCGCTTCCCCAAGCTGCGGATCGCCAGCGTGGAGAACGGAAGCGCCTGGATCAAGCCGCTTTTCGACGATCTGCAGTCCACGTACAACAAGATGCCGCAGAACTTCCCCGAGCACCCCCACGACGTCTTCCGTCGCAACTGCTGGGTGAGCCCGTTCTGGGAGGGCTCGGTAGCCGACGTCGTCGAAACCGTCGGCTGGGACAAGGTCATGTTCGGGTCGGACTGGCCGCACCCCGAGGGACTGGCCACTCCGCAGGGCTACTGGAAGTACGCCGAGGGCATGGACGTGCGTCGCACCTATGACTTCATGGGTGACAACGCCCGCCGTTTCATGGGTCTGCCGTTGGCCAACCCCGACCCATCGGCGGTCAAGCCGCCGGAGTTGGCCCACGCCAGCGCCTGACGCCTCCTCCGCAAGCTGTTCGAACCAGGCTATTCCGGCGCTTTTACGTCTGCTGGCATGCTCGCGGTTGCCTGCCGAATGAGGTCGAACGCATCGATCATGGCGTCGGTGACCTCGTGTGGATCGCCGAAGGTTGAGTCGTCGGCGAGCACCGAGATATTGAGCTGGTCAACGTAACTCCATACAGTGATGTTGACCCCGACGCCGAAGGTCAGCGGTCCAACCGACAGAATCTCCGTCACTGGTGCGCCGGCGATCCGGCCGGGATCCCGCGGTCCCGGTACGTTCGACACGGGGACGTTGACCAGCTTGTTGGGCGCATCACCGGTGGCGATGCGCCGAAACATCCACTCCGTCAGCGTCGGTGGCGCGTAGCCGGACCACCGGCTGACGATTTCCGGGCCGAGCAGCGCGGCGTTCTCCTTGCCGATCGTCGCGCCGACACGGGCCAGCCGCACCCACTCGAGCGGATCGCTGACTTGAACGGGCAGCGACACCACGACCGTCCCCAATTCGTTCCCGGAGATCCGTTCGGGGGACGTGTCGATGCTCATCGGCACTCCGCACAGCAGGGGCTCGCTGGCGTGTCCGTCGTACGTCAACAGCAGCGAACGGAGCGCCCCGGTGCTGATGGCGAGCACCATGTCGTTGATGGTGACCCCCAGCTGCTTGCCGATGCCCTTGACGTCGGCCAATCCGAGCGTGGCACTGGCGAACGTGCGCCCGGGGGTGACCAGGTGGTTGAGGAACGTCTTCGGCGGGTGGAAGTTGCGTGCCAATCCGGGTACGGACCGAGACTTGCGGCGAACGCGGCGAACACCTGCCGCGGTGTCCCACACCAAGCGGGGCAGCTCCTCGAGGTGGTCGAGGTGATCGCGCAGGGCAGACCGGACGAGTTGCCCGGCAGTCGGCGTGGGATCCGCACGATAGTCGTCGCGTTCCGCCTGCGGAGCGGTCGGCAGATCCATCCCCCGCGCCATCAGATTGGCCGAGGCGACGCCGTCGGCGAGGGCGTGGTGGACCTTTCCGATGATCGCAAACCTGTTGTCCGCCATGCCCTCCACGAAATGGAACTCCCACAGCGGCCGTCTTCGGTCGAGAGGGGTACCCGCAACCTCTCCGATCGCGACGTCCAATTCACGACGGCCGCCGGGTGTGCCGATCTGCAAGCGACGCACGTGGTAGTCGAGATCGACGTCGCAGTTCTCCAACCACATCTCGCGATGAATGCGGCCGGGTATGTTCACCAGGCGATACCTCAGTGGCTCGAGCAGATGGAGCCGCCGTGCGAGCGTCTGACGAAACCGGTCGAAGGAGAAGCTCCGGCACTCCGATGCGTCAACGACGGCGATCTTCAGCGTGTGCTGATGCAGGTTGGGAGTTTCGTTGTACAGCAGGATGGCGTCCCAGCCGCCCAATCGCTTCACGATTCCTCCAGACCCTGCCGTCACCCGAGGTATGCGAATACCCGAACTGTGGCGTGGGTAACATCTAAACATCTAACGACATCGACGGCAGGAGGACCTGGTGACTCCGTCTGACAGCGATCCGTCGGTCATCGCCATGTGGGATCCAGCGCTGACCGAACGGTTGATGGGCGTGATCCGCCCGGTGATCAAGGGCTGGCACCGCGCCGAAGTGCGTGGGCTGGAACACTTCCCGGCAGGGGGTGCCCTGGTGGTGGCCAATCACTCGGGTGGTCTCTTCGCGATGGACGTGCCAGTCTTCGCCACCGACTTCTACGGCACGTTCGGTTACGGCCGGGCCGTCTACACCCTGACCCACGACATCATGTTCGCCGGGCCCACCGGTGACTTCTTCAAGCGCGCCGGCTTCATTCCAGCCAGTCACGACAACGCCGACGAAGCGTTGCGGTCCGGCGGCGTCGTCGTCGTCTTCCCTGGTGGCGACTATGACGTCTACCGACCGACGACCTCCGCGAACGCGATCGACTTCGATGGCAGAACCGGCTATGTCCGAGCCGCGCTCAACGCGGGAGTGCCGATCGTTCCCTCGGTGTCGATCGGAGGTCAGGAGAACCAGCTGTTCCTGACCAGGGGCGAGTGGCTCGCGAAGGCAGTCCGGCTCGACAAGCTCCTGCGCGTGAAGATCCTGCCGATTTCCTTCGGCTTCCCCTTCGGCCTTAGCGCGGTACTCCCGGTGAACGTCCCGTTGCCCACCAAGATCGTCACCCAGGTGCTGCCGCCGATCGACGTCGTCGCGCAGTTCGGTGAAGACCCCGACGTCGACGAGATCGACGCCCACGTCCGCCATGTGATGCAACGCGCCCTCGACACCCTCGCCGCTGAACGCCGCTTTCCCGTGGCCGGTTGAACCCATGGGCATCACAGCACGCCTCCGCGGGGCGGTCGCGTTCATCGGAACGCTTCAGCAAGCCGGCCTGATCGCACCCATGCGGCCCGACCGGTACGTGCGCATGGGACTGGCGGTGCGTCGAGAAGGCATGTCTGCCGCAACGGGATTCGCGATTGCAGCCCAGCGATGCCCCGACCGCGCAGGCCTGATCGACGAGCTAGGCACGCTGACGTGGCGCGAACTCGATCAGCGCAGCGACGCGTTGGCCGCAGCGTTGCAGGCTCTCCCGGTCGGCCCGCCACGCGTCATCGGCATCATGGCGCGCAATCATCGGGGTTTCGTCCAGTCCCTGATCGCCGCCAACCGGATTGGCGCCGACGTCCTGCTACTCAATACGTCCTTCGCCGGACCCGCTCTCGCGGAAGTGATCGCCCGCGAACAGGTTGACGCCGTCATCTTCGACGAGGAGTTCGCACCGTCCATCTCCCTGGCGCTCATCGAGCGGCCCAACGTCACCAGGATCGTGGCGTGGACCGACGAACCGAGCGGCCACGCCGTCACGGTCGACGGCCTTATCGACGGGCACGCCGGAAAGCGCCCCTCACCGACTGCGCGAAATTCGAAGCTCATCCTGCTGACGTCAGGCACCACGGGATCCCCCAAGGGCGCCAAACATTCCGGCGGCGGTCCCGACGCACTCAAGTCGATCCTCGACCGAACACCCTGGCGCGCAGAGCAAGTCGTCGTGATCGTGGCCCCGATGTTTCATGCGTGGGGATTCGGTCAGCTGGCCTTCGCCGCACTGATGGCGTGCACCATCGTCACCCGGCGCCGGTTCGATCCAGAGGCCACGCTCGCGCTCGTCGACCACCACCGCGCGACCGGATTGTGCGTCGTACCCGTCATGTTCGACCGCGTCGTCGATCTACCCGACGAGGTCCGGGCCCGCTACAGCGGCCGCTCTCTACGGTTCGCCGCCGCCTCGGGTTCACGGATGCGCCCCGATGTCGTCACGAGGTTCATGGATCAATTCGGGGATGTCATCTACAACAACTACAACGCCACCGAGGCGGGCATGATCGCCACCGCAACGCCATCGGACCTGCGCGTCGCCCCCGACACCGCAGGCCGACCGGCGACGGGCACCGAGATCCGCATCCTCGACCCCAACCTCGACGAATTGCCCACTGGCCAAACGGGTACCATCTACGTGCGCAACTCCACACAGTTCGACGGCTATACCTCGGGCGCCACCAAGGACTTTCACGACGGCTTCATGTCCTCCGGAGACCTCGGCTACCTCGACACCGCAGGCCGACTCTTCGTGGTCGGCCGCGACGACGAGATGATCGTCTCCGGCGGCGAGAACGTCTACCCCATCGAGGTGGAGAAAACGCTGGCGGCACACTCGGACGTGCGGGAGGCCGCGGTGCTTGGCGTCGAGGACGCGCAATACGGTCAACGCCTGGTCGCCTTCGTCGTCCTCGCCGGTGGCGCCGCCGCCACGCCTGACGACCTCAAGGCGCATGTCCGGGAAAGACTCGCGAATTATAAAGTCCCCCGGACTATTACGTTGCTCAACGAACTTCCGCGCAGCAGCACGGGAAAAATCGTGCGACGGGATCTGCAGGGGCTCGTCGAGCCGACCTGACCGTCAGTCGCTGGCGGGCAGCGGCTTCGCTTCCTTGATCACCAGTGCGGTGGTGCCCACGCTGAGGGAGCCCGCGCCAGCCTTGGTGACGAGTACTTCGGCGTCGCCTTCGTCGACATAACGCTTTCCCATCGCCGTACCGTCGGCGAAGGCGGCCTCGGGCGCCAGGCCCTCCGGTCGATCCGCGTCCAGCGGCAGCATCGGCCGGCCACCACAGCGCAGGTCGTCGAGGCTGTCGGCTGCCCTGACGACGATGACCTGGGTGTCGCACACCTGACTGCGAAGCCGAGTGCCATTCTTGATCATGTTGATTTCCTTTACTTCTCGGCGTCTACGTCGTGAAGACTAGCGATGATCTCGCGACGGAGCAGCTTTCCCGTCGCGTTGGTCGGCAGCTCGTCGCGAAAGACGACCCGATCGGGGGTGCGGGAGCCGCGCAGAAGCTTCCGCACGTGCTCGCGAAGTTCGTCGGCGTCCGGCTCGATGCCCACCGCCGGCACGACGACGGCGACGATTGCTTGACCCCACTGTGCATCCGGAACGCCGACGACCGCGACCTCGTGGACGTGTGGATGCTCGACGAGGACGTCCTCGAGTTCGGCGGGAGCGATGTTCTCGCCGCCCCGGATGATGGTGTCATCCGAGCGCCCCGTGATGAACAGATAGCCGTCGTCGTCGAGCATCGCGATGTCCTTCGTCGGGAACCAGCCGTTCTCGTCGAGGACCGATCCGATGCCGGTGTACTTGCCCGACACCTGCTCGCCCCGCACGAAGAGCTCGCCCGTCTGGCCCGAGCCGAGCACAGTCCCTGAGTCGTCGCGAATCTGCACCTCGATTCCCGGCACCGGCTGACCGACGGATGCGAGCCGCTTGGCGACGTTCGCGTCATCGTGCCCGTGCGAGGTGCGGTGGTCGTCGGGGGTCAGGACCGCAATGGTCGAGCTGGTTTCGGTCAGCCCGTAGGCGTTGACGAACCCAACGTCGGGCAATAGTTCGAGCGCCTTGCGCACCAGCGGAAGACCGACCTTCGAGCCGCCGTAGGCCAGATTGCGCAGCGACGGTAGAGCAGTCGGTTCCCGCTCCAGCGCGGTGACGATGCGATCGAGCATGGTGGGGACGACGGTCGCCGTCGTGACCTTCTCGTCGGCAACCAGTCGGACCCATTCGGCGGCGTCGAAATTGGTCAGATAGACCATCTTTCGGCCTGCGTACAGATTCGACATCGCGGCATTGACCCCGGCGATGTGATAGGGGGGCACGCAGATCAGCGCTGCGTCCTCGGCGTCGGCCGAACCAAACTCGACAGTGCCGGTGATGTAGCTGGTGAGATTGCCGTGGGACAGCTCGACGGCCTTGGGCTTCGACGTGGTGCCGGAGGTGAACAGGACGATGGCGACATCGTCGGGATCGGCGAATTCGGCGACCGGTTCGGCGGTCGCGGCCTGAGCGAGGAACTGCTCGGAGGTCAGCACGCGCCAGCCCGTATCGCCGAGCATGTCGCGGTAGCGCTCGTCGACCACGATCAGCGGATCGGGCAGGCGTCCGATCAACTCTTGTATGCCATCAGCGCTCAACCGATAGTTGATGGGCGTGTACGGCAACGCAGCACGTGCCGCGGCGAAGATCAGCAGCGGCTGAAGGACACCACCCGCGCCGATGTAGGCGACGTGGTGGGCGCCCGAGGTGGCGATCACGCCCGCCCCGCCGTCAGCGAGTCCACTGAGCGCGCCGGTGGTGAAGCGCTCGTCGCCATCCACCACCGCAACCCGCTCGGGGTCGGATGCAGCCATCTCCAGTAGCAGCGAAATACTCAAGAGTCCTCAGCCTTCATGCGCGACGGCGCCGTTCACCGCCAGCTCCGGATGGTCAGAAGATTCTAGCCTCCGGTCATCGAATCAGATATATAGTTATAGGCTTAGTAGCATCCACGTCAACGCGGACTTCCCCCGCCGGGGCCGTGACCCATCCGGAAGGAACTCAATGACAGACGCGCCCGACATCGCCATCATCGGCGTCGGACTTCATCCGTTCGGGCGGTACGAGGACAGGTCGGCACTGGAAATGGGCGCAGTGGCGATCAGCCGGGCCCTCCGGGATGCGGGGGTGCAGTGGTCGGCAGTCGGCAGCCTCTATGCAGGCAGTTTGGAGGTCGCCAACCCCGAGGCCGTGACCGGACTTGCGGGGATGACCGGAATCCCGGCCCGGGCCACCCTCAGCGGGTGTGCGACCGGCAATTCACTGCTGACGTTGGCGGCGCGCGATGTCCAACTCGGCGAAGCCGACATCGCGGTGGGTGTCGGACTGGACAAGCATCCACGCGGCGCCTTCGGCGCGGACCCGTCGGTATCGGGGCTGCCGCAGTGGTACGGCGATCAGGGCATGTTCCTGACGACCCACTACTTCGGCACGAAGATCATGCGATACATGCACGATCACGGGATCAGCGAACAGACCCTGGCTCGCGTAGCTGCCAAGAACTTCGGCAACGGCGCGCTCGCGCCCCATGCCTGGCGGCGCAAACCCATGAGCGTCGAGGCCATCTTGAGTTCTCCCTTGGTCAATGCCCCGTTGCGACAGTTCATGTACTGCAATCCGAACGAGGGTGCAGCGGCCGTCGTGGTATGTCGCGCCGACAAGGCCAAGCAGTACACCGATACTCCGATCTACCTGCGCTCGACTGCGCTGCGGAGCCGCCAGGAGGGCGCTTACGAGCTGTTGCGCACCTCGATCGAGCTGCCCATCGTGCCGGGGACGACGGCCCAGGCCGCGCACGCTGCCTACGAGCTGGCCGGTATCGGACCCGAGGACGTCGACGTGGCGCAACTGCAGGACACCGACTCAGGTTCGGAGATCATCCACATGGCCGAAACCGGCCTGTGCAAGGACGGCGAGCAGGAGGCCCTGCTCGCCGATGGGGTCACGACTATCGGCGGCCGGCTCCCGGTCAATACGGACGGCGGGCTCCTGGCCAACGGCGAGCCGGTCGGCGCGTCGGGCCTTCGTCAGGTCTACGAGTTGGTGCAGCAACTCCGCGGCACCGCCGGTGAGCGTCAGGTCCCCAACGAGCCGCGAGTCGGGCTCGCTCAGCTCTACGGAGCACCCGGCACCGCCGCCGTCGCCATCCTCTCCAGGTAGCCCAACGAAGGGAACACCGCTGATGACCGACACTCACGCAGAGGCGCAGCGCCGGGCCGAGGTGGACCTGGACCACCACTCGCCGGAATTCCGCGATGACCCATACGGTGTGTTCCGCAAGATGCGCGAATCCGGCTGTCCGGTCGCCCATTCCAACGAGTACGGCGGTTTCTGGGCACTGGCCGACTATGCCTCGGTCTTCGATGCCGCCCGTGACGACGAACTGTTCAACTCCTACCCGTCGGTGGGCGTGCCTGCCAGCGGCATGCCGTTCCCGATTCTGCCGATCGAATCCGATCCGCCACAGACACTGGAACTACGTCAGGTCACGCTGCGTCAGTTCTCCCCCGGCGCGGCCGATCGGGCGCGAGACATCGCCGTGGAGATGACCAACGCGGCGATCGACGCATTCATCGAACGCGGCCACTGCGACATCGTCGGCGAGCTGACCACACCCATGCCGGCCCGGCTCATCCTGCGGCTCCTCGACTGGGACGAATCGCGGTACCTGGATTGGGTGAACTGGGTTCATACGACCGTGCACGATCGCGCCCACGATCCCGACGGCGCCGCCATGGCGGGCATGGAGCTCTTCGGCGAGATCAACAAGCAGATGCAACAGCGGCGCGCCGAGGGGCTCGGTGACGACCTCTTCAGCGATATCCTCCGCGGCACGCTCGACGGCAAACCACTCGACGACGTTCAGGTCACCATGTACGGGTTCCTGATGATGCTCGGCGGCATGGACACCACCAGCGGATTCACCGGCAATGTGTTGTTGCGGCTGTGCCAGGACACGGAGCTGCGGCAGCAGCTGATCGACGACCCCGGCCTCATCGTCAAGGCCACCGACGAGCTGCTCCGGCTGTTCACCCCCACCCTCGGGCTGGCCCGCACCGTCTCCCGCGACGCCGAGTTCCACGGTCAGCCCTTGTGCCAAGGCGACCGGGCGATCCTGATGTGGGGCGCGGCGAATCGCGATCCCGCCGTCTTCTCCGAGCCGGACACGCTCGACCTCGGGCGCGCCAACGCCAAGAAGCAGATGGCCTTCGGCGTCGGCATCCACCGGTGCCTCGGATCGCACTACGCGAAGATGATGTTCCAGGTCATGACCACTCAGATCTTGGCGCGTCTACCCGATTTCGAGCTCGACGGCGACTTCGAACGCTTCGACGACGCCGGCGAGGTGCACGCGGTGAAGAAGCTGCCCATCACGTTCACCCCGGGCCGTCGCCTCGACTGAAGGCCCGCGAGCCCGACCATCATCGACTCTGTCGAAAAGTTGGAGCCCGTGCCGCGTAATTGGTTAAATGTTTAGAACTTAGCGGCACACGACGGGAGACACGCGGTGACGGCTGGCACGATTGCCGAGCTGCTGGACGAGTGCGCCGTCAGTCGACCAGACCGCCCCTTGCTGATCGATGTCTCGGGCTCGACGCTGACCGTGAGCGAAGTCGCCGCGCTCTCGTCGGCCGCCACCCGATGGCTGTGGGACCACGGCGTCCGGCCGGGCATGACCATCGCATGGCAGCTGCCGTCGACCGTCAACGCGGCGGTGGTCATGCTGGCGCTGGCCCGCACGTGCGTCGTCCAGGCGCCGGTGCTGCATCTCTATCGGACCCGCGAGGTCTGCGCCGTAGTCGACGTCGCCCGGGCCGACATTCTGCTCGTCGACGAGACGACGGTGGCCAACACTCCAGCGGGCGTCCGCACCGTCATCGTGCCCCGGGATCTCGTCGAGCGCCTGGAGGTCTCGATGCGCTCGCCCCAACCCGAACTCCGCCCTCCGGTCGACGCCGGCGAGCCGAGTTGGGTGTACTTCACCTCGGGCACCACGGGCAAGCCGAAAGGCGTGCGGCACAGTGATGCAAGTCTGCTGAGTGCCTCGCGAGGCTTCGTCGCACACATCGGGCTGGGCACCCAACCTGGGGAAGTCGGCACGATCGCCTTCCCCATCGCCCACGTCGGGGGCATGGTCTATCTCGCCGCGGCGCTGCTCGGAGACTTCCCGGTGCTGCTGGTTCCCAAAGTGGGCGCCGACCTGCCTCAGCTGCTCGCCGAGCACCGTGTCACGGTGACCGGCGCGAGTACGGCCTTCTACCAAATGCTGGTTTCTGCCCAAATGAACGCGCCGACAAGTGAATTACTGATTCCGTCACTGCGGATTCTGATCGGCGGCGGCGCAACCTGCCCGCCCGAAGTGCACCGACAGGTGCGCGAACACTTGAAAGTCCCCGTCGTGCATGCGTACGGGATGACAGAGGCCCCGATGATCTGCGTCAGCGAATTCAGCGACAGCGACGAGCAATTGGCGAACAGCTCCGGGCGGCCCATTCCAGGATCGTCCGTCCGGATCGGCGCGACCGGCGAGATCGAGCTGCACGGCGACAACCTCACGTCGGGCTACCTGGAATCGGGACCGTGGAATGCGTCGCTGACCGAGGACGGTTGGTTTCGCAGCGGGGACCGCGGACACCTTCGCGCCGACGGACGCATCGTTGTCACCGGTCGCACCAAGGACCTCATCATCCGCAAGGGCGAGAACATCGCACCCGACGAAATCGAAAACGAGCTACTGGCACACCCCCTCATCGACGAGATCGCGGTCATCGGTCAGCCGGACGAGGTGCGTGGCGAGTTGGTGTGCGCCGTGGTCCGGCGATCGCCCCGCCATCGCGACGTCACGCTCGACGAGGTGTGCTCGTTCCTCGACGAACGCGGGCTGATGAAGCAGAAGTGGCCCGAGCGACTGGTCGTGATCGACGAGTTCCCCATGACCGGATTGGGCAAGGTCGCCAAGTCCGAACTGGCCAAACACATCGCAGGAGGCACCACATGACCGCGTTGGCGGACGACGAACGCCAGGAACTCGCGCAGTCCGTCCGGTCCGCCTGCGAGCGCCTGGCACCCGAGGAAAGGGTCAGAGCGGTCGCCTATGGCGACGGCGACGGTTTCGACACTGCGCTCTGGGACGTGCTGTGCGGTCAGGTCGGCATCGCTGCCATCGCGTTGCCCGAGGGCCTCGGCGGCGCGGGGTACGGTCCGTCGGCGCTCGGCGTCGTGGCGCATGAACTCGGTCGCGTGCTGGCACCGGTGCCGTTCGTCAGCTCGACGGTGCTGGCGACCGGACTGCTGCTCGATCTGACCGACAACGATCCCGACGCCGAGAAACGCCTCACAGGTCTCGTCGAGGGACGGCGGACCGCCGCGGCAGCTCTCACCGGTGACGGTGGGTTGTGGCGAACGTCGGCAATTACGCTGACCGCCAGGCGTTCCGGCGGCGAATGGCACCTTGACGGCACCGTGCAACACGTCCTCGGCGGTACCGCAGCCGAGGACCTCGTCGTCGTGGCAATTGCCGACGGCGAGCCTGCGATCTTCCTGCTCGACCCCGGGCTCGATGGCGCAGAAGTCCAGCCGGAAAGCGTTCTCGACGGCACCCGGCCGATGGCCACCATCACGCTGACCGCAGCATCGGCCATCCGCCTCTCGGGCGACCGGCCGATCGACGACGTCGTACAGCGCAACGTCGACATGGCACTCGCGGTGCTTTCGGCCGAACAGGTGGGTGCCTGCGAGCGAGTGCTCGAGATCGCGATCGCCCACGCCAGCACGCGCGAGCAGTTCGGGCGTCCCATCGGCGGCTTCCAAGCCGTCAAACACAAGTGCGCGAACATGCTCGTCGATCTCGAGTGGGCGCGATCGGCGTCGCAGGCAGCACTCCAGGCGTTCGACACCGATGACGCCTCGATCGCAGCCGAGGCGCCATGGCGTGCGAGCATGGCCAAGGCCGTCTGCTCGGAGGCCCTGCGCAACGCCGTCGCCGCCAACGTGCAGATCCACGGTGGCATCGGCTTCACGTGGGAAGACTCCGCCCACCTGTACTTCCGGCGGGCCCGGACCGACGAAGTGGTGTTCGGTTCGCCAGCCCAACACTGGGATCGACTGGCGGCACTCGCCCAGCTCCTGTGAGGCCGGACTTCCCGCTCGGCGTCCGCACGGGTGGACTACACTTTCCTCGATATAACTAAATGTATTTCTGATTTAGGGCTCGATTCGACAGCAAGGAGAAGCGATGTCGGCCTCCCCTGACCTCGTCGAGGACATCGGCGCCCTCCGCGCGGAGTTTCGCGAGTTCCTCACCAGCGCGCCCAAACCGGCCGGGCTACGAAACTATGGACCCACGCCTACCGCGAACGACGTCGAAGCGGGCAAGGCGTGGCATCGGTACCTCGCCGACCACGGGTACACGTGCCTCCACTGGCCGCTCGAATTCGGCGGTGCCGCAGCATCGGTGGCGTATCAGGCGGTCTTCGCGGAGGAGTGTGCCCGCGCAGATGTCCCCCGCCAACTGAACATCACGGGCGTCGACCTGGTCGGTCCGGTGTTGATCACCTTCGGGAGCCCTGACCAGAAAGAGCGCTATCTGGACGGCATTCGGTTGGGCGACGCCGTCTGGACACAGCTGTTCTCCGAGCCGGGCGCAGGGTCAGATCTCGCTGGTATCCGCACCCGCGCCGAGCGGACCGAAAACGGCTGGCGGATCGAGGGCCAGAAGGTGTGGAGTTCGGCGGCGGCGTCGGCTGACTACGGCCTCCTGCTCGCCCGTACGGGTCCCGACAAGCATCGCGGGCTGTCGATGTTCGTGCTACCGATGGACACACCCGGGGTGACGGTGCGACCGCTGATCCAGATGGACGGCGAGAGCAAGTTCAACGAAGTGTTCTTCGACGGCGCCGAGGTCAGCGACGACGCACTCATCGGCGAGGAGGGGCAGGGTTGGGCCGTCGCCATGGTGACGCTCGGCCGCGAACGGCTTACCCTGGGTACCCAGGCCGTCTCGATGTTCCGGCTGCACGAGCGCATGGTTGAGGCCGCGCGCGAGCACGACCTCCTCGACCCCGTGTTGGGGCGATCCATGACGAAGCTATGGGCTCGGATGTGGCTACTGCGCTATACCTGGCAGCGGGCGATCGAGGCGGGTGACCTGACGTCGCCTGCGTTCTCGGTGCTCAAGCTGATGACGTCAGAGACCGACCAGGACCTCGGCGACATGGCCACCGAGGTGCTCGGCGTCGATGCATGCATCGCCCCGGCGGACGACGAGTTGGTGCACCACATGCTGGTTGGCCGGGCCCAGACCATCTTGGGCGGTACCAGCGAGATTCAGCGAAACATCCTGGGTGAGCGGGTGCTGGGGCTGCCCAAAGAAGCCCGATGACAACACGATTGACGGCAGCCACCCTGGAGGGCGCGCTGCGGCAAGCGTTACGGCCAGGGATGACACTGGCGCTCGGCGACGGCGTGGGTACGCTGTGCCGCCTCGATGACGACGCGTCCGTGGGGGCGTCAGTGAGCGCAGTGGCGCGCGACGTGGGCGGGATACGACTGATCCTGGGCTGGCTGCCCACTTCCATCGACGGATTGGACGTCGAGGCCTTCGCCGAGGTGGTCGCGCTGATGCCGGGGTGGGGGGTGCGTGACGTGTTGGGCAGCCCGAAGGCACGCTTCTTGCCGACTCGGCTGGCCGCGATACCCGCACTCCTGAACGACGTGTGTCGTCCCGACGTGTTGCTCACCCGACTGGTCCGCCGTGATGGCCGTCTGCAGTTCGGTAGCGAGGTGTCCTGGCAGCGCATCGTGTTCGACGGTGGTGCAAGGACTCTGGGCGTGGTCGATGCCCGAGCGCCCGCCGCGGCCGCCGGACCAGCGCTCGACGACTCGGAGGTCGAGGTCGTCGGCACGGTGCGGTTGGGGTTGACGAGGGTCCCGCAGCGCGAGCCCGAAGCTCTCCACGACGCGCTCGCCGACGAAGTTCTTCGGTTGATTCCGGCGGGCGCCCGCGTGCAGTACGGACCGGGACAGCTCGGTACCGCGCTACTGCGCAGAACCCAGGTGCCGTTGCGCGTCGACACCGGCATGCTCACCGACGCCGTCGTCGATCTCGAGAAGAACGGCCTACTGGACGGAATACCCTCGGCGACATACCTATTCGGAAGCGACGTGCTCTACGACTGGGCCGACGGGCGCCCCATCCTCCATGGCATCGAGCACACTCACGACCTCACCCGACTCTCGCGGGGAGTCCCGTTCATCGCGGTGAACACCGCCGTCGAGATCGACCTCCACGGCCAAGTCAATGTCGAGGGTGTCGGCGACAAGGTCTTCGGCGGCATCGGCGGGCATCCCGATTACTGCACCGCGGGCAGACTCAGCGTGGGCGGTCTGTCGATCGTCGCCGTCCCGTCACGCGTCAACGGACGGTCACCGCTGGTCGAGCGGCTGAGCCGACCGGCGTCGACCCTGGCACACGACGTGGACGTGATCGTCACCGAACGCGGCCACACCGATCTGCGGGCGGCCAGCTGGTCGGAGCGCCAGCGCCAGATCACCGAATTGTTCTCACGATGAAGGAGATTGTCCGAGATGCCTGAACGTCCGCTGACCGGCAAGGTCGTCCTGGTCACGGGCGGAGGTCGCGGAATCGGCCGCGGACACTGCCTTGAGCTCGCTCGCCAGGGCGCCGCGGTCGTCGTCAACGATCCGGGCGTCGGCACGGACGGCTCCAGTCGCGACGGCTCCGGTCCCGCCGCTGACGTGGTGGCCGAAATCGAGGCGGCGGGCGGCAAGGCGGTCGCGCACACGGGCTCAGTATCGGCCTGGGACGACGTCATCGACATGATCTCCACGGCCGTGGGCACGTTCGGCTCACTCACCGGAGTGGTGAACAACGCGGGCATCCTGCGGGACTCCATGGTCGCCGTCACCGCCGAGGCCGACTGGGATGCCGTGATGGCCGTGCACCTCAAGGGCACCTTCGCCGTCACCCGGCACGCCTGCGAATACTGGCGCGCCCAGTCCAAGGCCGGCAACCCGATCGATGCACACATCGTGAACACGGTGTCCGGCGCGGGCCTGTGGGGCAACATCGGCCAGAGCGCCTACGGCGCGGCGAAGGCCGCGATCGCCAACCTGACCGTGGTGACGGCACTTGAAGCTCAGCGCTACGGTGTCGCAGTCAATGCCATATCACCTCTGGCGGCATCCCGGATGACAGCCGACGTGTTCGCCGACCGAGCCAATGATCCCGCCCTGGATCCGGCCCGCAGCTCTGCCGTGGTGGCCTGGCTGCAATCCGCCCAGTCGTCCTGGCTGACTGGCCAAATCCTCCGCATCAACGGCGGTAAGCTCACTCGCATCCAGGGCTTCACCGAAGCACCCGGTGCGTACTACGCAAAAGACGGTGCCGCACTGACATTCTCGGAGCTGGGACAAGCCATCAGCTGGCTGTACGGCACCTCACCGCGCGGACTGGTCGGCCCGCTACCCGCCGACTAGGGGTACGCCGCGCGTGAAGACGAGCTCGAATCATCCGGAGGATGTCGGACACATCTCCACACATGGGACGTGACGGGAAAGCAATGACACTAGATGAGTTGATGGCGCGAGAATCAGTGCGCGACATCTATGCCCGCTACAACCACGCTGGCGACCGCGGGCGTCTGGCGGACTTGGCCGAGTGCTTCACCGAGGACGGCGTGCTCGAGGTCAAGGATCGGTTCGTCGCTCGCGGCAGACGTGAGATCGCCGAGATACTGGCTGGCGAATCCGCTCGCCTCGCGCCCCCACCGGGCACCCGTCACATCATGCGGCACTACGTTGCCAATCTGCTGTTCACCTCGATCGGTCCCGGTCGCATTCACTCCGATGCCTACTTCGCGGTGTTCCTCATCGACACCGTCGACCACTGGGGTCGCTACCGCGACGAGCTGGTGCCGGTCGACGGACGCTGGTTGTTCGCCCGACGCCTGGTCTCGGTCGACGGCAAGCGTCCGGGGTCGACGGCCTGAGCCAGGGCGCCTCACCGTCGGCGCGGATGGCCTGCCCGTCAATTCCTCAACGAGTGAAGAAGCTCAGCGGCCGCTCGACGAACTCGAACACCACCCCGTCGGGCGACCTCAGAAATGAGATGTAGAGCCCGTCGATCTTGGTGCCAGGCAGCGGGCACCAGACCGGCTCACCCATGCGCTCAACGGAATCGGGCAGCCCCGCCATCGCGACGTGCACGCTTTCGACTCGCAGCGCCGCGCGGTAGAGACCCTGGCGGTTGCCACCCCAGGGCACCGGATCGGCGCCGCGGGTATCCGGATGTGCCACGACGGCCAGAGCGAATTGCTGGGCGTCCTCGGCAAGCGCATACCGCGACACCACGCATTCCACAGGATCCGGCGAGCCTCCAGGTGTGAGTTGCGCAGCGCAGACCTTCGTCGACCGCGGGGCCTCGACCTCGATGAAACCGATCGCCGTGAGGAACTCGCCCGTCGCCACCGCATCGATGGCGGCGATTCGGATGCCCGCGAACAGCGCACCCGGCTTTTCACTTGGCGCCTCGGCGATTTCGACGACCACGCCGTCCGGATCGAGCACCAGCACCGACGTGGCGCCGGAAATCAGACCGTCGATCGGCTCACTCACGGTGACGCCCTGGTCGCGCAAGCTCGCGACGGCGGCACCGAGATCGACAACGGTGAGCAATGCCGATCGGATTCCGGGACGGGTGACGTCGCTGCTCGGATCGCGTTCCAATCCAGGATCGTGGTATTCGATGGCCTCGAGCGCACAACCGCCCCGTCCACCGCGAGAATCGTAGAGAAACGATGTCGCACAGAATGTTTCGCCATCCAGACCGAGGATGCTGCCATCCGTTGCGACACTCGGATCAGTTCGCATCCTGGCCGAGAGTCCGAGCGTCCCGGCGTAGAGGTCCTCCGTCGCATCGAGCGACGCGCAGTTCAGGTTGACGTGCAGAAAGCGCCGGGCGAGGTGGTCAGACCCCACTACAGCACGACCGAGTCGATCTTGAACTGAATGATCTCGTCCTCGCTGAATCCGAGTTCGGCCAGGAGAGCGTCGGTGTGCTCCCCGTGTTCCGGGGCGCGGTCCAACGTCAGCGGTGTCTCGTCGTACTGCACCGGGCTGGCAGCGAGGGCGAACTCGATGCCACTGGTGTTGGTGGCGTGCGGCAGGTAGCCGTTGGCGATGACCTGAGGATCACTGTGCACCTCGTGCGCCGTGTGCATGACGTCCCACACCCCGTCGAACCCGGCGAACGCCTTCTCCCAGTGGGACAGGTCTTCTGATTCGAAGGCCGATCGGATCTCGGCGATGCACTCCTTGCGATTGGCGAAACGTACTGCCGCACTCGCGAATTGCTCGTCGCTGATTAGATCGGTTCGGCCGAGCCGGGTGCAGAAGTCCGACCAGAACCGGTCGGCCTGCAGCAGCACGAACGCGATGAAGCGGTTGTCACGGGTCTTGTAGATGCTGGCTACCGGATTCGGCATCTCCGCCAGGTCGAACTTCGGAATGTCCTGACCGGTGACGCCCGATCCGACGATGTCGGGCCCGAGCTGCCAGATGGCGGCGTTCAGCAGAGACACGTCGACCACCGAAGGTTCACCGGTGCGCTCGCGCTTGAGCAGTGCCGCCGCGATGCCACCGGCGATGGCGAGTCCGCCGTAGGAGTCACCGAATGCCGGCCGCTGGATCGGCGGATAGGACCCCTTGCCGTCGGAGTACGCATCGGCGATGCCGCCGCGCGCCCAGTACGCGGCGAGGTCGAAGCCACCCTGGGAGGCCAGGTCGCCCTTGGTGCCGTAGCCGTGACCCCTGGCGTAGATGATCTTGGGGTTGCGCGCCCGCACCTGGTCGACGTCGATTCCCATGCGCGCCCGGGAATCCGGCAGAAGATTGGTGACGAAGACATCCGCGGTCTCGATCAGCTTCATCAGCAGCTCGAGACCTTCCGGGGACGAGGTGTCCAGCCCGATGCTGCGCTTGCCCCGGTTCGGTTGCTCGATGAAGTGGTTCACTCCGCCCGCGCCGGTGACGAGCCCCGAGCTGATCAGACCTCGCTGCGGGTCTCCGGTCTCGGGGTGCTCGACCTTGATGACGTCCGCACCCCAGTCGGCGAGGACGGCACCGGCGGCGGGGACGAACGTCCACGCCGCCAACTCGACGACACGGATTCCGCTGAGAATGTCAGACATTGGTTCCTTCGCTTCGGAGATGGGTTAGTACGCAATGACTTTGGTCTGCAGGTGCTGCTCGAAGCCCTCGACGCCGTTCTGCCTGCCCAGACCGCTCATCTTGTAACCGCCGAAGGGAGCGTCGGCACCGTAGAAGATGGCGCTGTTGACGTTCACCGATCCGCTGCGGATGCGGCGCGCCACTGCCATGGCCCGGTCGGGGTCGCCGAGCACCGTTCCCGCCAACCCGTAGATCGAGTCGTTGGCCATCCGCACGGCGCCCTCGTCACCATCGTCATACGGAGTGATCGTGACGACGGGTCCGAAGATCTCCTCCTGGAAGACGCGGTGCTCGGGGCTGACGTCGGCGAGGATCGTCGGGGCCACGAAGTATCCGCGGTCCACACCGTTGGGCTTTCCGCCGCCCACGGTCACCCTGGCACCCTGCTCCTTGGCGACCTCGATGTAATTCAGCACCCTGTCACGCTGCTTGGCCGACACCAGCGGTCCGCAGAAGTTGGCCGGGTCCGTCGGATCACCGACGGTCACCGTGCCGAACGTCGCGGTGGCGATCTCGACGGCTTCGTCATAGTATTTGCGCGGCACCAGCATTCGAGTGGTCAGAGCGCATCCCTGGCCCGAGTGCATGAGCGCACCGATGCACCCGGGCACGGTGGCCGCCAGATCGGCGCCGTCGAGCAGCAGGTACACCGACTTGCCGCCGAGCTCCATCAGGTTGCGCTTCATGGTGGCCGCGCTCAACCGCCCAATCAGCTCACCGACTGCGGTCGACCCTGTGAAGGAAATCATGTCCACGCGTGGATCGGTCACCAGACGTTGGGCGACCTCGTTGTCCGACGCCGTCACGACGTTGACCACCCCGGCCGGGATGTCGGTCTTCTCGGCGATGATCCGACCCCACCTCAATGCCGTCCACGGCGTCTCGATGGGCGCCTTGAGCACCATCGTGTTGCCGGTGGCCAGAATCTGACCCACCTTGTTGGTGATGATCTCGATCGGAAAGTTCCACGGCGTGATCGCTCCGACGACGCCCATGGCCTCCTTGACCACGACCCGCTCGTAGGGCACCCCCATCAGAGCGGCCTGGTCGAGCTGACGTTCCCACGCGAACTCGGAGATGTACTGTGCGGGCCACCTGATCCCATCGGCCAGCGGCCAATCCAGCTGGGCGATGTAGGTCATGCCAAGGGGAGCCCCCGCCTCGGCGACGACCTCGGCGCGCATGGCCTCCTTGTCCTGCTGCAGCGCGTCGTGCAGCTGCAGCAGGCAGTGCTGGCGGAAGTCGTGGTTGGTCGACCAGTCGGTGGTGTCGAACGCGCGACGGGCGGCAGCGATCGCGGCGTCCATGTCATCGGCGCCCGCATCGGCTGCCACCCCGAGCACCTCTTCGGTGGCGGGATTGAGATTGTCGGCGGTCCGGCCGCCACTCGCGTCCCTCAGCTGGCCATCGATGTACAGACGCGTTTCTGGGTTGAAGCTGACGGTGGCGGCAGCGATGGGTGAAGCCGTCATTGGCGGTCCCTCTCACAGAAGTGGCGGTGTGGGCTATTGTAACCATTTATAGATAACTGTTTAGCGGATTCGGTCGTGCGAGCGGATACGCGGTCCCATGAAGGGGGAACTGGTTGTCCGCCTCCGTCGACAGTGCCGTAACCGGCCAGCGACACGACGAGTATGCCTCTGAGGTCGCGACGTATCGCGAGGATTTCCGACGTTGGCTCCGCGAGCTGAACTGGGCCGACGAATGGCGCTCGGCGGTATTCGACAACGCCGAGGACGAACTCGCGTATCACGCCGCGATCATGGGCCGGCTGTACGAGGCCGGCTGGAACAGGTACGGCTGGCCGGAGGAGTTCGGCGGCCTCGGAGGCACCGAAATGCACCGCGCTGCCTACTTCGACGAGTTGGCCGCAGCGATGCTGCCCGTACCCGAACAGCATTGGACGCTCGAGGTGATCGGGCCAGCGACGTACAAGTACGCACCCGAACTTGCCACCCACGTGCTGCCCGACTACTTGGGCGGCAACGAGTGGTGGGGGCAGTGCTTCTCCGAGCCGGAGTCAGGCAGTGACCTCGCCAGCTTGCGCTGCCGGGCCACCGACGACGGCGCGGGTGGATTCGTCCTGAACGGTCAGAAGATCTGGACCAGCCAGGGCCCCACGGCGACCAGATTCATGGTCTTGGCACGCACCGGTACGCCCGAGAGTAGACACCGCGGCCTGAGCACCTTCCTGGTGGACGCCGATACCCCGGGCGTCACCGTGCGTCCGATCACGCTGGCCAGCGGACGTCGCGAGCTGGCTGAGGTCTTCTTCGACGACGTCCGGGTGCCACATGACCGTCTCATCGGCGAAGCCGGCGCGGGCTGGGCCGTGGTGATGTATCTGATGCAGTACGAGCGCGGCATGTACGGCTACGCGGTGACCACGACGGCGTTGACCGAGCTGAGCAGGTTGCGCAACGACATCGCCACACACGGCGCATCGGCAGCGAATCGCGAGCGTTTCGCGAAGATCTACGTCTCCGTACTCGCCGCTCAGGCGCGTGGCGCAGCCACGGTGCGGGCGCTCGCCGAAGGTCGGATGGTCGGACCGGGGAGCAGCGTGGACAAACTGCTGTTCGCCAGGGCCGAGAAGGACATCAACGACCTGATACTCGACATCCGGAGGGACTGGATGATCGCCGGAGCCGCCCCGGCGGCGACATCCAACGCCGGGGATGGAGGCAAGGAACTCGACGCCGCACGCGCGAAGTGGTGGTACACCCGCGCCGCAACGATCATGGGCGGCAGCGCCGAGGTGCAAAAGGGCATCATCGCCGATCATCTGCTCGGTCTCCCGAAGGAGAAGCGATGAGCGCGCCCGACGAGTCCTGGGCCATGGTCGAAGAGGCCGTCTTCCGACTGTTCGACGACGTCGCGAGCAAGAATCCCGGCGAACACGTCGCGATCGGACCTCCGCTGGAGGAACTCGGCTGGTCCGACATCGAAGCCGAGTATCCAGTTGCCGCCTGCGAGTTACTCTTTCGAGCCGAGGGCCGATCGCTCACTCACACCGAAAGCCTCGACAAGGTGATCCTGGCCGAGCTGGCACCGGTCGTGGGCGGTGACGTCGTCGGAATCGTGCTGCCCACCATTGCGGCCGGCTTCACGCCGGCGGCGGACACCGAACACGTTGCAGGCATTCTGCTGGGGCCCATTCCGAAGGACGGTCGACTCGTCGTCCCGGTGACGAATTCCCGAGGCACGGTGTCCCTTGGACTCGTCGACGCCGACAGACTCGAGGGCACGCGGTTGGCCACCTTCGACTCGTCTGCCCACTGGACGCAGGTCAGCGGGCAGCTGGCGGGTGACCTCGTCGACGCTTCTGCCGAGTGGAGCCTCGCAATCGCGGCGGCGCACCGCGCCTTGGCCACAGAACTCGTCGCCATCGCCGACGAAGCCCTTCGCATCGCGGTCGAGCATGTCACCGTCCGCGTGCAGTTCGGCTCCCCGATCGGCTCGTTCCAGTCACCTCGCCATCTCCTCGCAGAGGCCAAGGCCGCCCTGGAAGGCGCTCGGGCGCTGCTCGACGAGACGTGGCGTTATGGCGGGGAGTTCTCCGGTCTGATCGCCAAGGCCGCCGCCGGGAGGGCACATCGGACCGTCGCGGATGCGGCTCTTCAGGTATGCGGTGCAATCGGATTGACCATTGAACACAACCTGCACCGCTATGTGACCCGCGGCTTTCAGATCGACGCGCTCTGCGGCTCACATCAGCAACTCGAGGCGCTGCTCGCCGAACGCCTCATCGACGACTCCCCCGGAGGCGCGCTTCCCGCGCTCGCCGGATGGGCTGATTAGACAAGGAAACCCATGCGCCGCAATATCTTCGAGGATGTCCACGACGACTTCCGTTCCACGGCCAGAGCCTTCTTCGAGCGGGAGTGCGTACCCAACGCGGAAAAGTGGGAGAAGGACGGCAAGGTCAGCCGCGAGGCGTGGCTGGCAGCCGGCGCCGCAGGACTGATCGGCTGGGAATTCGACGAGAAATACGGCGGACTCGGCGTCAAGGACTTCCGGTTCAACCAGATCATCTCCGAGGAGATGTTCATGACCGGCTCGGTCGGCATCGGACTCGGCGTACAGAACGACATTCTGATGCCGTACATGCAGAACCTCACCACCGACGAGCAGAAGGAACGCTGGCTGCCAGGCTTCGTCGCCGGTGAGCTGATCGGCTCGATCGCGATGTCCGAGCCTGCCGCCGGATCCGACCTCGGCGGCATCAAGACCACCGCACGGGACGCAGGTGATCACTGGGTGGTCAACGGCCAGAAGACGTTCATCAGCAACGGCCTGCTGTCCAAGCTGGTGCTCACCGCCGTCAAGACAGAGCCATCCGAGCGCCACAAGGGCATCAGCCTGCTGATGATCGAAGACGGCATGGAGGGCTTCACGCGGGGCCGCAAACTCGACAAGATCGGCCAGTTCTCCGCCGACACCGCGGAGTTGTTCTTCGAGGACGTCAAAGTGCCCAAGGAGAATCTGGTCGGAGAACTCAATCGCGGCTTCTACCATCTGGTCGGCAACCTGCCGAGTGAGCGGGTCGGCGTGGCCTGCTACGCGCTGCCTGCGGCTCGTCGCGCACTTGATCTGACCAAGCAGTACGCACTCGAACGCACCGCGTTCGGCCAGCCGATCGGCAAGTTCCAGGTCAACCGTCACTTCCTGGCTGAGATGCAGACCAAACTCGATGCTGCGCAGACCTACCTCGATCAGTGTGTGCTTTCCGTCAATGACGGCACTCTCAGTGACCAAGACGCCGCAGGGCTCAAGTGGTGGACCTCGGAGGTTCAGTGGGAGATCATCGACCGCTGCCTGCAGATGTACGGCGGTTACGGCTACATCAACGAGTACGAAGTGGCCAGGCTCTGGCGTGATTCCCGGGTGCAGCGTCTCTACGCCGGCACTACTGAAATCATGAAGGACCTCATGGGACGGGCGATGGGATACTGATGACCTTCGTCACTGACGTATGCGTAATTCCAGGTTCTTGTCAGGAAGTCGTTTAACCTGACAAATAGTTAGCTGTTTCTCTTTGACGTCATTCGTGGAGGTTGCAATGGAGGTCACCAGTCTTCGGGAACCGAAGATGGCCGATCGGGTGGCCACGGTATTGCGGCGGATGTTCATCCGCGGCGAGATCACCGAGGGCACCATGCTGCCGCCGGAGTCGGAGCTGATGGAACGCTTCGGGGTGTCGCGACCGACGCTGCGCGAAGCCTTCCGCGTGCTTGAGTCGGAATCACTCATTCAGGTGCAGCGCGGCGTCCGCGGCGGCGCCCGCGTCACCCGACCCCGGCGCGAAACGCTGGCCCGCTACGCCGGGCTGATCCTCGAATACGAGGGCGTCAAGGTCAAGGACGTCTACGACGCGAGGGCCAGCCTAGAAGTGCCGATGGTCGAACAATTGGCACGGGATCGCAATCCCAAGGCCATCGCCGAACTCGAAGAGATCGTCGAGCGGGAATCGCAGTTGACTCCCGGCGGCGACGCCGTCGACCAGTTGACGGACTTCCACGCGGCGATCGCGCGGCTGTCGGGAAACGACACCCTTCAGATCGTCAGCGACATGCTGCACCACATCATCGAAAAGGCCAACCGCTCATTGCAGCCCACCGCGGGTACGCGCGCTGAGCAGGCGGTCCGGCGGTCGGCCAAGACCCACCGCATGGTGCTGGACATGATCAAGGCGGGCGACGCGGAGAAAGCCGGCGAGTTGTGGAAGCGTCATCTGCAGAAGGCCGAGGAATTCGTCCTCACGGGATCGGAGATGTCCACGGTCGTCGACCTTCTCGAATGACCGGTGTCGACGAGGTCAATCGCCACGACCTCGAGACGCCGGATTCGATCCAGGTCCGGTTCGGCATCGAGTACCTCGAATCAGACACTGCCGCTGCGACGGCGGCGATGACGATGGCAATGAACCGGTACCGAAATCCCCTCAACGGAGCACCCTCGATCGGACCGCTGGCCATCCTGGTCGATGCAGCGGCGGGAATCGTCAATCATTACCGTCGACGGTCAGATCAGTGGACGGTATCGAGTGAGCTGTCCATGGACGTCTGCCTCGAGGGCCTCGACGACCTCGACGGTCCCGTACTGGCAACGGCACACGCCCTCAGTCCCATTGGCAGCACGTCGCTGGGGATCTGCACGCTGAGCTACGGCGGAACCGTGATCGGCAACGGCACCGTGCGCTCGTTCTTCGTCCACGCCGAGCCCCGTTCGTCGGACTGGCCGCCGGAAACCTTGACCCTCTCCGGCGAGACCCCCATCGCCGACCGGATGGCCGTGCACGTCGCGTCCGACGCAGAGGGCCACGTGCTGTCGCAGCGGGTCGATCCCTGCTTGAACAACGAAATCGACATCGTGCACGGCGGTGTCGCGGCGGCAGGCCTCGAATTCGCGGCATCGGCGGCGATCAACGAGGGTCGTGCCGACACGCCACTGCAGACCGCGTCGCTGCGGGTCAACTTCCTACGCCCGTTCATCGCCGGGGCGCACAGTCGTTACGAGGGAGCGGCGCTACGTATGGGCCGCAACACGGCGGTCGGCGATGCGCGGGCGATCGGTGACGACGGCAAGGTCGCGCTCACTGCACGAGTCACCGCTTACCGCTGACGCCGAGCGCACGCATGCCGACGGCGTCACTCGCTTCTGTCTGGCAGCTGTGCCCTCGGGTGCGACTAATGGAGGCCGATCAGAGAGGCGATGCGCTCGCGGTGGTGCGCGGGCCAGCCGAACAGAGCCTCGGAACTCTTCGCCCTCTTGAAGTAGAGATGCGCCGGGTGCTCCCAGGTGAAGCCGATGCCGCCGTGCATCTGAATGCATTCGGCTGCAACGTGATAGAAGGCCTGCGAGCAGTACACCTTGGCGATCGCCGCCGCTAGCGAGGCGTCCTCGGCACCCGCCGATACCGCAGTACTGGCATAGGCCGCCGCCGACCGCGCCGACTCCACCTCGACCAGGAGATCCGCACACCGGTGCTTGATGGCCTGGAACGATCCGATGGGACGGCCAAACTGCTGTCGCATCTTGAGATAGTCCACGGTCATCTCCAAGGCCGCCTGAGCAGCGCCGACCTGTTCACAGGCCAGCGCTGAGAGAGCGCGATCGTAGACACCGGCGATGATGTCCCACCCGGCCCCGTCGGTCCCGAGGAGGGTGGCCGGTGTTTGGGCGAAAGTCATGCGCGCCAGCCTGCGGGTCTGATCCATCGAATCCAGCGGATCGACCGTCAGGCCGTCGGCGTCGGAGGCCACCGCGAACAGCGAGATGCCCGCTGCGGTGCGCGCGGCGACGATCAGCAGTCCGGCCTGCGCGCCGTCCAGTACATAGGGTTTGACGCCCGACAACCGCCAACCGTCGGCGACGGGTTCAGCCGTCGTCGCGACGTCCGCCGAATCCCAGTGCAGGAGAGCTTCGGACACCGCGACCGTGGCAACGAGCTCTCCAGCGCCGATCCGCTCGAGGTATTCCTGAGCCCGAGGTCCGCCGATCGCCACGAGTGCACTGGTGGCGAGCACTGTCGTGGACAACAGTGGGGCGGGGAACAGCGTGCGACCCGCCTCCTCCATCACGATCGCGAGTTCGTCGAAACCGTAACCGGCACCGCCGAGGTCCTCCGGGATGGCGAGTGCCTGGACGCCGATCTGATCGGCGGCCATCTGCCACGCCTTCGCGTCGTACCCGTCTGGGCCGTCCATGACGGCACGGACGGCTTCCTCGCTGGAGTACCTGGCCAGGAACGACTTCATCACCTCGCGCAGTGACTCCTGCTCATCGGTGGGGATCAATGCCATCGTGGGCTCCTCGTGCTCGTCGCGACGTCGTCAGCGGGGTAGGCCGAGCACACGCTCGGCGATGATGTTGCGCTGGATCTCCGACGTGCCGCCGTAGATCGTCTCGGCGCGGCTGAGCAGGAACAGCTTTCGCGCCCACGCGGAGTCCTCCTGCGCGTCGAACACCGAGTCCGGGCCCATGATCTCGACGGCCAACTCACCCAGCCTTTGGTGATGGGTGGAAGCGAACAGCTTGCTGGCCGCAGCTGCCGCCGCAGTTGCCTTGCCCTCTGTGCCCGTACGCGGGTCGAGCAGATCGGACACCACCCGCAGGTTGGTGGACCGCATGAGGTGCACACCGATCACCGAGTCGACGAGTCGCTGCTTGATGCGCGGGTCGACTCCGGCGCCGGCCCGCTTCGCCGCTTCGACCAGTCCGTTCACTTCCCGTTCAACCGCCAATTGCATCGGCATGAGCGCACTTCCGCGTTCCATGCCCAGCGTCGCCATCACCACGGGCCAACCATTGCCCACCCCGCCGACCACCATGTCTGCACTCGTTCGAGCGCCTTGGAAGAAGCATTCACTGAATTCGAGTGAACGGGTGACGTTCTCGATCGGCCTGATCTCCACCCCGGGCTGATCGACGGGGATCAGCAGAAGCGTCAGCCCGCGGTGTCGCAGCGAAACGTCCGGGTCGGTCCGGCACAACACGTAGAGCCAGTCTGCGCGATCGCCGAAGGTGGTCCATACCTTCTGACCGTCGACGTGCCAGCCGTCGTCCTCGAGCACCCCCCTGGTGCGCACCGAGGCCAGGTCGGAGCCGGCACCTGGTTCGGAGAAGCCCTGGCCCCACATCTCCTCGACGGCAAGGATCTTGGGCAGGAAGCGTTGCTTCTGCTCTTCCGTGCCGAACGCCAGCAGGGTGGGGCCGAGCAACTCGAGTGCCTGGGTATTCACCCGGGCCGGGGCGGCGGCGCGGGCGTACTCGTATTCGAAGACGATCTCCTCGGCCAGGCCGAGGCCCCGCCCGCCGTACTCGGTCGGCCACGTCAACCCGAGCCAGTTGCCCTGCGCCAGCTCGCGTTCCCACGCCACCCGCACGTCCCACGCCGTGTCGTCGGTGGGACCTCCAACGCCGAGGTGATCGGCGAATTCGCCGACGAGGTGTTCGGCCAGCCAGGTGCGGATCTCCTCCCGGAACTCCGCCTTCTCTCCCGCGATGTCGAGGTCCATCAGAAGTGCAACGCCGAGTAGGGCCCGAAGGCGGGTGGGCGCTTCTCGGTGAGACTCGCGGTGCCCTCGGCGAAGTCGGGCTGCTCCTTGGCCAATTTGAGCAGGTACTGCGCCCGGATGCGGGCCGCTTCCAGCGTCGTCTCGCTGTCGCGCCAGATCTGTGACTTGATCATGGCCATCGCTACCGGTGACACGCTCTCTGCCAGCCCGTGCGCAAAGGTCAGCGCATCGGGGACGACCTGTTCGGCATCCGAAAGTCGCTGCACCACACCGAGTTCTGCCGCCTCCTCGGCCAGGAACACCCGGCCCGTCGCCAACAGGTCGAACGCGTGCGCAGGGCCCACCAGCCGGCTGAGGATCCATGCCGTGGCGTCCTCGGCCGGTAGTCCACGCTTGGCGAACGCCGTGCTGAACTTCGCGCCCCGCACGGCGAACCGGTAGTCGAACATCAACGCCTGAGCCAGTCCGATACCGGCGCACGCGCCGTTGATGGCGCCGATGACGGGTTTGGGGATCGTGGTGGCGTGCGTTTGTGGACGGCGGTTGGACGTATACGCCGAACCCGACGTCAGGCCGGCGAGGACTGCGGGATCCAATCCCGGGACGAACGACGTGCCCGCCCCGGTGACCACGATGACCCGCACACTGGTGTCGACGGCAGCCCGATCGAGGGCGTCGTAGAACTCGGTCTCCATCTGCGCGGTCCACATGTTCCGCCGATCCGGTCGGCTCAACGTCAGCAGTGCCGCGCCGCGGGAATCCACGTCGTACTGCACGGTGTCACTCATCGACGCTCCAGCCATGTTCGGTCAAGGGTAACGAGATGTGTTTGGACAGAGCGAATTCCGGTGCGCGCCGTTCGAGGAACGACGCCACGCCCTCGGCGGAGTCGGGCTGTCGACCGAACCACCGGAAGGTCTCCCATTCGCGGTAGAACGCCGCCTCGCGATCCGTCTCGCCGAGCAGTTCATAGGCGAGCTGCTTGGTCACTCCCACCGCGGCTGGGGCGGTCGTGGCGGCGATCTCGGCCGCGATGGCCAGCGCCCGTTCGAGGACCTCGTCGCCGGGCAGCGCCTCCGTCGCCAACCCGAACTCACGCGCCTCGGCGCCGGAGAAGATCCGGCCGGTCAGCAGCAGATCCACTGCCCGGCCGAATCCGACCAGCCGGGGTAGCAGCCACAGCGAGTTCTGTTCGGGGATCAGGCCGCGACGGGTGAACACGAAGCCGTACTTCGCCGATTCGTTCACTACCCGGATGTCCCACTGCACCGGGAAGGTCAGCCCGATGCCGACGGCGGATCCGTTGAGGGCACCGATGATGGGCGTGCGCAGCTGCCACGGTCGCGGCCGGGAACCCATCTCGGCCCTGGCCGCCTGGTGCTTCTCGTCGTCGAAGGCGAAGTTGGCTCCGCCGGGCTCCATGTCGGCGCCCGTGGAGAAGTGGCGGCCGCGGCCCGTGACGACGATGGCTCGGATCGACTCGTCGGCGTCGAGCAGCGAGAGCTGCCGATGGAGCTCGACCTGCATCGCCGAGGTGAAGGCGTTGCCGCGGTCCGGTCGATCCAGCCAGACCAGCCCGGTCGCACCGTCGCGCTCGACGGTGATGCCGTCAGACACGGGGTTTACCGGAGCCGTCCGAGTTGGGCCGGGCCTTGGCCACCAGATCGGGGATGATGGCGCCGAGTTCGTCTGCGGCCCAACGGGCCTCCTGCTCGACCCCGGGTCCGGCCATCCAGGTCTCGGCGACGGAGATGGTGCCGCCCTTGACGTTGAACACGCGGCCCGTGATGTCGGCGGCTTCGGCCGAGGCAAGCCACACCACCAAGGGTGAGATGTTGGCCGGCGAGCCGGCATCGAACCCGGTCTTCTCCTCGATCTCCTTGAGCCGCGCGACGTAGGTCTCGAGTCCCTGCGTCATCTGCGTCAATGCGCTCGGCGCGATGGCGTTGACGGTGATGCCCAATCTGCTCAGTTCGTCGGCGAGGATCACGGTGAAGCCGGCGATGGCGGCCTTGGCAGCACCGTAGTTGGACTGGCCCGGGTTGCCGTAGAGACCCGACGGCGACGAGGTGTTGATCACCCGCGGGTGGGACACCGGCTCATCGGCCTTGTGCTTGCTCCGCCAGTAGGCCACGGCGTGCTTGGTCGGGGCGAACGTGCCCCGCAGGTGGACCCGGATCACGGCATCCCACATGTCGATGTCCATGTTGACGAACATCTTGTCGCGCAGGATGCCCGCGTTGTTGACCAGGACGTGCAGGTCACCGAAGGTGTCGAGGGCGGCGTCGATGAGTCGCTTGGCGCCGTCCCAGTCCGAGATGTCGTCGGTGTTGGCGACGGCTTCCCCTCCGGCGGCGATGATCTCGTCGACCACTCCCTGCGCGGGGCCGACGTCGTTCACGACGACCTTGGCGCCGTGCCTGGCGAATTCGAGCGCATGCTCGCGGCCGATACCGCCTGCGGCACCGGTGATCACCGCGACCCGGCCTTCGTGCAATCGCATGGACGCTCCTTCTAGCTCGGGGGGCCGAAGACGGCCCGTGCATTGGCGCCGAGGTAGCCGGTCCGGCTCTCTCCGGTCAGGGTCAAGGCACGCCCCTCGGTGATCGTTCTGTCGAAGGGCAGGATCGGATAATCCGATGCCCACATCAGCTTTCGGGGGTTGCGCTTCTGCGCGAACCGCAGGATGTCCTCGGACACGTACTTCGGTGCCCAACCCGCCGTCATGGCATACACGTTGGGATGCTTGATCAGCATCGCGATGGTCTCGGAGATCCACGGGTCACCGAGGTGGCTCATCACGATGGACAACTCGGGGAACGCCAACGCCACCTCGTCGACGAGGATGGTGCGTTGCAGCTTGGCCGGCTTCATCGGACCGGGCACCCCGACGTTGATCGACACGACGGCGCCCTCGTCGCACGCCGCGGTGTAGAGGGGATATGCCAGCTTGTCGTCGATGGCGATGCCGGTGAACATCGGAATGATGCGGATGCACTTGATTCCGTACTCCTGCACGGCGATTCGTACGTGCCGGGATGCCTCGTAGCCCAGCCGCGGATCGACGCCCACCGACGTGACGAACCGCCCGGGATACTCGCGCTGGAATCCGGCCAGCCGCTCGCACGTCTCCCGCAGCACCACCTCCCCCGTCTTGGTGCCGTGCACGAAGGGTGGGGTGATGTCGCGGGGAGCCTTGGACAGCACGCCGCAGGCGATGCCGAGCCGGTCCATCTCTGCGACGACGTCCGCCATGGTCTCACCGCCCTCGTAGGCGCTGTTGCCGCGCTTGAAGCGGGCCACCACCGAGGGGTCGGGCGTCACCTCGCCCGGCGAATACGGGAGGTTGATCCACGCATCGAATACTTCTGGCTCCGTCACGTTGGCTCTCCCTAGAACCCGCGGTACTGCGGGGCGCGCTTGTCCCTCATGGCATGTAGTGCCTCGGCGGCATCCTCGGTCGCGGCGACGACGGCGAAGTGCGAGGACACCAGGTCGAGCGCGGTGCGCAGATCCGTGTTGGCCGACTGGTAGGTGGCGCGTTTGATCATGCGCACGGTCACGGGTGCGTGGTCGGCGATGACGCGCGCGAATCGCTCGGTCTCGGAGGCGAGGTCCTCCGGCGCCGCCAGCCGGTTGACCAGCCCGATCCGTAGAGCTTCCTCGGCGTCGACCCAGTCGCCGGTGAGCAGCAGCTCCAAGGCCTTTGCGGTGCCGACGATCCTCGGCAGGTAGAAGGACCCGCCATCACCGGGGGTAAGGCCTACCTTGACGTATCCCTCGCACACCCGTGCGGACGTCGACATGATGCGCATGTCGCACATCAGCGCCATGTCAAGGCCGGCGCCGACGGCGACGCCGTTGATGGCGGCGATCACCGGTTTGTCCAGATCCTCGAGGGCGAGCGCGATCCTATGGATGTCGTCGTGCAGCTGCGCCTTGCGCTGCAACGGGGTCAGATCAGGGTTGGCGTTGGAGATGGACGCGAGGTCGACTCCGGAGCAGAACGCCCGGTCGCCGGCCCCCGTCAGCACGATCACCCGCACATCGTCGTCGGTTCTGGCGTTGCGCAGCAGGCGTTCCCATTCACGGACCATCGCGAAGGTGAAGGCATTGCGGCTGTCGGGACGATTCAGCGTGATGGTTCCGACGCCCTCGCGAATCGACCACTCGAGATCGGCCACCATGGCTCCTTCGTCATCGAACAAAGGCCGGAATATTCTTCGGACCCTCGATTTATATCGCTAACTGATTGTACTATACATGTATGGTGGCATCGCTTGAGCGGATCTCTGAGCTACCCCTGTCCGAGGCCGACGTCGACTTCCGCGACGAGGTTCGCACCTGGTTGGACGAGCACCTCGTCGGAGACTTCCGCGACCAGGTGCACCGCGGCGGGCCCGACGACGACGACAACTGGGACCTGCGCCGAGCCTGGGAGAGAGAACTGGCGACGGGCGGCTGGCTCGGCATGAGCTGGCCGCGCGAGTTCGGCGGACGGGAAGCGACGCTGTCCCAGGAGATCGTGTTCGCCTACGAATATGCGCGCGCCGGTGCGCCGCCCCGCGCTGCCTTCCACGGTGAGACCCTGATGGCGCCCGCCGCGCTCGCCCACGGCACCGACGCACAGAAGCAACGCCTCCTTCCCCCGATGGCGCGCGCCGAAGTGGTCTGGTGCCAGGGGTATTCCGAGCCCGACGCCGGTTCGGACCTGGCGAATGTCAGCTGCCGGGCCATCCGAGACGGCAACGACTGGGTGGTGTCCGGACAGAAGATCTGGACCACGTTCGCCCAACACGCCGACTGGATCTTCGCCATCGTCCGCACCGAGCCGGGGTCGGTACGTCACGCCGGCCTGTCGTACCTGCTGATCCCCCTGGATCAACCCGGCGTCGAGGTGACACCGATCCGCACCATGCTCGGCGACAGTGGATTCAACAGTGTGTTCCTCGACGGCGCGCGAACCTCGATCGACAACGTCCTGGGCGCTCCGGGTACCGGGTGGTCGGCGGCCATGACCACACTCGGCCACGAACGTGCCACGTCGGTGCTCAACTATCAGTTCTCCTTCGTCCGTGAGATGCGTGAACTCCGGGAACTCGCCACGCATCGCCGTGCCTCGGCCGATCCCGTGCTGCGCGATCGGCTCGTCGACGCCTACATCGGGCTGCAGATCATGGGCTACAACAACACCAGGACACTGGCGCGCGCTCTCACCGACGGCGAGTTCGGACCGGAAGCATCGATCGGCAAGTATTACTGGTCTCGATGGCACCAGTCGTTCACCGAGATCGCCATGGACGTCCTCGGTCCGGATGCCCTCCTTGGCACCAACTGGGAAGCGGGCCCCGATCTGGTTTCCACCGGTATGCGCCGCGCGTTCGTGCGGGCCAGGGCCGAGACCATCTATGCCGGGACGAGCGAGATCCAGAAGAACATCATCAGCGAGCGCGTCCTCGGCATGCCGCGTGAACCGAAGCCGGGTAACCCGTGAGCGGCCAACTCGACGGCGTTCGAGTGCTCGACTTGAGCCGAATCCTCGCCGCGCCCTTTGCCACTCAACTCCTCGGCGACCTTGGCGCCGACGTGATCAAGGTCGAACGACCCGGCGTCGGTGACGACGCTCGCCAGTATGGCCCACCGTTTCTCTCCGAACCCGGCGGCGCAGAGTCCGGCTTCTACCTCAGCGCCAACCGCAACAAGCGCTCGATCACCGTCGACCATGCGTCGAAGGATGGCGCAGACCTCATCCGCGGGTTGGCCGCGACGTCGGACGTGCTGGTGGAGAACTACCGGCATGGCGTGCTGGACAAATACGGGCTTGGCCATGCCGCGCTGGCAGAAGTGAATCCGAGACTCGTCTACTGCTCGGTCACTGGATTCGGGCAGGACGGACCGTACGCCGATCGGGCCGGCTATGACGGTGTCTTTCAAGCGATGAGCGGCATGATGAGCGTCTCCGGCATCCCCGATGGCCAGCCGGGGGCCGGACCGATGAAGGTCGGCGTCTCGATGGTGGACATCCTGACCGGACTCTACGCCTCGACGGCCATTCTGGCGGCACTGCATCACCGCGATACCGTCAGTGGCCGAGGACAATTCATCGACCTCGCGCTGCTGGACTGCGGGGTGGCCGCGCTGTCGCACTACGCCCAGAACTTCCTGGTCTCGGGGGTCGCCGCACCGCGCCGAGGCAACGGCGGGTTCGGCGGCATTCCCTCGCAGGCCTTCTCGTGTGCGGACGGCGAGATCTTCGTGGTCGCCAGCACCGCGGGCCAGTGGTCCGCGCTGGCGAAGGCGCTCGGTCGTCCGGAACTGGCCGACGATCCCCGTTTCGCGAGTGTCTCGGCGCGCATCGCCAACCGCGACCTCGTCCTGGAGACGCTGGACACCATCTTTGCGCAGCGGTCCGTCGCGTACTGGGTGGCGGCACTCGAGGAGGCCGACGTTCCGGTGAGCCCGGTGAACACCATGGACGCGGTCTTCGCCAACCCACAGGTCCGGCATCGCGGGCTCCGCACCACTGTGGAACACCCAACGGCCGGACCGATCGACCTCATTGCCAACCCCATTCGCACGCCGGGCACCCCGGCGACGACGTACTCACCGCCGCCGCTGCTCGGTGAACACACCGAGGAAATCTTACGAGATCTCCTCGGAAAGACACCGGACGACGTAGCCCGGCTCCGCGCCAGCGGTGCAATCTGACCGACGAGAGAATGGATGAGAAGCAGATCATGACAACACATCTCGACAAATCCCTTGACCTGGGGCCGACCGGCTCGTTCAACCACGGTGCCCTCGCGTCCGGACGCAGATTCGACGCGACGGAGTTCCTCTCCGACGAGCCGATCCTCGGTCTGGAACGCGAAGCCGGTTACATGTGGGGCACGCTGCGCGACGACGACGGCGTGCTGTACTCCGTGATGCGTCGGATCGCCCCGCCCGGCGCGGCGCAGGGTGACGGGAAGTCGCTCGGCGGCAAGCTGCTCGTCGTCTCCAGCGGCACGGAGAAGGGCCAGCTCCAGCTCCGCCGGGAGCCGCGAGGGGCGGCCGACAGCAACGACATCAAGCGGCACCCACACGGCGAGAACGCCGTTCGGTTGGCCTCGGCTGACGGCGCGCCCGGCCGGCGGATGGAGCTGGTGCTGTCCGAGGACGAGTTCTCCTATGTCGAAGAGGACGTCATCGACGTCACCGGCCAGCTCGTCGTGCCACCCCTGCAGTGGTACCTGCCCGGTCCACGATCGGCACTGCTTTACATCAGCCACACCTGGCTCGTCGACGGACAGCTGGCGGGTAAACCCGTGCGGGGCTTCCTGTTCTGGGAGGAGGCGTGGATGCCGCCTGGTGGCCAGCTCTACGTCACGAAGGATCCGCTTCGGGACGCCGAGTACCTCACCTGGTATTCGTGGGCGAACAAGTGGGAAGACGGAACCTTCGAAGTCGGTCATTTCCTGTTCGGGCAGGGCGACTTTCACGTCGGCGTAATCGCCGACAGCGCCGGCAACGTCACATCGGCCCACACGATGGACGCCGTCATCACCCGCGCCGACGACGGGTACTGGCACGACGGCATCGACTACGAGATCGATGGTGTCCGCTGGGTGTGCGAGCCGGATCCCGAGGGCCGCATGCAAGGCCTCGGCAAGATGCCCAATCCTCAGCAGGAGGGCTTCATGCACCGTGTCGACGACACCCGCATTCCCGAGGTACACATGGCGTGGGGCGAGTCCGTACCCGCTGCCGGCGAGCGACGGCGACCGCGATAAGGGTGTCCTTCTCGGGGCTGCTCGACGAATCGACGGCCCGCTGGCCGGAGCGGACGGCGCTGACCTTCGAGGGTGAGCGCTGGTCCTTCCAGCGACTACACTCTTGCGTCAACACAGCGGCAGCGAACCTCGAGGCCGCCGGGGTGGGCCCAGGGACCCGGGTGCTGTTGCTCCTGGAGAACAGCCCCGAGTACCTGATCGCCCAATACGCATTGGCTCGATTGGGCTCGGCATTCGTGACTCCCAACCCGTATTGGACCGTGCCCGAGTTGATGCGTGCGGGCCGTGCCGCCGAAGCACGAACCGTGATCTACGGATCGCGATTCGACCAGTACGTCGAGGGACTGGCCCCGGCAATACCGGTCGCAGAGCTGCTCAAGGACGGGGCCGCTCCTCCGACTCGGCAACTCCACGAGCCGGGATCGCCGCGCTACCTCCCCTTCTCTTCCGGTACGACGGGACTACCGAAGGCCGTGATCCACACCGACGAAAGCCTGTGTGGCGCCGTCCACCAGCTCCGTCACCATCTGGCGCTGAGCCACCGAGACCGACTTCAGGTGGCGTTGCCCCTGTGTCACATCTTCGGCACCACGATGGCTGCCGCGGCGCTCAGCGTCGGCGCCGAACTCGCGCTGTTCCGTCGTTTCGATCTCGACGAATCCCTGCGACACCTCAAGCAGGACGGCGTGACGATCTGGCCGATGGCCGGTGCGGTGGCGCACGAGCTTGCCGGCCGGCTGGACCTCGACCCGAAGACCTTCGCCTCGCTGCGCTTCTTCATGTGGGGTGGCAGTGCCGTCCCACGCGACGTGGCCCGCACGATCTCCGCTCGCACCGGCGTAGGGTTCCTGTGTTCCTACGGCATGACAGAGGCGATGATGGTCGCCTTCAATCCGGTCGACGACGTCGAGCAATGGTCGCTCGACTCCCCCGGCTACGCGACGACCGGCACCGAGTTGCGGATCGACGAGAGCGGCCAACTCGAAGTGCGCGGGCCCAGTGTGGCCTCCGGTTACGCGGGCATCGACTCCGACGCCTTCACCGAGGACGGCTGGTTCCGCACCGGTGACGTCGCAACGATCTCCCAGGACGGTCGGCTGCGCATCGTCGACCGGATCAAGGACATGATCAAGTCCTCCGGCTTTCAGGTGGCGCCCGCGGAGGTCGAATTGGTTCTGCTGGAGCATCCGGGGGTTCACGACGTCGGCGTCGTCGGGCAGCCGGACCCGCGGGCAGGCCAGGTGCCGATCGCGTACCTGGTTGCCAACCCAGACGTCGATGTGGCGCAACTCGACGCGTGGGTCCAGACCCGGCTGGCGAGCTACAAGCGCCCGCGCGCCTACCGCTTCGTCGCTTCGCTGCCGCGCACCGTTGCGGGAAAGCTCCGACGTGCCGAGCTACGTCGCTGGTCGACCGACGGTCCTCAGCTCAGCACCTCCACCAACGTGGCATCGGATTGACCGACCATGAACCCCTCGACGGCTTCGAGATGACGGCGCCAGTGTCGTTGCGCCGCAGCGCCATCGCCGGCTTGCAGCAGCTTCACCAGTTTTTGGTACGCGCGCTGAGCGCTCTTGTTCACCGGTTTCTCGAATCCCGGCGGGTGCGTGGCGATGAACAGCGCGTTGTGAGTCTCGACGATGTCGAACAGCATTCGGGCCAAAACGGCCAACGTAGTGCTCCCGGCACACTCGACGACGGTGAGGTGAAACCGCAAGCTGTACTCCGCGAACGCCGCCTCATCGTCTGCGACATCGTCACCGACGGTTACCAGCTCCGCCAACGGTCGCACCACCTTCTTGATCCGCGACGCAGCGATCATCCCGACGGCCGACACCTCGATCTCCGTGCGGGCCCGATACACGTCGCTCAGCGGTGTTCCCTGATATTGGAGCAGTGTGCCGGTGTACCGTGCTGCCATCGAACCATCGGGTTCCAGCACTCTCGCCCCGCCCCGCGGTCCTCGCACCACGGTGATGATGGATTCGGCCTCCAAGATGCGAAAGGCCTCGCGCAGCGTGGGCCGGGAGACGCCGAACTCGGTCATCAGCGTCGTTTCGCTTGGCAACGTCTGCCCGGGTGCCAGATCCCCCGTGACGATCCGCCGCCGAAGATCCGCCGCGATGAGCGCACTGGCCTTCGGCACCGACACCACCGACGACTTGCGGCCGGACGGCCCAGCGGATCGGGGGTACATACCGCTAGATGATATAGCTGATCACGCTACTCAGCTGAAGATGTCGATCACCCGGTCGGCGCCTCCCGCATCTCGAACGCGGGCGGCGGTGGCTCGAATGTGCTTACTCCACAACAATTGTGCCGCCTTGGCGTCCCGCTTCTCGACGAGGTCGACGAATCGACTGTGGGTACGGGCGCCCGCTGCGACCGCGGGACCGTGCACCTCGAGACGGGTGCCGGTCACGTATCGACTGGTGGCCGCATCGATGATCTCCCGCACGATCGCACACAGCACCTGCAGCGTCGCATTACCCGCGAAGTCCAGGACCATGCGATGAAAGTCATTCTCGCGCAGTAGCAACATGTGCGGTTCGGTGATGGCGGCGTCCTCGTCCGCTGCAGCCCGCAACTGCGCCAGCTGCTCGGGGGTGCGCCGACGGGCCAACATCGCCGCGCACGGACCCTCGAGGGCGACGGCCGCTTCGAAGAGGTCCGCCGTCGTGGCGCCACGGTATTCCAGCACCGTCGCGGCATATCCGGCCGCGGTCTCCACCGTTGGCACGCTGACGTGCATCCCCCCGTTCGCACCCCGCCGCACGATCACCAGCGACTCCGACTCCAGAATCCGAATAGCCTGCCGCAGTGTTGGTTTGGAAACTCCCAGCTCGACCATCAGATCGTCCTCACTCGGCAGCGTGTCACCTTCGACGAGGAGGCCCAAGATGATCCGCCGCCGCAGCGTCGCGACGACGACCTCTGCCGCCTTCGGAACCGCGGGTGAGGTCATCGCTCAAGACTAGCGACGCCCTCAATAGGACTGCATGCGGATGAATGCAGCGGCCACCAGACAGTCGTCCCAGCCGGTATCCCGCAACTCCACCCGACAGCCGACCGTTTCGGTGTCGACCGCGCTGAAAACAGGTGTCGCAACGAACGGTCCAACCCGGCCGGGGGCGACCAGTGACATGCTCAGGGAATCGACCGACAGCTGGTCGGTACCCAGCGTCTCGACGGCGTGTTCCAACGCCACCGCTTCAGCCACGACCAGCATGGGAGCGTGGTGCAGACGTTCGGCACCCACGTCCTGCAACCGCGGGATCTCCAGCAGGCCGTCGAAGCGGCGCCGCGCCGAATAGGCATGCCACAGTGGCGGCAGCGCACCGCCGCCGGGGAGCATGGCGGCCGGTTCGGGAAAGCAGAAACGTTGCGGCGTCGTGCCAACCACCGCCCAGTTGGCGGTGCCGAAGCCGATCCGACGATCCGGCTCATCCGCGTCGGCGACCGTCGCCTCGGTAAACAGTTGCGAGCGCGCCTCGGCGGTGATCGCCCCCGCCAACAGCACCCGCTCCACGTCGAGCGCGCAGTCGACGACGGTGACGTCGACCTGCGTGACGGCACGTACGTGCATCGACTCGACGTTCACCACCGCCGCGTCGAGCATCGCAATCGCCAACGGAGCCGCCATGACCGCCCCCGCGGACGTGCGGAGGTCCTCCCGAAGTCGCAGCACGTTCTGCGCGTGGGTGCGGTCGATCGCCTGCGGGCAAGAGCCGAGGTAGGTGTAGCTCATGAGCACGCCTCGGCTAGGAGCCCAAAAGCCGCGCGGATCGGGGGCGGCGTGGTCGGCTGCGGTGGTACCGCTCATCAATCACTCCTCGATCGAAGACTGCGCCGCAGTATCTTTCCGGTCGCGGTCTTCGGGATCACGTCGACGATCTCCACTTCGCGCGGATACTTGTAGGCAGCCATCCGAGTCCGGCAGAAGTCGACCAGCTCGTGCGGCTGCACCGTAACGCCCTTGCGCAGAGAAACATACGCCTTGACGGTCTCGCCGCGGTACGGATCCGGTAGGCCCACCACCCCGGCCTCGAGAACGGCGTCGTGGGTGTACAGCACGTCTTCGACCTCCCGCGGCCACACCTTGTATCCGCTGGCGACGATCATGTCCTTCTTGCGGTCGACGAGGTAGTACCAGCCGTCGTCGTCGGCGTAGGCCACGTCACCGGTCAGTAGCCAGCCGCCCTTGATGGCGGCGGCGGTCTCGGCCTCATTGCGCCAGTAACCGTCGACGACCTGCGGCCCCCGAACCGCGAGCTCGCCGAGTTGCCCGGCCGGCAGCGCCACAAAGGTCTCGTCGACCACGCGCACCTGAGCGCTCAAGACCGGGATGCCAACGGACAGTGCCCCGGTCTCCGCACCTACCGGCGCCCTCTTGCCCATCGGCACGCTCAGGACCGGAGACGTCGTCTCGGTCATCCCGTAGACGTTGTGGATGTACACGCCGAAACGGTTCTCGAAGCGCTCCACCGTGGCCGCCGGGATCGGGGCACCCCCCGATGCGATCGTCGTCAACGACGACAGCGCATCCTTCGTGACGTCGGGCGAGTTGGCGAGCGCGATGAAGACGGTGATGGCACCGACCGTGAAAGTCGGCTCGTAGGTGCGGATCATGTCGAGCGCCACGCCGACGTCGAACCGGTAGAACAGCACCAGTGTCGCGCGCGCGGCGAGCGCGACCGCGATGTGCCCGGACAGTCCGGTGACGTGGAACAGCGGGGCCACCCCGAGAATGACGTCGTCTTCACCGAGACCGAACCAGTCGCGGTAGGCCGACCCGCCGGTCGCCACGTTGCGGTGGGTGTTCATCGCGCCCTTGGGCACGCCGGTGGTGCCGGAGGTGTAGGTGATGACGGCGACGTCGTCTAGCCCAAGCGCGAGCACGTCGGGCGTCTGGCCGGCGTAGCGGTCGACCAGATCGGTGAGGTCGTCGGTGCCCGCCGGTGTCGACACCCGCGCGGCGGGAAGGACGCGAACGTCGTCTGCGTTCCGGAAGTCCAGCGCACTGGTGCTGATCACCCGCGTCACCGACGAACGATCAAGGGTCACGGCCAGTTCATCCGAATACAGTTCGCTCAGTGAGAGGAACGTCGTCGGCGTCGAGTCGGCGATCAGCTTTTCGATCTCGTGCGGGGTCAGCATGGGATTGATGGCAACCGCGATGCCGCCCAGCTTCCACGTCGCTATCAACGCGATGACGTATTGCGGAACGTTTTGTGTGTACAGCGCGAGGCGGTCCCCGCGGGTGAAGCCCCCGTCGGCCAACGCCACGGCCAGTGCATCGGAGACCCGATCGACGTCGCGGGCGGTCAGGACGCCGTCGAAGTATGCCAGCAACGGGCTGTCCGGAGCGTCGGCGACGGTGCGGCGGAACATGTCCAGGACGGTGTCCGGCATGGAGCTCCCTAGCCCGTGTGCAGAGTGAGACCCTGCGCGTTGAAGAAGAATCCGCCCGCGGTGACGAGCGCCCTTCGCGCATCGGGCACCTGGCGATCGCCAGCCAGTCCCTGGAGTTGGTGCACGGCCTCGCGCACGTGACCTGAACCCTGAGTGGCCCCCTCGGACAGCGACCCACCGTGCGGGTTGAGCGGAATCCGGCCGTTGATCAACGCGCGTCCCTCCTCCGGAACCCAGTGCTCCCGCAGGAAGTCACCCGCTTCCCCGGGCTTGCACCAACCCGCGTTCTCGATCCAGTTCAGGGTGATCGGGGTGAAGCCGTCGTAGGGGAAGTAGACGTCGACGTCGTCGATCCAGAAGTCGCCCTTGCGCTTCAAGGTATCGACTACGACCTGCTGGCCGTGGTGACGCAGGCTGACGGTCTGATCCTCCTCGTTGTGCGCCACCTGCCCGAGGACGGCCGCATTGATGAGCACCGGAGGCAACGGGAGGTCGCGGGCCCGCTCGGCGGTCGTGATGATGAAGGCGTCGGCCCCGTCGACCGGCACGTCCATGTCGAGCAGACGCAGCGGCCAGCGGATCATCCGAGATGCGAGGTAGTCGTCCATCGTGATCGTATCGCGCTTGGCTGCAGCGGGATTGCGTGCGGCGTTGGTGCGGTCGTTGATCGCGACGAGCCCGAAATCCTGGCTGGTGGCCCCGAACTCGTACATGTAGCGCGATGCCCAGGCGGTATAGCCCACCGCAGCGGCGACCGACTCTGGCCCGGGGTGCGGATCCAAAAGACCGGGAGTTGCGATGCGCCGGAACGGATCCCGCAGCGACGAACTGGTGTTCCACGCCGAGCGGTAGGCGGCGTGGTAGACGAGCGCCACCTCGCAGAGCCCGCCGTGCACGGCCGCAGCAGCCGTAGCGACGTGGTCGACCATCGGAATCGTCGGATTGCCCGACCAGGTTATTTCGGGCAGCCCTAGAGCTGCCTGCAGGATCTCCACGTTCGGCCAACTGCCGCAGAGGCCGTCGATGTCCGCTGCGGTGAGTCCACACGTGCGGATGACGTCGATGCAGGCCTCCGCGGCCAGCGAAGTCTGACTGCGTTCGAGGTTGGTCGCGACGAAACCGGTGGTCGAGGCGCCGGCAATGGCCACCTGATCCTTCATGGGATGGCGCGACGATCCTGTCACGCGCCCGCTCCCGTCAGGACGAACACCGGCATCGGGGAGCCGAAGCGCTCCCGCCAATCCAGGCGCACCGCCCTGCCGATCCGGATGTCGTCGTGGTCCGCGTCGACCACGGTGGCGGTAAACCTCAGTCCCACTTGCTCTTCCAGCTCGACGGTGACCACCGGATACGGCGTCGAATAGTCGACCCCGGGAGCTGGGGGGCCCTGGTGCAGGAAGACGTTCATGAAGATCTCGCCGTTGCCGGTGACCGCAGTGGCGGTAACGTTCGCCGACCAGCACTCCGGACACACCGGCTTCGGCGGGGCGTGCCAGATCGCGCAGTCATCGCAGCGGTTCACCAACAGTTGCTTGCGCAACCGCCCGCGATAATGCGCCGCGTTGTCATGCGTAATCGGCTCTCCCGGAAAGCGCTGCACCAGTTCGTCATTGGACAGGTGGTCGCCCATGTCATTCCCGTCGCTTCGCTCGCCCCGGCATGCTTAGACGATACCGCTGCTGAGCTTCATGCCGTTCTCGCGCAGAAAGGCGCGTTTGATGTCGTCGTCGAGTCCGTCCACCTTGTTCCAGAAGTCGGCAGGCTCCCTGAGCCCCTCGGCGTGCGGCCAGTCCGAACCCATCAGCAGGGTCTCGGTGGAGTCGAGTTTCTCAATCAGGCCGATGGTGTCGTCCTCGGGATACGGGACGACGCGGACGTGCTTCTTGAAGATGGTGCTGGGCCGTTCGGTGAGCTGTCCGCCCAACCATGGGCCGCCGCGGGCCATGCCGCGGCTCTTGTCCATGTGCCGGATGAAGTGCGGCACCCATTCGGCCCCGAACTCGCTGACGAGGACCTTGATGTTGGGGTAGCGACCGAAGATGTTGTCGAAGATCAGTGCCGACAGCGTGTCGGTGATGGGACGTTCGCCGTAGGTGTTCTGCCACTGCCATGCCGAGAATTGGAACGGCGGTTTCAGTTCCCAACCCCAATGGGAGGCAACCTGATCCTGGTAGTGGAATTCGGAGATGTGGTAGCACACCACGGCCTTGGCCTCGTTGATGCGCGACCAGATTGGATCGAAGTACGGGTCGCCGGGCGAGCGACCGTAGGCCGGGCCGGCGGGCAGCACGATGAAACGGGCGCCGGCGTTCAGGACGCGGTCGAGTTCTGCGACGGCACGGTCGAGGTCACGGAAGGACAGCATGGCCGGGGCGTAGATGCGGTCCTTGTGTGCGAAACCCCAGTCCTCGTCGATCCACTTGTTGAACGACTCGAGATTGTCGTAGAGCGGGTCGATCCCGGTGAGGTATTGCTCGGCGAAGAGCGCCCAACCTCCCGGGTACATGATGGTTCGCTCGATCTGCTGCTCGTCGAGTTGCTTGAGGCGCGCTTCCTTGTCCAGGTACTCGGGTTGCATCGGTTCATAGAACCGGTCGGCGTCGGTGGCATCACCCGACGCACGCTGCTTCAGCATTTCGACCAGGGAGCCTGGAACATACGCCTGATCCATGTCGTTCTCCAGGGCGGTGACGAGCCGGTCGTTGGCGAGCAACATCTTCCGTCCGCTCGGCGCGACGATGGTACGCACCGCGGTGTCCAACTTCGCCTTCGGCATGAACCGCGTGAAGCAGTCTTCTGCCTCGTAGGAGTGCTGGTCGAAGTCCGTAAGGCGATACGGAAGCTCGCCGACGCTGTTCTCGATGAGTGCCACGGTGACGTCCTTTCCTCTTTCGGTACTATACATGTATAGCTGAGCGCACAGAACTGTTTGCCCGGATCGGTTTTCAGGTCACTGACCGGTGAACTTCGGAGCGCGTCGCTCAAGGAACGCCGCCCTGCCCTCGTGGGCGTCGTCGCTGGGTCCGACCCACAGCACCGCCTGTTGCGCATCGCCGAGCGATGAGTCCAAGGTCGATTCGAGTCCGCGGCGCATCATCGTCTTGACCGCGCGAAGGGCCAGCGGCGCGGCTGTCGCGAAACGCTCTGCGAGCGCGATGGTCCGCGCCTCCAGTTGGTCGTCGGGGACGACCTCGGTGACCAACCCGAGGGCCGCTGCGGTCGCTGAGTCGTAGATCTCCGACAGCGCGACCATGCGAAATGCCTTGTCGTACCCCATGACACGGGGAAACAACCAGGCGCCACCCTCGTCGGGCAGCAGACCGGCCCGGGCGCTGGTGTCGCCGAGCCGGGCGCTCTGCGCGACGATCCGGAGGTCACAGGAGAGCGCAAAGGCCAAGCCGCCGTTGACGGCGATGCCGTTGACCGCGCACAGGACTGGCTTGTCGAGCTTGTGCAACGCCGTGATCACCGCGTGCGAGTCCTCGCGCAGTTCGCGTGCCCGTCCCATCTGCCTGGAGAGATCCTCGGCGAAACCTGCGTCGGGCGAGACGTCGCCGCCGGTGCAGAAGCCGCGACCCGCGCCGGTCAGGATGAGCACCCGCAATCGATCGTCGAGCCGGAACCGCCGGATGGCCTCGAGCATCTCCTGACACATCCGCGGGGTGTAGGCACCAAGTCGGTCCGGACGATTGATCCGGAGTCGGGCTATCGCATCGCCGATCGTCTCGAAGATGGCGTGCGGTTCGTCCGACTCGCTCATCCCCGTACCCCCTGCGGAATGGCGCGGGCGGCGGTGTCGGCGGCGTGCCCGGCACAGGCCTTGGCGACCGTTACGGCGACGGCGACAGGTGTCACGCTGGCCTCGATTCAACAGGGGTGTGAAGTTCTTCACACCCCATCGGACTATACATGTATAGTCGGCTCGTCCCGAGTGAAACCACAGCGGCCGAGCAACAGCCCGTGAAGCATCGAGCGTGATGGAGTGACCATGACAACCAGCGTCGACCTCGAAGGTCGCCTTTTCATCGACGGCACGTTCGAGGAATCCTCCTCCGGCCGCCGCTACGACGTCATCAACCCAGCCGACGAGTCGGTCGTGGCGAGTGCCGCGGACGCGGGACCCGAGGACGTCACCCGCGCGGTCGACGCCGCGGTCAAGGCGATCGACACCACCGACTGGACCACCAACCACGCGTTTCGACAAAAGGTGCTCAAGCAGTTCCAGGACGCGTTGCGCGCTGAGTCGGCCGCCATCAAGCACGTGTTGGTCTCCGAAGCGGGCACACCGGCATTGGTGCATCCCACGCACGTCGACGCCATGATCGAGGACATGAGCTACTTCAACGGGCTCATCGAGACCTGGCAGTGGGAACGCGATCTTCCGCCGTACGAGCTGCTCGGCATGCAGAGCAATCGGCGAGTCCGCTACGAGCCGTTCGGCGTCGTCGGCGCGATCACGCCATGGAACGCGCCCTTCATGACCAACATCTGGAAGGTCGGCCACGCGCTGGCCACCGGAAACGCCGTCGTACTCAAGAGCGCTCCGGACACCCCGCTGACGGGTGCCCTGATGGCGCGGATCGCCGCGGAACAGACCGAGATCCCGGCGGGGATCTTCAACGCGATCAGCTCCGCCGACAAGGCGATCGCCGGAGAGGCCCTGACCACCGATCGACGGGTGGGCCTCCTGCACTTCACCGGTTCGGCCGCCGTGGGACAGCGCATCGCCCAGAACGCCGCGGTGGGAATTCGGCACGTGGTACTGGAACTCGGCGGCAAGTCCGCCAACGTGCTGCTGCCCGACGCCGACCTGGACATGGCCTGCGGTTTGGGCGTTGCCATGTGCATGAACAGCAGCGGGCAGGGGTGTGCTTTGGCCACCAGGATGGTCGTCCACGCCGACATCTACGACGACGTGGTCGGACGTCTGCAGGCATTCGTCAGCGCGTTGCCGTGGGGCGATCCGACCGACCCGGGCAACCTCGTCGGCCCGATCATTCGGCTCGAACAACTCGAGCGGATGGAGGGGCTGGTCAACCGCGCAGCCGAAGCCGGCGCCCGCATCGTGGCCGGCGGCAAGCGCGGTGACCGCGGCAGCAAGGGCTTCTGGTTCGAGCCGACCGTCGTCGCCGACGTCGACGAGAACTCCGAGATCGCCCAGACCGAGGTGTTTGGCCCGGTCCTGTCCGTGATCCGCTACGACGGTGACGACGACGAGGCCGTGCGGGTGGCCAACAACAGCGAGTACGGCCTGTCCGGATACGTCCAGTCCCGCGACGAGGACCGCGCCTGGCGAGTCGCCAAGCGATTGAAGGCAGGCACGGTCAACATCAACAACTCGTTCTATCTCTCTCCCGACGCGCCATTCGGCGGCTACGGAATCAGCGGCCGCGGCGTCGAGCACGGCGAGGACGGCTTCCGGGAGTACCTGCAGGTCAAGTCGATTGCCAGCCCGGCCAAGAACTGAAGGGGACAAGCAAAGATGAGACTCTCGGACAAGGTCGTCGTCATCACCGGTTCCGGTTCTGGGCTGGGCCGTGATGCCGCACTGCTCTTCGCCTCCGAAGGCGCCACGATCGTCACCAGCGACGTGGTCCCCGGCCGCGCGCAGGCGGTGGCCAAGGAGGTCGAGGCGGCGGGCGGAACCGCGCACGGACTGGACGCGGACGTACGCGTCGAGGCGGACATCGAGCGTCTGGTCGGCGAGGCCATCGACAACTTCGGCCGCATCGACGTGATGTGGGCCAACGCAGGCATCCCCGAACCCGGTTTCGGAATGAAGGGATTCATCGACTCCGAGCTGAATGACTGGAACGACATCTTCAGCGTCAATGCCACGGGCATCTACCTCGCCTGGAAGCACGCGGCCAGGTGGATGGTGGCCAACAAGCGCCAGGGCAACTTACTCGCAACGACGTCGGCGTCGGCGTTCGTCGCCTACCCGGGGTTTCCGATGTACACCGCATCGAAGGCAGCCGCCAACGGGTTGGTGCGCTCGGCGGCAATGGAACTCGGCAAGTTCGGGATCCGGGCGAATGCGCTGTGCCCCACCCACGGAATGTCGGTGAACTTCGCGCTTCCGCCGGAGGCCGACGTGCTCGGCAAGTCGTATGAGGAGATGTCGCCGTGGGACCCCGACAACAGGGCGATGCCGCTGCGGCTCGACCGACCCCCGGTCATCCGTGACAACGCGTATCTCGCGTTGTTCCTGGCCTCCGACGAGTCCGCCTACATGTCCGGCCAGACGATCCAGTCCGCCGACGGCGGGCAGTTCGCGCGCACGTCCATCGTCTTTCCGACCGACACCGGCGAGAGCGGCGACATCACCGCCGGAGCCATCCCCGACGAACTGCGGGACCAAATCGACCGTTGAGGTAGCGATGGTGGCGCCCCGACTTCACGGCCGTACCCGTAAAGTCTGGGATCGACAGTGTCGAATCGACGATGACGGGGGGACGAATGGCGGGCAAGAAGTCTCCAGCCGTTCGTGCCCCGCTGGACCGTGCGCGCATTGCGGCAACGGCCATGGAGATGATCGACGAGGTCGGCGTCGAGAAGTTGACGATGCGCGCGGTCGCCGCCCGCCTCGACGTCTCGGCGATGGCTCTCTATCACCACGTCGAGGACAAGGACGAGCTGCTCCGACTCGTGGGGGACGACGTCCTCGGCCACATCGAACTGCCAGATCCAGACTCCGGCGACTGGCGCGAGTTGTTCACCTCGATCTCGATGGCGGCGGTCGACGCCCTACTCGAGGTGCGGGGCCTCAGTTCGGTGTTGCTATCGTCGAAGATGCTGCCCAATGCGCGACGGCTGGTGAAGTTCTGCATCTATCAGTTCGAGCGAGGCGGCCTGAGTCATGCTGCAGCGCAAGAGGTTTACGCAGGGGTACAGACTCTGGTCCTCGGCCGGTTGTTGGTCGAGGAGAGCGCGAACTTCCACGTGGGCCCCGCACCTCATCCAGACGACGAGATCCGGGACTACATCGCGACATTGCGGTCACGGGCGAGCTTCTATGGTGCGTTGACGGCACTCGCCGACAGGGTGCCGTCCTAGACGAGCAGCGCGCGTAAGTCGGCCTTGCGTACCTTTCCCGCGGCAGTCCGTGGGAAATCCCTTGGGTGCGAGCGAATTTCCTCGGGCCACTTGTACTTTGCGATTCCCACCTCGGCCAGATGCTCGCGCACCTGCGCCACGGTGGGCACGTCGCATCCCGGCGCCGGGCGGATGAAGGCACAGGCATGCTCGCCCGTCCGTGCATCGGGAGCTGCGACGACGGCGATGTCGGCGATCTGCGGCATGGCGATCAGTGCGGCCTCGATCTCCGCGGCACTGACGTTCATTCCGGCCCGAATGATGATGTCCTTCTTGCGATCCACGATGGTCACGTAGCCCTCGGCGTCGAGGCGGCCGATGTCGCCGGTTCGGTACCAGCCGTCGGCGAAGGCGTCGTCGTTCAGCTTGGCGTCGGTGTACCCACAGAACAGCTCCGGTCCACGGGTCAACAGCTCTCCCGGCTCACCCGTCGCCACCTCGTGGCCATCGTCGTCGACGATTTGGACTTCTACTCCGGCGCAGACCTTTCCGTCACTGTGGGCACGGCGATCCAGGCTGTGGGTGACGTGCCCGAGCGAGATGCTGGGGTGTTCGGTACAGCCGTACCCGCGCATCGCGACGATGCCAAGGGCGTCCGCTCGGCGGACCAGATCGGGCGTGACGGCGGCACCACCCAGTGAGGACGCACGGATCAGCCGGTGATGCGCGGGAGTGCACCGTGGGTCGTCGAGCAGCGAGGCCAGGAACAGCGGCGCTCCCGTCCCCGCGGACAGCGATTCCTCGGTCATCAACTCGAGCACCAGGGACGAGTCCCAGTAGTCCAGCAGATGAATCTCCTGGCCCAGTAGTGGCGGGACGAGGACCGACACCAACATGCCGGTGACATGGGCGACTGGTGACGTGCTCGCCAGCCGATCGGACAGGCCGTTCATCATGGGCGCCATGTGCCACCTCGTCTCGGCGCACATCGCCCGGTGACTGAGCAGCACACCCTTCGGGGGGCCCGTCGTGCCCGAGGTCCACCCGATGACCGCGGGTTGCGCGGGATCCACGTCGGCGGTCTGCTCGATGGGGTCGGCGGTGACGAGGTCGTCGAACGGTACGACGTTCCTGGGTGCAGGCAGGTCACCGACCGCGATCACGTGTTCCAGCGGTCCGTCGGGCAGAATGGCGAATTCGAAACCCGGCTTCCGCCAGTTCGCGACGATCAGTGCGCGGGCGCCCGATTCATCGAGTACGTAACGGATCTCACTGGTCCCGTACATGTGGCCGATCGGCACCAGGACGGCGCCCAGCATCGACAGGCCGTAGAACGCCGCAGCGGCTTCGACGCTGTTGGGGAGTTGGAACGCCACCGGATCACCCGGTTCGACGCCGAGCCGGCGCAGCCCCGCGGCGAGCCGACAGGCCAACTTCGAGACGTCGGCGATCGTGCCGCGCCACGGGCGATCGAGGGAGTGCACCTGAAAGCGGCGAGCTGCCGAGGTCGTCAGCGCGTCGGCGAGCAGCGAGGGCATCGACCGACCGTCCCACCACCCTTGACCTCGGTAGTGATCGCTCAACTCCGACGGCGTGGTCACGGTCGTCCAGGTCTTGGTCAAGACAACTCCGCCGGTGGTATACACGTAAAGCCAACACTCGCACCATACCGGTGTGGGACGTGCCACCGAGAGGGAACTGACGATGACATCAGCAGACGCGGAAGCCCTGTACGGCCTACCCGACGAACTCGTGGTGACCGCCCACGGCCCGATCCGCATCGTCACCCTCAACCGACCGGGTGCCCTCAACGGTGCCACCCTAGTCCTGCACCAGGCGCTCGCCAGGGTCTGGACCCACATCGCCGCGGATGCCGAGGCCCGGGCGGTGATCCTGACCGGCAGTGGCACAACCTTCAGCGCAGGTGGCGACTTCGGGTACATGCAGGACAACATCGACGACGCCGAGATGCGACGGCAGACCATGCTCGAAGCCCGCGCCATCGTCCGCGGGATCGTCCGGCTGCCGATCCCCGTGATCGCGGCGGTGAACGGCCCTGCCGTCGGGCTCGGTTGCAGTCTCGCGGTGCTCTCGGACCTGGTGCTGTTGTCGGACAGAAGCTTTCTCGCCGACCCGCATCTGAGGATGGGCTTGGTCACCGGCGACGGCGGCATGGTGTGGCCACTCCTGACAGGCCTGTTGCGCGCCAAGGAGTACCTGTTCCTCGGCCAGAAGATCCTGCCGGACAAGGCCGTTGAGTTGGGCCTGGCCAGTCGGGTGGTTGCCGCCGACGAACTCATGGCCGAAGCGATGACATTGGCGACTCGCCTCGCGAAGGTTCCGCAGGACGCCCTGCGGGACACCAAACTTGGGCTCAACTCCTATATCGAGGCACAGTTGGAGAACGCCTTCGAGACCGCCTTCAGGGGCGAGGAGGAGAGCATGGGATCACCGGAGCACGCCGCCGCGGTGGCGGCCGCGCGCACCATGTCTTAGGTACCACTCCGAACGTGAGCCCACCGTGAAGAATCCGCGACGGATTCGCCGAGGGTTCACGCTCGGCGCACCTGCTCGCGCAACACGTACTTCTGCACCTTTCCCGATGCGGTGCGCGGGAAGGCGTCGACAATGCGCATCTCCTCCGGCCACTTTGGTTTGGCCATCCCGGTCGCTGCGAGGTGCGCCGCGAGATCGGCCAACGTGGGCGCGCTGGATCCCCCGGGCACGACGAACGCGATGGCCCGCTCGCCGGTCTTGGCATCCGGAACCCCGACGACGGCCACCTCCCCCACTCCCTCGCAGGTCAACAACGCGTTCTCCACCTCGGCGGGCGAGACGTTGTAGCCGTTGCGGATGATGAGGTCCTTGGTCCGTCCGGTGATCGCTAGATGCCCTGCGCCATCGAGGATTCCGAGATCTCCGGTGGCGAGCCAACCATCCGCGTCGAAGGCTCCGACGTTCTCGCTCGCTTCGAGATAGCCCGCGCTGCGATCCGGACCGCGACTGTAGATCTCGCCCTCGACGCCCGCCGGCGCAGACGAACCGTCGGCCCGCCTGATGACCACCTCCACACCGGGCAGCACCCGTCCGTCGGTGCTTCGTAGCTGCTCCGCTCCATCGGTGATCAGCCCGCTGCTGATGGTCGGGTGCTCGGTGGATCCGTAGGACCGCAGTACCGAGATACCGCGCCGGGCGGCCTTGTCCACCAACGCCTCCGGGACGATCGATCCGCCGAGCACGACGTAGCCCATACGGTCGGCGATCTCGTCCGTGAAGCCGGGATGGTCGATGAGTGCGGAGAGGAACACCGCCGCTCCGCCGCCGGGAGCGAGTCGCTCGCGCGCGCAGACGTCGAGAATGAAGTCGATGTCGAAGGCATCGACGTAGTTGATCGGCTCGCCACGCAGCAGCGGCCCGAGCAGGCCCATGGTCATGCCCGCGGCGTGCGCGATGGGCGAGGCCATGATCTGCGGCGTCGCTCCGCGGGGCACGATGGTGGCCAGGTGCAGACGGACCTCGGCCCCCAGCGTCCGATGCGTGTGCATCACCGCCTTCGATCGACCGGACGTCCCCGATGTGAACGCGAAGAGGCAGGGGTCGTCGGGGTTGACCACGGCGATCGTCGGCAACGGCGCGGCGGCGCTCAGATCGTCGAACGCGATCGCGTCGTCCACCGGTGCGCTGCCGCACAGCACCACCGCCTCCAGGCCCGGCATTGCGGGCCTGGAGTCACGAAGCTCTTCGAGATAGTTGCGGCTTCCGTGCCGTGCGGTCGTGATGAGCACCGAGGCGTTCACCGCATTGACGATGTCGACGAGTTCCTTGCGGCCATAGAAACCAGCCACCGGAACCAGCACCGCGCCCAACGCCGCAAGACCGAGGAAGGCGGCAGCGGCCTCGACACCATTCGGTAGTTGGTAGACGACACGGTCACCGGTGTGCACGCCGAGCGCACGGAGGCCCGCCGCGAACCGTCGGGACAGGTCGTCGAGGTGCCGGAACGTCGCGGCCCGCGGCGACGTCTTCGACCACACTCGAACGGTTTGGTCAGGATGCGCGTGCAGGTAGGCAGACAGCATCGAGCCCAATGACGAATCGTTCCAATAGCCTTCGTCGAGGTACCGGCGTCGCAACTCCGCCGGTATCGGTGCCTGAACGACGCCGTCGATCACGGGAATCAGGCCGGCGCGGTGATGACGTCGAGTTCCTCGAACTTGGTGATGTCGCCGTCGCTATATCCCAACTCGGTCAGGATCGACCTGTTGTGCTGACCGCGCACGCAGGGCGGTGCCACGCGACCGGGTGTCTCGGAGAACGCGATGGGCGGCGCGGCGCGGACGATCTCGCCGTAAATGGGATGCTCGATGGTCACCGTGAGACCCGTCTCGCGCAGAACTGGATCGAACGACGTGAAGACGGGTTGGCCGAGCAGGTTGACCTCCACACAGCCCACCCGAGCAGCACTGAGGAGTGACTCCCATTCCGCAGCAGGCTTTTTCGCGAATGCCCTGCCGAGCACGTCGACGAGCTCGTCGTCGTGCTCCGCACGCGCGGACGCCGTCGCGAAGCGCTGGTCGGCGTCGAGGCCGACGGCGTGGAGCAACGCCGCGAACTCCGCGTCGGACCGCACGGTGAGCGCCACCCAGCTGTCACCCGCGGCTTCGTAGAGTCGGTCGAGCGCACTGGTGCCGTAATACTCGCTGTCGCACAACGGCGTTCGTGGCTTGCTCGCGTAGCTGCAGAAGTCGTCGGAGTATGCCCAGGCGTTGCCGCCGATCATCGACGTACCGAGAAACTGGCCCTCCCCCGTCCGCTGCTGGTGGTAAAGGCCAAGTGACAGTGCCGCCAGGAGGGTAAGGGCCGCGTTGCTGTCACCGTCGACGAGCTGGTTGAGGTGCGGCATGACCACGGCTTGTAGCTCCAGCACGCTGAAGCCGTCACTCTGCGCCGGATCCGTCCAATAGCCGACCTGACGACCGAAGCTTCCTGCCACCGACTGCGCGGCCTGGGCGTACAGCGCGCGGTGGGCGTACGGTCCGTCTGTGCCGTAGCCGGCGGCGTGCACGTAGAGCAGGCGCGGGTTGAGTGCCGCGAGTTCCTCGTAGCCCAAGCCCATCTTGTCGGCGACCCCTGATCGGAAACCGGTCAGGAACACGTCGGCCTTGGCGATGATCGCCTGAGCGATGGCCCGCCCCTCGGCGCTCTTCAGATCGATCGAAACGCTTTCCTTGCCGGCCGTCGTCTTCGTACTGGCGACATCGGGTCCGAACGAATTGCGGTGCGGATCGCCTTTTCCGTCCTCGATCTTGACGACCCGTGCACCCAGCGAAGCCAGCATCGCCGTGGCGTACGGCATGGCGTAGAAGTAGCCGAACTCCACGACGGTGACCCCGGCGAAGGGATGCGCGGGCGCCTCCTGCCCACCCTTCGGAAAGTCATGTGCCACGACGCCTTCAGTGGCCGAGCCAAGTTCGGGAGCCGATCGCTGTACGACGATGGGGGTTCGGGAGAAGTGTCCTACCGGGCCGATCTCGCGGACCGGCCCCACCTTGGGGTCTTCGACGGTGATGACGTCGCCGTTGTGGACGATCTGAGGATGGTCGAGTCCCTCCTCGCTGGTCACGGCAACCTCGAAGGCGATGTCCGGGCTGGCCTGCAAGAGCGGAAGCCAGTGGTCGAAGTCCTTCGCGCGGAAGGCTTCCATCAAGAGGTCCTCCCACTCCTGAGCGTCCTCGGGGTTGGCAAAGCTCGGCAGCCCGCCGAAGCGCGGGTCCTTTGCGACGACGTCACCGATGCCTGCGACCTCGCAGAGAGCCCTACCCTGGTGCGGCAACATGGTCGAGGTCTGGATGAACCGCCCGTCCCTGGTCGCCAGCAGTACGCCGAAGCGGCTGGCTCCGGTGAGGGAACGTGAATCCCCGCTTGCCGATTCCCCTTTCTTGGCCATCAACTGAACGATCGTCGAGACGAAGTAGTCGATCGGGTCGAGCCCGGCGACCAGGGTGGAGTCCAACGTCTGACCACGGCCCGTCTTCTCCCGCACCAGGAGTGCACCGATGATGCCGGCCACCGACTGCATCGCGGCGCCAAAGCTGCCCCACGGCACGGGGAACATGATCGGCCCGTCGCGGTGGCCCCAGCTGCCGCGCGCCCAGAGACCCGCCTTCGCGGCGACGAGTGAGTCGTAGGACTTGAGGCCGGCATACGGGCCGGTCTTGCCGAAACCGGTGATGGACAGGTGAACCAGCGCCGGGTTGATCGCCCGAAGGGCGTCTGCTCCGACGTCCCACTGATCGGTCACACCCGGCGCAAAGCCCTCGATGACGACGTCCGCGCTTCGCGCCAGGTCCCTGAGCCGGTCCTGACCGTCAGCGGTCCGCAAATCGGCAATCATGCTGTCCTTGCCGCGATTCCAGACCAGAAAGCCGCTGGGGTTGTCGGTTCGCAGCCGGTCACCACCTGGCGGCTCGATCTTGATCACCCGCGCGCCGGCATCAGCCAGAACGACACCAGCGATCGAGGCGGCGACGCTACCCGAGCCGAGCTCGAGCACGTTCACGCCGTCCAGAATGCGATTCATGGCACTGACTCCCCTCGGGCTTGACGTGACTTCCTAGACCGAGGCGTCGACCTTGGGCTCGAATGCGACCGGCAGATTCGTCACGGTGCGCACCGCGATGTTGTCGAAGACCAGCGCTCCTGGATCGGCGACGACGAAGTCCGGTATCCGCGCAAGCAGTTCCTCCACGGCGATGCGCAGTTCCAGACGCGCGAGGTGAGACCCCAGGCAGCGATGCGTTCCGCTGGCGAAGACGATGTGTGGGGTGCGGCCGCGGTCGAAGTCGACGGTGAGCGGATTCTCGAACGCATTGGGGTCGACGTTGGCTGCCGCCCATATCGCGTGCACAGCGTCGCCCTTCTTGAGCACCAGACCGTCGCCGAGATCGATGTCCTCCTGGGGGTACCGCGTTCCAGCGGGCACCGGCGATTCGAAGCGCATGATCTCCTCGATCGCCGCCGGGATCAGCGACGGGTCCGCGACCAGCCGATCGCGTTCCTCGGGATGCTGACCAAGCCAGGCGAAGATGCAGGACAGCGACGACGTGACCGTGTCCAAGCCGGCGAACATCAACAGAAAGAGGATGTTCAGCAACTCCATGTCGTTGAGCGGTTCGCCCTCCACCTTCGACCGCAACAGCACGGAGATGACGTCGCTCTTCTCATCCGGCTCCTCGCGCCGCTCCGCGATGAAACCCGCGAAGTACTCCAGCAACTTCGCACCCGCCGCCATGATGTTGGCGTCGCGTTCCTCGAACGTCTCACCCTCGGGATAGATGACCCCGTTCTTGAACTCGAGAAAGAAGTCCAGCTTGTCGGTCGGCGCGCCGATGAGGCGTAGGAAGGTCAGGCACGGCAGCGGCACGCACAGCTGATCGTGCAGTTCTGCCGACCCGGTTGAAGCGAACGCCTCGATCAACTCGGCGGCCTGGGCCCTCACCGAGTCTTCCAGGAAGGCAATCTGTTTCGGCGCGAAGATCGGATCGAGCAGCCGTCGCCACTTCTTGTGGTCGTCGCCGTCGACCTCCAACGGGATCATGTAGTTGTCGCTGCCGAAGGACCCGCCGCGGCCGCCCTGTCCGAGTACCGCCGGATGTCGATTGATCTTGACGATGTCGTCGTGGCGGTAGACGGTGACCACACCGTCCTCGAAGCTCTCGGCGCGGACGTTCTTCGCCTTGTCGTAGTACACGGTCTGCGGGTTGCCCATGTCCTTGACCGACAGCGAAAACTCCGCGATCCGCGGATCGAACGGGTCTTTCTTGTCCATGTCCCTACTCCCGAGAATGCTGTGACGACCGACACTGTACGTGTAAAGCTGAAGCTATCACATGGCGTTGCCGGGAGGTGGCCAACGGCGTCCGAATCAGACCTTCGTCGCACCCATGTCGATGGTGAGTTGCGTACCGGTCACGGCCCGGGACAGGTCCGAGGCGAGGTAGACGACACCGTCGGAGATGTCGTCCGGTTCGGCGAGGGCAAGCCCGGGCAGCGCACTCGCGAACGACATCCCGTAGTTGGGGTGATCGGTGAACAGCTTCGCCATGTTCGCGTCTTCGGCGGCCATCGGGGTGGCCACGCCCCAGGGGTGGATCGAGTTCACCCGGATGCCGTATTCGCCGAGTTCGATCGCGGCGGTCTTGGTCAGCCCCACCACACCGTGTTTGGCCGCGCTGTAATGCGCCTGTCCGGGAAGAGACTTGATGCCCGACACCGAACTGATGGTGATGATCGACCCGCCGTTGCCGGCTTCGATCATGTGGGGCGTGGCAGCTTTCATCGTGCGCCAAACGCCGGTCAGGTTGACGTCGAGCAGTGTCTGCCACTGGTCGTCGGACATCTCCCAGAAGCGACCCCAGCTGACGATGCCCGCGTTGGCGACCACCACGTCGAGGCGGCCGAACGTGGCCACTCCCCGGGCCAGGACGGCGTTCATCCCGTCCGAGTCGCGAACGTCCACGGCGCGGCTGAGGATCGGTTGGCCCTCGGCCTCGACCAGGGCAACGGTCTCGTCGAGATCGGCACGGGTCGCAGGCGGATACCCGTTGTCCGGAGACACGTCGGCAGCGACGTCGATCGCAATGATCGAGGCACCCTCGCGAGCGAGCCGCACTGCGTGACTGCGCCCCTGTCCGCGGGCGGCACCGGTGACGAAGGCGACCCTGCCCTCCAAGAGCCCCACTTTTACTCCCCCACCACGTCGCCGGCGGCGTCCTGCTCGGCCAACCATTTCTGGTAACGCGCGAAGTGCGAAGGGTCCCGCGCGACCCAGATGCCGGTGGCCGTCGCCAGCACGCTGTTGCTCGGAGGCAGCAGGAGCTCACCGGAGATGAACCACTTGGAGCCCTCGACCTTGTCGATCCAGGCTCGCGCCACCAGCGGCCGTTCGACCGGCACCGGCTTCGTGAAGTTGACGGTCAACGTCGCGGTCACCGACATCTGGTCATGCAGAAGCGGGACGTGTCCGAGCATCTCGTCCATCACCCCGGCCGTCCAGCCGCCGTGTGCGACGTTCGGACCGCCCTCCTGATCGCGAGGGCAGGTGACCTCGAAGCGCGCGATGTCGTCGTCCTCGAGCCACTCGCGCGTCACGCCCAAGCGGCACTCGCGTGATGCCCGGCACGAGCCGCACAGCGTCACCCCACCGTCGGTCATCGGGCGACCCACCGAGTCCGATCCGATCCAGGCAAGGAGTTCGGAAGCCGTGTCGTCCTGCGCCATTTCGTCGCCCGTCAGTCGTGGAAGCAGTGTGGATCACCCACTGTAGTATCGAAACTATACGCTGTACGGTAAAGGCCACTAACAGCTTTGACGAAGGAGCTGGAATGAAGCGCGACATCTTCGAGCCCGAGCACGACGAATTCCGGGCCACCGCCCGAGCCTTCTACGAGAAGGAGGTCGCCCCGCACACCGAGGAGTGGGAGCATGCCGGGCTCACCGACCGGTCGGTGTGGCTCAAGGCAGGCGAGACCGGACTACTCGGCTGGGAAGCGCCGGAGGAGTTCGGCGGTCAGGGCATCACCGACTTCCGTTTCAACGCCATCATGAACGAGGAGTACTACGCCACGGGCAGCGCTGGCGTCGGGTTCGGCCTTCAAAACGACATCATGGCTTCGTATTTGGTGCACATGACCACCGACGAACAGAAGGAGCGTTGGCTTCCCGGATTCGTGTCAGGTGAGCTCATCACCGCGGTAGCCATGTCAGAGCCCGGGGCGGGCTCCGATCTGGCAGGCATCAAGACGACCGCCGTTCGGGACGGTGACGACTACGTCATCAACGGCGCGAAGACGTTCATCAGCAGCGGTATCCTGGCCGACCTGGTGGTGACCGCAGTGAAGACCGATCCGAGCGCCGGCCACAAGGGGGTGAGCCTGATCGCCGTCGAAGCCGACGCGCCGGGATTCGTCAAGGGCCGCAAGCTCGACAAGATCGGCGGACACCGCAGAGCTGTCCTACACCGACGTCCGCGTGCCGGCGGCCAACCTCATCGGTGAGGAGAACCGCGGCTTCTACCACCTGATGCGCAACCTACCCGCCGAACGGCTCGGGATCGCCATTCACGCCGTGGCCCAGGCCCGGCGAGCGCTCGACTTGACGAAAGCGTATGCGCAAGAACGTAAGGCCTTCGGTCATGCGATCGGCACGTTTCAGGTCAATCGTCATGCCATCGCCGACATGAGCGTTCTTCTCGACGTGATGCAGGTGTACGTCGATCGCTGCATCGCAGGCGTCAACGCCGGTACGTTGACGGCCGAAGAGGCCGCTGGGGCCAAACTATGGACCACCGAGCAGCAGTGGCAGATCATCGACCGGTGCCTGCAGTTGCACGGCGGTTACGGCTACATCAACGAGTACGAGATCGCCAGGCTTTGGCGTGATGCCCGCGTCCAGCGCATCTACGGCGGCACCAGTGAGATCATGCGCGACCTCATCGGCCGCAAGATGGGCTTCTGAGGCCACCTTGCGCCTAGGTCGTCGCGTCGAGGTGATGCGGGTATACCTCGGCCCAGGTGTGCGCGAAGGTCAGCTCGCGATCGTCACCGTCGCGCTGGAATACTCCCTCGGCCCACAGTGGAGTCGTCCCCCGTGGACCCGGAAGGGGCACGCGCCCACCACCTTCGGCCGGAGGGCGCCAGCGCCAGACCCCGCGGTCACCGAAATCCACTTCGACCGTGAACGTCTCGCCGTCGGAGGTGGCCGTTCCCGCTGGCCGGTCCGCCAACACGTGATAACCATCGGAGCTGATGACCACCGCGAACTGCCAGCCGCGCGTGCCCACGCACACCGACCCGAATTCGGAGCTGCCGTCGGCATAGCGGTTGGCGAAGGCGATCCAGGCGCCCTGCAACTCGCGCTTGTGCCGGCTGAGCATCCAACCCCTGCCGCTGCTGAGGTAGACCTGCTCGTGCATCACCACCCCGGCATCGACGGGTTGGCCGTCGAAGGTGCCATCGACCACGTCGAAGGCCCGCGCAAAATAGGCCAGAGGTTCCTCGGCGTCGGGGGTGACGAATTGCAAAGCCGTTGGGTGTAAGCGCAATCGAAGGTCGGCTCCGCCGTCGACCCACCGGCCGTGCTCGTCGGCGGCGGTGAACGAGAACGACGGCGGGGTGCCGGGTTGGTAGATACCCCATTGCCCGTCGAGGTCGCCGATCTCGCACAACCCGCTGTAGCCACGCGCCGTGCGGTACGTCATGTCCTCGCCGATCGGCGCCTCGTAGGTGAGGAACCGTCCAGCCATCTCGTTCATGAAGTGTCTGATCAGCAGGAAGCGTCGGGCACCGACTCGGATTGCGCCCCAGACGTGTTGACCCGCCACGGGCAACCCCATGACCGGTCGCTCGTACACACCGGGCCCCCAGTGACCGTCGGTGACTCCGACCAGAGTGCGATGGTCGAAGGAACCCCGCCTGCTCACGAGTCCTCCAGGAGCGGAGCCAGCTCGCCACAGATGGTCTGCATGTGGCGCAACACCATCTCCTCGGGCATCCCGGCGATGGAGACCCAGAAGAACACGGTCTGCACGGGCAGACCGTCAGTGGCCTCGCGAACCTGCGCTGCCACGTTCTGCGGGGTGTCGACCAAGAGACCGTGAAACCCGTTCGTGAGGCCCTTGTTCCGAATCCGTTCGGGGTCGACGGGCTTGGGCATGGGCTGGTCGGTGCCGTCCACCATGTGCGTGCGGTACGAGTCGGCCTGCCATGAGACGTGTTTGGACACGATGGGCCAGTCCCGTTCGGGATCGTCGGTGACGAATGCGCTTAACGCACCTGCCATCCGTGCCGAGGCCGGATCGTGGCCGCCGGCGATCAAGCCCTCGCGATACGGTTCGAGCAGCGCACCGTTCACCGAAAGCAGGCCCTCCCCCAGCACCCCTGCTCGATGAGCACCCTTGGGGCCTTGGTAGCCGAGCCAGATCGGGATTCTAGCCTGCACCGGCGGGGGCCTGAGCGTGTCAGACGCCCACAGCGTCCGGATCTGCCGAACCCTGGCATCGGTGCGGTCATAACGACCGACGAGCGATTCTTCGTAAAGGTCGAACTCCGGCTTCCGATAGCCGGTTCCCAGTCCGAGGTCCAGTCGACCGCCGCTGACGAGGTCGACGACGGTGGCTTCCTCGGCGATCTGGGCCGCCCGGCGGATCGGTGCCACCAGCACGGCCGTGCCGAGTCGAGCCTGCCGGGTGCGGGCGGCCACCGCTGCCGCGAAGGTCAGCGGCTGGTTCAGGTAGCCGTCGCTGAACAGGTGGTGCTCGGAGAACCACAGGGATCCAATGCCCAAGTAATCGGCCTCCTCGCAGAGATCGAGGGTAAACCCGTACAGCCGTTGCCAATCTTGCTGCCAGCCAGGCGGATTACGGAGGTCGAAGTACAGCCCAACCTTCATCGGTTGGCGAACTCCAGGCTCAGGGCGCTCACCGATTGCAGCGCGCCACTGAGGAAGTCGGGCCGGGCGAACGTCCGAGGGATCAGCCTGCGACACGAGAATCGCCAGCCCTCGGCCAGTCTCACGGCCTCGTCCTCATACCAGCCGAGGAACAGGAACGGCTGGGAGTCTCGTTCCCGGCGTGCCCATTCCGTGATCGGCGTGCGCGCACGTGCGCGGTCGCCGTCGACCTGGACGAGCCCGAGGTGCACCGTCTGGAAGACCATTTCGAGGGTGGCCACCGTCGAGGAGATGGTCGCCTCGATGGCCGCGCGTCCGATCGCCGGTTCGGTGGTGGGCGTCTCGAGACGCCCATCCGGCGCGTAAACCTGAACCGCAGCGGTGACGTCGCCCCGGCTGACGCAGTCCGCATAGGTCACCGCGAGCTGTTGGACGGCGAAGCAGTCGTCGGCATTCATCGGAGCACTCCCTGGTCCTCACGAGGCAAGGTCACACGAATACGACTCTGGCGACGCAAACCTCGCGTGGTGCGTCGCCAGAGTCACCGTCGAGCCAGAACGCTCACCGGTTGAGGTCGACCCGCTTGTCATCGGTCATGGTGGGTACCTTGAACAGTTCCTCGAACGTGCCGCGCAACACGCGATCCTGAATGCGAGGATCGACGTCGTCGAACAGGTCGTGCAACGTCTGCTGGGTGTGGCCGTACGTGCCCTCGAGATGCGGATAGTCGTCACCCCACATCACGTTGTTGTAGCCGGTGTCCTCGATGATCTGCACCGCGCTCACGTCGTGTTGGAAGGACGCGTAGACCTGGCTGCGGACGATCTCGCTGGGCAGCCGACTCAGCCTGGGCCGGACGAACATGCCGTGCTGGCGGTAGGCCTCGTCCATCCGGTCACCGACTGCAGGAACCCAGCCGGCGCCGCCCTCGGCGATGAGCACCTTCAAGTCGGGGTAACGATCGAGCGCACCGCTGGCCACCAGGTGGGTCACCACGCGCATACCCGGATAGGTGGTCTCCATGTAGTTCACGACCGCGCCACCCGGCCCGCGGTAGACGACGGTCTCGCCGCCGGTACCGATGTGGAACGCCAACCGCATGTTGCACTCAGCAGCCGCCGCCCACAACGGCTCCCAGATGTCGAGGCCCCAGTCCTTGTTGGCCGGCATGGTGCACGGCAGGAAAACCGACTGGAAGCCGCGGCCCGCAGCCCACTCCAGTTCGGCCGCGGCCTCCTTCGGTTCGACGAGGGGAACACACGCGGGTGTGAAGATGCGGTCCTGCTTGGCCATCAGGTCGTCGATCGCCCATTCGTTCCAGGCTCGATTGCACGCCTGCGACAGGATCGGGTCCTCGATGTCGCACATCCAGAATCCGGTCGAGGGGAACGCCAACTGGCTCCACACCCCCTCTTGGTCGAGGTCTTGTAGGCGGATCTTCAGATCCTTGAAGCCCGGCGGACGCATCGCGTCCATGAAGTCGTTGAGCTGTCGGCTCTTCTGCTTGCCGTCGACGAAGATCAGCTCGTATTTCTCGCCGCGTTCGGTGCGCGGTGCGCGGTCGGCCAGGTTCTTGGGCAGCCGGGACGTCCACAGATCCTCCGGCTCCATCGCGTGCGAATCACCGGAGTGCGCCCAGATCTTCTTCGGCTCCGCAGAGGATGCGCCGGTGTCGACGGGACGTTCCTGAGCTTGCGTCACGGTCAGCTCTCCTTCGAGTGCGAGGTCCCCAGCCGTGGGGCGTGAGGGTGAGTTTACACTGTAACGTTGGAGCATGCATACGGGTTTCCATCAATCGTGAAGCCATCGATTCCATCCGAGGAGGTCCCGGCGATGAACTCTCCGACCGCACAGATCGCATTCGACGAACTACTCACGTCCGATGCCCTTTCCGCGCTGATGCGTTCGACCTGGACCTGGGATGACCGTGCGCTTCGTCGCGACCTGGCGACCCTCCTGGTGGACCTTGACGCCGTCCGGTCGGCGTCATCCGACCTGAACCATGTCGATCAGGACTCCGCTCAAGTGAACACCCTGCGGGCGCGGGCCCATTCGTCTGCGGCCCGCTTCGTCGCAGCCGTGCTGGGACCGAAGCTCATCGCCGACACCGGCAACCAACTTCGGCCGCACTTCCTGGCCGAGGCGATCGATCCCGCCCAGTTCGACCGCGCCGCCGCCGCGTCGTTCGCCGACGTCCGTGCGCACGCCGCCGACTACGTGGCCGCCCAGACACGTGAACTCGACTACCCGGCCGAATCGACGTGGATGGACCTCGTCGCTCAGGACGGGGTATGTGGTCTCGGGGCTGCGATGCGCGGGTACGGGAACTCGCTCAGCGCATCCCCGTTCTACGGCAATATTGGGCTGTCCTGGCAGACGCTGCGCGCGGTGATCGGCGACCGCAGCGCAGCCGACCAGCACGCGGACCAGATCGCCAAGGGCTCGCGCAGAGGCGCACTTGCGGTGGCCGAGCAGACGGGATCGTGGGATCCGGCCATGGTCAAGACCCGCGCGACCGACACCGAGAACGGTTGGGAGATCAAGGGACTCAAGCAGTTCGTACCGGCAGCCGACGGCGCCGACGTCTTCTTCGTAATTGCCCGATCGACAGCGGGTCCCTCGCCCTTCGCGGTCGACGCAGCTGCCACCGGCGTCGTCGTGACGCCATTGGACGTGGTGGACCCGAGCCGACCGCTGGCGCAGATCGAGTTCTCGGACGCTCCCGCCACGCTCCTGGGCACCGAAGGCGCCGGCGGCCGATTGATGCTGCGGGCCATCGATCTTGCGACGACGGCCCTGGCCGCGGAACAGGTCGGCCTCATCGAGAAGGCGATGAGCCTGCTCGCTGCCCAACCCAACGATCTCGTCGATGCTCCGGCACGCGAGACCCGGCTTGCCGGTGTCGTTCTCGATCACGTTGCGGCCGCCGCGCTGTGGCGTCACGCCCTCGCCGAGAACGCGGCGGGGTCCGCGGATGCCTCGACGGCTGCGGCCGCCGCGCACATCGGTTGTTCGGCGGCCGCAGTCCGGTCCGCTACCGCCGCGGCGGAACTCCTCGGGCCCTCGGAGGCCACCAACGCGGTCCTCCGCAGAGCACTGTCCGGGTCACTTCTCTTCGGCGGGCCCGCGTTGTCCCATGAACGGCTGCTGGAACGACTCGGTCTCTAGGGCCCGATCCTGCGATGACGTCGCGCTAAGATGACTCCCCCGTGATTCCCACGCGACGAACGGAGTGCGAATATGCCTCGCAGCGAGGCGTCCTCCTCGACTCCGGCCAAACGGGGAAAGCCACCGAACCTCACCGAAAAGGAAATCGTCGACGCAGCGCTCGAGATCATTCGGAGCGAAGGCCTCGAGGCGCTGTCGATGCGACGTTTGTCCCGCGAACTCGGCAGGTCCGCCATGGCACCCTACTGGTACGTCGCCGACAAGCAGCAGTTACTCGACCTCGTTGCAAGAGAAGTGCTTTCCGCGGTCTCGCTGCCATCGGCCGAATCGGGTTCCTGGGAAGACCGCCTGCGGGCCGTCGTCGAGGCCATCGACGCCCGACTCCGACAGCATCCCGGCATCGCCGAGATTCTCTTCGCGCGCATGCAGAGCACGGACCGACGGCTGATCCACGGCATCATGGCGATCCTGCTGGACGCGGGCTTCTCGGACACCGACGTCCTGCTGGGCTACGCGATGATCCACACGTACCTCTTCGGGCGCTACCAGGTCGTCATGCGGGCCGACTGGGAAGAACCCGAGGAGATGGACGAGACCCTCGCCAGGCTGTTGCCCCTGATCCCTGGACTTGGGGGGCGCGACTTCTTCAGCTTCGGCGTGGACACCATCATCGACGGTCTGCGGGTTCGTCTGGCGGGCAAGGGCTGAGCCTGCTCACCGACTCAGGATCGACACCGCGGACGCGCCCGGAGCGCCGTAGAGGTGGGCGTAACCGACCCGAGGATCGCCCTGGACCTGACGGTCGCCGGCCCGGCCCTGCAATTGCAGCACGAGCGGTATTCACCGGCCGCCGTCCGCCGATCTCGACTCTGCGTAGAGGGCGGCCCCAGCGCATGCCCTCGCGCACTTCTGCGCCATGGACGCAGAGTCGGCGAGCCGGTTGGCGCGATTCGTAGGCCGCAACTTTCCTATACACGTATAGTCTGGAGCGTGAGCACGGATCAGAAGGCCTCGGTCCTCAACGAGTCCAAGCTGTCGTTGCTTGTCGACCGCGTCGCCCTCGAGGTGGCCGAGGGTCGACTGCCCAGCGCGCAGGTCGCCGTGGGGCACGGCGGCGAGCTCGTCCGATTCGAGACCTTCGGCGACGCCGATCCCATGACGCGGTACCGGCTCCAGTCGGTGAGCCGGCCGTTCGTGGCAGGCGTGCTGTGGAAGGTGGTCGACGAGAACGATCTCGACATCACGGCACCGGTGTCGACGTGGATTCCCGGGTTCTGCGAGGGCATCACCCTGGAGGAGGTCGCGACCCATCGCGCCGGGCTCGCCTACGCACCACTGGGCGCCAAGCGGATGGGCACCCGGCAGTCACGACTGGAGGCCATGCTGCGCTGGCAGCCCGACCCGGACACGCGTGGCAAAATCCAGTTCGCGCTCACCTCGACGGGGTGGGTGATTTGGGAGATCGTCGAGGCGGTCACCGGGCTGTCGCTGCCGGAGTATCTGGCGCAGAAGATCGCCGCTCCCCTCGGACTGACCGTGCAGGATGCCGTTCCGATCGAGGAGCAGGGTGACGTCTCCTCGATGGTGCTCCTCGGCGACGGTGCCGACGAGCTCGACGTCTGGGGTCCGTGGTACCTGGAATCGGCCGAAGTGCTTGAGCGAGGCGAACCGTCGCACAGCATCGTCGGCACCGCGGCCGACGTCGCCATGCACTACCAGGGCATGCTGCACTCCGACGTGTGGTCGAGAGACGCTGTTGCAGCAGGTATCCGGGAACGGTATCGCGAGCCCGCCTACGGTCCGCTGGAGCACGGCGGCACCGACCATCCGATCTCGATGGGTCTCTTCGTCACCGTGCGCGGCGAATCGTGGCAGCAGGGATGGATGCCCGCGACGGGATCACCGGAGACCTTCGGTCACGGCGGCGCACCATGCCAGCAGTCGTTCTGCGACCCCGTCACCGGAATCAGCTTCGCCTTTCTGACCAATGGCTACCCCGCGTCGGGGTACGCGCTGGACCGCTGGGGCAAGAACCTGTCGGCCGTATTGTTGGACCTCGCAGGCGATCTCGCCTAGCGACCATCAATCGAAGGGACACCACTCCGTGCGCACGTTCAGCTCGGCAGAGGACATCACCGCCGCAGTAGGGGAAGAACTCGGCGTCAGCGACTGGGTCACCGTCACCCAGGAACGGGTCAACCAGTTCGCCGAGGCCACCGGCGATCACCAGTGGATCCACGTCGACCCGGAACGTGCGACGCGAGAGTCACCGTTCGGCGGCCCATCGCCCACGGTTACCTGAGCCTGTCCCTGCTTCCGATGCTCGGCTGGCAGATCTACACGGTCGCAAATGCCAAGCTCGGCATCAATTACGGATCGAACAAGGTGCGGTTCCCAGCCCCGGTGCCCGTGGGCTCGCGGGTGCGGCTGCGGTCGTCGCTGCAGAGCGCCGACGTCCTCGGTGATGGCTCGATCCAGATGGTGGTCACGCAGACGCTGGAGATCGAGGACCAACCCAAGCCCGCCGTGGTCGCCGAGACCATCACGCGCGTCGGCTTCTGACGGCTACTCGCGCCGGATCGATCCCTCCTGCAGCACGGTCGCGACATGCTCACCGTGTTGGAAGATCTCGCCGCGAGTCATGCCACGGCCCTGCGATGCGGTCGGCGAGATCTGGTCGTACAGCATCCACTCGTCCACCCGGAACGGACGGTGGAACCACAGGCAGTGGTCGAGTGACGCGGTCCTGAACCCGGCGTGCGATACCGAATTCCCATGCGGTGCAATCGCGGCCGAGAGGAGAGTCAGATCCGAGATGCAGGCCAGGATGCAACTCTGCTGGGGCTGCGGCCGGTCGACGGCAGCGGTCGTCCGCATCCACACCTGGGTGTGCGAGGGACGTCCGGTGGTCGTGTTCGCGCCCGCAGTGGCGACGGGCGAGGCGTAGCGCAGATCGAGTGCACCCCACTGCTGGTAGAGCACGGGCCACTCCGACTCCGGTGTCCCAGGCACAGTGGGGATGACCTCGCAGTCGCCGGGCTGGGGCGCCGATGGCGCGACGTACTGGTGCTCCGGTCCGTCCTCTGCTTCATGGAACGACGCCTGCAACGAGAACAGATGCCGACCCTCCTGGGTGGCCACGACGCGCCGGCTGGAGAACGAACGACCGTCGCGCACGTGCTCGACCTCGTAGCAGATGGGCAGGTCGGGGCTCCCCGGCCGGAGGAAGTACGAGTGCATCGAGTGCGGAACCCCACGGGTCACGGTGTGCGCGGCGGCAGCCAACGCCTGGCCCGCGACGTGGCCGCCGAACAATCGCGTGTGCCCGCCACCGGATGCGTTGCCGCGGTACCGAGCTGGACCGTCAGGCGCAACGTTCAAGAGGTCGAGCAGGATGGAAACCGTCGCAGCCACGAATCCTCCTCTGCCCCGCCAGTTTCCACGATGCCCTCGACGGTGATCACCGCAGAGTGACTGTACGCCTTGACGTCACACGACCCGCGACCGACCACGACCGGCTTTACTGCGTACAATACGCCCATGGCGACAACGCTTCGGATCGAGCCGCGCTGGACCGACCTCGACCCCGTCGGACACGTGAACAACAGTGTCTTCCTGGTGTACTCCGAGGAAGCCCGCAATCGATATCTACAGACGGTGCTCGCCGCAACGACCTGGAGGTCGATCGTGGTTGCTCACAGCGCCATCGACTACCACCGCCCGGTAGAGCTGACCGACCGTCTCGAGGTCTCCTCCGCCATCGAGAAGATCGGTACCTCGTCGTTCACCACGATCAACGTCATCAGCACGGCGGCGCACAAATGCGCGACGGTGCGGACGGTGCAGGTCGTCGTCAACGACGACCGGTCCGGCTCGCGCCCCTGGACCGACGAGGAACGCGCGGCGCTGAACGAACTCCTGGCCGCGGGAAGCCCCACCCAGGACTGAGGCCTACTTCTTGGAGCGCGAGCGGAACGCCGCCACTCGCTCCTTGAACTCCGGCGTCGAGAACGAGACCAACTCCTCGGCGAGGGCGTACTCGAGAACACCCTGCGCGGCCCGGCTCAGATGCATGTTCAGTGCCACCTTCGACGACCGAAGCGCTTGCGGGGGAAGGGCAGCCAGGCGCTCACCAAGTGCCAGCGCTTCGTCGAGCACGGTGTCGTCGGGAACCACCTTGGTGACCAGGTTCAGCTTCTCGGCGATGGGCGCGGTGATCCGATCGCCAAGTAGGACGAACTCCTTGGCCTTCATCATGCCAATCAGCAATGGCAGCATCGCCGCCCCGCCGTCTCCCGCCGTCAGGCCGATCGCCACGTGCGGGTCGGCCAGATAGCTCTTCTCGCCCATCACCAAGAGGTCTGAGAGCAACGCGATCGAACAGCCAAGGCCGACGGCGGGTCCGTTGACCGCGGACACCAGCGGCTTGGGAAAGTTGATCACCTCGAGGAAGACGGTCCTGGCCTCGTGGATCTGGAACGTCCGCGCCACCTGATCCTCGATCAGACGGCCGAACATCACCATGTCGCCACCTGCCGAGAACGCCTTGCCCACACCCGTGGTGACGACGGCCCTCACGTCGTCGTCGGCGTCGAGCACCTTCCAGATGGTGGCGAAGGCATGATGCACCTCCTCGGTGACGGCATTCAGCGCCTCGGGCCGGTTGATGCTGACGACGTGGACGTTGCCACGCTTGGACACCAGCAGCCACGGGGCGAACTGCTCATAGCCGGCCAATGTTGCAATCTCGGAGGTGGTCATGTCAGCTCTTCTCGTTGGAAAGGATGGTCACGGCGGATACCGCGGTCGGACCACCGATGTTGTGCGCCAAGGCGACTCGCGCACCGTCAACCTGATTCTCGGACTCGCCGCGGAGCTGGTTGAACAGTTCGTAGCACTGTGCCACACCGGTGGCGCCCGGCGGATGCCCCTTGGCCTTCAATCCCCCACTGGGATTGATGGGCATCGATCCGCCGACGTAGTGCTCCCGCCCCTCGGCCAGCTTGTACCCCTCGAAGCGGTCGGCGAAGCCCAGGTCCTCGTAGCTGATCAGTTCCACACCGGTGAAGCAGTCATGCACCTCGGCGACGTCGATGTCGCGCGGCGTCACGCCGGCCATCGTCATCGCCGCCTTGGCCGCCTTGACCGTCGGGGGGAAGGTCGTCATGTCGGTCTTGTGCTGGTGCATGACCCGGTCCATGCCGAGCCCGACACCGCGCACCCACACCGGCCGGTCGGTGTAGCGGTCGACGACCTCCTCGGCAGCCAGGATCACTGCGGCGGCACCGTCACTCTGCGGTGTGCAGTCGTAGAGACCAAACGGCTCGACCACGATGGGCGCGGCCAACGCCTGCTCAACGGTGATCTCGTAGCGCAGTTGGGCTTTCGGGTTGTTCAGGGCGTGGAAGTGATTCTTCACCGCCACCATCGCCATGTGCTCCTTGGTCGCGGGCGACTCGTGCAGATACCGGATCACGTGCAATGCGAAGTTCGCGGGCGCGACCAGTCCCAGCGGATAGTCCCAGGCGTTGTCTCGGGTCATCGCAGCCCAGTCCCAGAACGTGGTCGTCGAGGAGGTCTCGCGGACCTTGTCGGCACCGACGACCAGAACCACGTCGTAGAGGCCGGACGCAATGGCCATCACCCCGTTGCGGATCGCGTCATTGCCAGTGGCACAGGCATTCTCGACGCGTGTCACCGGGATGTCGGTGAGATCGAGGGTGTCGGCGAGGATGCCCGACGGAAACCCATCGGTGGTGGACAGCTCGCCGAACCAGGCCGCCTCGATCCCCTTGTCGACATTGCCGACGGCCTCCGCGTAGGCCATCGGGATGAGGTCCTTGATACCCAATTCGAAGTGTTCGGCGAAGGGTGTCATGCCCGCTCCGACCATCGCGACGTTCCTCATGCGCTGACTCCTTCCGAGATCGACGAACGCCCCGGCCAGAACGCGTAGCCGTAATCCGGGATACCCGATCGCATGGCGATCCGACGCAGGACGACGGCACCGCCCTGTCCGACGGTAGCCTCGCCCGCCGGCACGCCGGTGACCTTCAGCAGCACTCGTACCGGGCTGTCGTCGAGTTGCACCACCGCGATCGAATACGGGCTCGGCAGATCGGGCACCGGGATGCGGACGGTGGTGTGGGTATAGACCGTGCCGGTGCGCGGCAGTGGCTCGAGACGGTACTCCGCGGCCAGCTTCCCCGCATCGTCGACGCGCAGCCGCGGCGGAAACTGCGGCGCGGAGTCTATGCCGGGGGCTTCGTCGAATATCGCGGCCTCCCAACGGATCTTGGGTTCGAAGGCACGGGAGTAGGCGGGCATCGAGATGGGAATGCCGATGCCGTCCGCGGAGCGGAACTTCGGCAGCTCCCTGGCCGGGAACTCGTCGCGGGTTATCGCTGGCGTGTCGCCATCGAGGGTGAGCTCCGCGGCGCTGATGCTGGCCTGTTCCACCGCGATGAGCAGACCCGGCCTGCCTGCGTCGACCGCGTCGGCCAACAGGCGGATGATCGCCGCCGCGGAGAGACTCTTGTCCGACAGTGCGTCCTTGGCGTCGAAGCCGTTTCCGAGTTGAGCAACGGGAATGCCGGACACCGCAGCCACGACGGGCGTCCCGGTCAGGCCGAGACGGTCGAGGGTCGAGAGCACGCCGACCTCTCGCTGCAGTCGCGGGTCAGCGTAGGTATGCCGCCCGCCATCCTGACCGCGAGCGGTCAGCGGGAGGCTGCGCGTCTGGCGCGCCACGGGCGCGACGTCAACGCCTCCAGCACCGGTCAGCACCGCACCCGCACCCATGGCGGTCTCGTTGTCGTCGGCGCCGATCACGAGGGTGCCTTCGCTCGCGTTGCCGATCTGGTCGAGCACGGCCGGCGCACCGCCGAGAACCTCGGCGACGGGGGTGTCGGCAGGCAGTGAGAGTGCTGCGAGGAGGACGGCGCCGTTGCCGCCCTCCAAGAGTGGAAAGTCCCTCGACACCACGACCACGCGCTGCGCGGTGGCGTCAGGGTCAGCGGCGCGTCCAGCGGCGACCGCCATCGTCAACGCATCCTCGTCAGGGCCTGCGACCCGACGGTCGCGGACCGTCCACGGCGGCAGGTAGGTGCCGATCGAGACGACCTGAGTCATGGGACCTCGCTTTGGTCGATGGCGCCTACGAACGCCCAACTAATGAGCTATATAGTTATAGCATTCGGTCGAACGAGCCAACGACTCCGGAAGGTGCCACCAACCATGAGCAAAGCCGATCCTCGCACCCTGAGGGATCGAGTCGTCGTGGTGACCGGCGCCAGCCGCGGAATCGGTGCCGCGATCGCCGTCAAGGCCGCAGCCGACGGCGCCGCGGTGGCCCTGCTGGCCAAGACCGAGACCCCGAATCCGAAGATTGCGGGGACGCTCAGCGAGACCGCCGACGCCGTCCGACGGGCAGGCGGTCGTGCACTGCCCGTCGTCTGCGACGTCCGCGACGCAGACGCGGTCGCGGCGGCGATCGATGCGGTGGCCGCGGAGTTCGGCGGGATCGACATCGTCGTCAACAACGCTGGCGCACTGGACCTTCGGCCTACTGGCACACTGCCGCCCAAGAACCTCCGAAGGCTCCTCGAGATCAACGTCGAGGGGCCCTTCGCCGTCGTGCAGGCCGCCCTGCCGCATCTTCGGCAGGCGGTCAACGCGCACATCGTCAACGTCTCTCCCCCGCTCAGCCTGGATCCGCGGTGGGTCGGGGCCCACGTCGGGCACACCGTCGGCAAGTACGCCGAAAGCCTGCTCACCCTTGGCTGGGCCGACGAGTTCGCCTCCGTACCGATCGCGGTCAACTCCATCTGGCCCGCGACCACGGTGGCCAGCACGGGAATGCTAGTCGCGATGGGCGAGGCGACCGTCACCGCCACCGCCCGCACCCCGCAGATCATGGCCGATGCGGTGCACGCACTCGTCACCCGGTCGGCCGCGGCGTGCACCGGTCACTTCTACACCGACGAGGAGATCCTCCGCGAGGAAGGCGTCGACGACCTCTCGGGGTATCGGCTCGCCGAGCGCGAGGAAGACCTGACGCCCAACTTCTACCTTCCGTCAGCCCCGCTGCCGACCGCATAGGAGTCATGCCATGAGTTCATACGACGAACTGAGTGCTCGAGAACCCGAACTGATCAAGGCGCGCGCGGCCGTGCGGGACTTTCTGCGGTCCGACCGCGTCGAGTTCGGCTGGACCCCTCTCGTCGACTCGTGGATGACCGGCTGGGACGAGGACTTCTCCGCCCGCCTGGGTGCTGCCGGCTTCCTCGGGCTGACCATCCCCAAGAAATACGGCGGACACGAAATGGGGCATCTGCATCGTTACGTGGTGACCGAGGAGTTGATCGCGACCGGCGCACCGGTCGGGGCGCACTGGGTCGCCGACCGCCAGGTGGCGCCGAGCCTGCTGACCTACGGCACCGAGGAACAGCGCGAACGCCTCCTCCCGCAGATCGTGGCTGGCAAGCTCTACTCGTCGATCGGCATGAGTGAACACGAATCCGGCTCGGACCTGGCCGCCGCGCAGACGAAGGCCGTTCGCACGGATGGTGGTTGGTTGCTCTCCGGCACCAAGGTCTGGACCAGTGGCGCTCACCATGCCCATCAGGTCGTCGTGCTCGCACGAACCAGCCCGCAGGATCCGAAGCACCGGCACGACGGCTTCAGCCAGTTCCTCGTTCCCTGCGACGCCGATGGCGTTCGGATCGAGCCCATCATCTTGATGTCCGGTGCGCACCACTTCAACGAGGTGATCCTCGATTCGGTGTTCATCCCCGACGCGGGCGTACTCGGCGAGGTCGGTAACGGCTGGCACCAGGTGACCTCCGAGCTGGCGTTCGAACGCAGCGGGCCCGAGCGCATCCTCTCCACCGGCCCACTGCTTCTTGCGGCGATCCGCGGCCTCGCCTCCGGATCGCTGGACGACCGCACCGCCGCCGGCGTCGGCGACCTACTGGCCCGACTGATCTCGCTGCGACAGCTCTCGTTGTCCGTTGCCCGCACGTTGACCGAAGGGGGTGACGCAGCGAACGAGGCGGCACTCGTGAAGGACTTGGGCACGCGGTTCGAGGCCGAGTCCGTCGCCGTGGTCGCCGACCTGTTGGAGGGGTCGCCGAAGGACCAAGAACTGGCAGCCATGCTGCACACCGCGTGGATGCACAAACCGATGTTCACGCTCCGCGGCGGTACCAACGAAGTGCTGCGCGGTGTGGTCGCACGCGGAATGGGGTTGCGTTGATGAGTGCACTCGCCGGCGGAGTCTTCGCCACCAAGGCCTCTCGGGACGACGACGCCGAATTGCGCGACCTCGTCGATGACCTCGGGCAACGTTCGTTCGACGTCGCCATCGGACACCGCGAGCTCCCAGCGAGGGTCGACGACGAACTATGGCGCAACCTCGTCGAGACGGGGCTTGCGCAACTGACGAGCACCGCCGATTCGGACGCGGGGCCGCACGAGCTCGCGGTAGCCCTCTACGGGCTGGCCCGCCACGCCTGCGCCGTGCCCCTGGCCGAAACCGACGCTCTCGCAGGCTGGCTCGGCCACCACGCCGGTATCGACCTGCCCGACGGGCCGCTGACGGTGGCGATCGCCGAGGCTCAGAGCGACGGCGAGCAGGTGTCCGGCACGGCTCACGAGGTGCCGTGGGCAGGCGCGTCGACCGTGTTGCTTCTGGTGCACGGCGCCGGCGGGTATCGGGTCGGTCTGCTCGACGAGGCATCCAGCAGTGTGCGCGAGAGCCGCAACCTGGCCGGCGAGCCACGCGATTCGGTCGACTTCGACGTGGCGGCCGACCAACTGCACTCCATCGACGCAGCCATCGCTGCCGAACTGGTACGTCGCGGGGCGTGGGCACGCTGCATTCAGATCATCGGCGCGCTCGACGCCGCCGCGGCACTGTCGGTGGCCCACACGCGGAACAGGGTCCAATTCGGCCGCTCCCTCAGCGCCTTCCAGTCCGTCCAGCAGTCGCTGGCCGGCATGGCGGGTGAGATCGAACGAGCCCGTGCCGCAGTGGAACTCGCCGTCGCGGCGGCTGCGGAACACGGCTTCGACTCAGTGCACACCGACTTCGCCGTCACCGTCGCCAAGATCGCGGTCGGTCGCGCGGTCGGCCCGGTCACCACCATCGCCCACCAGCTGCACGGAGCGATCGGCGTCACCCGCGAGCATCCGCTGTGGTTGTTCACGCTGCGCGCGCAGAGCTGGATCGACGACTACGGCACCACCAATCACCACGCCCGCCGTCTCGGCAGGTTGGCACTGGACGCGCAGGATCCGTGGGATTTGGTGACGGGCGATCTCGCTCAATTCGACATCAACGCAAGTTAAGGAGAGCACGTGACGGTACAGCAGTTCGAAGGTGCGTCGGCCATTGTCAGCGGCGGCGCCGGGGGTCTCGGCGAAGCAACGGTGCGGCGACTACACGCCGACGGCCTCGGCGTCGTGATCGCGGATCTGGCAGCAGACAAGGGCAAGGCGCTCGCCGACGAACTCGGTGCTCGAGCGACGTTCGTCAGCACGGACGTCACGAGCGAGGACAGCATCCTTGGCGCCATCGAGCAAGCCAACCAACTCGGTCAACTTCGCTACGCGGTCGTCGCGCACGGCGGATTCGGGGTGGCCCAGCGGATCGTGGGTCGCGACGGCAGCCCCGCTGACTTCGGCGGCTTCACCAAGACCATCGACCTGTACCTCAACGGCACCTACAACATGGCACGCCTGGTCGCGGCGTCGGTGGCCTCGGCGGAACCCCTCGCGAGCGGCGAACGGGGCGCCCTGGTGCTCACCGCATCCATTGCGGGCTATGAGGGTCAGATCGGCCAAAGCGCCTACGCGGCAGCCAAAGCCGGTGTCATCGGGTTGACCATCGCAGCGGCCCGCGACCTGAGCTCGGTGGGCGTCCGCATCAACACCATCGCGCCAGGCACCATGAAGACGCCGATCATGGAATCGGTCGGCGAGGAAGCGATCGCGAAGTTCGCCGCCAACGTGCCGTTCCCGAAACGACTGGGGACGCCCGACGAGTACGCCGACGCGGCCGCATTCCTGCTGACCAACGGTTACGTCAACGGTGAGGTCCTGCGTCTCGACGGAGCGCAGCGTTTCGGCCCGAAGTAAGACGTGAAGCGCACGGTCTGGCCGATCGTGGATCAGCCAGACCGTGCCTTCGGCTAGAGTCGACCCTCGACCTGGAGTTCCGGGTGCACCCACGTTGGCGAGGTCTTCGTCTTGAACGCCCGGAAGCCCTCGCGCGCCTCGGGTCCGAAGAGACTGGTCTGCATACCGATTCGATCGAACAGACCGAGATAGTTGTCGAGACTGGCCTTGACGGTGCCTCGCGCCGCGGGGGCCGTCCGACAGCATTGGGCGAGAAGCTCTTTGGCGGTGCCCAGCAGTTCGTCGTGTGGCACCATCCTCGCGACCATACCCCATTCGACGGCCTCTTCGGCGGTCAAGATCCGCCCGGTGAACATCAGGTCCTTGGTGCGGACGGGGCCGATCATGCGCGCCAACACCTGGCTGTAGTAGGTGTCCGCGATGCCGCGGTACAGTTCGGGCACCCGGAACGTGGCCCGGTCGCTGACTACGGCGAGATCGCTGCACATGGCGATCTGCAGGCCGCCGCCCTGACACAGCCCGTTGACGGCGGACACCACCGGTTTCGGCGACTGACGCAGGACGTCGAAGGGCGTGACGTCCATTCCCATGGTCGACGCGAAGTCCATCCAGTTGTCCTCGGCCGCCTGACCCAGGTCACCACCGGGCGCGAAGACGTCGCCCGTGCCGGTGATGAGCAGGCCGGCGAGGTCTGGGTCGGCATTCACCCGGCTGATCGCATACCGGATGCCGAAGTACATCGCCGGAGTCATGGCGTTACGTGCCTGCGGCCGGTCCAGGGTGCAGATCGCGAAGGCGCCCTCTCGTTCGAATCTCAGGTAGGGAGTACCCAACCAGTCTCCGTCGGGTGGACGCGGGCCGCCGTTGAGGCTTGCGGACATGTGCGGGATCTCCTCCATTGCATTGGTGACAGTCGACTGTCATAGTATGGCTGTCAATCAGCCAAATAGTTGTATGATTTCGGCCGCTCGGCGTAACATCCGACGTGGTGCACGTCACTGCGTCCTACCCGACAGCCCGCCCGATCCGGCGGCCGATGGTGATCTAACACGGAGGTTGGAATGGGTTCACTCGATGGCCGGGTCGTCTTCATCACCGGCGCTGCCCGCGGACAGGGCCGCTCGCACGCCGTCATGTGCGCCGAACAGGGTGCGAACATCGTCGGGCTCGACATCTGTGAGGACCTCGACGTCGTCCCCTACAAGCTCGCGACCTACGAAGACCTCGAGGAGACCGCCCGCCTGGTCGAGAAGACCGGCCAGGAGATGCACTTCGAAAAGGCCGACGTTCGCGACTTGGCAGCAGTGCAACGCGTTTTCGACGCCGGGGTCGAGCGGTTCGGCCACATCGACACCGTGCTCGCCAACGCCGGGGTGGTGCTGACGAACGCCGACGAACGCGACGCGTCCGAGGCATTGCGCTTGGGCCTGGACATCATGCTCATCGGCGTCTGGAACGCGTTCCAGGTCGCGATCCCGCACATGAAGGAGCGCGGCGAGGGCGGCAACCTGATCGCGACGAGTTCCATGATCGCGCTTCTGGACCTGACCGACGGCCGCGGCGGCAGCGACTCCTACCTGATGTCCAAGGTCGCGATCGTCGGCCTGGTCCGCGCCTACGCGGCCATGCTCGCCGCCGACCGCATCCGGGTCAACGCGGTGGCGCCCACCAACTGTGCAACGCCGATGATCCTGGAGAATCCGGCACTGTTCAAGGTGATCGAGGAGAGTCCCCACATCGTCAACGCGGTGCAGACGGCGCTGCCCGATCTTCCGCTGATCGAACCCCGCGACGTCAGCAATGCGATCCTCTTCCTCATCAGCGATGCGGGCCGCTCGTTCACGGGCAGCATGCTCAAGGTGGATGCCGGCATGGACGTGCGGCGCGGTTAGCCGGTACCCCGCGATGCAGTACGGGATCGAGGATCGGTCGGCGCTGATCGTCGGTGGCAGCAAGGGAATCGGCTTCGAGGTCGCGAAATACCTTGCCGCCGAGGGCGCTCGGGTCGCGGTGATGGCTCGCACGAAGGCAGACGTCGACGATGCGGTCGAGACCATTGCGAGATCGGGCGGCTCCGCGATCGGCGTGGTGGCCGACGTCGGCGACCCCGACCAGGTGGGAGATGCGGTCCGCGAGGTGACCGCCGAGCACGGTCCGCCCCTCATCGTGATCGGCCAGTCGAAGTATCAGCGGCCGGGAGACTTCGCCGACATCACCGAGGTCAACGTGTATCGCGAATCCTTCGAGTCGCACACGATGAGCCAGATCGTGCTCCTGCAGGCGGTCCTCCCGGCGATGAAGGAGGCCGGCTGGGGCCGTTTCGTCCACATCGGGTCGGCGACCGCCAAGGAGCCCGCCGGCAACATCCACCACGCGGTGGCCAACACCAGTCGTCCGTCCACCATCGGCCTGCTGAAGACCGTGGCCGACGAATACGCGCAATACGGCATCACGGTCAACACCGTCGCACCCGGTTGGATCGAGACCGAGAACGCACTGGCGTACCTCGATCAGCATCTGGGCGCCGGCAGTGAACAGGAGCGGCGCGACTTCATGCTGACCCAGGCCCGGGTACCCGCGGCCCGCATGGGCAAGCCCGAGGAAATCGCGTCGCTCATCGCCTATCTCTGCTCGGAGCCTGCCGGATATCTCACCGGCAGCTGGATCGAGGTCGACGGTGGACTGCACCGCTCGGCGTTCTAACCCTAGGAGAACACGTGGAAACCCTTGGCGCACCTGAACTCGCCTTCGCCAGCCTCCCGATGGCTGCCGACCGGGGCGACGGGTGGAAGGTGCTGCGCGACGCGGGTCGGGTCGTGCTGGTCGACGGAATTGCCTACCTGACGCATCGCGAGGACGTCCTTGCCGCGTTGCGAGATCCCGAGCTGTTCTCGTCGAAGAAGGCCTTCGACGTCCTTGGTAGTCCACTTCCCCTCGTGCCCATCTCGTTCGATCCCCCGGAGCACACCCGGTTCCGAAAGATCCTGCAGCCCTTCTTCAGTCCGCACACGTTGAAGGCCATGCTGCCGTCGCTCCAGAAGCAAGCGATCGAGATCGTCGACCGGGTCGCTGCGCAGGGCGAGTGCGAGGTCGTGGCCGACATCGCGATTCCCTATCCCTCGCAGGTGTTCCTCACGCTGTTCGGCTTGCCGCTGGAGGACCGGGACCGGCTCGTCGCGTGGAAGACGTCGGTCATCGCGATCTCCGAGGCGCCCTCGCTCGAGGACGCAGACCTGACGCCGGCTCTCGAACTGGTCACCTATCTCACCGAGGCGATCAACGCGCGGCGGGCGGACCCCGGGCCCGACATCCTGTCGCAGTTGCTGTCCGGTGAGGAACCCCTCGACGACGGCGAGATCATGGGTTTGGCCTTTCTCTTCGTGCTCGCCGGCCTGGACACCGTCACCGCGGCGATGAGCTCGGCCTTCCTCGAACTCGCTCGCAATCCGGAGCTGCGTGCCAGGCTGCGCGACGACCCCGACCAGATGGGGGTCTTCGTGGAGGAGATCGTGCGGTTGGAGCCGCCCGCGCCGATGGTGCCCCGCGTCACCACCGCAGAGGTCGCCATCGGTGACGTCACGCTCCCGCCCGATACCATGGTGCGGCTGTGCATCGCCGCGATCAACCGCGACGACAGCGACGAGATCTCCACGAACGACGTCGTTCTGGACGGAAAGGTGCACCGGCACTGGGGCTTTGGCGGCGGGCCGCACCGCTGCCTCGGGTCGCACCTGGCGCGCCTCGAACTCACGCTCGTAGTCGAGGAGTGGCTGAAGCGAGTTCCCGAATTCTCGGTGCAGCCCGGCTACGAACCGCACATCGTCTTCCCCGCCAACACCTTCTCGCTGGAACGGGTGCCGCTCAAGTTGGGTTGATCGTCAGCCCGAGTACTTCTCGACGAGCGATTGCTTGTAGAGCTTGCCCGCATCGCTACGGGGCAACTGCAACTCGAACGAGATCGATCGCGGACACTTATAGTGCGCCAATCGCTTACGCAGCCACTCGAGGAGTTCGGCGCCGAACGCCGCCGTGGCGTCGGCGGGGTCGACGGTCTGCACGGCGGCCTTGACCGACTGCCCCATCTCGTCGTCGGGAATGCCGAACACGGCTGCGTCCAACACCTTTGGATGACCGATGAGAAGGTCCTCGGCCTCCTGCGGGTAGATGTTGACCCCGCCGGAGATGATCATGTGGTGCCTGCGGTCGGTCAGGAAGAGATAGCCGTCGTCGTCGAGGTAGCCGACGTCGCCCACCGTCCGCCAGCCGTGCGAATCCATGGCCGCGGAGGTCTTGGCCTCCTCCTTCAGGTACTGGAAGGGGTGGCCGCCCTCGTAGTAGATCTCGCCGGGTTGGCCCGCCCGCAGTTCCTCGCCGTTCTCGTCGAGGATGTGGGGAACGCCGACGAGGGGTCTGCCTACCGAGCCTGGGTGTTCCAGCCAGTCCTCGGCCCGGATGAACGACGCACCAACGGCTTCCGACGAGGCGTAGTACTCGTCGATGATCGGCCCCCACCACTGCATCATCTGCTTCTTGACGTCCACCGGACATGGCGCGGCCGCATGGACCACTCGCTGCAGACTGGAGACGTCATAGGACGTGCGCACGGACTCGGGCAGTTTCAGCATTCGAACGAACATCGCGGGTACGAACTGCCCGTGGGTGATGCCGTAGCGCTGAATGCAACCCAGCGCAGCCTCCGGGTCGAACTTCTCCATCACCACCGTGGTGCCGCCGAGGGACTGTACCGCCATCGACCAGAACGACGGCGCGGTGTGATACAGCGGTGCCGGACTGAGGTAGATTGAATCGCCGGTGATGCCAACGGCACTGAGCAGCGGAGCGATCATGTTGGGGGCCTCGGCGGGTGTGACACCGACCAGCTCGCGGCGGATGCCCTTCGGGCGTCCGGTGGTTCCCGAGGAGTACTGCAGCAGATCCCCTTCGCTCTCGTCGGAGATCGGCACCGACGGTTGATCGGCCACGCATTCCGGGTAGCGCAGCCAGCCCTCGAGATCGTCGTCGGCGATCATCAAGCATTTCGGTAGCTCACCGGGAAGGTGTTCGCCGAGCCCCTCGCACACCACGCGCGTCGCGTGTGAGCCGATGATCGCCTTGGCGCCGCTGTTGTCGACGATGTAGGCCGCCTCGGCGGGCGTCAGATGGGTGTTGACGAGCGCGTAGTAGAGACCACTGCGCCGGGCCGCCCACATGACCGCATGGACGTGCTCGTTGTTCTCCATGATCGCGGCGATGGTGTCGCCGTGGCGCAGACCGGCCGAACGCCAATGCTGCGCCAACCGATTGGCGCGCTGCTCCAGCTCGTCGAACCCGATCACGGCGCCCGACGCGGCAAGGATGAGCGCCGGCTTCCCAGAACGGACGTGGTCTCGGATCTGCACGGTTCACCTCGCAGTGCTTGGTCTATTCCGTTAAACATATACCCGCTTCGAGCGGTCGAAATGTTCTATTGTGTTCAGATGGCCCAGATCCCATGGAATCCCGAGACCACCGCCGTTGTATGCGTGGAGTGCCAGAACGGCGTCCTCGGCC
>JAESGJ010000183.1_pt1 | contig 78590 bp, 87 predicted proteins | sample 9266241 | NCBI WGS metagenome assembly JAESGJ01 (sample SAMN14514841, study PRJNA621669) | algae metagenome | isolation source: Brasilonema octagenarum HA4186-MV1 and co-occurring heterotrophs from wet... | place: USA: Manoa Valley, Hawaii | collected 2009-07-20
TGCGAAAGGAGCCGCTCCTCGCCAGGAAGGAGCGGCTGAAGAGCTATCTGGAAGAGAATGCCGATGGCGTGACGCTGCGCTATGTCGAGCATTTCGACACCGGCGGCGACGCCGTCCTGAAATCGGCCTGCCGCCTGTCGCTGGAAGGTATCGTCTCCAAGGCGTCGGACGCTCCCTATGTGTCCGGGCGCAGCGACACCTGGACGAAAGCCAAGTGTCGCTCTGGCCATGAGGTCGTGATCGGCGGCTGGTCGACGACGGCCGGCAAGTTCAAGTCGCTTCTGGTCGGCGTCAACCGGGGCTCGCATTTCGTCTATGTCGGCCGGGTCGGCACCGGCTACAGCGCGGCCAAGATCGAAGCCCTGATGCTCAAGCTGAAGGCCGTGGCCGCCAAGACGTCGCCTTTCACGGGCATCGGAGCGCCCAAGCGGGAGGCCGGCGTCACGTGGTTGAAGCCCGAGCTCGTCGCCGAGATCGCTTTTGCCGGCTGGACCGGCGACGGCATGGTCCGTCAGGCCGCTTTCAAGGGGTTGCGTGAAGACAAGCCGGCCGATGAGGTCGAGGCAGACCTGCCGGCCGATCCTGAGACCGTCGAGACGCCCGAGCCGAAACCGCCTCCATCACGCGGACGCGGCGGCCGGGCGGTCGTCATGGGCGTCGGGATCAGCCACCCCGACAAGGCTCTGTGGCCTGACGCGGAGGACGACCGGCCCGTCTCGAAGCAGGATCTTGCCGAATATTTTGAGGCCGTGGGCGAATGGATGCTTCCCCATATCAAGGGTCGGCCCTGTTCACTCGTCCGGACGCCGGATGGGATCGAGGGCGAGACGTTCTTCCAGCGCCATGCCGGCATGGGGACGTCGAACCTGTTCGAGCTCGTGCGCGTCTCCGGCGACAGGAAGCCGTATCTGCAGATCGACCGGATCGAGGCTCTCGCCGCCGCAGCCCAGGTCGGGGGCATCGAACTCCACCCGTGGAACTGCGTGCCGGGCTCTCCCGAAATACCCGGGCGACTCGTTTTTGATCTTGATCCTGGCCCAGGCGTGACCTTCGGCGACGTAATCGACGCGGCCAAACAGATGCGGGAGCGGCTCGAAGCTCTCGGTCTGGTCAGCTTCTGCAAGACGACGGGCGGCAAGGGCCTCCACGTCGTGGTGCCTCTGGCATCCAGCAAGCGCGCGTCCAGCGACTGGCCGGCGGCCAAGGACTTCGCGCGCTGCGTCTGCGCGGAGCTCGCGAGCGACGAGCCATCACGCTACGTCGTCAACATGGCCAAGCGTCTCCGGAACGGCCGCATCTTCCTCGATTATCTCCGCAACGATCGGATGGCGACCGCCGTCGCGCCGTTGTCGCCACGGGCGCGGCCCGGCGCCCATGTCTCGATGCCACTGGCGTGGTCGCAGGTGAAGGCGGATCTCGACCCGAGCAGCTTCACGGTGAGGACGGTGCCTGGGCTCCTGAAAAAGACGAAGGCCTGGGCGGGCTATGACGACGCCGCGGGGTCGATCACAGATGCGATCAAGAAGCTCAGGAAGCGCGCCGCTGCCGCCTGACGCCTCCCGGTCGCAGGACGCGGGAACGAAGAGACGAGACGCCGCGTTCACCGGGACAATCGGAGATCGGACCATGGCGCAGCGGACGTTTTGGAAGGGCTATCTGAAGCTGTCCTTGGTAACGTGCCAGGTCGCGATGATGCCGGCCCGTTCGGAGAGCGAGAAGGTCCGGTTCCACACGCTCAATCGCAACACCGGCAACCGCGTCCAGAGTCGGTATGTCGATGCCGTCACCGGCAAGCCCGTCGCAGACGACGACGAGGTCAAGGGATATCCCAAGGGCGATGATGACTACGTCGTCTTGGAGGATGACGAGCTGGATTCCGTCGCATTGGAGAGCACCCGCACGATTGACATTCAGACCTTTGCCCCGAGGTCCTCGGTGGGCTGGATCTGGTATGACGCGCCCCATTACCTTGTGCCCGACTCGAAGGTCGGCGAGGAGGCCTTCTCCGTCATCAGGGAAGCGATGAAGCGGACGAAGACGGTCGGGATTTCCCGCGTCGTGCTCTATCGCCGCGAACGTGCGGTGCTGCTTGACGCGCGCGACAACGGGATCGTCCTCTGGACCCTGCGGTATGGCGACGAGGTCCGGCCCGAGAAGGACTATTTCGCCGGGATCAAGGATGCCGAGCCCGATGGCCATCTTCGGCCGCTCATGGACAAGCTGATCACGAACCGGACTAGGGACTGGTCGCCGGATCTCGCAAAAGACCCTGTCCAGGATGAGTTGCTCGCGATCATCAAGGCCAAGCAGAAGGGCCGCAAGCCCACGAAGGCGGCGAAGCCTCAAGCCAGCGAGGGCAATGTCGTGAACATCATGGATGCGCTCAAGCGAAGCCTCGAACCTCGGAAGAAGTGATTAGCCCGCCTTTTTCCGCGGCGCTTCCTTGGCGGCCGGCGCCTTTGCCGATTTCGTGCCAGACCCGCTCTTGGCGCTGTCGCGCAGCGCATCGAGCAGACTGACCACCTTAGTGGGCTCGGGCCGCTTCTGCGGCTTGATCTTGCGCCCTTCGATTTTCGCCTGGACGAGCTCGGCTAGAGCGCTCTCATAGCGGTCGTCGAACTCTTTCGGATCGACCTCGCCGGCCTTCGTCTTGATGATGTGCTCGGCCAGTTCGAGCATCTCGTCATCGATCTTGATCTTGGGCACATCGCTGAAGGCGTCCTGCGCCGAGCGCACTTCGTAGTCGAAGTTCAGGGTCGTCGCGATTAGCCCCTCGGCATGTGGTCGGATCAGGATCGAGCGCATGCGGCGGAAGATCACGGTTCTGGCAAGGGCCGCCGACTTCTGGCCTTTCATCCCCTCGCGGATAAGCGCGAAGGCCTCGGATGCGACCGGCGAGCTGGGCTTTACGTAGTAGGGCTTGTCGAAGAAAATATCGTCGATCTCGTCGCAAGGCAGGAACGTCTCGACGGTCAGCGTCTTATCGCTTTCGGGGATCGCTGCAGCAATCTCTTCGGGTTCGAGGATGACGTAGTCGCCGTCGCCCTTGTCGTAACCCTTGACCTGATCCTCGGTCTCGACGGGTTTCCCCGACACCTCGTCGATGAACTGGCGATGGACGCGGTTGCCGGTCTTGCGGTTGAGGGTGTGGAACGAGATGCGCTCCGAAGTGGAGGCTGCGGTGTAGAGCGACACCGGGCACGTGACCTCGGCGATCTTGAGGACGCCCTTCCAGACAGCGCGCGGAGCCATGGCTATTTCCCATCCGCGTCACCTAGCCAACGCTCGCGAGGAACTAGCTGACGATGTCGATGGTTCCACCGGCAGTCGCCCTCCTAGAGAAAACCAGTCCGATGCCGCACGACGATGCCGTTATCGCGAAAGCCCTGAATGCAGGCCTGCGCCGACTTCTTGTGACGGCCTTCGCGCACGAGGACGATCTGAGGTCGGGCATCCCGCGAACCGGCGATCTGCAAGCCGCGTTCAGGCGCGAGATCGATCGCCTCGTGATCCGCAGCATCACTGAGGGCGGCGACGACGTCGAGCTGACGAAGGCAGTTCGGCAGGCACTAAATCTCTTCGTCGACGCCGCTCACCGCGAGGCGTCGACCCGCCGAAATGCGCCGGGGCCGATGCAGTAGACCAGCTCTCGAAAGAGCTGGCATCGACGGAAGGAAGTCAGGGCTCATTTCGGACGTGGATCGCCGTCCCCTATGCCTCCGTGCGGGCAGAACGTTGCCGCTCGGATGTCTCGGCGATGCGCCTTTCGCGTTCGCCAATGACCGCCAGGGAGCGAGCATCCATTCTGCTGGAGAACCAGCGATCGAGTGCAGCCCGGAAGGGGCACTCTTTCGGCGAACACGCCAGGGCGAACAGCGTCATTGACGAATGAAACTTCAGGTCGTCCGGGGTGCCGAAGATCTGCCGCAGGCTCAGGTCGTTTGTGGCGAGGACGGCCCGCGTAACTTGTTCGAGCCGAGGCGCCAGAACCGGATGCGCGAGATAGGCGCGCGCTTCGTCCAGACCCGTGACGCCATACTGTCTGGCCGTCTCGGAGACGCCGAGGCCACGCAGCTGCGGGAAAATGAACCACATCCAATGACTCTGCTTGCGGCCGTCGTGCAGCTCGGCCAACGCGATGTCGAACGTGGTGGATTGCGCCGTCACGAAGCGTTCCAGGTTGAAGGGATCGCGTTCCATGTCAGACTGCAGTGCTTGTCGACGAGCGTCGGCGCCGCGCTGGCACAGCGGTCGTCGAGAGCTCGATCCAAACCGGCGCGTGGTCACTTGCCTTCTCCCAGCTTCGTACGTCGCGATCGACGCCGGCAGCGACGAGACGCGTTGCGATGTGCCGGCTCAGCAGAAAGTGATCGAGGCGCAGCCCGGCGTTTCGGCCCCATGCGTTTCGCAGGTAGTCCCAGAACGTGTAGATGGGCTCGTCCGGATGCAGCGCACGCACCGCGTCGGTCCAGCCCTGGCCTGCCAAAGCATGAAAGGCGTCGCGGACCTCCGGGAGGAACAGCGCATCCTTGCGCCATCGCGCCGGATTGTAGACGTCCAGATCAGTCGGGATAACGTTGAAATCGCCGACCAGCATGACTGGGACGTCCAGATCGAGCAGTTCGGACGCGTAGCTCGTCAGTCGCTCTAGCCAGCGCAGCTTGTAGTCGAGCTTCGGTCCGGGCGCCGGATTGCCATTCGGCAGGTACAGGCAACCGATCAGCATGCCGTCGACGGCAGCCTCGATATAGCGGCTCTGATCGTCATCGAGTTCGCCGGGAAGGCCGCGCCGAGTCTCGATCGGCTCCACACCTCGGGCGAGGACTGCAACGCCGTTCCAGGCCTTCTGCCCATGCCAGATCGCGCGGTAGCCAGCCTTTTCGATTTGCCTGTTGGGGAAGCGCACGTCGGGCGCCTTCAACTCTTGCAGGCAGACGATGCCGGGCTGCGCTTCCTCCAACCAACGCAACAATACCGGCAGGCGCCCATTAATGCCGTTGACGTTGAAGGTCGCGATCTTCATCGACCGGGCTGACTCGTGACCCGGTCAGCCCAGGCGGACACGGCCTCGGCCATCGTTTTGAGATGATCAGCTGCGGTCAGGCCAGAGATACGCTTTCGCGGCTTCAGGTCGTGATCGCCGTCATCAAGCCAGAGGAACTCAATCGAAGAGGAAAGATGGTATCCGGAGACGTCCGCCTGCGTGCCAAACTGATCGCGCGTTCCTTGCACGATAAGCATGGGCGTCTTCAAATCGACGAGGTGTTTTGTTCGGACCTGGTCGGGGTTGTCGGGCGGATGGAAGGGATAGCCAAGGCATAGGATGCCCCGAATGCGATCAACCGCGAAGAGTTCATCGGCTACCATGCTGGCGACGCGGCCACCCATCGACTTGCCACCGATGATAAGACACCCCTTCGCACCGACCGCGTGGACAGCATCGATATACTCTGGGTTCAGCTTTTCAGCTCGCGGCGGCGGCTTGCGACCGGACGCCGTTCGCCTACTGGCCATATAGCCGAATTCGAATCGCGCCACTCGCAACCCCACCCCGCCAAGGGCTTTGGCGGTCGCGGTCAGGCTTGCCGAGTCCATCGGCGCCCCCGCGCCGTGAGCCAGCATGATTGTAGTACCGGCGTTCTCTGGACCGTCGAACAAGATCGTCATAGCGCTCCTAGGAACGGGGGTTGTTCTTCCCCTTGCTGGTGACGAGAGAATACATATCGGCCCGCCGATGATCGGCGGGCCTTCGCGCTGTGGCTAGAGGACTAATCGAGGAGATCGGCCGGCACCTTGCCACCGTTCTCGGATAGCTTCTTGATGACGGCCTTGTGCAGCCAGACGTTCATCGTGGCACTATCATCGGTGGCGCCGGTATAGCCGAGCTCATGCGCGAGTTCTGTGCGAGCCGTCAGACTGCTGTCGATCTTAAGGGCCTTCAGGAGGTCAACGATGGAGGTCTTCCAGTTCAAGTGCTGCCCGCTGTCGGCGACGGCCTTGTCCAGGATCGGCGCGACATCGACTGACTGACTTGCCGATGCCTGGGGTGGTGTTCCGACGCTTGCGGTAACCTGCCCACCTGGCGTGCCTGCCGGCGTCGAAGCAGGAGCGGTGGAGGTCCCGGACGGTGGGACGACTGCGCCTGGCGCGGGAGCGGAGGTCGGCGCCGCAGCAGTGTCGGCCTTGGCCTCGCCGAAGATCGCCTTCTTAATGCTGTCGAAAATGCCCATCTGAATTCTCCTGACTGGAATAGGTCAGGATCGAAACTGTTGCAGCTCGCGCCTGTTCCGTTGGCGACTGCGACGGAGGAACCGATCTTTAAAGCCACGCATGACCCCCCCCGATGACTTTCCAAATCGCCTTCCGATTTCGATAGACTCCCGACGAGACGCCTTCGTGTGGGACAACAGGTTGCTGTCTAGAGGGCCAGCCTTGACACGCGCAGCGGGACCCACCCACTAACATAGGTAAGACCGGAACAGATCAGAAACGTTCATATCGGATCGGCGGATGCCAATCGCGCCCGCGTGGACGAGAGGGTGGGCAGACTACTATGGACAGGCTGCAGTATCTGTTGCGGACGCTTGAGCGACGAGACGTTCTTACCGAAGCGGAATTAACGCTCATTGGCACGCTCACCTTGCGCGAGCAGCGTTACAGGCGCGGCCAAGAGATCGTCCGCACCAAATCCCAGCCTTCCGAGAGTTGCCTGATGCTTGAGGGCATCTCCGGGCGCGAGGTCATGACGATCGACGGCAAGCGGCAGATCAGCGCTCTCCATATAGCCGGCGACTTCGTCGACCTGCACAGTTTCACCCTGAAGCGAATGGACCACGGCGTCGTCTCATTGACGGATACGACGGTAGTGTTCGTGCCGCATGCCGACATCCGCAGAGTGATCGACGCCTCGCCGCATTTAGGCCGTCTCTTCTGGCTTCTCACCACGATCGACGGCGCGATCCAGCGCTCAAGGATCGCGTGCCTGGGCCGCAGCACGGCGCTCCAGCACATGGCCCATCAATTTTGCGAGCTCTGGGTTCGGATTAACGTCGTCGGTCTCGCCTCGCCAGGCGGCTTTCCCTTCACATTGACGCAAGGAGAGCTGGCAGATGTGATCGGGCTCTCGGCAGTGCACGTCAACCGCACGCTTCAGGAGTTGCGCGCATTAGGTCTCGTCGATTGGGATGGCCATCACGTCGAGATCCATGACTTCGCCAAACTCGCCGCTCTGTCGGATTTCGACGAAACCTACCTCAACCTGTTCCGCGAGCCGCGTTAGCGCGTTCATGGTGAGAGAGGACGCTCCCGTGACAAAATACTTCATCGATACGTCGAACGGCGTGGTCTCCTTGGCCGACGAGGTCGGCGCCGATTACCCGACAGAGGCCATGGCGCGCACCGAGGCCCTTCAGGCCGTGAGTGACATGGCGCGCGATTACGTCCACCAGGGCGGGGACCGCGATATGACGGCTTCGGTCCGTGATCCGGCTGGAGCCGTGGTCTATGCGGTCAAGCTGTCGCTGCTCGACGTGACCGGCCAGCAGTAGCGTGCTCGAACAGAGTTCGCAGCAGTAACCGCCCCCGGGCTCCGCTTCCCGCCCGGTCGCAGGGCCTCTCTAACCCACGTTAGTGCGCCATCTCCCCCGTCCACTATGGTTGCCGTTCCCAAAGGAGGCTTCCATGCATGCCGTCGATGGGGGGGACACGACCGAATTCCAAGAGAGTATCGTCGATCGCCTGTTGCCGATCGCATCCCGCATTCGCTTGCTGGATGGGGCCGCTCTCGAGCGCGGCGGCGCGATCTACTTTCCGCTCGATGGCGTCGCCACGCTGATCTTGTCGCGCGATGACGCGCGCTGCCAGGTCGGCTTTGCCCGGCGCGGCGATGCGATCGGGCTCCATGCACTATTCGTTCCCGACTTCCCCGTCGTCGTCGCGACGGTGCTGCGGAAGGGAGCGTTCGTGCGGGTAACGTCGGATGTCCTGCGTCGGCTGATGCGCGACGATCCCTCGTTTCGCGACCGGCTTTCGATCTACGCGATGCATGCGATGGGGCGCTATCTCTCCGAAGCAGCGGGAGCGCTAGCCTTGTCGCTGGAGCAGCGTGTCGCAAGGTGGATTTCGCTTTGCCGGCGCGCGCTGGACGACGATATCCTGCCCGTGACTCATGAACGGATCGCGGAGGCCCTGGGCGTTCGCAGGTCCGGCGTGACGGTGGCTTTGCACGTGCTCGAAGGTCAGATCCTGATCCGGTCAAGGCGCGGCCGGATCGAAGTCTTGGACAGGAAGGGTCTGCGATCCTTCGAGAGAGGCGGGCCATCCGCGGCGACGACGAATGCCCCATTGATCGCGGCGTTACGACCGCATGGAGTGCCTGAGAGCATCAAGATGTCTTGATACAACCTCAGACGAGGATGTGATGAAATCGATCAGTGATCATCCCTCGATAATCATACCCTGGTATGTCGAAAGCGAATTCGCCGTCTTGGCAAATCTCCGCGTCGAACTGGCCGCACAGGCCTATCGCGCCTGGCGGCGAGGTGCGGACAAGGCGATAGCCGTTGCGCGAAGCGAAGGCTGCGCTGTGCAACTAATGCCGGTCAGGCTGGCGGCTTTTCGTGATTGGTTGGCAAGCGAGCGTCGCCAGGACGATACGGCAAGTCGGTGCGCTTTCCTTGTCTTCTGCGCCGCCAGGAACGGCCGCTTTCCTCCACAGAGATCGTTGGAGCGTCTCGGATACCCGACGGCACAAGAAATTCTGCGACTGCATTGACGTCGCACGCCGTCCCCCACTCCCGTGAGTGACGCCCCCCTCACACCTCTCCCCAGGCTTTCCAATTGAAGATCAGCTGTGTGAGCTTATCTGCCTATGGCAACCCGCTGGGGCACCACTGAGCTCATGATGCGGGCAGCCGCTGCTTCGTACTCACTTCGATCCCTTTTTGTCATCTATCAATTTGCTGAGACGCTGCCGCGCCCCTTTCCAAGCTGATCATAGACGTTCTGTCGATTTTGCTTAAAACCGTACGTCTTCCGGTCTTTTGGATGCGGCCAGCTCGCGACCAGTGGGAGGCCTGACACGCTCTATCCGGTCGGGATGGAGCGTGATGAGCCCGAGGTTGCTGAAGTGCCTCAGCCAGCCGTCCATCGGCCAGATGCCCCAGATCGCCTGGAAGATGCGGGCATTGCGCACGATGTCGTCAAAATGCTGAAGGGGCGGATCGCAGACGCTGTGATGTTGGTGGAAAGCGCCGGCACCCCCCAGGAACATCAACGGCAGCTCCGCCGCCTGGGCGCGGAAGCCGAAATCGGTGTCCTCCGCGCCATAGCCCCTGAAGCGCTCATCGAAGCCTCCGAGGCGTTCGAACGCGGACCGCCGGATGCCGAAAGCCAGCGACCAGAAAAGTCCCGGATTGGGTTCCATCCGCAGCCCCTCGTCTGGAAAATCCCGTGCGGGGTGGGCTATCCCGGCCTCGTGCATCTCGGCGTCCGTCCAGTCGCATTCTGCGCCCCGCGCCGGGAGATATCTGATTTCGGCACAGATCAAGGCGTCGCTTGCGTCGACGGCAGGCCCGAGACGCGAAAGCAGGTCGCGCGCGGGAATGCAATCGACATCCAGGAAGATCAGGATGCCGGACGAAGCCGCGCGCGCCGCCAGGTTCCGAGCCTTGGCGAGCGGCAAGCCAGCGTCCGGAAGACGGATGACGGTGACAGGAAAGCTCGTCTCGGGAATGTCGAGCGGCGGCGTGCTCATATCGACGATGATGAGCTCGGCCGGCGCGCAGACGCTCCGTGTCAGCCCGGCGATGAGTCGGCGCAGATGAGCGGCACGATCCTTCACGATCGTCAGGACGCTGACCGCGCTCATACCCGCCTCCAGAGATCGAGACGGTAAAAGGCGGTTCTCGTCGATGCGATCGGCATGACGCTGTCGGCGAGCGCGCGCTGCAAGCTCTCCATCGCATCGTCGCCTGTCTGGGGATAATCCGTCGCGCCGATCCAATGGACCAGGGTGAGGTCTCCGCCATTCTGGAGGGTCGCCCTTAGTCGGTCGGCAGCCGCGACGAGATCGTCGGACGCCCAGTAATACGCCACCTCGGAGAGGACAATCAGATCGAAGCCGTTCACGGTCTCGGTCAAGCGGGGGTAGTCGCATTCCTGGAACGAGACGTTGTCGAGGTCGCTGCAACGCTCTCGGGCCTGCGCGAGGGCCGATCGGCTGATGTCGATGGCGAGCAGACTGTCGCACCAAGCCGAGAGCCGGCGGGTCAGGACGCCACCTGCACAGCCGATCTCCAGCGCGTTTCGATAGCGCCGCCCGCCGAGCGCTGCGATCGTCGCGCCGTGCTTGTCGGCTTCATAAGCGCTCGACGCCAGATTCCAGGGGTCGGCATCCTGCGCGAAGATGCCCTCGAAATAGCTCGCTGGGAGAGACTTAGCCGACGACATGACGGGCCTTTCGAAAGTAGAGCCGATCGCGGTCGGCCATACGCAGCTGCCAAGGTGGAAGCTTGAATCCATCCCCGAACGCCGGGCCGATCTGGCTGCGATGGGCGCTCAGCGCCCGGGTTCGCAAGCCCCTCGGCATCGCGTTCGTCTGGACCGCACGGTGCGGCCTGCGCGGCGGAAGCGTCGCCCAGACGACGTATTCGAAGAGAGCCACATGGCCCAGCCCAGACGAACCGGAAACCGCGCGGGCGAGATCGAAGGCTGCGACGTGGTCGCAATGGGGTTCGTGACCGGCCGTGACCGCGATGGCATCGATCCTGTTTCGTCTGCACAGGCCCGCCAGTCGGCGTCTGGCCGCCTCGAAGGCGTGCGATCCCGCCGTGTGGGGGTTCGCATCGGGCCAATTGAGAAAAACCGGCACTGGCTCGCTGCTGCTCGCCAACCGCCGCAGGGAAAGGGTCGCCTCCTGCCGGCGCATGGCTATCAACGCCCGGCGGGACCGCTCGTCCTCATGCGGGTGCGAGCCTGCGCCGTCCGTCAAATATACGACCGCGGCGAGACGGTGCGTCCCCGCGACCTGCGCGATCAATCCACCCACGCCAAGCGTCTCGTCGTCGGCGTGGGGCGCGACGACGAGCCATCGCGCGCGCCCCCAGGGACTTCGTCCGAGGCTTGGGCAGAGCGTCGTCGAACAGGCTACCACAGCTCGTCTCCGTCGCCCCACGCGTCGTGATCGAGCCAGGCGATCGCCGCCTGATCGCGCGCATGGTCGGGGCCGGCCTGGCGAAGATACAGGCTCAGATCGCGGATGATCTTGTCGATCCGCTGGCCGTCGAATGCGCTTCGCGTCCCGATCATCCGGGCGGCCAACTCCATCACATCCAGCCCGGCCCGCTCCACGACGCCGCGCGTCATCTGCACGAAGGAAGGCGCATCGGCGGAATCGATCGCCGCACGCGTCGACGCCTCGCGCACCCAGAGATAGGCGGTGCGGGTCGCGACCACCGCCTCGGCGAACTTCACACGCTGCAGCGGGTCTGCGCGCGCTGGCTCCGACAAGCTCCTGCGGGTTTCCGCAAGGAGCCCTTCGATCCCGCCGAGGTGCACGGCTGTGAAACGCCAGGCGCCAGCGGTGAAGCGCGGCTCGGTGGCGTAGGCGTCGGGGGCGCCGAGTAGCGCCAGAGGTGTGCACATGATCCCCGACAGATCATAGCTGCCGCTGACGGTGGCACGCATGCCGCGCACGCGCCAACCGCTCAGGTCGGCCCGCGTGCCGTCAGCACCGGGAACGACGACGAGTTGGGTGCGACCCTGGGCCGTTTTGGCCGTGACGACCGCATAGCCGAGCCCGCCGGCACCGCTCGCGAACGCCTTTCGGCCCTTGAGACGGCCGTGCTCGATACTGACCCCCGGGGGCGGCTCGGTCGCCCAGACCCCCAGGAGGCGGCCTTCCGCCAGCCGCTGTCCGAGCCAAAGCTTCTGCTCCGGGGAGCCGTGCCAGTCGAACAGCTTCAGGGCGTTGACATGACCCTCGAACAACCGCCCCAGGCTGAGATCAGCCCGTCCGATGCCACGCAGAACATCCAATAACGCCGCATTCTCGGCATTCGCGTCCTCGAACGGCTCACCGCCGCTCTCGAGCGGCGCGAAGGTTCGATGCAGGCCCGCTTCGACCAGCGCCTCCACGCTCTCGCGAGGGAAAAGCGGGGCGGCGTCGTACCGCATTCCGGATGCGATCAGCCGATCGGAGAGCGTGTCGATGCTCTGCCGCAAGGCTTCGGGCGCCGGTGTGGAGCGCGGGGCAGGTCGGATCATGAGGACATTCCAATCAGCGATGGAAGGCATTTCCGGGCGCCATCTGCGCAGGCGTGCAGGAATGCATCCGCCGTCGCGGCGCCGTGGGAATCGTGCAGGCGCGACCGTGAAGCGGGGGCCAGGTTTCGGGCGTCGGCGAGCAGGACCGGCCATTGCGACGGAGCCGGCCAGGATCGACGCGAGATCGCGGCGCCCAGCGCATCTAGCTGGCGAGCCTTCGATATCTGCTCGCTGAAAGGCCGGTGCTCGGCCAGGCAGATCAGCGGACGATTGGCTGCCAACACCGACGTCACGAGCCCATCGCCGGCAGCGCCGACGACAACGCCGGCTGCCGCGATCTCGTCCTCGGCATTCTCGACCCAGCCAAGGATCGAAAGGTTGGGCGGGGCCTCGCAAGATGGCGCGGTAACGGGGCCGATCACCCGCCAGCGGACGCCTGGTGTAGCGGCTGCGGCTTTGGTGACCGCGTCGTAGTCGCCTGGCGCTCCACCCCTGCCGAAGACGACCAGCACGACATCGTCGTGGATGTCGCCGGCCTCGCGCTGGAGCGTCAGGCCGGGGCAATAGCGCGTCTTGTCCCGGACCCACGAAACGACGCCCGGCTCATCGAGATCGACATGGAAGGGAGCGAGGATGGCTCGCGCGCCGCGGAAGGCCTCGAGATGGGGCGTGTCTGCCCGAACCCCGCTGAGCCGAACATAGACGGTCGGCGTCGAGGCGATCCTCGCCAGCATCGCGATCTCGACGGAGACATCAACGACGAGAAGGGAAGGTTTCTCCCTGGCGATCCAGTCGGCGACGAGGGCCACGCGCCGGCGTATGCCGTGATGATCAACGGGCAGGTAGTGCATCGACGACGGCCGCGTCGCCGCATCGTCAGCGTCCTCGCCCGGGCCGATGCCGACAGGGCGATCGTCGGGCAGGTCGATGCACGCCACATCGCCGGTGCGGCCGGACAGACCCGTGCCCAGGAGAACGTAGTCGTCAGGAGAGTGCCGGGCAATTGCGAGAGCGCGGCGGCGATGGCCGTCTCCATGATGATGGACGTAATAGCCGATGCGTCCCATCATGAGATGGCATCCATGGTCGTAAGTTCCATGTCGCAGGGCATGGGCGGGAGCGCCGCCTCCGCACGACACACGGAAGGCTCGTCGGATCGCCTGCGATACTCGCGCCGCCACACCGACCGTTCGCGCCAATGGGAGAAGTGCGGTAGCCGGGGCGCGCCGCGCGCTTCCAGCTCCGCCATCGCGGTCGCCATGCCGCCCTCGGCACGACCCTGACGCCGTGCCGAGACCCGGGTCCAGACATCGGGATGATGACGAAGGCGTCCGCCCGCGATCACGGCTGCAGTGACGAGGGCGCGGTCTTCGCCTGAGGCGAGGAGCGGGACGCCGCCTGACGCTGCATAAAGCGAAGCTGCGATCGCCAGGCTTGCGCCGGTGTGATCGCCGTGACGCGGTGCGGGATCCCAAGGCCGCGGATCGATCGCATCTTCGATTGCGCGGACGCGATGCCAATAGCGATCGCAGAGCGCGCGCGCGGCGCCCAGGGCTGCGCTGACGGGTTCGTCCTCGTCCAACGTCAATCGACCGCCGACGATGTCGGCGCCAGCTGCGACGGCCGCGAGCGTCGTCGCAATCCAATCTTCCGGAGGCCGTGCGTCGGCATCCGTGGTCACGAGCACGCCATCTCCACCGAGCTTGGCAAGGCCGATGTCCATTGCGCGTCGGCGCGCCGATCCGGCGTGGGCGAGCGCGGGCGGGAATTCGCATTCGTCGACGACGACATTGAGCCGTCCGGCATAGGCTGCGCTCATCGCGTCGATCCGTTGTCGGGATCGGTCCGTGCTATTGTTGAGGCAGATCACCACGGCGAGCCGATCGATCTCACGCTGCCGGGCGAGCGCATCGAGCAAGACAGGCAGGCGAGCCTCTTCGTCTTTCGCCGGGACGCACACGCAGACCCTCATGGCGCAGCGACTGCGACAGTCGGCGCCGGCGGCACCTGGGAAAAGCTTGCTGCAGCGTGCAAGCGTGCCCGCCTTGACAGCGATGGACGAGGGGTAGCGAGGTGCTGGTAGAGCAGTTCGTAGTTGGCGATCATCGCTGATGCGTCACAGCGCGCCTCGGCGCGACGGCGGCAGGATTCCCGAGACAGCCCTTCCGCCGTCAGGCCGGCTCGCGCGAGGTCGGCGACATCATCGGGGCGCGCCAGCACGCCGCAGTCCGCGTCGATGATCTCAGGGATGGCGCCGCGGGCGAACGAGGCGACCGGCACCCCGCAGGCGAGAGCCTCCGCGACGACGAGACCGAACGGCTCTTCCCAACAGGGCGAGCAAAGATAGGCGCTTGCGCCGCCGATTTCGCAGGCGAGGCCGTCATGATCGAGATGGCCGAGATAGGTGAGGCCATCATCCATACGCGGTGCGATCTCGCGATCATAATAGCCCCGGTCCGAGATCGGCCCTGCGAACCTCAGATGGACACCCGCCAGTCGCGCGGCGTCCATCGCCAGATGGAGCCCCTTCTCCGGCACGATCCGCCCGTACCAGATCCAGTAGCGGTCGCGGCATGGCTGCGGCCGGTAGGCGAACCGCTCCAGATCGATCCCGTTCGAGATGATGTCGCTGACCGGAGTGATCGGGCTCCAGGCGCGCGCGACCGACTGGGATATGGGGACGAAGGTCACGTTGCGCTGGCGGCTCAGCCGCACGCCGCTCTCCAGCCACGCGAAGGGCGGCGTGTGCAGCGTCGACACCATCGGCATCGGCAGGGCGTCGGCCATGGTGACGGGAAGGTAATGCAGGGAATTGTCGTGAACGACGTCGAAGCCGCGATGACGCAGCTCGTTCATCAGGGTGAGATAGGCATGATGCTCGCGAAAGAAGGCCTCGTCGTCAGCCTCCGCCCTTCCGCAGGCGTCCAGCGCCGTCGCATCGCAAATCGCCTCGACGCCGAGGCGCTCGTCGGAGCGCGTCGAGGCGAAGACGGTGACCTCGTGACCGCGCGTTCGCAGTGAGCGCGCCAGGAAGTGAGTGTACATCTCCAGGCCGCCGGCGAAGGGCTCCCGGATCGGATACTTCAAATGAGCGATGATCCCGATACGCAAGACGCAGGTCCAGTGCTGATGAGATGAGGATGGGATGGTGGCCGATAGCGGCAGCCGGCATCAGGCCGGCTGCCTGGTCGTGCTCAGCGGGACTTTTTGTAGAGTTTCTCGGCGATCTCGAACATTTCCTCCGGCGCGTAGTCCGGCGTGAATGCCGACGGAACACCGGTGAGTTGATGGATCTTGCCGCCCTCCGGCATGCCGTCGACGACTTCGAGCTCGCCTTTGGGATCACCTGGCAGCGCCATCTCGCCATTGCCCCAGATGCCGGACATCGCGCGGTAATCCGTCTCGCTCCAGGTGTAGAGCCGCCGATGCGAACCCTCGTCGAGATACTTCTGGCATTCGGGGATCTTCGACAGGTCGATGTTGGGCGTCGGCAACATCTTCTCGATCTCGACGCCGGTGATCTGCTTCAACGCCAGCGCATAGGCGTGGGCATGGACCGAGCCGCGCACCAGCAGGTAGCCGCAGACCTCGCGCCCGGTCGGGTCGGACAGGGTCTCGTAGACGCGCAGCTTGTGGAGGCGGGCGCCGCATTCGAGGTGGAAGTTGTGCAGCAGGTCGGCCACGACATTGCCGGTCGTCGTGATGAAGTCGTTGTTCCAGGAGGCGCCGTTGCTGTTGACGGGCGTCGCGCCACCGCCATTCGCGTAGAAGCCGGCGGCCAGCCTGATGTCCTTCATCAACTCGTGCGGCGCATCCGATATGTCGCCGCCGTCGGCCTCGTCGCCGTCATTGTCGGGACCGTTGTTGAGCATGGCGACGCCATTGCTGACGAGCTCGACATGGCCGAGCTCCTCAGCCGTGATGCTGGCCACCAGATGGTAGAAGGGCTTGAGCTTATCCTTGCTGCGAAAGTTGAAGCTCTGGAACATGTAGTTTCCCAGGGTCGACATCTCGCCGTACTTGCCCCCCAGCAGTTCCTGCAGCGCAGCCGCCGCATTGGGATCCTTCTTCTTGGGTGCGGGCAATTCGGCCTGCAGTTTGTCGACGCGCATGAACATGGTGGCTCTCCTGTGTCTGTGGAGGTGCAACCCGGCACGCGCGATGCCCGTTCCTGCACCTGCCCCCAGCGTCGAAATGAGACGGTTCTCGGCGGGGGACTTGCCTCGCCCGACGCGGAGGCGCCTAACTTCTGCTCGCGACGGCATTGAGAACGCGGTCCCGCGCCGGCCGTCACCCTGCGTCGACAGGCGAGGTCCGTGCATGACCCGACATCCGCCTTGAGGACAGCAAGGCGCCGGTCGGACATGCACGCATCGTGATCTTGCGGCTGTGAAAACGGTTGAGACTGGTGCGATGGCCGACGCTGATCAGCGTGGCGCCTCCCAATTCGTCGTCGAACAGGCGCAGCAGCGAGGCTTGGCTCAGTTCGTCCAGGCTGACGTCGCTTCATCCATGATGACGATGTCGGGCCGTAGGATGAGCAGGCGGGCGAAGGCAATCTTCTGGCGCTCGCCCCCCGACAAGATGCGGTCCCAGAGTTGAACCTCGCCCAACCGATCGGCCAACGCGCCGAGCCCGCAGCGCTCGAGCGCAGCGACGATGACGTCATCCGCAATCTGGAGTTCTGCCTGCGGGTAGAGGAGGACCGTACGGAGGCTTCCTAGGGGGATGTATGGCTTCTGAGGAACGAACGCGATCACTTGGTCGTCCGGCAGCGCGATCGAGCCCGATCCCCAGGGCCAGATCCCGGCCAGTGCGCGGATGAGCGTGCTCTTGCCGGTTCCGCTTTCGCCGACGATGAGGACGCGCTCACCCCGCTCGATGATCACCGAGCTTTCGCCTATGACCAGCGTGCCGTTGCTGTGGGCCACGGCAAGACGATCGATCCTGATGGCGTCATCGGCGCTCGACCGCAGGGTGATGCGCACATCCCCCGCGACGGTGGCAGCGAGATCGAGTTTTTCCAGTCCCTCCTGAAAATGATCGACCCTGACGACGGAAGCCAGCCACTCCGCGAGTTTCAGAAAATTGTCGACGAACCAAATCAATGCGGCCTGGACGGCCATGAACGCGGCGACGATCTACATCACGGCGCCAAGCGAAACCTCCCCGGCCAGATATTTCGGGGCGATGAGCAGGAGTGGAACGATGGGGAACAGCGCGCTGTTGGCGTTCAGAACCAGGGCGACGATCCCTTGCTGCCGAATGACCCTGATCCATGCCGCGACCACCCGGCTGTAGTTCCGTTGTACAGAGGCTCGCTCGTCGGCATCCCCCTTGATGAGAGCAATGCTCTCCGCGTTCTCTCGCAGCCTGGTCATCTCGGCCCGGAATTGCGCTTCTGCTTCGTTCTTCGCAGCGATACGCGCCACCAGGGGCCGGCCTGCGAGGTAGGCTGCGAGTGACGTGGCGCAGGCGTACCCGATGGCCGCAATCGCCATATAGCTCGGGATGACGATCTCGATGTCGCCGACGGTGAAGCGTGCCGATCCCGCGACCCGCCAGAGGATCGCGGCGAACGTCACAGCGCTGGCCGCCGCAGTGATCAGACCGATCACGAATTCGACCAGGGGCTCGATGGCGAGCCTGACGTCCTCGGCGATGCGGTATTCCGGCGCCGGCAGCGCGTCGCTCGAGAACTGGAGGCGGTAGTAGCGTTGATCGGCGATCCACCATCGCGCAAGCCGCCGCGTAACGAACTCGCGCCAGCGCATCTGCAGCCAGAGGCGGCTAACGAGAAGCGCCGAAAGAGCGAGCGCGGCCAACAGCACGAGAGCGGGAAGCCAGGCCACGACACCCCAGAGCTTTTCTGTGTCGCGAACCTCCAGTGCGTCGAAGAACGACCGGTTCCAAGTGTTGATCCCAACCGCGACCGCGATCTGTGTGGCGACGCAGAGAAGGACGAGCCCGGTCTGCGCCCACGCCGCGAGTCCATCGCGACCGGACCAGAAGTCTTTCGCCATCTGGAGGAAATGTAGCGCCCTCGGTCGGATTGCCATCGCCGTCTTTCATCGCTGGAAGCGACCGCAAAGGGCTCGAGCGGCGCGAGGCGGATCTAGGGCGGCGGCCGCCGCACGATGTCCCGCGCCGACGCCGGCAAGGGCGATTGCGGTTTTGCGACGCCTGGCGGCGCCGCCTGAAGCGGCCTCAACATGAATTGTGGGGGCCGGTTCCTCGCACCCGACGTCGTCCGCGCATCTGTTCGCTAGCGCACAGAAACCGACCGGAAAGGCACGGCGCGAACGCAGGCGCCGCTGCAGCGGGAGAGTGTGGAACGGGAGAATTTGGCCCGGCACGGCCTCAAAAGGGGGGACGTATCCGACAATCCTGAAGGGAGCGCTCCATCGGCCGCGCCTACCGCGGAACGGTTCCACCACAGCGCGGAAATTTCGCGAGGAACCGCCCGGTCGAAACTGCCGTTCTGACCGGTACTCGGCTCCGGCCGCATGCCTTGGAGATCATCATGAAGACCGTTCTTTTCGCGACACTCATTAGTGCCGGCGTGGCCTTTGGCGCCATGGCGCAGACCGCGGCCACATCCCCGTCGCCGTCCCCGACCGCGCCGGCGGACGCCAATGCGCCGCTGCCCGGCGCCAACAGCTTCACGGAAGGTCAGGCAAAGAGCCGTCTCGAAGCCAACGGCTACTCCGCGATAACCGAACTCAAGAAGGATGACCAGGGCGTCTGGCGCGGGACGGCGACCCATGACGGGAAGTCGACGGCCGTGTCCGTCGATTATCGCGGCAACATCTCGCGCAACTGACCCATTCAATCTCGATGTCGAACCCCAGGAGATCATCATGACCGAGACCATCACAAGATCCTATGAAACCCACGAAGCGGCTTCGGCTGTCGTGGCCAATCTCGAAGCCGCTGGCGTCGCCAGTTCCGACATCAGCGTGGTGAGCAACGGCACCGATGATCACGAAAGCAACGCGCCTGAGGGTGCCGGCATCGGCGGCGTCGTCGGTGGTGCTGCCGGTCTGCTCGCTGGGCTCGGTATGCTCGCCATCCCCGGCATCGGTCCTGTCGTTGCCGCCGGCTGGCTCGCCAGCACTGCTGCGGGCGCCGCGGCCGGAGGGCTCGTCGGCGCGCTCACGAGCGCGGGCGTGAGCGACGAAGACGCTCAATACTACGCCGAGACGGTTCGTCGTGGCGGCTCGGTCGTGTCCGTTCGCGCTGCTGACGAGCACGCGGCGAGCGTCGAGGCGATCATGGACGGCGCATCGCCGCTCGATCCGGCTAAGCGGCGTGCGGAGTACCGCCGCGATGGCTGGACTGGTTTCGATGAGAACGCCGGACCCTATCGTCCGCCGGTCGTCTAAGCGCCCGCTTGATCGCGAGAATGGATCCTCGCGGCCTCGACGCGAGGATCATCGAGTTGGCCATCAGCGATGGGACACCATTTCAAGATTAAGGTTTCCGAATGAATCAAGCTGCATTGATCGAGCAGGTTGCGACGAGGCACGACGTGCCGCAGGCAGCCGTCGTCGAGGCTCTGAAGGCGCTCCGGAAAGGCAACGGGACCATGGCGCAATTCTCCCACGACGCCTTTGGGGGCATGGCGCAATGGTCGAAAGGTGGGATGAGCATGGTCGGTGACATGTTCAACCAGGCCACGAAGGCCCGCTTCGATGCCGTCATGGCCGACCTTGCAGACGGGCTCGTGGCGGGTGTCGACGCCAGCGAACACTCGGACCGGCCGGACACGGCTAGTCAATCGGCGGCGCAGTGGCCTGCTGATTTCGGAGCGACCGCCTGATCGGGTAGCCAGAACGACACGCGGTATGCCTTCTTCCCCTCCACGCGCCGGCTCGTCGTCGACGGCGCGCAAGGCCGTAAGGGCTGCGACACTGGCGATCACCGGATCACCGGCGTCTCTCAACAGCAGTCCGGCACCCAGACCCTTCGGTTCAGCAGCCCGGACGGGGAGGTGTCGGTGGACACGCTGAAGCCAGTGGAATGACGCGCGTACGGCCTCCTGGACGAGCCGGCCGGCCGGCTAGATCATATCCTCGATCAACGCGAGGCGTTTGGCCTCGGTCGCCTTGAGGTACCAGTTCTCGGTCGCTTTCGACAAAACCTCGTCCATCGTCGCAGACGATCGCATGGTGGGCGGCGCGCCGCGACTGGAAAAGTCTAGGTTGAACTCAAAGCGCCGTGACGTCTGCCATGGTTGCTTCAAACGTCGCGACGAGACCGCTTGGCGGCCATCGCTTCGTCACCCCGCCCACCTTCTGATATGCAATGCCACTGAAATGCCGTGGACCGGGAGTGGGTCCCGGGCCGGAAGTTAACTCTTCCGACCCGGGAACGCTGATCACGCCGCCTTCGCGACCGCCGCGGAGTTAGCAGGAGCGCCGAGCTGCGTCAGCAATTTGTCTGTCTTGGTTTCCTCGGCCAGCGTCTCGTCGAGGAGCTTGACGGCATCCTTATGACCCAGCTGCTGCGCCCAGGCCTTCAGCGTGCCGTAACGCGCGATTTCATAGTGCTCGACGGCCTGCGCCGATGCAACCAGGCCGGCGTCGAGGGCCGGGCTGTCGGCATAGTCCTCGATGACCGCCTCACCCTCTTTCAGGATCCCGAGGATGGCGTCGCAAGTTTTGGCCCGCGGGGACTTGCCGATCAGCTCGAAGACTTGGCTCAGGCGCTCGACCTGCTCGGCTGTCTCGGCCTTGTGTGTTTCGAACGCCTTCTTGAGTTCGGGAGTGTTAGTCGCCTTCGCCATCTTGGGAAGGGCCTTGAGGATCTGCTTCTCAGCGTAATACACGTCTTTCAGCATATCGTGGAACATCTCGTCGAGCGGCTTGGGTGCAGTGGCCATCGTGTCTCTCCTGGAGCGAGGAATGGAATAGCCGAAGAACCATGGGAGACCGCCGAGGTTCCCTTTCGAGCCGGACTTCGTCGCGGCGCGGGCCGCCACCAGTCGAAACGCGCGAGACTGACGTGCCCGATGCGTATATGAGATGCTGATGAGCCAAGGCGGCGAGGGGGATGCGGATGCTTGAGAATAAGGCGGTCCTGATCGTCGAGGACGAGCCGATGATCGCTATGATGCTCGACGATTTCCTGACCGATATGGGCTGCCGCGTCGTGGGACCGGCGGCCAACCTCGTTCACGCTCGCGAGCTGCTTGAGCAAGGGCCTTGCGACGTCGCAATCGTCGATCTGAACCTAAACGGGACGATGGCGAACCCGCTCATCGAAACCCTGCGCGGACAGGGCGTGCCGGTGATTGTAGCGACCGGGTACGGCGGCGACGTATCCGGGCTGCCGGACGGGTGCCAGATGGTGGCGAAGCCCTACGCGATCCAGCACGTCGAGGACGCGCTGCGTGCCTGCCTAGCCGGTTAAAGGACGGTCCGCTTTCCCAAGCGGGCGATCGCGGCGCTCAGGAAGCGTCGCCGCCACGGCTTGGCTGACCTCGGATGGCTAACCGTAGGATCCGCGAGAGGTCTTCGACAGCATAGGGCTTCTGCAACAGCTCAAACCCGTGGCGTCCCTCCTCGGCTAGGACGTGGCTGTAGCCTGACGTCAGGACGATGGGCAGGCCAGGGTGCCGCTTTCGGATTTCTAGCCCGAGCTCCACACCGCCCATGCCGGGCATGACCACGTCGGAGAATACCGCGTCGAACTTGTCGCCTTCGGACAGAAGTCTCAGCGCTTCCTCGCCGTTGGCAGCCCAAGTCGTCTTGTAGCCTAGGTCGCCCAGGAGCTGCGTCGAGAACGTCCCTACGTCCACGTTGTCCTCCACGACCAATACGCGGCGCCCCCCTCCGCCGATGGGCGAGGAACCTAAAGCATCGGTCTGCATAGGCGCGACTGGGTCGCGTTCGACCCGTGGAAGGTAGAGCGTGAAGCGCGAGCCCTTGCCCGGCTCGCTCTCGACGTCGATGTCGCCGCCCGACTGCTTGGCGAAGCCGAACACCTGCGAGAGCCCAAGGCCCGTACCCTTGCCGACCTCCTTTGTCGTGTAGAACGGCTCGAAGATCTGCAAGAGTCGGTCGGGAGGTATGCCCGAGCCGGTATCCGCGAGCGATACTGCGATAAACGGGCCCGCGCCACCGCCATGGCCGCGGATCGGCGGTATCCGCGGCCGGTCCTCGACCATGATCGTCAGGCGGCCCTCGCCGTCCATCGCGTCGCGGGCATTGACGGCCATGTTGACGATGGCCGTTTCAAATTGGCTGACGTCGGCCTCGACGAAGCAATCCTTCGCACGGAATCCCGTGGTGAGCTCGATCCGCGAGCCCACGATGGTGCGCAGCATCTCGGCGATGGCCTCGACGCGAGCGGTCGGCTCGAACACCTCCGGCTTCAGCGATTGCCGCCGCGCGAATGCCAGAAGCTGCCCGGTGAGCTTGGCGGCCCGGCCCACGGTGTCGGAGATGGCATCGACGTAGCGGCGTCGGCGCTCCTCGGTGAGGTTCGGCCTGCGCAGCAGATCGGTCGAACTTTTGATGATGGTCAGCAGGTTGTTGAAGTCGTGCGCCACGCCACCAGTCAACTGGCCTACGGCTTCCATCTTTTGAGCCTGCCGGAGGGCGTCCTCAGCCTTGTTCCGCTCCGCCACCTCTTCGACGACCCGACGCTCTAGGGTCTCGTTAAGGTCGCGGATGCGTTCCTCGATCAACTTTCGCGCCGTCACGTCGATGGCCGTTCCCAGTAGACGAATGCAGCGATCACCCTGGAACACACCGCGGCCCTTCGCCGCCACCCAACGCACGACGCCGTCCTCCTTCCCGATCGTGCGATACTCGACGTCGTAGAGCGCGCGGCGCGCAGGGTCGGCGGCAGCCAGGTAGGCTTCGGTCGTCGCTTCGCGGTCGTCGGGATGCAGTCCTTCGTAGAAGTCCTGAATGGACACCTCTACGCCAGGCGAGAGTCCAAACATGGCTTTGACGCTGGCCGGCCAGACCAGGCGATCCTTGACGGGATCGACGTCCCAGAACCCGATGTCGGCATGCTCGGTCGCCAGACGCAGGCGCTCCTCGCTCTCGCGCAGGCGCGACTCCGCGCCAATCCTCTCGACCTGCGACCAGCAGCGCTCGACCGTCGCCTGAACGAGGTCGACCTCGTCGGCTTGCCAATCCCGGGCGCCGTCCTGATGTACCGCCATCATCGCGGCCAGTCGGCCGTCCCTCACCAGCGGGCAGCACACGATCGCACCGATGCCGATGGCCAGGAACGTCTCGCGACCCTCGCCCAAGGCGAGCTCGCCGACGACGTCGCGGACGACGAGCGTCCTGCCGCCCCGCATGTCGGCCGAGGCCCGCGGACCAAACAGGTCGAGGCTATACGTGCCGGCGGAGCTTTCGATATGAGGAGCGGCGTAGTCGTTGCGGATGACGAAGCGATCGTTGTCGTCATCGACGTCGGCGTAGGCGCAGCGAGAAGCGCCGAGGCGACCGGCCAGCAGCGTCGCCGCTGTCAGCATTGCGGCCGGCGCGTCGCCCGCGGCGCGCATGCCCTCATCTAGCTCGCCCAGGAAGCGAAGCCTGGACTCGCTACTGCGAAGAGCGCCCTCGGCGAGCTTGCGATCGGTCACGTCGGACGAAACGCCCGCGAGGCGGCGCGGCGATCCATCGATCGCATAGCTCGGCCGGCCACGGATCGCGATCCACCGGGTCTCGCCAGTCGTCGGCCGAACGACGCGATACTCGATATCATAGTCGTGGCGTCGCGCGATCGCGTCTTGGACCTCCGCCTCTTGTCGCTCTCGGTCATCGGGGTGGATAGCGTTACGAAGGTCAGCGTAAGTGAAGGCCGAGCCGGGCGCGAAGCCGAAGTTGGCCCGGCAGTGGTCGGATGCCGTCAGCGTGAGATTCCGCAGATCCAGCTCCCACGCCCCCATGCCACCGGCTTCCAGGGCGAATTGGAGGCGCTCCTCTCCAACGCGCAGCGCTTCTAGTCTCGCCCGCGCCTCATACTGTCGGCGCCGGCCACGCAGTGCCGCGCGGGCGAGGCTGACCAATGTAGTCGGATGAAACGGCCGCTCGACGAAAGTCACGTTGCCGAGCAGCTTCAGGTGCCGATGCGCCGCGGGGTTCCGCTCGATCCCACCAGCTTGGCCGGTCAGGAGGACGAAGGGCATGTCCGACCATTCCGGCTGTCCAGAGATCCACGCTGCAAGCGGACGAAGGTCCGCGGTCGCCAGAGCCTCCTCGGTCAGAACGACAATGCCGGCGCCGAGATCGAGCTCAGTGAGGAGATGAGCTAGCGAGCCGCAAGGCTCCGCCTCTATGTCGGCCTCACCGAGCATGGCAACTGCGATGGCCGCGTCGCGGCCCCGTGGCGCCAGGACCAGGACACGCTCTGATGAGGTCGTTTTTTTCACGCGTCCTCGGTTTGCATTAGATTGGGCGTGTCGCCGACCCACGTCGGAACACCGCGCAAAACGCCTTGGAAGTTCGTGAGCGGCGCGCCCAACGTGATCCCGCGACCGTCGATCCGATACTCGCGGATGGTGTCCTCATGCGCGCCCGTCCGCTTTTTTACGACAGAAATGGCGCGCCGGACACGACCTAGTGCCTCGAAGTACCTCAATAGAATTACCGTGTCGGCGAGATAGGTGACGTCAACCGGTGACTTCATGTCCCCCACGAGTCCATGCTGTGCGACAGTGAGAAAAGTCGTCGCCCCTTGGCGATTCAGGTATTGTAACAGCTCGTGGATGTGCAAGATGAGAGCTTCTTCCTGCGGCATCGCGGACCGATAGCCGTTGAGGCTGTCGACGACCACCGTCTTCACGCCATCCGCTTCGACCGAGCGGCGGACCCGCTCGGCAAATTCACCTGGGCTCAACTCCGCGGCATCGACCTGCTCGACGAACAAGCTTCCGGCATCGATCATGCCCTTCAAGTCGATGCCTAGATTTGCAGCCCGGTCGAAAAGGAGCCCCAGCTCTTCGTCGAAGACGAATAGCGAAGCCTTCTCGCCCCGACGGACAGCCCTTTGAATGAAGGTGAGAGTAAGGAGCGACTTGCCCGTCCCCGCAGGACCTAAGATCAATACGCTCGATCCGCGCTCGATGCCGTTGCCCAGCAATGCGTTGAGCTCCGGCAGATCGCTTGCTACCACATCCCTGACGAATTGCTTTTTATGCTCAGCCGAGACAAGGCGGGGAAAAACGCGCACGCCCCCAGGCAGAATAGCGAAATCATGGTAGCCGCCCCGATAGCGTCGGCCGCGATATTTGTTGACGCGCAGGCGTCTGCGATCGGCGCCATATTCGGGCGAGGTCTCTTCCAAACGGATGACGCCGTGGGCGACGCTATGAACCGTTTTGTCGTTGACGTCGGTGGTGAGGTCATCGAGCATGAGCACAGTGGCGCCCTTTTTCGCGAAATAGTGCTTCAGAGCCAGCACTTGACGCCGGTAGCGCAGCGAACTTTGCGCAAGGAGCCGGATCTCCGACAGACTGTCCAGCACCACGCGATCTGGGCGCACACGCTCAAGCGCTTCGAAGATGCGCTTGGTCGTCTCGCCGAGTTCGAGGTCGGAGGAGTAGAGCAGGCTTTGCTGCTGGTCTTCGTCGAGCAGAGCCTCGGGAGGAACCAGCTCGAAGATCTCGACGCCCGTCAGATCCCAGCCATGCGACGACGCCCCTGCGCGAAGTTCTTCCTCGGTTTCGGAAAGCGTGATGTAAAGGCAGCGCTCGCCGGCGGCCGCCCCTGCCAGAAGAAACTGAAGCGAGATTGTCGTTTTGCCTGTCCCTGGATTGCCCTCCAATAGGAACAGGCGCCGTCTCTCGAAACCCCCGCCCAAAACATCGTCCAATCCGGCGACGCCCACTAACGCTTGATGATCAAATCGCTTCGTCATGGTTGACCCTCGCCGAACTAATCGATGTCGCTCGATGGTATGGTAGCCGTGACCGGTCGAGATCCGCGTTTTTACTCAGGCTACGGCCTATCAAGTCCGGTAAACACGGCAGTGCGGGCAAGGCAATGGCAAAAGACATATGGTGGGAGCGTTTCGGCTTCGATGCTGATGGCCGAGAGTCTAGGCACCACGACCGGATGAGCAATTTAAGTCAAACCTGTTGCATTGCTCGCTGACGAGGTGAGAGACGCTTCCAAGACTAGATCACGTCCTCGATGAGGCCCAACGATTTGGCTTTCCCGGCCTCGATGTACCAGTTTTCGGGCACCTTCTGCAGAACCTCCTCCATCATGACAGAAGAACCGGCGATGAGACTCTGGAAGCCTTCATTTTGGATCGCGATCGAATGCTCGATCTCATGCAGCTTAGCTTTCAAGCTGGCAATGCAGGTCGTGAGCGGTCCGTCGAGTTTGACCTCGGCTTGGATTTTACGCTCATGGATCATCAACCGGGTCCCGCGCGTCAGGAAGCGATTGTGGCGTGCAAAGAAGCTCATGAAGGTCGCGCCAGCGGAATAGATGGCAGCCTTTCCCAGAAATACAAATCGACGTTGAGGCTCGAGATCACTATGGAATCGGATATCCTCGCCCATCATCCTCGCTACCTCCGGATCGCCACCTAAGGTGCTTAGCTCCACCACGATCAGGCCGGTGGGGGGTGCTGCGGCCAAGCACGTCCTGAAGAACGCGTACATGTTGTAGTCCACCGGGCCCGCGAGTAGGATCGCGGGGTTATTGAAATCGGCGGCGACCAGCGAGCGCTGCAGGTCGATCGGCGCGGCTCCGAAGGTCGAGTTTTCGATCTCGTTCAAGGTTGTACTCCTAAGCGGGAACGCGCCACGAACGCATCGCTTTGATCTAGGTTCCAGTTCTCGGGCGTCATGCCACCATTGTCTTTGCAATGTACCCTCAGTAGGCCGAAAACCGACGCTTTAGACCCATTAGTGGACCCCTCTTGCCGGCGTTCCCTATTGCAGTTGACCTCCCCCTCGATTGACTGCCGCTCACGATGTAGGGTGACCTGAAACCCTGAGGTTCCTCAGATTTAAGTAGAGCCCGTCACTCGCGGAGACGGACGATGTGTTGTTGCTCCTCACGATCCACGGATGAGCAGATCATCGCAATGGTGAAGGAGCAGGCGGGTGGAAGCTGGGACGGCGGATGTTTGCCGCACGCACGGCATCTCTTTGGCGACCTTCCCGCTCGCTTACCCAATTTTGATGAAACGGCCTGGTGGATGGGCCGCACAAAGATCGGGTGAGAGCGAGAAGATTGGTGAGTGAACTACTGGCTGGCGCTACCCATTTTGCCGATGCGAGGCCAGACCACCTCAAACCTCTCAAATACGGTTTCCGCGTCGTCGCGCAGCGCGAAGCCGGTCCGCGCCATATATCGGCCGAAGACGGCGCGATGAGCGGCGAGCCAATCGTCGCGCGAGCCGTCACCTTCGCCTTCGTCACGTGCAAATGCATCGTCTACCGAAATCAGGGCACCGAGACGAAGCTCAACGGTGCGCCATATCGCGCGAGGTTGTCGCTTGCCATCGATCAGGACAACATAGCCGCCTATCACCGGCAACGGCTCTCCCTCGCCGCCGAATTGCTGCAGGAGGCCCGCGGTCGCGCGCTTGCGTCCAGCAACCACTAATGTCGCAAGCTCGCTCGCCGTCTCGGCGTTGTCATCATGGGAAACGACATCGTAGCTGTCGGCTGCGACCCCGGTCGCCGTTCGAAATTCCTGCCAGAAACTCTCTGTCGCGATAGTCTTATCGCCAGATGCCATTTTCATTCGATCCAGTGTTTCGAAGGTTCGGTCCGACGAGCGCGGAGACTAAGGCATTTTCGTGAGAACCCCCACAATAGCTGCCTACAGTTAAAAGGATGAGGTGTCCGATTATCGGTCGACATCGTACTTGATCTTGCCTGCCGCGTAGCTGCTTGGATATTGGCAAGACCAATTGGACAGCAGCGTGACGGCGCCGGCCGCATCCATCTGGCGCGTCGTGTCGGCGTGCGATCACGTCCTGGCGCTACCGATTGCAGCAACACTGCCGAGTTTAGTCTTCGCTAGCGGCTTCGCCCGGCGAACGGGCTTGCTTTCGACGGATACGATGATGTCGCCGAGAACGCCTCGTACCCTGTCGATCCCGCAGCGGCGGCGCGTTCGGCCGGCGAATTCTGCGTCGGGGAATGCTATGACCGACCCGTCGATGCCAAGTCTACCGCCCATCCCCTCGGCAGCGACCTTCCTGCCATCGGCGTTGGTAGGTGGCGATTGGACGTGGTCAAACCTGGGCCCCGGCCACGTCGCCGCGCCAACCGCGGCTTCGATGTATCGACGTCGCGTGCCTTGTCGGTACGACGACGGGAGGCTGCGCCTGGGCCCGAGCCGTGATCAGCTCGCCGACGCCCAAATCGATCTGCTGCATCCGACGGGTTGCCGACCCTCCCTGCGACCCATGGTTAGTTCCTCCCTGAATGACGCGCCCGTCGGAACAGAATTCGCGGTAATGCATTGGCTGACGCAACACGCGTCGTGACCGCCGACATGAGGAAAGCCAATGTCCGACCATCTTGCCAGTCTCCATACCGCCCTCGTCGATGCGCGCGAAGGCTACCGCAAGGCGATCGAAAAGGCCGACGAGCCGAACCTCCTGAGCATCTTGCGCTCGGTCGACGGACTGCATGCCGCTGCTCACGAGGATGTCCACCGTCTGCTCGCCGCGCGGGGTGAGCGGCCTGACGACGAGGGTTCGCTGATGGGAACGGTCCACAAAGCGGTCGTTGCCGTCAGATCGGCTGTCGTCGGGCTGGACGATGGATCGCTGGACGCGTTCGCCAGCGGCGAAGAGCGCAATATCGAGACCTATGACGAGGCGATCGGCGGCGAAACCGACGAACGGTCTCGGGAAACTTTGGAGCGTCACCGCGATGCCCTGTTTCTGAAGGTCGCCGAGATGAAATCCCAGGCTGCCCGATCGTAGACGTCGAATAGTTCAATTCGGCCCCCGCTCGGAGAAATCTGGGATCGGCGTATCGGCTCGCCCCACACGCTCGTCGGCGCGATCATGGCCTGTGGACGCTTTCCTTCTGACCGGACTGGATTGCCCGCCCGATCGCTTCGATCACGCGCATGTCGGCCAATCCTTCTGCCCCGGGTGATCGCGGCGCGCGACCGTTCAGGATGCAGTCCGAAAAATGATCGATTTCGGCGGCGAACTGATTGGGTTGCGCCATCGGGATTTCGGCGTTGCGCGCCGTGCCATCCGCCTCCTCGCCCTCTTTCACGATTAGGCGCAGCCCGTGATAGGCGAAGGCCGGGTCCATCGAGATGACGCCCTTCTCGCAATTGACGCGATAATGCCGGCTGGTTGCGGCCTCGAAGCTGCAGTCGCAATGCGCGAGCGCGCCCGAGGGGAACTCCAGCGTGAAGCTGACGCTGGCGGGGACTTCGCGAAATTGCGGCTCGTCCAACGGCTGCCTCGCGATTGCGGTCACGCTGACAGGCTCCTCGCCGATGCAGGCGCGCGCCGCGTTGATCGAATAGATGCCGATATCCTGGACGGGCCCACCGGCGAGCGCTGCGCTCAGGCGGATGTTGGGAGCCTTGGTCATCTGGCAATTGCTCGAGGAGAAGGTCCGCACCGCGCCGAGATCGCCGCTTCGGCAGAGCTCAACGGCTTTTCGGTTAAGCGGTTCATAATAGAGCCGGTAGGCGATCATCAGCTTTCGCTTAGCCCGCTCCGCCGCAGCGATCATCTGCCGGCACTCGGCGCTGCTTGCCGCCATCGGCTTTTCGCAGAGAACATGCTTACCGACTTGGAACGCCCGGATCGTGAACTCGGCATGCATCGCGTTGGGCAACACGACATAGACGGCGTCGATCTCGGGATTGTCCGCGATGCGCTCGAAGGCGCCGTAATCGTAGATCGCCCCTTCGCCGACGCCATAGGTTCGCGCGAGCGTCTCCGCCTTGTCGCGATGACCGCTGACCAAGGCAACGATGCGTGACAGTTTCGCAGAGGCAAAGGCCGGCAGGATTTCCTCTACGGCCAGTTGCCCTAGGCCGACGATCGCATATCCGACGGTCCGTTCGACCGGCTCGGCGATCCTGAGGTCCGCACTCTGATTGTCGGGGGGTGCCAGAGCGATATCGGACGAAGATGTCATGACGAACCTTACGGGCTGAGCAGGGGTTGCCTGTGCAATTCCCGTCGCCATCCGTGGTTCCGATCAGGCACAGGGCGGCATCTCCGTCTCGCGAGGGACGGGGTTGTCCGCTGCGGTGCGGCCAAACGCCATCGACCGGAACAGAAACAGAGGCAGACCGTTCGCTGACCATCGGACCCGCCGCCGTCATTCTGGAGCCACCTCATGACCATGACCCTCAAGGACATTTCCGAGACGATGCAGGACATCGACTTCTGCATGTTGTCTACGAAGACGGCCGGCGGAGAGCTCGCCAGCCGGCCGATGAGCAACAATGGCGAGGTCGAGTATGACGGCGATTCCTGGTTCTTCGGCTTCGAGACGGCCGCATTCGTCGGCGAGATCGCGAATGATCCAACGGTCGGCCTGACGTTTTCAGCGGGCAAAAGCCTGCTCGGCAAACCGGGCATCTTCATCAGCGTTGCAGGCGAAGCCAGCCTCATTCGCGACAAGGGCGAGTTCGCGGCGCATTGGGTCGACGATCTCGACCGCTGGTTTCCGGAGGGCATCGAGACGCCCGGCATGGTCATGCTCAAGGTGCGCGCGAAGCACATCCATTACTGGGACGGCGAAGACCAGGGCGAGGTCCAGATCTAGCAGCCGCGCAGGCCTCCCCCTTCTGTTCGATGGTGATCCAAGATGTCGGATGAGCGCGAGCTACCCCATTCGTCGGGGCCGGCCGGCGGCTGGGGATCCTTGAAGGGCATCGCCCGCATCTTCGGGGAGAGCTGGTCGAGCCCCGCCGCTATCGCCACTCTCGGCCACATGAACAAGCCCAAGGGCGTGATGTGCGTGTCGTGCGCTTGGCCCAAGCCCGCGAACTACTCACCCTTCGAATTCTGCGAGAACGGCGCCAAGGCGACGCTCTGGGAGCTGACCAGTGCGCGTTGCGAGCCGGCGTTCTGGACCGAGCCTGAGCACACCGTCACGGCCTTGCGCGTCTGGTCCGATCACGATCTGGAAATGACCGGCCGCCTGACGCATCCGATGCGCTACGACGTCGAAATCGACCGCTACGTCACCGTGACCTGGGACGAGGCTTTTTCCGGGATTGGTGCCGCGCTGAAGGCAATCGCCCCCAATGAGGCGGTGTTCTACGCGTCGGGCCATGCCGGACTGGAGGCGTCCTATCTCTATGCGCTGCTTGCGCGTGCGTTTGGGACGAACAACCTGCCGCAAAGCTCCAACATGTGCCACGAGACCACCTCGGTCGGCCTGACCAAGGTGATCGGCTCGCCGGTCGGCACCATCGTCTGGGACGATCTCGAGCAGGCCGACGCGTTCTTCTTTTTCGGGCAGAATCCCGGCACCAACAGTCCGCGTTTCCTTCACCCGCTGAAGGAGGCCAAAGACCGCGGCGCGAAGATCGTCACCTTCAATCCGATCATCGAGCAGGGCCTGGTGTCCTTCGTCGATCCGCAGAGCCCGGGGGCGATGCTGACCGGCAAGGCGACGACGATCTCCGACCAGTATCACCAGCTCAAGGCCGGCGGCGACATCGCGGCCATCCTCGGCCTGTGCAAATGCGTGGTCGAGGCTGACGATGCGGCCAGAAGCGCCGGGCGCGCCGAGGTGATCGACCACGCTTTCGTCGAGCAGCATACGACGGGCTTCGACGACTTCGTAGTCTCCTGCCGGACAACGGACTGGGCGGAGATCGAGCAGGAGAGCGGGCTCAGCGAGGCGGCGATCCGCGAAGCGGCGGCGATCTACATCGCAGCCGAACAGGTCATCGGCGTCTATGGCATGGGGCTGACCCAGCATGCCCATGGCTCGCTCAACATCGCCATGCTGGTCAACCTACTGCTGCTGCGCGGCAATATCGGGCGCCCCGGCGCCGGCTGCTGCCCGGTGCGCGGGCACAGCAACGTCCAGGGCCAGCGCACGGTCGGGATCGCCGAGAAGGCGCATCTGGTGCCGCTCGACAAGCTGAAGGCGATGTTCGGGTTCGAGCCGCCGCGCGAGGACGGGATGACCATCGTCGACGCAGTCGAGGGTCTGATCGCCGGCCAAGTGCGGGCCTTCATCTCGCTCGGCGGCAACCTAGTGCGGGCAGTGCCCGACCAGCAGCGCATGGAAGAGGCTTGGGCGGGCCAGGAGCTGACCGTGATGGTCTCGACCAAGCTCAACCGCAGCCATCTCTTTCCTGGCAAGCACGCCTATATCCTGCCCTGTCTTGGTCGCTACGAGACCGACAGCCAGGCCGGCGGCGAGCAGGCGGTGACGACCGAGGACAGCTTCTCGATGATCAACGCCTCGCTCGGGCATCGCAAGCCGGTCTCGCCCGAAGCCAGGAGCGAACTGGCGATCGTCGCCGGGATCGCCAAGGCGACACTCGCGCCCAACGACAAGCTGCGATGGGACGAGTGGACCGGCGATTACGGGCTCGTCCGCGACCTGATCGAGCAGACCTACCCGGACGATTTTCGCGACTTCAACAAGCGGATGTTCGAGGCCGGAGGCTTCTACCGCGGCAACGGCGCCCATGAGCGGATCTGGAAGACGGAGTCCGGCAAGGCCGTGTTCACGACCACCGGCGAGCTCAACTCGCTTGGCTTCAAGGACGCGCCCGGCCGTTACCGGCTGATCACCCTGCGCTCGAACGACCAGTTCAACACGACGATCTACGGCTATTCCGACCGGTATCGCGGCATCGAGGGCACGCGCGACGTGCTGCTGATGAACCCCGACGACATCGCGGCGGCAAGACTGACGAACGGCCAGACCGTGCGACTGATAACCGACGTCGAGGACGGCGTCGAGCGACAGCTCGGCGGGCTGACGTTGACCGCCTACGACATTCCGCGCGGCACGGTCGCTTCCTACTACCCGGAGTGCAACGTCCTCGTCCCGGTCGGTCATCACGACGAGCTGTCCAAGACCCCGGCCTCGAAATCGGTGCCGGTGCGGATCTTAGCCGACTGAGCGCCAACGACGCCGAAGCAGTTCTTTCCAGTCGTTCACATGAATTGAAGCATGGAGATCATCGTGCCCATCCTGATCCAACTCGCCGCGATGTGGGTCGCAAAGGACATCGCCGCCGGCCGCTATCCAGCGAAGATCGCGATACCTTTGTCGATGCTGGTGTCCCGCGTGGGGGCGCCCGGTCTCGTCGTCGGTGCGATCGGGATGGCCCTGAACGCACTGCGAGAGGGGCGCGCGACCGGGACCGGACGAACATCGCGCAAGCGGAAGGCGGCGAAGCCGAAGCCGCGCGCGACGTGAGGGCGTCGGCCGATCCGCTGGGGAACATCGTGCCTCCGCACGCGGTTGCATTGCCAACGGCTGGCCACAGCAACCCGAAGGAAGAATCCATGCGCTTCGAAGGAAAGGAATTCGCAGCTCTCGCATTGATCGCGATCATGATGCTGTCGCCGCTCGCGGCGGCCGTGCTCACGGCCGACAATCCGAAGCTTCAGCACAAGGCGAGGACCGACCTCATTCAGCCCGATCCGACCAAGGCTCCGACCGGCGCCCCGCCTCCGCCTGCTGCGCCGAAGCCCTAACGTCGGCTCGGGCGGTCTTACGCCGAAGGGCCGTTGAGGTCTGCTTCGACAGGAAAAGCCGCCGCTCCAAAGGGAGCGGCGGCTTTTTCGTTTCCGGAAGCGGCGTGTTGGTAACGAGAGCTGCGAAGGCGTCCTCCGGTCGCGCGTTCGACAAAACTATCGGAACAGCGCCAGCAAGATGATGATCGGCAACGGGATGCCCAGCATCCAAAGCAGTAGTCCGCGTCCCATGGTGTCGTTCTCCCGTTTTCTGTGCGGAGAGAACCCGCTGCCACAGCCGGTGTTCCCCGAAATCCGTTCCAGGCGGAACCATGCCGTGCCGCTGCCGTTCTCGTCCTGTCACATGTGTGGCGATGCATCGGAGAGCGCATCAATGGACGGCATCATCTACATCGTCGGTCTCATCGTGGTCGTCTTGGCCATCCTGTCTTTCCTCGGTCTGCGATAAGGGGCCGCATCATGTCGATGGGCACAACCGACGTCGTCGTCGTTTCTCCTCCCGCCACCGCAGCCACTTCTAACGGCTCCTATCTCGAATGGAGCGCCATCCTGGGCGGCGCGGTCCTGTCGGCTGCGATCACGACCGTGATGGCTGCGTTCGGCTCTGCGCTCGGCCTGTCTCTGATCTCGGCCGACACCGCCCGCTCCTCCAGCCTCGTCGTCGTCACGATCGTCGCCGGACTTTGGGCGATCTGGATCACGGTGTCCGCCTGCTTTGCCGGTGGCTATCTCGCAGGCCGCATGCGCCGGCCCGCTGGCGACGCCAGCGCCCATGAGCGCGCGGTGCGCGACGGCGCCCACGGCATCGTCGTCTGGGCGGCGGGCGCGCTCCTTGTCACGATGATCGCGAGTTCGTCGCTGCTCGGCGCCGCCAAGACGGCCGTCTCCGGCGCTGCAAGCGCTGTCGGAGGCGCTGCGTCGCTGGTCAGCCAGAACGCCGACCCGCTGGCCTCGGCGCTGAACTCCGTCATGCGATCGACGGGCACGACGCCGCCGACCGCCGCCGAGCGCGACGAAGCCTCGCGCATCTTCCTCGGTGGGCTCAGCTCGGGCAAGCTCGAACAGGACGATCGCGACTACATCGCTTCGCGGGTTGCAGCGCGCATGAACATCCCGCAGCCCGAAGCGCAGAAGCGGGTCGACGATGCCTTCGCCAAGCTCGAACAGGCCAAGGAAACCGCCAAGCAGGCCGCTGAAAAGGCGAGAAAGACTGCGGTCATCACCGCATTCCTGACGGCCGCCGTCCTCCTGCTCGGTGGAGCAGCAGCCTGGCTCGCCGCCCAGCTTGGCGGGAAGCACCGCGACGAGGAAACCGACTTCGGCACCCTGTTCGGCCGCCGCTGATCGTCATCGAACCGGGCGAGATGGATTCCGCTTCGCCCGGTTCGCGATCTGATCGAGACTCAAGATCTGCAAAAGAAAACCCGCCCGTGAGAGGGCGGGTTTTTTTTGACGATACCGACTTCGTCATTGAAGCGGTCGCTCTCTAGAGACCGCTCTAGGAGATGTGAGCGGGACGTTTCACCAGCCCGTTGTCCTGGCTGTCGTCGCTTTGAGCCGCCGGTTTCGGCTCCACTTTCGGACTGACCGAGGTGATGTTGACCGAGGTATCGGTCTTGCCGGTTTCGACGGCTTTGACCTTGGCGACCTCGTCGTCAGAAAGCGTATTTCCGTTTCCGTCTCGCATGGCTGTTCCTCCGCTGGATATCCCAATGGCCGAACGTTCAGAGATGGCGGCGGTTCCTCATCGGCTAGAGTCCAGGAAAAGGCCGGCGGGAACTGACCGAGCAGGTCGAAGTTGGGCCTTTGGCCGGGCCATCTAACCGACGGAGCATTCCGATGATCAGGCAGAGCCTTTTTGCAACAACAATCGTTCTCAGTGTTTCTGGTGCATTCGCCCAGGGAGACATCACACCCCAGCAATTCGTCGATCGCGCCGCAGTGTCCGACATGTTCGATATCGAGTCGAGCCGACTGGCGCTTCAGCGCGCCCAGCTTCCGGCGACGCGCTCATTCGCGGAACGGATGGTGCTGGATCACTCCGCCGGGAGCGCGCGCCTGTCGCAGGTCGTGGCGGGGAGCGCGCTGACCGTGCCAATGGCGCTCGATGCAGAGCATGAGAAGAAGCTGGCGCGGCTCGTGGCGGCGTCACCCACCGAGTTCGATGCGGCCTACATCCAAGCTCAACAGACAGGCCACAAGGCAGCCGTCGAGATGTTCACGAACTATGCCGCGTTGGGTTCGGAGCCGGCGCTAAAAGCTTTCGCATCGGACATGCTTCCCATCCTGCGCAGTCATCAAAACGAAGTTCAGGTTATGAAGTAATCGCTCAACTGGAGCCGGGCCACCAGATGCCCGGCTCCAGCTCGTTAGCCGTCAGCATAACGCCTAGCCGGTGACGTCGGTGCCGGCGCGCGGCTCGCGCATCGGACAGCCGTTCCGCTCGAAGCGGAAACGCGCCGAGGCCTTGTAGGTGGGCTTGCGCAGCCGCATGATCGAGCCCAGCGGGCGATGCGCCGTGATCCCGTGCCAGGGGCTGAAGGACAGGCCGTCGTCGAAGACCTTGGACTTCGCCTCACTCCACGCATTCTGCGGCTGGACGGTCACTCGCGCCACCGTGACATAGGCACTTTTCTCCTCCGGCCATTGTACGGTCGAATCCTCGATAGGCATGGTCTCGATGTCAGTGCAAAGCTGCACCCGCAGCTCCCAGATGCCGCCGTGGGTCTGAAAGAAATCGTTTGCAGCCTGACGCAGGCCGTCGGGCTTGCCCGAAAGATCAACCTTGGCACCGGTCAGCGCGGCCAACTCCGGCGAGACCGGGAATAGCCCGAGCTTGGCGATGTAATCGCCATAGAGATGCGGCGCCTGCGTGAAATAGGTCTCGCCGAGCGGATTAGTCTTGGGATGCCCGCCAAGTTGGATCAGCGTCGCGCTCTTACCGCCGAATGCCTCGACCAGGCTCTCGACGCCTTGCAACACGGTGGACAGGACTTTTTTGGCACCCTCTGCCTTGTCGGTCGTGGCTGCCGCCAACTTCAAGCTCTTCAGGAAGTCTTTGCCGGTCGGTGCGCCGAAGACCGGCCCGTTGACCATGACGAAGTCTTGCGTGGCTTCGACCTCCGAGTCCTCGAGCCGCTCGCCCGGAACGCCGATGATCTTGAGACCGAGCCCGCGCGGCACGGAAACGTTGTCGTCGAGGATGTCGCCTGGAATGGTCGAGACCCGCATCACGACAGGATAGGCCGCAGGCGTCGCGAACAGTCCCTGCGCCAGCACCGGCGGCAGGCCGGACAGGATTTCGATCTCGCCGTTCAGGAGGGTGTGGCTCTTGGCGTGGACGCTGCGCAAGGGATGGCCGCCATCCTTGAAGGTGGTTTCGCTGATCAAGCGCAGAGTCGTGACGAGCGCGTCGGCGGTGGCGGCCTCGTCGGCCTCGGGCTGCTCGATGCCGGGATGAAATTTGAGGGGGGCGGTCGGGGGTGCGGCATTGTGCACGTTTACATCTCCGTAAGCGAAGTCATTGGCAGGTCGCGTCTTTTGGCAACGGGTCCCGACGAGAACTGTTCCAATGCGAAACATCGGAACCTGCGCGCCCAACGGGCAGTTGTGCGGACATCGGGACGATCGGTGCCGCTGGATGGGGCCGTGACATCCGCTCTTTCAAGACCGTTCGCAGGAGATTGCCTTGGCCGCGCACGCCATCGTCGGGACGCAGACCGTCCCCATCGAGATCACGCTGAACGGCGAGCGGCGGTCGCTCGACGTCTCGCCGGCGACGACGCTTCTCGACCTTCTGCGGCACGATCTCGCGCTGACAGGAACTAAAAAGGGCTGCGACCACGGCCAGTGCGGCGCCTGCACCGTCCTGATCGACGGCCGGCGGATCAACTCCTGCCTCCAGCTCGCGGTGATGCAGGACGGCAAGGCCATCACCACGATCGAAGGTTTGGCGCAGGACGGCGCGCTACACCCACTCCAGGCGGCCTTCATCGAGCGCGACGCGTTCCAGTGCGGCTATTGCACGCCCGGCCAGATCTGTTCGGGCGTCGCTCTGATCGAGGAGGGTTATGCCCGTAGCCGCGTGGAGATCCGCGAGCATATGAGCGGCAACATCTGCCGTTGCGGCGCCTATCCCAACATCGTCGATGCGATCGAGGACGTGCTGGCCCAGCGCGGCCAGGCATTCCGGGAGGCCGCGGAATGAACCGGTTTTCCTACCATCGCGCTGAGACCATCGACGACGCCGTGCGGACGCTGGCGGCTGACCCCTCGGCCAGGATCATCGCCGGCGGGACCAATCTCGTCGATCTGATGAAATACGATGTCGAACAGCCGTCGATGCTGATCGACGTGACCCGGATCGAAGCGCTTCAGGGCATTATCGAGACGAAAGGCGGCGGCCTCCGTATCGGTGCGCTTGTCCCCAACACGACGGTCGCTTATGACGAGCGCGTCAATCAGCGCTTCCCGTTACTGGCCAGCGCCATCCTGGCCGGGGCGACGCCGCAGCTGCGCAACGCCGCCACCACCGGCGGCAACCTCAACCAGCGCACGCGCTGCTACTATTTCAACGACGCCCTGACGCCCTGCAACAAGCGCGAGCCCGGCTCGGGTTGCTCGGCAATCGGCGGGCTGAACCGGATCCATGCGATCCTCGGCGCGAGCGAGCACTGCATCGCCACGCACCCGTCCGACATGTGTGTCGGACTCGGGGCGCTGGGCGCGATCGTCCATGTCGCGGGGCCTGACCGCGTACGCGAGAGTGCCTTCACCGATTATCATCGCCTGCCGGGCGACACGCCGCAGCGCGATAATACGCTGGCGCAGGGCGAGATGGTCGTCGCAGTCGAATTGCCGGCCGCGTCCCAAGCCTTCGCTGGCCATCACAGCTATCTCAAGCTGCGCGATCGGCTGTCCTATGCCTTCGCGCTGGTCTCGGTCGCCACGGCGCTAGAGATGGATGGCGGCACGATTTCCTCGGCCCGCATCGCGCTCGGCGGCGTGGCGCACAAACCATGGCGGCGTGAGGAGGCCGAAGCCGTCCTTACCGGGCAGACCGCCGACGCCGCGACGTTCGCACGCGCCGCCGACATCCTGCTCGAAGGCGCGCAGGGCCACGAGCACAACGCCTTCAAGATCGATCTCACGCGACGCGCCGTGATCCGCGCGCTATCGCAGGCGGCGGCCGGCACGCCGCAGTCGCAAACCGACAAGCGCATCGCCTGAAAGGCCGACCATGCTCAAGAACGATCTCCATGTCGGCTCGCCCCGCAGCCGTGTCGACGGACCCGCCAAGGTCACCGGCACCGCGACCTACGCCGCCGAGTTCGCGGCGCCCGATCTCCTGTACGCATACATCGTCGAGAGCGCCGTCGCCCGCGGGCGGATTTCGGCCATCGATAGTGCGGCAGCCGAGGCGGTGCCGGGCGTGCTGAAGGTCTTCACCCATGAGAACAGGCCGAAGACGGCATGGTTCACCTACAAGTATCAGGATCAGGTCGGCCCTCCGGGCTCGCCGTTCCGACCGCTCGCCAGCGACGAAATTCAGTACAGCGGCCAGCCCATCGCGCTCGTCGTGGCGGAGAGCTTCGACGTGGCCCGGCATGCGGCGTCGCTGGTGCGGGTGAGCTATGAGCGCCAGGCGCACGAGACCAATCTCGACCGGGCGCGCTATGGCAGCTACGAGCCGCCAAAGGTTCGCACCGGCATCGCTCCTCCTCCGAAACCGCGTGGCGATGCGACCAAGGCGTTCAGCGAGGCCCCCGTCACGGTCAGCGGCGAGTACAGGATCGCGACCGAGCATCACAACCCGATGGAGCCTCACGCCACCACCGTGGTCTGGCAGGGCGACGGCAAGATCACCGTCCACGACAAGACACAGGGCGTGCAGAACAGCCAGGCCTATGTGAAGTCGGTCTTCGGCCTGTCCAGAGACGATGTCCGCGTCGTTTCGCCCTATGTCGGCGGCGGTTTCGGCTCAGGCCTGCGGCCGCAGCACCAGCTCTTCCTGGCGGTAATGGCGTCGCTGGCGCTGAAGCGTTCGGTCAGGCTCGAGCTGACCCGGCAGCAGATGTTCAGCCATGTCCACCGGCCGGAGACGATCAACGCGCTCTCGCTAGGCGCCGGCCAGGACGGCAAGCTCGCCTCGATCCAGCATACAGCAATCGCCGCGACTTCGCAGTTCGAGGATCACCAGGAGGTGGTCGTCAACTGGTCGGGACTGCTCTACCCCGCCAAAAACGTCGATCTGCGCTACGAACTCGCCAAGCTCGACACCTACTCGCCGGGCGACGCGCGTGCGCCGGGTGCGCCGCTTGGCCTCTTCGCGCTCGAAAGCGCCATGGACGAACTCGCTTTCGCGACCGGCATCGACCCGGTCGAACTGCGCCTGCGCAATTATGCGGAGCGCGACGGAAACGAGGACAAGCCCTTCACCTCCAAGGAATTGCGCGCCTGCTATCGCGAGGGTGCAGATCGCTTCGGCTGGAGCAAGCGTACCGCCAAGCCGGGCTCGATGCGTGAGGGCCGCGAATTGATCGGCTGGGGCATGGCCAGCGGCGTCTGGGAAGCCAATGTCATGAAGACCTCGGCACGCGCGGTGCTTAGCGCCGACGGCAAGCTCGCTCTCTCCTGCGCGACCTCCGACATCGGCACGGGGACCTATACGATCCTCACGCAGATCGGCGCCGATGCGATGGGTCTGGCCATGGAGGACGTTTCAGTCGCGCTGGGCGATTCCTCGCTGCCGGCCTCGCCGGTCCAGGGCGGCTCTTGGACTGCGGCGTCCGCCGGCAGCGCCGTGACAGCGGCATGCCAGGCCCTTCGCGAAACACTGCTGAAGCATGCCGCCAAGATCGAGGGATCGCCGCTCGCCGATGCTTCGATCGACGACGTTGCCTTTTCCGGCGGCCGGATCGTGCTGCGCGTCGACGCGGCGAAATCGGTTCCGCTGGCGGATGCGATCGCAGCCGGCGGAGAAGACAAAGTCGAGGCGGAGGAATCGGCTGGCCCCGGCCTGATCGGCATGATGCTGCCGAAGAGCCATTCCTCCTATACCCATGCGGCGGTTTTCGCGGAGGTCCGGATCGACGAGGAGCTCGGGCAACTGCGCGTAACCCGCATCGTCAACGCGGTCGCAGCCGGGCGCATCCTCAATCCCAAGACCGCACGCAGCCAGATCATTGGCGGCGTCGTCTGGGGCATCGGAATGGCGCTGCACGAGGAAACGCTGACCGACCATGCGCTCGGCCGGATCATGAACCACTCGCTGGCCGAATATCATGTGCCGGCCAATGCCGACATCCATGACATCGAGGTGATCTTCGTCGAAGAGCATGACGACAAGACGAGCCCGATCGGCGTCAAGGGCTTGGGCGAGATCGGCATCGTCGGCACGGCGGCAGCGATCGCCAATGCCGTCCACCACGCCACCGGCAAGCGCATCCGCAGCCTGCCGATCACCATCGACAAGATTCTGGCCGCCTAGCGTCGGCCATGTCCGAGAGGCGCCGGGGACGATGAACTGGATCACCGTCCTGGGCTTTGGCGCAGCCTTGTGCTCGACCGTGAGCTTCGTGCCGCAGGCCGTGCGCATCCTCAAGACACGCGATACAGGCGCGCTCTCCGCGCCGATGTATGCCCTGACAACGCTCGGTTTCGCGCTCTGGCTGGGCTATGGCGTCGCCAAGCAGGAGTGGCCGCTGATCGTCACGAACGGCATCTGCTTCATCCTTGCTGCGTTCATCCTGACGATGACGCTAGCCTCGGCGCGACAGAAGGATGCGATCGCGGATGCGATCGAGACCGACCCTGCAGCCGAGCGCTGAAACCCCGTCTGCGGGGCCGCGGTTCAGACGCGAAGGAAGAACTCGATCATCTCCCGCGATACGTCGGGGCCAGCGGTGTCGGCGAAGGTTCCCTCGCCATTGCCGCCGGACCAGGCATGGCCCGCGCCCTCGATCAGGAGATGTTCCGCCAGCGCCTCTCCCGATCCTGCGGCGAGTCTCCGGCGCGTTGCCTTTCGCCCACCGGATCGCGTGTCGGTGATGACGACTGACGCCCCCGGATTGCGCGAGGCCATCTGCTGGAACAGCATCGCTCCGTTGGACGGATGGACGGTCGCATCGGCCGAGCCGTGAACGATGAACTTCCGGACGCCGTTCGAGCCGTTGGCTCCCTGCGCCGGTCGCCCGCTTCCCTTCATCGCCGCGAAGGCGGACATGACGTCATGGGCGGCGCGATAGGGCAGTCCGGAATGAAGGCCGATTCGAGATCGGCCCGAGTGTAGGTTCTAAGGCCCAATTCGAGCGACAGGCGCGTGAATTCCAAATCTGATTACGCGCTTCGTGGCGTCGCCTCTTGGACCAAACTAATTCGGCATCTGCGTCATCATGGCGCTCTCTGATAGAGCTGGCTCGGTTTGTCTGAACAGTTTCGGGGCTGCCGCTAAGTGGTGTCGCCCCTTGGTTACGCGGCCGCCGGGACTGGCTGCAGCGCATTGATGAAGGCCTGATCGGGCGTCTGCCCGGCCAGCCCCAGATGAGAGCGCCTCCGGTTGTAGAAGTCTCATCGCCCTGCACTCAGAAGCTCGGCCTTGCCGAGCGCGCAGGACAAAAAATCATTCTCAAGCGCCAGCTCCCCGATGTTCGCATGCACCGTCTTCACGTCGATCACCGGCGCGGTGGCTTCCGACTTCGCCTCGGAGCTAAAGACGCCGGTAGCCCCGTCAAGAAGCTGGGCGCGCCACTGCGTGATCCGGTTGGGGTGGACGTCGAACTGCTGCGCCAGGTCGGCCAGCGTCTTCTCGCCCTCGATGGCCGCCAACGCGACCTTCGTCTTGAAAGCCGGGCTGTGGTCCCGGCGCACGCGTCTCGTCATATCCGCTCCTGTTGACGGCGATCATGCCGCGTTCAGCCCGAAAATCCACTCATGCCAGCTGTTCAGAGTCCTCGAGCCAGCTCTGGTCATGCTTGGGCAACTCGCTGCTCAGGTCAGGGTTCGTGCACGCCGGAAGCGCGTCTGCACCAGAGCGTGCTCGGCGTAGGTGCCCTCCTCGTAGGAGTTCGACTTCGCCGTAGCGCGTATTCCGGAATTGCGTGTGGGCGGGTTCGACGCCACCTCCTCCTCGACGAGTTCGATGCCGAGGCCGGGGGTATCGGGCACGATCAGATGCCCGTTCTCGGGCCGGACCGCCCCTGGCGTCACGCGAAAGCGCCCGGGCCAATCGACAGCGAACTGCTCCATGATCAGTGCATTGGGCAGGGTCGCGAGCACATGGATGGCCGCCATCTCCGCGACCGGGCCGAGCGAGCCGGAATGCGGCGCGACGCCGACATGCTCGGCCTCCGCCATCGCGCCAATCTTGCGCAGCTGCGAGATGCCGCCGCACCGGCCCGTGTCCGGCTGGATCACGTCGACGACGGGTTCCCGCAGCAGGTCGCGGAACGCGAAGATGGTGGCGAGCCGCTCTCCCGAGGCCAACGGTATGGCGACGGCGTCCCGAAGCCGGCGCAGCCCGTCGATGTTCTCGGCCGGAACCGGCTCTTCCCAGAACAGGAGCCGATAGGGTTCGAGCGCGCGCCCGATCAGCAGCGCGTCCTTCGTCTGGAGGCCCGGCGGGCCGTGCAGGTCGACCATCAGATCGACGTCCTGCCCGACCGCATCCCGGATCGCGGCGATCTTGCCCACGGGGTCAATCACGCCGCCCGTCTTGATGGCGCGGTAGCCGAGCGCGACGCAGGCCTTCGCCTGCTCCGGCGAGCTCGCATGCGCATAGACCCGGATGCGGTCGCGGACCTTGCCGCCGAGCAGGTTCCAGACCGGCGTGCCCAGCGCCTTGCCCTTGATGTCCCACAGCGCCATCTCGATGGCCGTGATGGCCCCTGCGCCGACCACGCCGGTCTGCCCGTGGCCCGCCATCGCGAGGAACATCTTCTGCCACAGCCGCTCGATGTCCGCCGCGTTCTCGCCGATCAGCGTGGGCGCAAGGTCGCGCACGGCCGCTTCGACCACCAGCGGCCAGCCGCTGCCCTCGCCGAGGCCGACGATGCCGGCGTCGGTATGGACCTTGACGAAGAGCCAGTGGCGCGTGTCGCCAAGCGGCAGCCCTGTCGCCGTGGCGACGCTGGCGGCCGCGCCTTCTTTCGTCCCCGTAGCGGAGAGCGGCGCGCCCGCATGCATCAGGAACGTTTGGATTCGCGTGATCTTCATGGCGGCGGCTGTGCTCCTCGACGATCGCTTGAACGACCCATGGTGTCAGGACGGGGCCTTCGCCCCGGCCCATTTGCGCGGCTCGCCATGCACCGGGTCGACTGCGACCGGGACTCTGGCTGCGACAAGCGTCGTCAGCAAACCGCGTCCCATCACCTCGTTGATCATTGGATGCTCCCGTTTCGTCTTTGATGTAGCGGGGTCACCGCGACCTCGACGCATGCGTGGCGGGCAGGCGGGCGCCGCGCTCCGATCGGTCATTGCTGGAAGACCTCGTCGCGCGTCGTCTTCAACGCGGGCAGCAGCGCCAGCACGACCAGCATCGCGGCGAACGAGAGAAAGGCGGCGGAGATCGGTCGCGTGACGAAGATCGACGGATCCCCGTTGGTGATGAGCAGCGCCCGGCGGAGATTCTCCTCCATCATCGGCCCGAGGATGAAGCCCAGCAGCAGCGGCACCGGATCGCAACCGCAGCGGGCGAGCGCCAGGCCGACGAGACCGAACGCCGCCATCAGGTAGACCTCGAAGGTCGAGAGCCCGATGACGTAGACGCCGGTGGCGCAGAGCAGCGCGATCGCCGGGAAGAGGATGCGATAGGGCACCTTCAGCAACTGCACCCAGACGCCGACCAGCGGCAGGTTGATCACAAGCAGCATCAGGTTGCCGACCCACATCGACACGATCAGCCCCCAGAACAGCGTCGGGTTCGAGGTCATCACCTGCGGGCCGGGCGCGATGCCGTGGATCGTCATGGCCCCGATCATCAGGGCCATGACGGCGTTGGAGGGTATGCCGAGCGTCAGCATGGGGATGAAGGAGGTCTGCGCTGCCGCATTGTTGGCGGCCTCCGGCGCGGCCACGCCGCGGATGTCGCCCTGACCGAACCGGCCCGAGGCCCCGGCGATCTTCTTCTCGAGCACATAGGCGGAGAACGCCGCCAGCGTCGGCCCGCCGCCCGGCAGAACTCCCAGCAGCGAGCCCAGACCGGTGGCGCGCAGGATGGCGCCGCCCGACGCTTTCAGATCGGCGCGGGTCGGAAACAGACCGGAGATCGTCTTGGCGACCAGCGAGCGCTTCTCCGGAGGCTGACCGAGATTGTTGATGATTTCGGCGAGGCCGAACATGCCCATTGCGAGCGGCACGAAGCCGAGGCCGTCGGCGAGGATGTTGAGGCCGAAGGTGTAACGTTGCGCGCCGGTGTTGACGTCGGTGCCGACGAGCCCGAGCAGCAGGCCGACGAAGATCATGCCGAGCGCCTTGACCAGGTCGCCATTGGCCAGAACCGTCGCCGCGACGAGGCCGAGCACCATCAGCGAGAAGTATTCCGCCGCGCCGAACAGGTTGGCGAGGCCCGCGAGCGAGGGGCCGACCAGCACGATCAATGCGGTGGCGATGGTGCCGGCGATGAAGGAGCCGATGCCGGCGATGGCGAGCGCCGGCCCCGCCCGGCCGTTCCTGGCCATCTGGTAGCCGTCGATCGTGGTGATGACACTCGAGGCCTCGCCGGGGATGTTGACCAGGATGGCGGTGGTCGAGCCGCCGTATTGCGCGCCGTAGAAGATGCCAGACAGCATGATCAGCGCGCCCGTCGGATCGAGCTTGAAAGTCAGCGGCAGCAGCATCGCGATGGTCGCGATCGGTCCGATGCCCGGCAGGACGCCGATCAATGTGCCGATCAGAGCGCCGATGAGGCACATCAGCAGGTTGGCGGGCGTCAACGCGGCAGCGAGGCCGAGCCCGAGATTGCCGAGCAGGTCCATCAGGGCGCACCCCCGACATAAAGCATCGGCTGGCCGAGCAGGGTGATGAACAGGATCGCCGTGCCGGCGGCGAGCAGGGCCGCGAAAACCAGCGCCTCCTTCCACCGGATGTCGGCGACGGCGAGCGTCGCCACGAGGGGGACGATGAACGCGGCGGGCAGATAGCCGATCGATTCGACGAGCGCGCCGAAGACGACGGTGGACGCGGTCACGGCGGCTGCGGCGCGCCAAGGAACCTCGGCGATCGCGGGTCCGTCGAGGCGCACCGCCTTGACCAGAAGCAGGACGGTGTAGGCGATGCACACCCAGCTCAGGATACGCGGCGCCGTTCCCGAACCGAGCTGGCCGTTCGAGCCCATGCCCGGTAGGTCTCTACCGAACCATAGCCCGGCGACGCCGACGATCAGGAATATCAGCGCCGCTCCCAGATCCTGTGGCGCGCGGATGCGTATCATGGCGTTTCTTCCCTGTCGGCGTGCCGGTTCTTGCCCCCGTGACACGGGGCGACCGGCATCGGGTCATCGTTGGTCATCGTCGAGTTGCGCGAGCTGGCGCTCGGAGGTCGTCAGCCCATTGGCGACGTAGGGGCCGCCTTGAAAGTGCTCCGCGTATCCCCCGGCTGGATCGTCGGGCCCGGGAAACAGGTGGGCGAAGACTTCGGCGTCGTCCTGCGGCCGGTAGCCGAGTCGATAAGCGGCAGAATTATCCCAGAACGAGCGGGTGTTCGCCGAGACGCCGTAGACCACCTCGCAGACATAATCCGCCGTCAGACCGGTCTTGACGAGCCGCACGGTGTCGGGGTGCGACAGCCAGTTCGACAGGCCGCGATGCGTCGTCGGCTCGGGCAGGAACATGCCGATGCGGATGCCGAAGAAGCGCACGCCGAACTTGTAGGCATAAAGGAAGCCCATCTCCTCGCCGAAGACCTTGGTCAGCCCGTAGCGGCTGTCCGGCCGCTGCCGGACGCGATGGTCGATCTTGCGGGCGCGCGGATAGAATCCCGTGGCGTGGTTGGAGCTGGCGTAGAGGATACGGTCCGTGCCGTGGCGGCGCGCCGCCTCAAACAGATTGATCGAGGCGCGGATGTTTGAGTCGAGCAGCACATCCCAGTCGGCCTCTCGCGGGTAGCCGGCGAGGTGGATCAGCGCACGCACGCGCCCGTCTGCAAACAGACGCTCGACGAAGGCCGGATCGGCGAGATCGCCCGCATGGACGTCGTCGGACCCGTCGCCGGGACCGGGATCGACGATATCGGCCACGCGCAGATCGAAGCGTCCGCCGAAATGGCTCGACAGCTCCGGGGCATCGGATAGCGCGCGGCGCAGCAGGCCGCCGATCCGTCCGGCCGCGCCGGTGATGAGGATGACGGGCGCTTGGTCGTTCGTCATGTCAGTGCTCCGCAGCGGCAACGGAAATGGCGTTGACGATCTGCATTCGGCAGGATCCCCGAGACACGGCGCAGCGGTTGCGCGGGCAGTTATTGAGGTTTGTAGCCGATGGTGCGGATCAGGTCGCCGAAGCGCTTGATCTCGCTGAGATAATAGGCATGAAACTCGGCCGGGCTCTTGCTGGTGAAGACCTCGTTGCCGAGCGCCTCTAGCTTCTGGGCAAGACCAGGCTTGGCGAGTTCCTCGTTCAATGCGCGGTGAAGCCGGTCGATGATGACCGCCGGCGTGCCGCCCCTCACGCACAGTCCCATCCAGCTTCGGAAGAATCCGGCCGGCGTGACGCCGCCACCGCTGGCGGCCGGAATCGTCTCGATGCCCTTGGCAGGAGCCTGCTGCATCACGGCAATGCCGTGGAGCTTGCCGCCGTCGATAAGCCCTCTCAGCGTCCCCGACATCAGGTCGAAAACCAGATCGACCTCGCCCGACATCATCGCCTGCACCGCAAGCGCGCCGCCGCGGTACGGCACGAGCTTAAACTTGAACTGCTGATCCAGCGCTAGCAGTTCGGCGCAGAGATGCGACGAGGTGCCGTAAACTCCGCCGAACTTCAGCTCGCCGTTTTTCGCCTTGGCCGCGGCGACGACGTCCTGGATCGTCTTGAGGCCGGAACCCGGGCTGCTTAGCAGGACGACCGGAATGCTGATGATCTGGCCGACCATCGTCAGGTCGGTCTCCGGCTTGTAGACGATGTCGGGCATGATGAAGGGATTGGTCGCGAGGTTGATCTGCGCGAGATAGACCGTGTGTCCGTCCGCCGGCGCGCCCAGCACGGTTTGCGTCGCGATATTGCCGCTGGCGCCGGGCTTGCTCTCGACGACGAACTGCTGGCCGAGGTTCTTCGACAGTTCCGCGCCGACGAGCCGCGCAACCGCATCCGACGCGCCCCCCGCCGGAAAGCCGATCACGAAACGGACCGGGCGGCTGGGATAAGCCTGAGCGCGCGCTCCTGCGGGCGAGAGCGCTAGGCCGCCCGCGGCGAGTCCGGCGGCGATCACCCCGCGGCGTGACGGATGGATTCCAGGCATAGAGGCCTCCCTTGGCTCAGTCCGCCTTTTTGCCGGCGGCTTCCTTGATGTTCTCGAGCATGAGGTCGCGGGCATTGCGCGAATGCGTCTGCGCCCAGTGATCGGCCCGCTCGGCGTCGCCCGCCGCGATCGCCTCGGCCATCTCTCGGTGTTCGGCCATGATCTCGGCGAGCCGGCCCGGTCGGTAGCCCATGCGCCGCCGCAGCGCGTCGATCAGGTTGGACCTGCCGTCGAAGATCTCGACGGCGACCGGATTGTCCGCAATGCTGTTGATGGCCTGATGCAGGGCCCGGTTGGACTGGACGATCGCCGCCGTGACGCCGACGGCCACTGCCGCCTCGAACGCGGCCACGCGCTCCGCGATGCGCGCATTGTCGGCCGGCGTGGCCCGCCGCGCGGCTTCGGCCGCCAGCATACCCTCGATCACGGTCCTGACGTCGTAGACGTTCTTGACATAGGTCGCGTCGACTTCCCGCACGACCGCGCCGCGGTTGAGCCGCATGTCGACGACGCCTTCGCCCTGGAGTTGGTGCAGCGCCTCGCGCACCGGGTTGGCGCTGACGCCGTAGTGCTTCGTCAGCTCCGCCAGCGTGATGTGCTGGCCGAGGCGCCATACGCCGGCGACGACGTCCGCGCAGATCTGCTCGCGCAGTCTCGCATAGGCCGGCGCCGAAAAATTGCTGGACAGGGTCTGCATCATTCCAATAGTCTGGATTATGGATTATATAAAATCAAGAGGTCTCCGGTGAGAATCTTGCGATGAAACTCTGGAGTGTGGCAGCTGAGGTCGGCGAATGCCCCTGCTGGGACGCCGAGACCGAGAGCCTCTTCTGGATCGATATCCGCAGACCGGCATTGCATCGCTGCAGCGCCGATGGCGCGCCGCTCGCGACCTGGGCCCTGCCGGCGCCGGTCGGCGCCTTCTCACTGTTGCAGGGCGCGGCGCGTGCGCTCGTCGCGCTCTCGGACGGACTGGCCGTGCTCGATCTCGACAGCGGCCGGCTCGTCCGCCTGTTCGACCCCGAGCCCGACAAGCCCTTCAACCGCCTTAACGAAGGCAAGGTCTCGCCTTGCGGTTGTTGGTTCGTGTTCGGATCGATGGACGACCGCGATCCCAAGGCGGAAACCGGCAGCCTCTACTGCCTTGGAGGCGATCGCTCGTTACGTCTCTTGGTCAGCGGGCTTGTGGTCGCCAACGGTGTGGCCTGGAGCCCGGATGGCGGAACGCTCTATTTCTCGGACAGCAGATTAGCTCGAATCTGGACCGCGACGTGGCATTCGGCGACCGGGACCATCGGTGAGCCGCGCCTTTTTGCAGCCCTAACCGAGGCGCAGGGGCGGCCCGACGGCGCCGCCATGGACCGGGAAGGCCACTATTGGTCGGCCGGCGTCTCGGCCGGCCGGCTCAATCGCTTCGCGCCGGACGGGCGGATCGTCGGGACGGTCGATCTGCCGATACGGGCGCCCACCATGCCCGCCTTCGGAGCGCCGGGCAGCGGCATCCTCTACGTGACCTCGCACCGGCGGATTTCCGAACCCGGCCCGGCGGATGGGGCGATCGTGCTCGTGCCGACCGAGCAGCAGGGCTTGCCGCAGCCGCGCTTCGCGATGGCCTCTGCGCACATCTGACCATCAACCGCTTCCTCTTCACGCACGCTCGCGCAGGACCGACGACAATGATCAGCACCGAAGACATCACGACAGGCCACCCTATGCCGGACGCGACGCGCCAGCTCCTGATGCAATGCTCCTCGGCCACATTGAGCACGCTGCTCGTCAAACGTGGCCTGCGCAACACAGCGGTACGGGGAGTCCGGCCTCTACGGCCCGGTCTGCCGCCGATGGTCGGGCCGGCCTTCACTTTGCGCTATATTCCGGCGCGCGAGGATCTCGACGCCTATGGCTCGGGCGGAGACCCAGCCAACCTGCAGCGGCAGGCGATCGAGATCGCGCCCGCGGGGCATGTCTTCATCGTCGATTGCCGCAACGACCCGCATGTCGCCGGCATCGGCTCGATCCTGGCCCGACGCCTGCATGAGAGAGGCCTCACCGGAATCGTCTTGGACGGGGGCGTGCGCGACACGGGCTCGATCGCCGGCTTCGACATTCCCTGCTATTGCGCCGGAGCCGCCGCTCCGCCGAACTACTCGGGTCACCACGCGGCCGAGATCAACGGTGCGATCTCATGTGGAGGCGTTGCGGTCTACCCCGGCGACATCGTCTTCGGCGACAACGAGGCGGTCATCGTCGTACCGCGGCACCTGGCCCATGAGCTTGCCGTCGAAGGCGCCGAAATGGAGAGCCGAGAACGCTTTCTGATCCGCGAGATCGAGGCCGGTCGGTCCATTGCCGGCGTTTATCCGCCCGATGCGGAGACGATGAGACGCTACGAGGCATGGCGCCGCGCTGAACCTGCAGCGTGACGAAACATCAAACCATGCCAGTCAAGCCGCCGTCGCATTCCGCGCGCCAACCGCGGCGAGGCCAATCTCATCGCCAACGACTGAAAATGCCCACGCATCGCTAACCGATGGCAGTTGGCTGGATAGGTTCAGGAGGGGTCTATCGAGCACCCGCGGAATTTTTTTCGCCGCCGTGCGAATCCTTTTCGCCTGTGGCGGTCTCTCTACCGTGTCGGCCGCGCTGCGCGGCCTCGCGCGATTGGAGAGCCGCAAAATGCAACATAATATCACCGGAACCGAGCGCATACTGCGCCTGGCGCTCGGCATATGCTGTCTGGCCGCGAGTTACATCTGGTGGGCCGCGACATGGCTCGGCCTTCCGGTCGGTTGGATCGCACTTGGGACCGGCTTGACGTTGATCGCGACGGGTACGTTGGGCTTCTGCCTGATGTACAAGGCGCTTGGCGTGAAACCCAGGCATGTCTGAGCGTTGATGTCACCCGCCGCTGTCTCGGCCGACCTGTTGGCAGCCGCACGCGCCGGCGATCGCGACGCGATCGCCCACCTGCTCGCCGTCGTTCAACCGGACATCCGGCGCTACGCGCGACGGAGTTGCCGCAACGCGTCGGATGTCGACGACGCGGTGCAGGAGACGCTGTTTCTGGTCTACCGACGGCTTGGATCGTTGCGCCTGTTGGGAGCGTTTGCGTCGTGGCTATTCGTGATGGTGGACCGCATCTGCCTGCGGCTGGCGCGTAAGGCTCTTTCGCGCCCGAACGAGGTCGATCTTCTCGAAGCCGACCCGATATTCGCCGCCCGCAGCGACGGCGACCTCAGGCTCGACCTCGCCGCGGCAATCGAATCGCTGCCTGCGAACCTCCGTGACGTGCTGCTGCTGCGCGACGTCGATGAACTGACGATCGACGAAATCGGAATACGCCTGTTCGCCAGCCGGCAAGCCGTGAAGGCCCGGTTACACCGCGCCCGGACACTGGTTCGCGAATACCTGAAACGTTGAGGGAGACGCACACATGTCCTCAGTTGCCGATGACACCGAGCCGATGTTCGCCAGTCGCTCCCTGGCCGAGCACCTGGTTCGTGGACTGGTCGCCGTCGGTGCGCTCGTGGGAGCGACGGCCTTGGCGACAGGCGACACGAGCGGCGGCCTTGTATGGCTCGCCGCGCCGCTCATTCTGCTGGCGATCGTCGCCATGCGCGGTTGTCCGATGTGCTGGACGGTCGGCCTGTTCGCGACGCTGGCGCGCAAGCGTGCCCGTCGCGGCTGCTCAGCCTGCGTGACCAAATACGAATGACCGAAAGAGAGAGTGCATGACCACGTTCTACCTTGTTCACGGCGCCTTCCAAGGCGGTTGGTGCTGGGATTTGCTGGCCGAGGAGCTCGAAGGCCGCGGCCATGTCGCATTTGCGCCGACGCTCGCCTCGGCGAGACAAGGCGACGCCAGCGAGCGGGGCCGCGTCTCATTGTCCGACCTGATCGACGAGGTCGTCGCGGACATCGAGGCCAGGGACCTTTCGGACGTCGTCCTCGTCGGCCACAGCCTCGGCGGCATGGTCGTGACGGCCGTGGCCGACCGCTGCCGCGAACGGGTTCATACGCTGGCTTATCTCGACGCGTTCGTACCGCGAACGGGCGAGGCCGTGAAGGATCTGGTCGCGCGGGAGACGTATCTCGGCGCCTTGCAAGCGTTGCATCTGAAAAGCAACGGCCGGATGCTACCCGTTATCTTCCCCGTTTCAAAATTCGTCGACTGGGCGGGCGAAAAGGCCGAGAGTTTCGCTGCGCGCCTTACACCTCAGCCGTTCTTGACGTTGGTCGATCCGGTCTTCCTCCGCAACCCGCCGCTAGCAAGGCGCCTCTATTTGTTCTGTACCGGCAACTCACTTGGCCTGTTCGACAAGTTTGGGGACCAGGCGCGCAACGAACCGAGTTGGATCTATCGCGAGATGGCGACTTCGCATGACGTGATGCTCGTAGCGCCGGTCGAGGTCGCCGAAGCACTGATCGAACTGGCAGTGTCCGCCGTCAGCGCTCTTGAGACAGTTTAGAGGTTTTTGGGGAGGGAGGATTTCTGGATCATCGCAGCCATTCAGGAGCGCAGATGCGACAGAACGAACGACCGCGCCAAGGAACTCGGGGCCGGAGAAAGCACCGGCAGAGCAGGTCGTGAAGGACATCCGGCGCGCGAAGCGGCGGCAGTTCTCGGCCGAAGAGAAGATCCGCATCGTGCTGGAAGGCGTGCGCGGCGAGAAGAGCATCGCCGAGCAGTGGCGGCGCGAGGGGATCGCCTCGTCGATGTATTACGTCTGGTCGAAGGTGTTCCTCGATGCCGGCAAGCGCCGTCTCGCCGGTGACACGGCCCGCGCCGCGACGTCGGACGAGGTGAAGGAGCTGCGCCGCGAGGCGCAGGCGCTGAAGGAGGCCGTGGCCGATCTCACCCTGGAAAACTTCGTGCTTAAAAAAAGCATGCTCGCGGATGGGGAGGACGACACATGAGGTATCCGGCCTCAGAGAAGGCCGAGATCATCCGGCTGGTCGAGGGATCGCATCTGCCGGCGCGGCGCACCCTGGAGAAGCTCGGCATCCCGCGCGCCACGTTCTAGTCGACCAGCCATCGTCTCAACCTCCTATCTCTGGGTGTTGCGACGACCGGTTGATTCCGCCTTGGCGGTCCTGATCGGAGTGATGAAGCAGAGCATCTGGCTTGCCACGGCGCCAGAAAGCGAACCTCATAGCGCTTCCTTCGCGAAGTAGGCTGCGGCCTTTTTTAGGATGTCGCGCTCCGCCTTGAGCTTGGACACCTCACGTCACAACCGCTCGATCTCGAGCTGCTCCGGCTTTATCTGGTCATGCCCGGCAAAGGCCTGCCCCGGATCGGCGCCAAATTCTTTCACCTATTTGCGCAGCACGTTCTCGTGGACCTCCAGATCCCGAGCCGCCTGCGCGACGCTCACTCCTCGTTCCTTGATCAGGCGAACCGCCTCGATCTTGAACTCACGCCCAATCTTCCGTCGCTTGCATAGGCCACCTCCGGCTTCATGAAACCCCCAATGGCGGTGTCCACGAAACGGGCAGCAGGCCACTACTGCGAATACCGGCGGTGGCATAAAAGGCTGAAACCCACTTAGCGATATCGCCAAAACTGTTTAGATCAGCCGAGACAGCTCTGTTTTGAAGTGCGGCCACTTATCGTAGGGTGACCGGCACCTTACGCGATCTACATGAGTATATTCACGCACGTGGACTAAACGGCAACCCCAGATGAGTATGTTTGAAGGCGGTCGGATACTTGAAGCCATAACCGACGGCACGGTCGAACCCGATATGCGAGATCCAAACCAGTGCAATCGAGAACAGCATCGGAGTGCCGAGCATCATTCCGGCGAGTGCCAGCGCCGCGGGAGACAGATAGCTGTGACCGAAATTATAAGTTACCGCCCCGATCCGGGGATTGGCTAGATAACCCAACATCGACAGGTCCGGCACCAGGAATAACAAAGCGAACAGGCCCCAGCCATTGCCGATCTGAGCGTAGGCGTAGGCGGCAGCGGCGAGAGCGGCGGCACCCTCCATCCGCAAAAGCAATTTGGGCGTGCCCTGAACAACCCCCTCATTGAACGACTGTCCGGAGCTGGATACGGAGCTGATAGTTTGGAAGGTCATTGTAGTCATCCTCGACCCTGCACATTCGTGTGCATGACGGAAATCTGGCGCACCCGAGGGCTAAACGCGATTGTCTAAAACTGTTGAACTGTCTAACGTAAATAGATGAGCCGTCTGATCTCTTGGGACCTGGTTGCGAGTGCGCGGGCGGTCCTGGAAACGGGCAGTCTGTCGGCGGCGGCGCGTGTAATGAACGTCACGCAACCGACAGTCCGTCGGCATATTGACGAACTCGAACAGGTGCTGGGGGTGGCGCTATTCACCCGGTCGCCGACGGGGCTGGTTCCAACCAATGCCGCGCACGAGATCGCGCCCTATGCGAAGGATATCCACGCCTTGGTCGCAGCCCTTGTGCGCAGCGCCTCTGCCGAGCGCGACAGCATCGGCGGGACAATCCGACTGTCATGCAGCGAGATCATGGCCAGCGAGGCACTACCTTTGCTGCTTGCGCCGTTTCTGACCTCAAACCCGGGAGTAGAGATCGAGTTGATCGCCTCCAACCGCACGGAAAATCTGTTGCGGCGGGATGCGGACATCGCAGTGCGCATGGTCCAGCCCACACAGGACGGGCTCGTAGCAAGAAAAGTCGCCGCGATCTCGCTCGGTCTTTTCGCGTCGCAAACCTATATCGAACGCAGAGGCGTCCCGACGGACTTGCAAAGCTTGATCGCGGATCATGAGATGGTGGGCGAGGATCACGGCACGACGATCACCGACGCGCTCGCCCGGATCAGCGCCGAGGCCTACGCCATTCGGTTCCGCTATCGATCAGACAGCGACACGGCCCAGCTGGCTGCCATCCGCGCCGGGATCGGCATTGGCGTCTGTCAATACCCGCTGGCGCGGGCCGATCCGCGCCTTCACGCCGTCCTGCCGGAAATCACGATCTCGCTGGATGTTTGGCTCGTGACCCACCAAGACTTACGCGCGCAAAGCCGGATTCGTGCGCTGATGGACCATCTTGGAAAGGCGCTTGCGCAATTTGCGGCGGGGTGAGCCTCGCTCAGGCGAGTAACCCTCCGCCATCCACATCAAACACTGCGCCGGTGACATATGCTGAGGCCAGGACAGCACAGGCGACGCCCGCGACGCTGTCGGCATCGCCCACCAGCCCCGCCGGAAGTCGCGCGGCGGCACCCTCAATCATACCGTCGCGCTCTTCTTCAGGCATCGCGACATAGGCATCGGTGCCCTGAATCAGGCCGGGCGAAATGACGTTGACGCGCAGCGGCGCGAGTTCAACGGCAAGCGAGCGACCCAGCGCCTCGACCGCACCGTTGATCGCGCCGAGGATCGCGGTACCCGGCATCGGCCTGCGACTAAGCGTGCCCGAAAACAGGAGGATCGAGCTCCGGACGTCAGCATGGCGGGCACAGAGATATTGCGACCAGAACTTGCCTTTCATCGACTGCCGCGCCTGTTCGATCGTGCCGTCGCGGAACGCGCCGCCGCGCACTTGCGCGGCGGTGACGACCAGATGGTCGATCGGCCCCAAAGCGTTGAAGAACGCGGCGATGGACGCCTCGTCAAGCATGTCGGCCGCCCGCCCCTCGACGTTCAGGCCGATGCCGCCCGCCACCTTGCGCGCCCGTTCCGCATCGCGACCAACGATAACGATTTCGCCATCCTCCAAGGCCAGAAACCGCGCAATCGCGAGGCCGATGCCGGCCGTGCCGCCGACGATGCAGATCCGTTGTTCTTCGAACTGTCCTATGGGCATGGCGCGTCTCCTTAACGAATAAGCGTGGCTCCGATCCGCGCTCCCATGCCTTGGACATAGGCGAGTTGGACCAGGAGCATTCCCAGCGGCTCGGTGTAGCGGGCAAGCGACAGCGGCCCGGCATCGACGCTGCTGGCGGGAATATCGCCAAGCAGGTTCATGACGGCCTGCCGGGCCTCTGCGTCGTCTCCGCAGACGAATACGCCCGGAAGCTGCCCACCGATCTCCATCGACGGGGAGTGCAGCACTTCGGCAAAGGGTGGCACCGCCTTGACGACGCGCGCGCCGGGCGCGACCCGGGCAATCTCTTCACCGCCCGACGTGGTGGTGCCGACTTCGAGCCCGCTCATGTCGGCCTTTAGCGGGTTTGTGGCGTCCCAGACGATCTTGCCGTCCAGCAGCGGCGCGACCCCGCGAACAGCGTCGACGGTTGCCGCCCAGGGCGTTGCCACGATCACCACCTCGCCATGCCGCGCCGCGTCCTCCGGCGTCCCCGCGCGGGCATTGCCGCCGATCGTTGCGGCTGCGGCCTCGACCTTTTCAGACGTGCGCGCGAAGCTCACGACGATGTCATGACCCTTGGCGGCCAGATGCCTGCCAAGTCCCGTGCCGACATTGCCGGCACCGATGATCTCGATGTTCATGGTGGTCGTCCTTCTCGAGGGTTCAGGCCTTCAGGCCAAGGATCGTCCGCACGGCGGCGGCGGTCATGGATTTCGCGTAGATCGGGCTGCCGAGATCGAGGTCGATCGACCGGTCAAGGCCGCCGACCACGACAGGATCGAACCCCGCATCGCGGGCTAGAGCGCGGGCGATCGCCAGCGCCCCGGCATCGTCCCCGGCGATCGGCATGGCGAGCCTCTCACCCGCGCGCCCGGCCTGGTCGCGCAGGTCGATCCAGTAGACCGTGTTGAACGCCTGGACGAGCCGGGCACCCGGCAGCAGCGCCGCCACATAGGCGGCCGAGCCCTGGCCCGATGCGACCACCTCCGCCGCCATCGGCCCGTCGCGGTCGGGATAGGGGTTGGAGGCGTCGATCACGGCCTTCCCCTCCAGCACCGCTGCATTTTGGCGCGCGAACTCCGGCCAGGCCCCAAACGGTCCGGCGAAGATGACCGCCTCGCCGAAGGCGGCCGCCTCGGCCGGCGTCCCGGCATCGGCGCTGACCGCCGCCGGATTGCGCGTGCCATAGAGAACTTCGTGACCGGCACCGGACAAAAGATGCCCCAAAGTCCCGCCGATTTTGCCGGCCCCGATCATGCCGATCTTCATGACCTGTCTCCTCATGCCTGCTGCAGACTGGTGCGTCGGGTGTGCGCATCCTCGGCTGGATACCCGTAGGCGCCCCAGTTGGCCGTGACCTCTGCCTGAATGTCGGCTGGATAAGCGAAGCGGAACGAGGAGCGCTTGGGCAGTCTGCCGCCCAGATGCTCGGGATCGAGGCAGTTGTAGATGACCTTCGTCGTCCGCAGCGCCGCCTTTTCCGCATCGTCGATGTAGGCGACCAGCGGATTGGTATTCTCATCGTTGTAAATGAGCGCCCCTTGGCTGCCCGGGTGGTTGCGCGTGGCGAAGGCCCAGACCAGTTCCTGCGTGTTCGAGATGTCGATGTCGTCGTTGACGACCAGATACTTGGGCGTGCCCATGCCGCCCTTCTTCTCGAACAGGATGTCGGCGATGCGGCGGCACAGTTCGGATGAGCGCAACCCCGTCGCCTGCCGCCAGTCGCGCGCAACGCTGATCGCGAACCAGTGGTTGGTGCTTTCAAACGGGGACCAAGCGGTGGCGACCGGAAAGCCCGCCTCGCGCAGCAGGAACACGATCTCGCCCGCGTTGGGTATGCCCCATGCGGTATGGTTCTCCTCCGGCGGCTCGCCCGCCACGCTGATCGGCAGGATCGGATTGTCGCGATGGGTGATGGCGGTGACGTTGTAGACCGGCTTCGGGCTGGGTGGCCCCTCCCACAGATAGCCGGCATACTCGCCCATCGGCCCCTCGGGCGCGGTCTCGATGCGTGAGACATGACCTTCGACCACGATCTCGGCGGTCGCCGGCACCCACACGTCGACCGTCTCGGCCCGCACAACCTCGATCCCCTCACCCGTGATCGCCCCGGCGTATTCGACCTCGCTGATGAACTCCGGCAGCGGCATGCCGCCGACATAAGGAAGCACCGGCGGGCCGCCGAGCGCGAGCGCGAAGGGCATGTCCTGGCCGATGTCGGTCCACGTCTTCCTGACCATTCCGACATGCTGGTTGGGCGCGATGATGCCAGCCATACGCTTGCCGTCGACCACCATGATCCGCGCGATCGACCAGGACCGCCACGACTTGTCCGGCGTCTCGCAGCAGATGATGCCGAAGGTGTTGAGGTAGCGCCCACCGTCGCCGTCGTGCAAAAGGGGTGCGGGGAGCGCCAGCAGGTCGACCGCATCGCCGAGATGGATGTTCTCCTTGCACGGTCCCGTCTCGAGCAGCACGGGCGGGACGAGGGGCCGGGCGCGGGCGGCGGCAAAGGCGTTGACGATCTCGCGCCCGCTGGCCTTGGGGGGGAGCCCGACGGCCAGCGCGATCCGCGCCAGCCACTGGCCCGGCTTTGACGACACGCCCCCTGGCGCGCCCAGAACCCGCATGCCGGGGCGTTCGGGGATGGTCTCGAACAGGGGCGCGGCCTGTCCCGTCTCGCCCGCGCGCCTGCTGATCGCGCCGATCTCGAGATCGAGCGCGACGGCGCGGGCGATCCGCTGCACTTCGCCGATGGCTTCGAGCGCGTTGATATAGATGCGGAGATCTTTGTAATGAGTCATGGCGAAGCCTTCGCGAGGGGACTGTCGGGCAAGGGGATGACCTCAGCCGGGCCGTGGCTGGACGTCATGCCGGACCAGCGGTCGATCAGGCCGGCGTCGATGTCGAACAGGTCGAGCACGCGGGCGATGCTGTGGTCTACGAGGTCGGACAGGCTTTGCGGCCGTGCATAGAAGGCAGGCACCGGCGGAAACATGATCGCGCCCGCCTCGGTCGCTGACAGCATCGCCTTCAGATGGCCGGTGTGGAGCGGCGTCTCGCGCACCATCAGCACCAGCCGCCGCCTCTCTTTCAGGCAGACATCGGCCGCACGGGTCAGCAGGTTGGACGAGGTGCAGGCGGCGATCTCGCCCACGGTGCGCATCGAGCAGGGGGCGACCACCATGCCCATCGTCCGGAACGAGCCGGACGAGATGGCGGCACCGACATCGCCGATGGCGTAGCAGACATCGGCCATCGCGCGCAGGTCGCGTGTCGTCAGGTCGGTTTCGTAGGCGAGCGTCATTTCGCCGGGCTTCGTCATGACCAGATGGCTTTCGATGCCAAGCTCGCGCAGCACCTTGAGCAGCCGGATCGCATAGACGACGCCGGTGGCACCGGAGACGCCGACGATCATGCGGCGTGGTGCGATCATGGCGTCCTCTCGACCGTGAAGCCCGCCGGAAGGCCGAGCTGGTGATAGAGACTGAGCTGGTCGCACCAGACCTCGACATCGCCAATCAGGCCATTGCCATCGAGCCGGATGACGAAGAGATGCGGACAGGCGAGGGTGCGGCCCCGCGCGGGGATTCCGTCGACGTCCCCGATATGGATCCCCTTGTTCAGGGTTGCCACGACGGCGCGGCGTTGCGGGACATCTTCGATCACCGCAGTGATCGGCATGTCGAAATCGGCAAAGGCGGCCGGATATCTTGCCCAAGCCTTGATCGCATCGGCGATCGGCACGGAGCCGGAAGTCCAGGCGGGGACATAGCGCGCGGTCGCGCCAGGGCCGCACAGCCCTTGCAGGGTTCCGGTATCGGCTCGCCGGTAGGCCTCGACAAAGGCCTGCGCGACCGCTGCGGGGCAAAAAGAGGCGAGATCGACCGGCCGGGTTTGGGCAAAGCTCATGGCACTGACCTCGAGGGGGAAGGTGCGGCCCCCCGGGCGGGGAGCATCGGGGAAAACCTGAGAGGGGCCGCAGGGTCAAGGCGGGGCAGATCAGCCGAGGTTCGCCCAGATCGTCTTGTACTGGCTGTAGTTTTCCAGCGCCTCGGCCCCCTGTTCGCGGCCGTAACCACTCATCCGGTAGCCGCCGAAGGGCGCGTTCGGGTGATACTTGTGCCAGGTGTTGAGCCAGACGGTGCCCGCCTTGATACGGTCGGCCAGCCTCAGCGCGCGGCCGATGTCGCCGGTCTGGATGCCCGAGGCGAGGCCATAGGGCGTGTCGTTGGCGAGCCGGATCGCCTCGTCCTCGCCCTCGAACGGGATCACCGGCACGACCGGGCCGAAGATCTCTTCCTGGCTGATCTTCATGTCGTTGGTGGCATCCGCGAATACCGTCGCCTCGATGAACAGGCCCTTGCCGTCGATCTGGCGCGTGCCGCCGCCGGCGGTCAGTCGTGCGGACGAATCCTTCCCGGCCTGCACATAGCGAAGCACCTTGTCATACTCGGCCTTCGACGCGATCGGGCCGATCTGGGTCGCCGGGTCGAGCGGGTCGCCCAGGACGGCATCGTTTGCCATCCGCGACAGCCGCTCGACGAACTCGTCGTAGATCGCGCGTTCGACCAGGATGCGGCTGCCTGCGACGCAGACCTCGCCCTTGTTCCAGAAGATGCCCCAGAAGGCGGCCTGCAGCGCGGCCTCCATGTTTGCGTCGGCGAAGACGATGTTGGGCGACTTGCCGCCCAGCTCCATCGTCAGGTGCTTCATCGTCTCGGCACCGTTGCGCATGATGCCCTGGCCGACACCGGTCGAGCCGGTAAAGGCGATCTTCTCGACCTTGGGGTTTTTGACCAGCGCGTCGCCCAGGCTGCCGCCCGGCCCGGTAACGAGGTTGTAGACGCCCTCTGGCACACCCGCATCCAACGCGACCTGCGCCAGCGCCAGCGCGGTCAGCGGCGTGTCGGACGCGGGCTTGTGGACCAGCGTGTTTCCGGCCGCCAGGGCCGGGGCGATCTTGGAACAGGACAGTGCCAGCGGGAAGTTGAAGGGTGTGATGGCCGCGACAACGCCAAGCGGCTCTCGCCGGGTCAGGATGCGGATGTCGTGTTCGTAGCTGGACCGATAGCCGCCGTTCATCGCGTTCATCGCCAGCCCCCCGAAGAAGCGGAACAGGCCCGAGCAATGCGGCATGATGATCTCGCGGAAGTCCTTGTAGGGCATGCCCATGTCCATCGCCTCGCGGATGGCGAAGTCGTCGGCGCGCTCGTCCATCAGGTCGGCCATCCGGAACAGGATCTTGGCCCGCTCCTCATGGTGCATCCGGCCCCAGGGACCGTCCTCGAAGGCCTCATAGGCAGCGTCGACGGCGGCGTTGGTTTCCTCCACGCTGGCCTTGGCGATCGTCGTCGTCACGCCCTCGGTCGTAGGATCCAGATTGTCGAGCGTCTCGCCTGAGGCGGCCTCGCGCCACTGGCCGCCAATCAGCAGCTGGCCGCGCGGGATGGCCTTGCGGATCGGTCGATTGTCTACACGCATATCCATGGTTCGCATCCTCGGCTGACTTGATGTCGGGAGGGTGCTGCCGATCGGCGCGGCAGCGTTAGGACGCGATTGCGAAACTTGGACTCGATTGCGAATTAATTGGCGTTCTGGCCGGAAATACGTGCGCCGTGGTTCGCGATCGTCGTATGATCACATACGCGAGCGCCCGGCTGTCGAAACCCCGGTGCATTCGCCGAAACCTTTGGAGTGCTTTTTCGGTGATTGAAGCTTCCGACCACGAATACGCTTCGCAAATCGATGTAATGCATGCGCATTTCAACGATACGCTCGTGTATCATAAAGTGCTTCGACCAGCTTCATTGTTTCGGGTCGCTCAGCCGCCCGGTGACTTGTCGGACCCCGCAACTCCCGATCTGGTCATCCAACGCATGCTCAGTCGCGGATCAACGTTGATCGACTTCGGCACGGGCAGACGACATCGTTGGTTCTGTCCCAACGACATATTGGTCAATCCCCCACAATACGCCAATGTCACAATTTCCGACCATTGGCATCGGGTGCAGGCGCTTTCGATTCCTTATTCCCATCTGCGGGCTCTGGCGCCATGCGCTGACCTGAATGACGACGGCCATTTCGGCGCGCTCCACGATGGCGTTCCTTCTATCGACCTTGTCGCGTTCCTTGATCGGGTGGATCGCGTTGACGCCAATGACCCGCTTGCGGTCGAGGAAAGTCTGTTGTCGCTGGCACACAGCCTGGGCAAGGCTCGGCTACGATCGACCGCTGCCGGTCCTGCCGAACGTCTTGCGCCGCGTGTCCTCGCCCGCGCGATAGCATGGCTCGAGGGAGCAGAGCCATCGGCACCGTTGGCGGAAATTGCTGGTGAATGTCGCCTGTCATCCTATCATTTCTGTCGGGCATTCAAGGCAACCACCGGAGTGCCCCCGCACCGTTGGCGGATCGTGCATCGAATTGAGCGGGCACGGGCATTGCTGGGTTCAACCAGATTGGCGATAGGCGATATCGCCAACGCGGTCGGCTACGACGACGTCGCGTACTTCTCGCGCATCTTCGCAAAGGAAACGGGATGCAGCCCGCGCACATGGCGCAGCGAGGCATTTCGGTGACGAGCTTGGTAAGGCAGCGGTGCCGACAGTATCAGGAGCATCTGCGGTGAGCGACTTGAACGACAGCGACAGCGGGGCCGCAGCGCGAAGCTCGTTCCTCGATTTCTACGAGTCGAAATACTGGTCTTACATCCACTGCACCGGCCGCATAGGAACGGTCTCGATGGTGCATGCGCTGCAGACGCCGGGCGACTTCTCGGACGACGCCACTGAAGACACGGTGATCATGCGCAGCGCGAGCCGCGGGCGCTTTATCACGGACTTTAGCGCAGGCGTGCGGCAGGAATGGTGGAGCCCCGGCGACTGGGCGTTCGTACCAGCGCGCTGGGGGACCCTCGTCCGCGCCGAGCATTATCTTAGCTTTGAGGCGGCGTCTTTCGCCTGGGGGAGGCTGCGCGCGATCGACGTGGAGGAGCGGCTTGCGGGTGATGGCGGGTTCGAAGTGCTGTATCTGCGTCAGAACGGCGCCCCGGCGCTGAATCGGCTGTTCGAGGCGTTGTGGAGCGCCAGCAGGACGCATGCGGACGCGTTGACAGCGGAGTCCGCGCTGGTTGCGATCTACGACCATGCCGTCGCCTATGATCGGCTTTGCCGACCTGCGGCGCGAGTGGTGGAGCGGGTGTCGGCGCGTGCGCTGCGGCTGTCGTTCGAACGGTTGTCCGACGTTGGGGCGGAGCCGGCGTGGCTGGGCGAGCTTGCGGCGCTCGCGTGGCTGTCGCCCAGTCACTTCTGCCGTGCGTTCAAGGCGGAGACCGGTTTGCCGCCGCATCGCTGGCAACGTGCCCAGCGCATCGAGCGCGCGCGAGAGATGCTGTCGACCACGCGGCTCTCGGTAGCGGAGGTGGGTGCGGCGCTCGGCTTCGCCGACCCCGCCAATTTGAGCCGCCTGTCCGCGCACGAGACGGGCGTCGCGCCGAGCGTGTGGCGGCAGGAGCGGCGGAAACAGCCGAGAGAGAACGGCCGCTCCGTTGTATTCAGCCCCGATCCCGCCCGCGCCCGGGGCCGTCGATCAGGCCGTCAAGAAAGCTTTATGAAGCAACGGTCAATTTGAGATCGCATGCCGACGGAGGGCGCTATGCCGGCGCAGACACCTGTCTATGGAAGCTACGCCGAGTTCTACAAGGCGCGCTACCGCTCCTTCATTGGACAGATGACGAAGCATCGCGGTCTGGACCTGTTTAACGTGATGCAGACCGCCGGCGATTTCTCGGACGAGGCCACGCCCGACGTCACCATCATCCGCCCGCTGAGTAATCAGCGCGTTCACGCCGACCTCGGCGGAGGCCGGTTCTCCGCCTGGAGCGAGCGGCACGGCTTCGCCGTCAACCCCGCCGGCTTCGCGAACACGATCGTCGTCGACCAGCCGCACAGACCCGACGCGCTCTGCATCCCATTTCAGACCTTGAAGCGGCTCAACCCGGACATTCCCGAGGACGGCCATTTCGGTTGGGCCCATGGCGGGCAAGTCAACGATCCCGCCATGAGCGCAATGATCGAGCGGCTCTGGCGGATCGAGCCCGGCGCGGGCAGCGCGCTGGAGATCGAGACGGCGATCGCATGGATCGGCGAGCGCCTGCTGCATTGGCGGGAGACGCGCAAGACGCCGGACAAGCCGCGCGAGGCGCTGAGCGCCCGCGCCTTGGCGCTGAGCTTCGAGCGCCTGGCCGCCGAGGATGGCGTGGACGCTCTCTCTGCGCTGGCTGCGCTGGTCGGCCTCTCGCCCAACCACTATTGCCGCGCCTTCAACGCCGCCACGGGGCTGCCGCCCCATCGCTGGCGGATCATGCGCCGCATCGAGCGGGCGCGCGAACTGCTGCGGGCCACGAGCCTCCCCATCGCCGAGATCGCCGCAATGGTCGGCTACGACGACCCGGCCTATTTCGCGCGCCTGTTCGCGCAGGTTTCCGGCTGCTCGCCGCGCCGCTGGCGGGAGGAGGCGCGCGCATGAGCTCGACGCCCCTCTACGAGTCGCACCTCGATTTCTATCAGGCCGAGTACGGTGCCTACATCAGGCGCATACGGGCGCTCGGTCCCATCACCATGATCGAGGTCTTCCAGACGCCGGGCGACTTCTCCGACAAGGCGACCGGCGATCTGCAGATCATCCGAATGCTGTCGCGCGCCAGGTGCCACACCGACTTCAGCGCCGGGAAGACCTCGCGCTGGCATGCGCCGGGATCGTTGTCGGTGAACCCCGCTAGATTCGCGAATTCCATCGTTGTGGATCAGTCGCACCGCGTCGATGTCGCCTCGATCTCATGGGCGGCGCTCGGGACGCTCGATGTCGATCGCACCCTGCCGGCCGATTGCGACTTCGGCGCTGTGCATCGCAGCCTGATCGACGACCGCGCGATGAACCGCGTCTTCGACCGCCTCTGGTCGGCGGACGTCGCCGCGGACGGCATCGCAGCCGAGAGCGCAGAGGTGTGGATCGCGCGGCGGCTCGTCGACTGGGCCCGCGCGCCCGCCGTCCCCGAACATCAGCCCGCCGAGAAGCTGTCGCCCCGCGCGCTCGCGCTCAGCATGGACCGGCTCTCCACGCCGGGCCCGCAGGTCGGCACGCTTTCCGAGCTCGCCGCCCTTTGCCGCCTGTCGCCATATCATTTCTGCCGCGCCTTCCGCGCTTCGACCGGTCTGCCGCCCCATCGCTGGCGGATCATGCGCCGCCTGGAACAGGCGCGCGAACTGCTGCGGACCACCAGCCTCCCCGTCGCCGAGATCGGCACCGCCGTCGGCTACGACGACCCCGCCTATTTCGCGCGCCTGTTTGCGCAGGAGTCCGGCTGCTCGCCGCGCCGCTGGCGGGACGAGGCGCGCTCATGAGCGGGACGCCTCGATACGAGTCGCACCTCGATTTCTATCAGGCCGAATACGGCGCATACCTCAGGCGCATACGGGCGCTCTTTCCCATCACCATGATCGAGGCCTTCCAGACGGCGGGCGACTTCTCCGACATGGCGACCGGCGATCTGACCATCATCCGCATGCTGTCGCGCGCCAGGTGCCGCACTGACTCCAGCGCTGGGAAGACCTCGCTCTGGCATGCGTCGGGATCTCTGTCGGTGAACCCGGCGGGTTTTGAGGCCCAACCCGATCTCGTTCCCCGGTGTCTTGTCTTTATCGACGAGACCGGTCTGTCGACCAAGATGGCCCGCCTGCGCGGCAGGGCTCCGTGCGGTGAACGCTGTCGAGCCAGCGTGCCGCACGGGCGTTGGAAAACGATGACTTTCGCCGGAGCCCTGCGCCTCGGCCGCATGACGGCGCCGTTCGTCTACGACGGTGCCATGAACGGCACGGTCTTCCTCGCCTGTGTCGAGCAGGTGCTTGTTCCGACGTTGAAACCCGGCGACATGTCCGTCGTCAGATGATTTGAGACCGTTTTTGTTTCTCAGGAACGGAGGCTCTGGCTCATCTGGATTTGAGGTTATGCGGCCTGCAGCTGATGCTGCAAGCGTCTCTCCTGGATGGTCTGGCGCTTGATCCTTTCGCGTTCGAGGAGGATGGCCTGGTCGCGGCCGAAGTAGACGTCGGCCGGGGTGAGGTTGCCGAGGCTCTCGTGGTATCGGGCATGGTTGTAATGCTCGACGAAGGCCGCGACCTGCCGTTCAAGGTCACAGGGCAGATAGTAGTTTTCCAGCAGGATGCGGTTCTTCAGGGTCTGGTGCCAGCGCTCGATCTTGCCCTGCGTCTGGGGATGATAGGGCGCGCCGCGAACATGCTGCATGCCCTTGCCGTCGAGCCAGGTGGCGAGGTCGGCCGAGATGTAGGAACTGCCGTTGTCGCTCAACAGCCTGGGTCGGTGAGCGACCGTGATCTGGTCGAGCCCCGATGCCGCCAGAGCCAGATCGAGCGTGGCGGTGACATCGTCGGCCCGCATCGTGGCGCAGAGTTTCCAGGCGACGATGAACCGGGAGAAATCGTCGAGCACGGTCGAGAGATAATACCAGCCCAGCCCGTGATCTTCAGGTAGGTGAAGTCGGTCTGCCAGAGCTGGTTGGGAGCCGTCGTCTTGTCCTTGAACTCGGACGCCGCCTTGATGACGATGTAGGCCGGGCTGGTGATCAGATCATGCGCCTTCAGCAGCCGATACACCGATGCCTCCGAGACGAAGTAGCGCTTTTCGTCGGTGAAGCGCACCGCCAGCTCGCGCGGGCTGAGTTCGGTTTCGCGCAGCGCCAGTTCGACGATCTCGGCCCGGAGCGGATCGGGGATCCGGTTCCAGACACGATCCGGCCGCGAGCGATGATCGGCGAGCGCCTCGATCCCGCCGGTGAGATACCGATCGTACCAGCGATAGAACGTGGCGCGGGGAATGCCGAGCTTGTCCAGGGTGCGCCGCGCCGGCAGATGCGAGGCCCCGACCAGGCGAATGATCTCGGCCTTCTCGGAGGCGGGATATCTCATGTGTCGTCCTCCCCATCCGCGAGCATGCTTTTTTTAAGCAGGCGGTTTTCCAGGGTCAGATCGGCAACGGCCTCCTTCAGGGCCTGCGCCTCGCGGCGCAGCTCCTTCACCTCATCCGACGTCGCGGCGCGGGTCGTGTCACCGGCGAGACGGCGCTTGCCGGCGTCGAGGAACTCCTTCGACCAGCCGTAATACATCGACGAGGCGATCCCCTCGCGCCGGCACAGCTCGGCAATGCTCTCCTCGCCGCGCACGCCTTCCAGCACGATGCGGATCTTCTCTTCGGCCGAGAACTGCCGGCGCGTCGCTCGGCGGATGTCCTTCACGACCTGCTCTGCCGGTGCTTTCTCCGGCCCGGATTTCTGTCTCATCTGCGCTCCTGAATGGCTGCGATGATCCCGAAATCCTCCCTTCCCGAAAACCCCTAAACTGTCTCAAGAGCGCTGACGGCAGACACTCCTGATGAGCGATGCGGAAGCGCATCTCCACGACATCGCCGACCGAGACCACCGCGCCCTTCAACACCTTCGGCGATACGATGACGTAACGCTGCCCGTCGCCGGTCGGCATCCATGCGCTTTCAACGGGCACATCGGCGATCTCGCCCTCGACCCTCAGGCGCGGGTAGGTGTCAAAGGGCAATTCGCGTTCAAGCTCCGCCGGCAGGAACAGCACGGTGTACCAGACCTTGCGGGCGCGGCCGACGCCGAAGTGGTCGAGCCGCCCTTCGAATTCGTAAGGATAGAGAAGGCTCACGCGGCCATCAGCTCGGATGCAGGTTCGCCGGCGTAGGTCCGGTGCGGCGGTTCGGCGTAGCGCTTCAGACCTTCGAGATCCTTGCGATGCATTGCCCGCGTCCAACGTACGATGCCGGCGAGGCGCAGAACGAGGTTGAAGGGCCGAGCGATGCGGTTGTCGAAGCGCAGCCGGACGCGCGTCCGCGCCGGCGACAGCGGCTCCAGATCGAAGGCGACGGTGGGCGTCTGCGGCGGCCCCTTGCTCGTCAGGGTCAGCACAACGCTGCACTCGGGGTCGAGCGCGACGACCTCCTGATGGCCGAAGCGCTGGCCCGTCTTGGTCATGAAGACGGTACGCGCGCCGACCGAACCGTCCGGCCCCTCACAGGCGCAGGCAGAACCCGTCTCGCTTGGCCAAGCCGACCATCGCATCAGGCGCTCCTGTAGACGGATATGGTCGTAGAGGGCTGCGGCCGGTGCGTCGATGTCGATGCTTTCTTCGTAGCGCACCTCGCGTGGCGTGATGAGCACGGCGGACGTGACGGCCGAGAGTAACAGCACGACGACACCGATCACCCATTCCATTGCCTATTCTCCCTCGCGACGTTTCGGCAGAAGCCTTGCGGCGACGCTTCAACCCCTCTATCTTGCGTAGCCAGTATCTTGTCAATCAAGATTCCTGATGAACGAGGAGATTAACGTGGCGTTCGAGGGCGCTGACGATGTGCTGTCGGCATGCCGCCGGCTTCATGCGGCGATCGACGCGCTGGATCAGGCGGCCGCCGACCTCCTCGATATCTCGCGCAATGATCTGCGATGCCTAAACCTGTTGGAACACGGCCCGCTGCCTCCAACGACGATCGCTGCGAAGCTTCAGCTCACATCGGGTAGCGTCACCGCGCTCGTTGACCGTCTTGCTGCAAAGGGTCTTGCGCGCCGGGATCGCGATCCTGAGGATCGTCGCGGCGTGCTTGTCAGCGCGACGACGAAAGCGTTCGAAACTATTGGCCGGCTTTACCGCTCCTGCGCAGAGGGTGTGCAGGCGACGATGGCAACCTATTCGGCCAGCGAACGAACCGCTGCGATCCGGCACCTTGACGATGTGGCATCGGTCTGGAGTAGCACCAGCGAAGCCGTCCGCTAGCAATGACTTGCTCTTCTCCCACAGCCAAGATTGGGCCGCAGCACCGATGCCGGCCATATCTCGCGAGTTTCCTCACCGATTTTTCTGCCCGGTTCATCATCCCAAATTCCGAGGATGAGCAGACTGACTTGGCTTCATTGACAAATCGGTCGCGATGAAGGGCGATCCGGCATCTAAAAGAAAACGGCCGCCTAGCGACCCGCTATGAGAAAACTGCGGGCGCCTTCCTCGCCATGCTCAGCCTCGCCGCCACCTGACTCTGGACCGGGTTCGTTGACAAAGCCTATAAGGACTGATCCGGTCCCATTTGTTGGACCGCCGGAGGGCGGAGTTTCCGGCCTTTTTCACGACGGCTGGCTGGTCGCGCCGCCGGAGATCTGCAACGAGATCGGCGGCTTATTGCCGATTGCCCCATGCGGGCGGACCTCGTTGCAGTAACTGAGCCAAGCCTCCATTCTCGCCCGCGCGTCCATGACGTCGCGCTGATGCTCGATTCGCGAGCGCGAAAGCCGGGAGTTGTCACCAACCGCAGCCGTGGTCGAAAGCCAGTCGATCAAGGCGCCGGCGGCGAAAAAGCGCGGATTCGACGCCGGCAAGAAGGTGGTCGGTCGCAAGCGCCATATCGCCGTCGATACCGATGGCCGGCTGCTCATGGTCAACCTCACCACCGCCGATATCTCCGAAAGCGACGGCGCCCAATCCATCGTCGCGGCCATCCGCAAGCGCTGGCCCTGGCTCAAGCATCTGTTCACGACGGGCCTAGATCGCACCCGCCTGATGGACGCCGCCTATCGCGACTTCGTCGTCGAGATCGTCCGCCGCACCGACAAGGACCGAGGCTTCAAGGTGTTGCCAAGACGGTGGGTCGTCGAGCGAACCTTCGACTGGATGACCCGCTGGAAGCGACTCGTCCGAGACTACGAGCAACGCCTCGAACTCTCCGAGGCCATGACCCACGTCGCACTCGGAAGCCTCATGCTGCGCCGGATCGTCCATCCGTGCGTATTCTCAAACGGACTCTGAGGGCTTCAAAATCCTACCGTGGCGCTAGGTCGTTGACCGCACGTTGGATTGATGACACGCTTATGCCGGCTCCCGGGAAACTCCGAGCGGCGATCATCTATCTCAAATGCGTTCATCCTCGTCGCAATTGGCGCCAACGACATGCGAATGAACGCCTATCGCTGATTTCTCAAATAGCCTCTATGGAAGATTGTTTTCATCGATGCAACGCCCATATCTACATTTATGATGCACATTAGAGAATTCAACTCTCGAAAGCCCATATTAATTTACTCAAACTCGCTGAAATATTCACTACTTCTGTATCTAATTGTATTATTTGTTCATTAATTCTACCAAAAACTGTAAAATTTAAATTCCCAAAATTCAACTTAATTAGGAGGTGATGTATTTCATTTATCGAATCTCCTAATTTGCATTGCGCTTCAGGCAGATCACGTATCAGACACGATATATCGTTTGATAGTGTGGCATTCTCATCAGTGTAGAATTCAATCTGGGTCGGTTTAAACATAGATCTCTCATTCAGGTCGACAGATCACGCTGCGCGATCAGTTTGAATGATCTCGCTTTTGTCGAGGCGGGCAAGCGATTGCGACAGCGTCGCCATCCGTTCCCGGCTTTCGCTGACCAGTCGAGTGATGCCGCGGGCCGATTCGGCGGACTGGTGCGCCAGCGTACGGACCTCGGCGGCGACGACCGCGAAACCCTTGCCGGCGTCGCCGGCGCGTGCGGCCTCTACCGCGGCGTTCAGCGCCAGGATGTTGGTCTGGAAGGCGATGTTGTCGATGTAGGAGACGATGTCGGCGATCCGCTGGCTCGACTGCAGCACGTCCTTCATCGCCAGGCTCGTCTCGTCGACGGCGCGACGCCGGTCGGAGACGTCGATCCCGCACATCAGCACGCTGACCGGCTTGCCCTGGAGATCGCGGATCACCGAGAAAACCGCGTCGAGCGCGAGCGTGTCACCTGCCTGGCGCGGCCAGGCGATCTCGCGACGCAGACTCTCGCCGCTGCGCACGCGGACCGCGTCGTCGGACGCGATGATCCGCTCGAAGGCGACGTCGACCCCTTGCGTCTGCGCACCCCAGGCCGTCAAGGCGGCGTTGGCGCTGCTGAGCCCGCCTTCGAGCGTCCATTCCGCCATCGCGTTGGACGCGCCGATGCTGTTGAGCTTGGTGGTGAATTCCAGCGCCTTCTGCTTGGTGGCGTCGATATTGGCCTGGATCGAAACGAAGCGCTCGATCTGGCCGTTCCTGTCGAAGACCGGGTTGATCGCCAGGCTGATCCAGTAGGCCCTGCCATCGCGGGTATAGTTCAGGATCTCCTCGTAGAAGGCCTCGCCGCGATCGAGCTTGCTGCGGATGCGCTTGACCGTTTCAGGATCGGTGTGAGCGCCCTGGAGAATCTTGCCCGGGCTCATGCCGATTGCGTCCGCCGCCTTGTAGCCCGTCATGCGCTCAAAACCGGCATTGACGTATTCGATGCGCCGCTGCGCGTCGGTGATGATGACCGAGTTGTCGGTGCCGTTGGCGACGAGCGAAAGCTGGCTCATCGTGGTGCGCCGGGCCACCTCTTCGGTGACGTCGGTGGCGTATTTCACGACCTTGATTGGCTGGCCGTTGAGATCGAAGATCGGGTTGTAGGACGCCTGGATCCAGACCTCCCGACCGCCGCGACCGACACGGCGGAACTCACCGGCCTGGTATTCGCCACGGTTGAGCGCGGCCCAGAACTGCTTGTAGCCTGCGCTCTCGGCCTCGCCCGGCGGCATGAACATGCTGTGGTGGCGGCCGATGACCTCGCCTTCGCCATAACCGACGGCATTCAGGAAATTGGGGTTGGCGGTCAGGATATTCCCGCCGAGATCGAAGGAGATCACTGCCTGCGAGCGGCCGATCGCCTCGACCTGGCCCGAAAAATCGGCCGCCTTCAGCTTGGTCTGGGTGACGTCGGTGGCGAATTTCACGACCTTGAAGGGCTTTCCGTTCAGATCGAAGATCGGGTTGTAGGAGGCCTGGATCCAGATCTCGCGGCCGCCCTTGGCGATGCGCTTGAACTCGGCCGCGACATACTCGCCGTTGCGCAGGCGCTGCCAGAAGCGGCGGTAATCCTCGCCCTCGCGCTCCTGCGGCGTCACGAACATGCGGTGGTGCTGGCCGACGACCTCTTTCGCGGAATAGCCCATGGCGTCGAGGAAGTTGGCGTTGGCCTCGAGGATGATGCCGTCGAGATCGAAGGAGATCACGGCCTGTGAGCGGCTGATCGCCTCGATCTGGCCAGCGTGGTCGGCGGCCTGGAGCTTGGTCCGGGTGATGTCGGAGGCGAATTTGACGACGCCGTAGGGCTTGCCGGCGGCATCGAGCTTGGGGTTATAGGTCGCCCGGATCCAGATCTCGCTGCCGTCCTTGCGCAGCCGCCGGTATTCGCCCGAGTCGAACTCGCCGGCCCGGAGCCGCCGCCAGAATTCCTTGTACTCGGTCGATTCGCGGGTGGCCGGCTCGACGAACAGGCTGTGATGACGGCCGACGATCTCGTCGCGCTCGTAGCCCAGGGCGGCCAGGAAGTTCGCGTTCGCATCGACGATGATGCCGTCGAGGTCGAATTCGATCATCGCCTGCGAGCGGCTGATCGCGGCGACCTTCGCCCGCAGTTCATTGAGCTCTAGCTCGGCAACCGGAACCGCTGGCGCCTTTCGAATCCATGACTTCAACATCAGCGTTCTCCGCGTCGGCCAGAGGCGCAAAGCCCGCGCGCCATTGAACCCATGCGAGAACAGGATGGGGCGTTCTTGGTTACTTTTGAGTGAATCTCATGATAATTTGTCGATAGTCTTTCGTTCAACGGCCCGCGCCGTGACCATCAGACCTGAGCGTCACGGTCTACATGAACTGAGTTTTGTGTTGTCGCCCCTCAAATACCGGACACATCCTCTGCGGTTGAACGGTCTGCGATGAACTCTCGCGGTGAACGGTATCCCAGCGCCTTGTGCGGGTGAAGCCGGTTGTAGTGATCGAACCATACCGGCAGCTGACGCATGACGATTTCGGCTGATGGCATTGGATTGACCCTGGCGTAGTCGCGCTTGATGGTTCGCACGAAGGCCTCGGCCATCCCGTTGGATTGTGGGCTCTGAACCGGCGTCGTCAGAGGTTCGAAGCCGATCTCGCGAGCAAAGCGCCGGGTTTCGTTGGCGATGTAGCCCGAGCCGTTGTCGGTCAGCCATTCGATCACGCCAGGCAGACGATTGACCTGACCGAAGCGGGCCTCGACGGCCACCGTCATGAGGTCGCGAACGTCCTCGCCCTTGATGCCTTCGGTCGTGGCGACGAAGCTGATCGCCTCACGGTCGCAGCAGTCGAGTGCGAAGGCGACACGAACCTTTTCGCCGTTGTCGCAGCCGAGTTCGAAGCCGTCCGAGCACCAGCGCAGATTGGATCGATCGACGGCGATACGGCCATCGTGACGGCGCGCCTCGATGCCACCGGCATGGCGCTGCAGGAGCAGACCATGGGCCTTCATGACGCGGTAGACTCGCTTGTGATTGGGCGCTGGCCGGCCTTCCGCCCGCGCCACACGCCGTAGCAACGCCCAGACGCGGCGATAGCCATAGCTCGGCATCTCAGTGACGATCGCCTGGATCGCCATAACCATCTCGTCGTCGGGCAGAGCAGGCCGCCCCGGACGAGGCTTGCCGAGAGGAGCTTTGGCACGAGCGGCGATGTTAGACCGGGCCACGCTCAGCACCTCGCAGACGACCTTCATCGCGAACCGTCCTTGGGCCACGACAGCGAGCGCAGCAGATGTTTTTTGAGCCATTGTTAGCGTCGATCGCTTCCTTCAGGATCTCAGCCTCGAGTGTCTTCTTGCCGAGAAGTCGATGCAGTTCCCGGATCTGATTTTGCAACATCCGGTACTCGGAGACGGGAACGACCTCTTCCTCAGACTGCGTCGCCGTCAGCGCACCCTGGTTCGCCAGCCGACGCCAGGAGAACAACTGGTTGGGCGCAATCCCATGACGCCGGGCAACCAGGCTCACGCTCATGCCCTGCTCATAGGTCTCCGCGACAATCGCCAGTTTCTCCGCCGGCGCCCACCGACGCCGCCGCTCGGGTCCCGAAAGGACCTCACTCTTCGATATCGAACCAGTCATAGACACGACATTACTCCTACCCCTTACGGAAGTGGGAGGACGTGTCCGGTCAATTGGGGGGCTGCTTCATTTTGACGCAAAATCAAAAAATCAGATCCGGACATGAATCTCAATTCTTTCATGGTCGGATTTCACTTACAACACATACCGAGAGAGGATTGTTATTTCCAGTTTACCAAAAGCGTTTCTGTATTATTGCATTACTATTACACCAAATTTCTACCATAGAATTGTTTTATTGTCATACAGTTGTGGCTATTATATCCAATTTAGATAGTCTCAATTTACGAAGTTGCGACCGTTTAATTTTCGTATCGCAATTTTATATTTTTGCATGATGTTACAAGAGTGATAGTCAAGCACGCTTTAGCCATTCTTTCTCCCAGCCGTGAGATGCGGCCTTTTGAGCTGCCCCAGCTGGGAGAGGCCGGCCAAACAAATATCCTTGAGCATGATCGCAGGCGAGTTCACGCAAGATCTGCGCTTGGTTCTGCGTTTCGACGCCTTCGGCGACGATCTTGTGGCCGAGGTCCCGCGCGAGGCCGGCGATCGCCTTCACAATAGCAGTCGTCACATGGTCTTGCCCAAGCCGACTGACAAAAGACCGATCTATTTTAAGCTCGTCGACTGGTAAAGTCCGCAAATGTGTCAGCGATGCGAACCCCGTACCGAAATCATCGAGTGAGACGCTAATGCCGTGATTTTTCATCGCTTCGCACAGCGCGTGGACGGGCCCGGGATCTCTCGTCAGAAAGACGTCTTCTGTAACCTCGATCACAATTGCCGATGGAGGCAATTGGCGCCTGGCAATGCCAAGGAGGATCGATTGTGGGAGCGTCGGATCCGCAATCTGTCCTGCGCCGATGTTGATCGAGATATGGCCAAATTGAAAACCAGCATCCAGCCAGGCCCGCGCTTGGTCGAGCGCCTCGTTGAGAACGAATTTGCCAAGGCGCATCGAAAGGTCAGGATGGTCTAAGACAGCCCGAAATGAGCCGGGCGTGCGAATTCCATCATCGTGATCCCAGCGTAGCAGCGCTTCAAAACCCGTTAGAGAGCTGTCGTGCAGATTGATTTTTGGCTGGTAGTGCAAGCAAAAGCGGTTGCTCGCGAGGTCCCGAAACGCTTCCGCGGCCAACTGCTTACGCGCGTCGGTTTCTGCGTCGAGGTCGCTCGTGTAGGAAACGGCTCGGTTTCTACCCGCTGCTTTCGCTGCGTACATTGCCAAATCGGCTTCACGCATAAGCGCCTCGGGATCGAGAGCCTCGCCTAACGTGCTCGCGACACCGACAGACGCGCCGACACTCAACGTTTCGCCTCGCCAGCGAATATTACGGCTGATTTCGTGAAGGATGACTTTTGCGATGCGGGTCTGCTCTGATGCATTGTCCAGGCCATCGACCGCGATTGCAAACTCGTCACCTCCGATCCGCGCCACGAGTTTTCGACCGATGGGCAGCGAGCGCAGCCTTCTGGCGATCCGGATCAGGCAAGTGTCGCCGGCTTCGTGCCCCCTACTGTCGTTGACGGCCTTGAACCCGTCGAGGTCAATGAAAAACAGCGCTACGCGACGCCGAGCGATGTCCGCTGCACCGATCAAGCTAGTGAGGTGCTCGATCAAGACCGATCGCTTGCTCAATCCCGTCAGATCGTCGAGCCGCGCCAAGCGCGCAACACGGTCGAGCATGGTTTTTTCCGCCGTGATGTCTTGCTTCACGCCAAAGCGGCGCACCAGAAGCCCATCTTCATACTCGACCTCACCGGTCAGTCGTGACCATCGTTCGTTGCCCTGGGCGGTCCGCATCCTGGCTTCGACGGCGAATGGACGATTATCCTGACGGAACGCTTGCACCGCATTGTGCACGCGCGCGCGGTCGGCTGGAAAATAGAAGCGATCGACGTTATTGACTGGATCGCGGTAGTCGAATGACGAGTCTACCTCGTGCAGGTCGAACATGCCATCGCTCCAGACATAGTCCATCGTGGCTAGATCCAGCTCCCAAGATCCAAGCTTTGCCAATCTCGACGCAGAGTTGAGCATGCGTTTGTGACGGGCTGCGAGAGCACGCTCGGCCGCAAGCTCTCGTCGCAAGCCATCGATCTGTTCGTGGAGTGTCCCGGCCTCGTTATCGGAGAGTGCCGGATCGTGGCCCTCGTTCGGCACGATGGCGATGTTCTCGCACCTTACATCCTGTCCAGACATACTGGCACATCATATCCCGCTGTGGTTGGCCATCACCATGCACGCCAAGGTTTAATTTGGCGGTCAAAAACATCCTTAAATGCACGTAATTTTTCACAGGGCAACGCCGCGCTCTGAGGGATTCTACCGATGCGGGCCGGCTTGCCGCTATTGGCGGGCTTAGGGTCTACCGTGCGATATGTTCCAGCGCGCGGGAACTTCAGCGGGCATAGCTTGGGGACCGGCTCCGTCAGTTGGAGCGGCACGCGATCAGGATCTCGACCGCTAATCATTCTACACTAACGATGGCCGCGGTGACCGGCAGGTTGCCGGCATTGGCTCGACCCCCTGGGTCGTCGAATCAGTGGAGAAGCAGCCAGCGTCAAATGATGACTCTAATGTGCCCTTGGGAAATGACGGGGTTAACACGAAGCCCTCTCTCGCGAGCGAAAATGTAAACGCGCGCCAAAGTCAGGAGCCGGAATGTCATCGTTTCGCTCCTTCGACGTGTTCAATAGGAACGATAAATGCCAGCAGAAATCTAGCAAAAATCCCCATTTAGTTCATGCGGCGCGAAGACGTTTGAGGAATGTGCCGAGTTCGCGATGGAAACTGTCTGAGCGAGACGACAGGTCGACGGAGCGCTCGCCCATAGCAGATGCCGCGTCTGCAAGCTTTGTCATCGCGGTGCGAACGTTGACGGAAGTCGCATTCATTACATCGACTTGTCGGGCCCCTAGGGCGGACTGCTCGGCGATCATTTCCGTTGCGGCCGCCTGCTCTTTGACAGCAGAGGCCGTGGCGGAACTCGCTGTCGAGACCTCGTCGATGAGGGCGACGATAGACTTCAGTTGAAGGATCGATGTTCGCGTCGATTCCTGAATGGCATCGATTTGCGCGCCGACATCGCACGTCGCCTGGCTTGTTTGCGCAGCCAACGATTTGACCTCGTTGGCGACGACGGCAAAGCCTCGACCAGCCTCGCCAGCCCGCGCCGCTTCAATCGTCGCGTTTAGGGCAAGCAGGTTGGTCTGCGCCGCTATCGAAGAGATCACGTCGACGACGCGATCGACGCGGCTCACGCCGTCCGCAAGACAATTCATCTCGCGGGCCAGCTCATCGATGGTCGAGGAAGCCCTATCAGCGGCGTGAACACCATCGCGTGCGAGCCCATCGACATCGCGGATCGACGAATTGATCTGGTGACTAGCCGCTGCTGTCATAACGATGCTTTGCGCCCCATGCTCTGCCGCAGCGCTCGCTTTCTCACTTTCCGCCGAAGCGAGAACGGCTGCTTGCTCGGTCAATGCCGCGGTATCTGTCAAGGTGCCAGAGGCATCAACAATTGCAGCGCGCACGCCTTCAGCCACCGCCGAAAACTCCGCGATGGCGCCCTCGATGTTGGCATGGCGTTGCCGTATTGACGCTGTCATCGCCTCCTGCTCGATCTGCAATGCATTGAGCGCATCGACCACGATAAACCGCATGATCGCCTCGCAGTCGCGCGCCGCACGGCGGCCAGACCACCATGAGCGCCGACCGATCGCCTTGAAGGCGACGTGGGCTGCGACGGTGCTTGCCGCAAGGTGGATTCGAACGCCGAAACCGGCCGCGGCTTCATGCGTTACGATCGACCGCAATTTGGCTTCGTATTGCGGGTCGAACCCTTTGGAAAAAAGCTCGACATGGAATTCGCTTTGACGCTGCGCCGTCGTGTCGGCATGCTGCTCGGCATAGGTCCGAAACCGTGGCAGATCGAGCCACCGGCGATAATATGCGTCGAGTGCCGCGCGCGCCTCTCGCGCGACAACCGACTGCAATGAAGCCACGAGCATGCCGGCGCGACTGTCGATCTCCAGGGCCGCCAGCCTTGCCTTGATGTCATCTGTAAAAGACATGGTCATTGCCTCTTATGTGCGAAACATCAGGCGCATGCGGTGAATAACGTTTAGTTAAGTAAACGGTCGTCGGCTATCAGGCAGCGTGCCATCGGTGAGCGCCCATAGCGGTCGTTACGCAGTCAGTTAACCAGTTCGTAGTTCACCTACACTGGGCTGGATTGGCAATGCGTGTCGCTTTGCAGTTAAATGTAAGAATGGTCGCTTCCGACATGGATTGAGCATTTAATCATGAGAATGTGCGGGTGTTCATTCTCAAATAAGCTGCTTCTGTGAATGAGCACGCACGCTGACCCAT